>SXGU01102084.1_pt1 | contig 16092 bp, 15 predicted proteins | sample 3174531 | NCBI WGS metagenome assembly SXGU01 (sample SAMN11356863, study PRJNA531348) | freshwater metagenome | isolation source: freshwater sample F1-140 | place: China: Fuxian Lake, Yuxi | collected 2017-12-25 | reverse complement strand
GTACGCTCGGTAAACACCGGGGCCTCCCACAACTGTCGGATAGGCCGAGCAGGCGGCCCCTGCTCGGTAACCCACGAATCTCTGTGAGTGAGGCCCCGGCCCGCAACCAGCTCAGGACAGCCGGTCAGACATACCGTCTAGTGCTTGGGGCTCGGGATCTTGTCCGTGGCCAGCTCACCGCCGGCGGCGAGCCAGGCGCCGACGACCCGGGCCGCGTCGCGACGCGGGTTGTAGATGTCCTCCTCCGAGGACCACTGGTTGTCGCCGGCGTAGACGAGCCGGGTCCAGTTGGGGAACCAGAACGGCTCGCCGTCCGGGTCGGTCGGATGGTCGAGGAGGTTCTTGATGTGGATCACGACGGCGCCGTTCTCCTCGTCGTACGCCTGCCACTCCGACGGGAAGCGCATGTGCGGGAACGGCGCCATGACCTCCTGGATCCAGGTCCGGACGGTCTCGCGACCGTCCATCTCGCCGTAGGCGTGCTCGATGTAGTGCACGTCCTCGGTGAAGAGGTCGGCGAACGGCGCCCACTCCCCGCTGCGCGAGCACTCCTCGACCACCGCGGTGTAGTGGTCGAGCGCGGCCTCGAGCTCGACCTTGCTGAACGTCGGCATCAGGACTCCTGCGTGGTCATCGGAGCATCATCGGGGCTCGAGGACCACGACCGGGATGGTCCGTTCGGTCCAGCGCTGGTACTTCTCGAAGTCAGCGTAGAGGTCGACCAGCCGGGGCCACAGCACCTCGCGTTCGTCGGGGGTCGCCGTCCTGGCCCGCACCGGCCGGTGCTTCTCGCCCTTGAGGCTGACCCGGGTGTCCGGATGTTCGGCGAGGTTGGCGTACCACTGCGGGTTCTTCGGCAGCCCTCCCTGGGAGGCGACGACGACGAGGTCGCGGCCGTCCTCCAGGTAGAGCAGAGGGGTCTCGAAGGTCTTCCCGGACTTCCGTCCGACGTGCTCGAGCAGCAGCGTGGGGACCGGCTTCTTCCAGCCGGCGCCGATCCGCCACTTGTTGCCGACCCGGCCGTTGGTCGCCTTGAACGCGGCGGCCTGCGCCTTGGCCATGTACTTGATGACCTTCACGGTCACCGGCGAGTCGAGACCGGCCGGGCGCTCCTCGGGCAGGCCCATCAGTGCGCCCGCATCAGATGTTGTGCTTCCAGACGACCTCTTCGTGCAGCTTGCGGGACCGCCAGCCGTCCGGGGTGCGGGTCATCGTGTGGTGGTAGTAGCCGCCGATCTCGACGATCTTGGTCCCGCCCTGTCCGTCGTCCATCGGCATCGGGTTGTGGAAGTACGCCGTCACGTCGGCCTCGTCACCCTGCCCGTCATCCTGCCCCGAGTAGTGCAGGTCGACGTCGACCTGGCCGATGGTGTGCATCCGCTTCGGGAAGAACGCCGGCAGCACCTCGGCGAGCCAGGGCTTGACCTTGTCGAAGGTGGCCGCGATCCCCTCGGACTCGGTGTAGTCGATGTCGGCGTCCGGGGTGAACACCGTGTCGAGCTTGTCCCAGTCCCCCGTGTCGATGGCCCGGGTGTAGCGGGTGATCACGTCGGTGATCTCGATCCGGTCGCTGATCTCCTGCAGGTCCACGTCTGCACCCTGGCACAAAACTGGAACACGTTCTAGTCTGTGCGCTTATGCGCTTCTCCTACGCCGAGGCGATGACCAACGCGACCTACTACGCCCCCCTGGCGCAGGCCGCGGAGGCCGCCGGCTACACGTCGATGACCGTGGCCGACTCCCTGATCTACCCCAAGGAGTCGGACTCGAAGTACCCCTACACCGACACGGGCGACCGGGAGTTCCTCGAGGGGAAGGAGTTCATCGAGTGCATGATCCTGTGCGCGCACCTCTTCGCCGTGACCACGACGCTGCGCCTGACGCCGTTCGTCCTCAAGCTCCCGGTGCGCCCCCCGGTGCTGGTCGCCAAGCAGGCGTCGTCGCTGGCGTGGCTGTCGGGCAACCGGCTCGGTCTCGGGGTCGGCATCTCGCCGTGGCCGGAGGACTTCGCGAACCTCCAGGTCGACTGGGCCAGGCGGGGCAAGCGGATGGACGAGTGCATGGACATCCTCAAGGGGCTGACCACTGCCGGAGAACAGGCCAGCTTCTTCGGCTACCAGGGCGAGTTCTACTCGATCGACGAGCTGAAGCAGAGCCCGGCACCGACCGAGCCGATCCCGCTGCTGGTCGGCGGCCATGTCGACAACGCGCTGCGCCGGGCCGTGCTCAAGGGCGACGGCTGGATGCACGCCGGCGGCGACGGTGAGGAGCTGGACCGGCTGCTCACCCGGCTCGCCGAGATCCGCAAGGAGGAGGGCGACACCCGTGAGAACTTCGAGGTGCACGTCATCTCCTACGACGCCTACACCGTGGACGGCGTCAAGCGCCTCGAGGACAAGGGCGTGACCGACTGCATCGTCGGCTTCCGGGTGCCCTACATCAAGGGCCCGGACACCGAGCCGCTCGAGACCAAGATCAAGAACCTCGAGTCGTACGCCGAGAACATCATCCACAAGGTGAACGGGTGAAGAACCTCGGCCTCACTGCCCCGCTCCAGGAGGCCATCGCGGAGGCGGAGGAGCTCATCGCCAACGCGCCGTTCATCCGCACCGAGCAGGACCTGCTGGAGGGCTACGACTACCTGTCGGGCCGGATCCGGATGGCCATGCAGATGGCCTTCGACTACGACCTCGACCGGCCGCTGTTCGTGAACCCGACCCACCAGTTCTCACGGCAGGGCCTGGACAACCCCGACGCGGTCTACTTCAACGCGTTCCTGCGCGAGGGCGTGGAGTACGTCGTTCGCGGCCGGCGCGGCACCACCGCGGACCTCTCCTTCCAGGTCATGGGCGGCATGTACTCCGCCGACTCGGCCGCCACGTCGCTGATGGCCTTCGACGACCGGGAGCTCGAGAAGGACGCGGACGGCAACTTCGAGTTCCGCTACGTGGCCGAGCCCGGCGCCAAGTCGATGATCGTGCGCGAGGTCTACAACGACTGGGACACCGAGGAGCGCGGCACCCTCACCATCGAGCGACCGGACACCATCGACCAGCCGGCCAAGCCGCTCACCGAGGCCGTGCTGCGCAAGAAGTACGACGTCGCGGCCCGCTCGCTGGTCGGCTCGATCCACACCTGGTTCGCGTTCCCGCAGTTCTTCGAGCGCAAGGAGCCGGTCAACACGCTGACCGCCCCGAGATCGACGCCCGGCGGCCTGGAGTCGCAGCGCTCGTCGATCGGCCACTACGAGCTCGAGGACGACGAGGCGCTCGTCATCAGCGTCCCGGAGTGCACCGACTGCAGCTACCAGGGGGCCCAGATCGGCTCCGACTGGTACGTCTCCACGGACTACGAGACCCACCAGACCTCGCTGACCAAGGCCCAGGCCGACGTCGACCCCGACGGGGTGATGAGGTTCGTGGTCTCGGAGCGCTCGCCTGCAGGAGAGGGGCAGGCGATCGCGAACTGGCTGGAGACCACCGGCCACCGGACCGGCTCGATGATGCTGCGCTGGCAGCGTCTCGAGCGTGACCTCGGCCCGGAGGACGGACCGACGGTGCAGAAGGTCGCGCTGGCCGACGTACCGGACCTCCTGCCGCACTTCACCCCCATCACCACCGAGGAGTACGCCGCGCGGATCGCCGCCCGGCAGCGCTCCGTTGCCAGAAGGATGATCAGTTGAGCGAGCAGACCCTGGGCTACGCCGAGGCCCACGACACCTCGATCGAGGAGCGGTACCAGCCGGTCCCGCTGCTGCAGGGCAAGGTCGTCGTGATCTCCGGCATCGGTCCGGGCCTGGGCAGGTCGTTGGCCTTCGAGGCGGCCAAGATGGGCGCCGACCTGGTGATCGCCAGCCGCACCGAGGAGCGGCTCCTCGAGCTGCAGGCCGACCTGGCGCCGTACGGGGTGAAGGTCGTGCCTGTCGTGACCGACGTCCGCAACGAGGAGTCGCGGGTCAACCTGCGCGACCAGGCGCTCGAGGCGTTCGGCCGGGTCGACTGCGTCATCAACAACGCCTTCGCGATCCCGCCGATGGACCCGATCACCCAGATCGACCCGGCCAAGCTCGCCAAGGTCAACGAGACCAACGTCTTCGGCCCCCTGCGGCTGGCCGCACTGTTCGCCGACGCGCTGTCGGAGAGCAAGGGCTCGATCATCATGCTCAACAGCTGCGTCTCGTTCAGCTCCCAGCCGGAGTACGCCGGCTACAAGCTGTCCAAGGGCGCCCTGGAGCACCTCGCCTCGTCGCTGGCGACCGAGCTCGGCCCGCGCGTGATCCGGGTCAACAGCGTGGCGCCGTCGTACATCTACGAGGACGTCAACCGCGGCTACTTCGACTTCCTCGCCGCGGTCGAGAACAAGACCCACGAGCAGGTCTACGCCGACAAGGCCGCACCGACGGACCTGCAGCGGCTCGCGTCGTCCGAGGAGGTCGCCCGGGCGACGCTGTTCCTCGCCTCCGACCTCGCGTCCGCGGTCACCGGTCAGATGCTGACCGTCGACTGCGGCGAGTTCCACTCGTAGTGGTGGTGGCGGTGCGAGCGAGGCGAGCCTCGAAACCATGAGCGACAACATCATGGTGCGCGAGCGCCCCGACGTCGGTTCCTACGAGGACATCGTCGCCGCGGCGCAGCGCACCACCGGCATGACCGACTTCGGCGGGAGCGCCCACGAGGAGGGCCTGCGGGTCCTGGTCGAGGACCTCAACTCCCCCGAGGCCGGGCTCACGCCGCGCGGCAACTACTTCCAGCGGTCCGAGGTGAAGTCCGCACTGGTGGGCGTGCTGCTCACCCAGGCGCAGTTCGCCGCGCACCCGGAGCACGAGAACGTCCCGATCGAGCGGCCGGTCTTCCTGATGGGGCTGCCCCGCACCGGAACCACCGCACTGCACCGCTACCTGCACGCGGACCCGTCGACGCAGGGCCTGGAGATGTGGCTGACGCAGTACCCGCAGCCGCGTCCTCCGCGCGAGACCTGGGAGCAGGACCCGATCTTCAACGCGATGCAGCAGGCGTTCGCGGCGCACCACGTCGACGACCCCGACTTCATGGGCATCCACTACATGGATGCGACCACGGTCGAGGAGTGCTGGCGGTTGCTGCGCCAGACCGGCAAGTCGAACTCCTACGAGTCGCTCGCCAACCTGCCGCGCTACACCGAGTGGCTGCAGCGGCAGGACTGGACCGACGCCTACGCGCGGCACAAGAAGAACCTCCAGCTCGTCGGGCTCAACGACCCCGAGAAGCGCTGGATCCTGAAGAACCCGTCGCACATGACGGCGCTGGACGCGTTGATGACGGTCTACCCCGACGCGCTGATCATCTACACGCACCGTGACCCGGTCACCTGCATCGCCTCGTCCGCGTCGCTGTCGGCAGAGACGACCGCCGGCCAGTCCGACACCTTCGTCGGCGGGGTCATCGGCCACACCCAGCTGGACCTGTGGTCGCGGTCGTTCCACGCGTTCTGGGACGCGCGGCCGAAGTACGACCAGGCGCAGTTCGCCGACGTCGCCTTCAAGGACCTGCGCGACGACCCGCTCGGCGTGACCCGCGGGATCTACGAGCAGTTCGGGCTCGACTGGACGCCCGAGGTCGAGGCGGCGATCACCGAGATCGACCGCGAGTCCAAGACCGGTCACGCGGCACCGAAGCACAAGTACGACCTCAAGGACTACGGGCTGACCGAGCAGCAGGTGCTCGCGGCCTTCGACCGTTAGGAACCGTGGTGGAGAAAAAGCGCGTCGTCCTCTGGGGCACCGGCGTCGTCGGCTCGATGGTGCTCGCCGAGATCCTGGACGGACACCCCGCCTTCGAGCTGGTCGGCGTCGGCGTCTCCAACCCGGACAAGGTCGGCAAGGACGCCAGCGAGCTGTGCGGCCGGACCGAGCCCAGCGGTGTCCTCGCGACCGACTCCGTGGAGGAGCTCGTCGCGCTGCAGCCGGACGCGCTGGTCCACTACGGCCCCACCGCGCAGCACGCCGACGAGAACATCCGGGTGATGACGGCGTTCCTGCGCGCCGGGATCGACGTCTGCTCCACCGCGATGACCCCGTGGGTCTGGCCGTCGATGACCCAGACCCCGTCCAGCTGGCTCAAGCCCATCGAGGACGCGTGCGCCGAAGGCGGCGCCTCCTGCTTCACCACGGGCATCGACCCGGGCTTCGCCAACGACCTGTTCCCGATGACCCTGATGGGGCTGTGCGGCCGGGTCGACTCGGTGCGCGCGTCCGAGCTGCTCGACTACACCGACTACGAGGGCGACTACGAGGACGAGATGGGCATCGGCCGCTCGCCCGAGTTCACCCCGCTCCTCGAGATCCCGGACCTGCTGATCATGGCGTGGGGCGCCACCGTCCCGATGATCGCGCACGCCGCCGGCATCGAGCTCGACGACATCACCACCACCTGGGAGAAGTGGGTGACGCCGGAGGACCGCAAGACGGCCAAGGGCGTCATCGAGGCCGGGAACGTCGCGGCCATCCGGTTCACGATCAACGGGGTCTTCCAGGGCCGGGAGGTCATCTCGCTGGAGCACGTCAACCGGATCGGCCTGGACGCCGCCCCGGACTGGCCGGCCGGCTCCGGCGACGACGTCTACCGGGTCGACATCGAGGGCTCGCCGTCGATCGTCCAGGAGACGGCGTTCCGGTTCACCGACGGCTCCGGCCGCGCGCCCGCGGTCGCCGGCTGCCTGGCGACCGGGATGCGCGCGCTCAACGCCGTACCCGCCGTCAACGACCTCCCGCCCGGCTGGGTCACCCCGCTCGACCTGCCCCTGATCGCCGGGGTCGGCACCATCCGCTGAACGCCGCCGCTGACCGATTCGTCTGCGGTCCGGAGGGTCCTCCTCCGCGCAGCCGCTCAGACGAATCGGCTAGGGCTCGGTCAGCCAGCCGCGCAGCCTGACGAAGGTCTGGGCGCCGTTGTCGCGCTCGACGCCGGCCGCCAGGTCGGCGACGGTGACGCCGGCGAGCGAGGCGCGCCAGGCGTCCTCGGCGGCGTACATGGCCCGGGCGATCCCGCAGGGCCGCCGGCACTGCGCGTCGCCGGCCGGGAACGGGCCGTTCTGCCGGATCTCGGTGCAGCGGAACGCCGGCTCGTCACCCTCGATCGCCAGGACGACGTCCAGCACCGTGATGTCCTGCGCCGCACGGGTCAGCCGGTAGCCGCCCACCCGACCCTCGGTCGAGGTGATCAGCCCGGCCCGGGACAGCTGCTGCAGGTGCTTGGCCAGGTAGGTCCGGGAGACGCCGTGGTACTCCGCCAGGCGCTGGGCCGGGACGGGCGCAGGCGCCTGGGAGAGCACGACGCAGCAATGGACCGCCCACTCCACCCCGGCGGACATCTTCACGGACGCAGCCTACCCGGATGACAGGTGTCCGAGTTCTGTGCTTGACTGAACGCGGATAAGATTTATCCGCGTATTTCATCGAGGAGACAGCATGCGCATCGCCATCGCCGGCGCGACCGGCCTGATCGGCTCCCAGCTCACCGCCCTGGCCCGCAAGGAAGGACACGAGGTGGTCGAGATCGCCCGGGAGACCGGGTTCGACCTGCTCGCTGCCGACCCCTCCGGCACCGCGTCCCTCGAGGCCGCGCTCGCCGGCGCCGACGCCGTCGTCGACGTCACCTCCACCGGCGGCCTCCTGTCCGACCAGGAGACGCTCGACTTCTTCACGGGCGTGGCCCGCAACCTCGGTCACGCCGCGACCGCCGCGGGCTCGGCACGCACGGTGACGCTGTCCATCGTCGGGATCGACAAGAGCCCCGACTACGGCTACTACGTCGCCAAGCTGGCCCAGGAGCGGGCCGCCCGCGAGGCCCACGCCGGGGCCGTGGTGCTGCGGGCGACCCAGTTCCACGACTTCGCGCGGCAGATGGTCGAGTGGAACCGGGAGGGCGACGTCACCCGCGTGATCGACGTCCCGACCCAGCCCGTCGACACCTCGGAGATCGCGCGGGTCCTGCTCGACCAGGCCACCGGTGAGCTCCCCCACGACGCCGAGCTCGCCGGCCCGCGGCCGGAGCGGCTGGTCGACCTGGCCGAGCGATACGCCTCGCACGTCGGCTCCGACGTCCGCGTCGTCCCGGTCGACGGCCCGGCGAGCCTCATGGCCGGCGCGATGCTGCCGGAGGGTGACGACGTCCTGCTCCGAGGCATCGACTGGGCGACGTGGCTGGCCGCCCAGCCGCGCGGGTAAACCGGTTGGGCGGTCGACGGCCGGCCACTAGCGTCGGGTCCATGCCGATGTTCGTGATGGTGCGCCGTGTCCGGGAAGCCGGAACGGCGCGGTTCTCGTCGCTCCTGGGGATGGCACCCGCTCGCTGACTCCTGGGCGCGCCGGATCGTGGCCGAGGCCGACGTGGGACCGGGCGACCTCGTCGTCGACGTGGGCGCCGGCACGGGCGCGCTGACCCGGCCGCTGCTGGCGACCGGAGCCAGGGTGCTCGCGGTCGAGCTGCACCCCGGTCGGGCCGCCGCACTGCGTCGACTCGCCGCGCACCAGCCGGGACTGACCGTCGTCCGCGCCGACGCGACGGAGCTGCGGCTGCCCCGCCAGCAGTTCCGGGTCGTCAGCAGCCCGCCGTACGCCAGAGCGAGCGCGCTGATCGCCCGGTTGCTCGGCCCCGGCTCTCGCCTGGTCACGGCCGACTTGGTGGTGCAGCGTCAGCTGGCGCGGCGCTGGGTCGAGGGACGAGCTCCGGGCGCCGGGCGGTGGGGCCGCACCTTCGACCTGGAGATCGTGAGGGCGCTGCCGCGCAGCGCCTTCCGGCCTCCGCCGCAGGTCGACTCCGTCGTGCTGCGGATCAGCCGACCTTGACCGCGGCCCTGACGGTGTCCCGCACCTGCTTGTCGTGGGAGGAGGTGGACCGGATCTCGAAGGTCCGGCTGCCCGCCTCGACCCCCTTGGCCCTGGTCACCCGCACCACGAGGGTGGCCGACTCACCGGACCTGAGAGCCGCGGTCTCGTAGCTGCCGTCGAGCACGGCCGCGGTGACGTTCTTGCCGTCGGCGAGGTAGACCACGGAGAACTTCGCGTTCCTCCGCGTGCCCAGGACCACGACCTTGTCGGTGGCGTCACCCCGGTTGGTCACCCGCACCTCGAAGGTCGCGACCCGGGCCCGGCCCTTGAGCTTCTTCGTCACCCGCTGCTCCGAGGCCACGTAGACGCCCTTGCCGACGAAGCGGCCCTGGGCGACGCGCACCTCCGCGTCCGGGCGGTACGTCGGCTCGGGCGCCGGCGGGGTCACCGGCAGGGTCACCGGCGGGACGACGGGCGGGACGACGGGCGGGGAGACCGGGGCGATGGTCAGTGTCTGCGACGCGGTGCCGGTGTTGCCGGCGGCGTCGGTGACCGAGGCCTCGACCGGGTGGGTGCCCACGGCCAGAACCTGCGCGCCTACCCCCCAGGCGTCGGCCAGCATCACGGTGGCGCTCTGGGGCTGTCCGCCGACCGAGACCTGCACCGTCGTCCCGGCCTGCTCGTCCGTCGTGCCCTGCACCCGCGGGGTGGTGTCCGTCGTGGTCCGCGCCGCGCCGCCGTCGATGGAGACCGCCGGAGCCGTCAGGTCCACCCTCAGGGTCTGGTTGGCGGTGTTCGTCGTGCCGCCGTCCGTGACCGACGCACCCACGGTGTGGGACGCCTCCGCGAGGACCGTCGCCTCGGCGGTCCAGCGTCCGCCGGCTCCCACGGTCGCGGCGAGGGTCTGGTCGCTGACCGCGACGGTCACCGCCGTTCCCACCGGGGCGTCGGAGGTCCCGGAGACCGTCGGCGTCGCGTCGTTCGTCGCCCTGGTCGCGCCACCGTCGATGGTCACACCGGGTGCCGGGGCGACGCCCGCGACCTCCAGGGTCTGGAGTGCGATCCCGGAGTTCTGGGCGGCATCGGTGATCGTGGCCACCACGGTGTAGGTGCCCTCGGCCAGCGTGTCCGCCCCCACGCCCCAGGCCCCTCCGGACCTCACCACGGCCGTCATCGACTGCCCACCCACGGTGACCTGCACCGAGGCGCCCACCGCCTCGCTCGTCGTCCCCTGCAGCCGCGGAGTCGAGTCGGTGGTCGAGCGGCTCGCCCCGCCGTCGATGGCGATCGTCGGGGCGGACATGTCCACGGTCAGGACCTGCGTGGCGGTGCCGACGCTGCCGTCGACGCCGATCGACGCCATCACGGTGTGCGAGGCCTCGGACAGCGTGGCCGCCTGGACGCTCCAGGACCCGGCGTCCGCCGTCGCGGTCAGGGTCTGACCGCTCACCGTGACCGTCACGGTCGGGTTGCCGGCGACGCTGGTGGTGCCGGAGATGGTTGGCGTCGGGTCGTTGGTCCCCCGGGCGGCGCCGCCGTCGATGGCCACGACCGGGTCGGTGATGACACTGCCGACCTGCAGGCTCTGGGTCATGGTGCCGGTGTTCCCGGCCGCGTCGGTGACCGTAGCGAGCACGGTGTAGGTCCCGGACGCCAGCGTCTGCGCGCTGACTCCCCACCCACCTCCGGGCTGGACGGTCGCGACGAGCTCCTGGCCACCCAGGCTCACCCGCACGGTCGTCCCGGCCTGCTCGGCGGTGGTGCCGTAGGTCCACGGCGAGGTGTCGGAGGTCGACCGGGTGGCGCCGCCGTCGATCGTCAGGACCGGCACCGTGACGTCCACCGTGAGGACCTGGCTGTCGGTGCCAGAGTTGCCCGCGAGGTCGCTCACCGACGCCACCACGCTGTGCGACGTCTCGCTGAGGGCGGCCGCGTCGACGCTCCACGAGCCGTCGGTGCCGGCGGTGGTGGCCAGGGTCTGGCCCGCGACGAGCACGGTCACGGCCGGTGTCCCCGGTTCGTCGGTCGTGCCCAAGATCGTCGGGGTGACGTCGTTCGTCGCCGTCGCCGCGCCCCCGGCGATGGTGACGACCGGAGCCGAGGTGTCCACGGTGAGCAGCTGGGAGGCGGTGCCGGTGTTCCCGGACGGGTCGGTGACCGACGCGACCACGTTGTGGGTGCCGACGGTCAGCGTTCCCGCGCTCATGGTCCACGCACCGGACGCGGCCCTCGCGGTCAGCACCTGCCCCTCGATCGTGACCGTGACGAGAGGGGTCCCGGGCTCGTCGGTGGTGCCCGAGATGGACGCCGTGGTGTCGTTGGTCGAGCGCGTGGGACCGCCGTTGATGGTGACCACGGGCGCGACGAGGTCGTCGATCGGCTTGGTGACCGGGCTGTTCGCCAGGGCCACGGTGCTCGGGGTGAGGACGCGCCCCTTCAGGGAGGCGCCGTCGCCGAACGACACCACGCCGGCGCCGAGGATGGTGCCGAACCACTTGGCGTTGGCGCCCAACGAGACCGCGCCGACGACCTGCCAGTACACGTTGTTGGCGAGCGCGCCGTTGGCCAGGACGACCTTGGTCGAGGCCGCTGAGCTCAGCGCCGCGCCGACCTGGAACACGAAGGTCGCGCTCGGGTCACCGGCCGCGTCGAGGGTGATCGCCCCGGTGTTGGTGACCGCCGCGGCCGTCGTGTAGAGGCCGGGCGTGAAGGTCTTGCCGGCCTGGTCGCCGGAGAACGCGGTGCCGCCGGTCTGGGCCGCGGCGGCGTCGTACGCCGCCTGCCGGTCCTCGTGGGCGGCCTCGACGGCGGCGTCGCCGATGTGCGTCGTGCCGGTCACCGTGCCGGGCGGGAAGCCGGCCAGGGTGCCGGTCACGCCGAGGTCGAGCGCGAGCACGGTCCCGGCGCCGGTGTTGGTGATGCTGGGCCCGGCGAGCACCGAGAAGCCCGCGGCGCTGCCGAGGTCGACCGACGAGGCGGCGATCCTCTGGGGTGCGGCCGCGGTCGGGGCGCCAGGCGCTGCGGTGGCCATCGACCCCGCGACGAGCAACAGGCTGGCGGCGAGAGCCACCTGCGCCGCCCCGGTCCGGAGGAAGGTGGAGGACAGTCGGGAACGACTCATCTGGTGACGCCTTCAGTTGTGGCACTGGCGTCATCTGCCCGGTCGTCCGGGTGGGTGAGTCTCAGCAGTTGCCTTGCTTGTGACGGTATCCGCGAACGTCGGTGCCCGCAGCCGAACGTTCGAGCCGGGGGCTGACCGCGGCGGAGCTGGGCGCTCAGCCCTCGCCCGCGGCCTCCCGCACGGCCCGCTCGGCGACCGCGTGCTCGTCGGTGCGGGCGTCGTAGCGCCAGAAGTCACGCAGCCAGAGCGCGGTGAGCCCCACCCCCGCGACGCACGCGAAGCCGCCGGAGGAGATCGCGCCGCGGACCGACCACAGGTCGGCGGTGACGCCGGCCCGGACCTGGCCGCCCAGGGGACCGAGCGAGTACGACAGCATCTCGATGCCCGCGAGCCGGCCGCGCATGGCCTCCGGGATCGTCTGGCTCCAGACCGTGCCGCGGAAGATCGCCGAGATCATGTCGGCAGCACCGGCGAACGCCAGGAAGACGCCGACGAGCCAGATGCTGGGCATCAGCCCGGCCAGGCCGATCATCGCGCCGTACACCGCCGCGGCCAGGACGATCGCCCGGCCGTGGTGGTGGATCCGGGCCGTCCACCCGCTCAGGGCGGTGGCCAGCAGGGCGCCGACGGTCTCGGCGGAGTAGAGCAGGCCGAGCAGCTCCGGGCGCTCGAAGACCTCCTCGACCAGCGCCGGGAACAGCACCACGGGGATGGCCAGCAGCATCGCGGCGATGTCGACGAGGTAGGTGCCGAGCAGGTCACGCCGGCTGAACGCGTAGCTGAGGCCGTCCCGGATCCCCGAGAGGCTCGGGGGCGTGGTCTCCTCGCGGTGGGTGTAGGTCCCCATCGCCACGTAGAGCAACGAGGCCACGGCCAGGCCCGCGATGTCGATGACGAAGCACCAGCCGATGCCGACGTAGGCGACGAGGAGCCCACCGACGGCGGGACCGACGAGCACCCCGAGCTGCATGCCGAGGCTGGACAGCGCGTTGGCCGCGGGCAGCTCGGCGTGCGTCACGGTGCGCGGCATCAGCGCCTCCCGCGAGGGCCGCTGCAGGGACGAGGTCGCGGCGAGGAAGAACGCCGCCACGAAGATCAACCAGACGTGCGGATCGGCCAGGAACGCGTTGACCGCGAGCACGCCCGTCACCAGGGACTGGCCGACGCCGGTCCAGATCAGCAGCTTGCGCCGGTCGACGTGGTCGGCCAGCGCGCCGCCGTACAGCCCGAACACGATGATGGGCGCCAGCTCGACCAGACCGATCGCGCCGACCGCGAGGTTGGAGCCGGTGAGCGTGTAGATCTGGTACGGGATGGCGACGTAGCTGACCATCGCGCCGAAGTAGAAGACGGTGCCGGCCCAGAACAGCAGCCGGAAGTCCCGGGACGTGCGCAGTGGCGTGAGGTCGACGCGCACCGCGCGGAGCCGCTCCCGCCAGGTCACGGGCGGAGACTCTCCCATGCGGTCCTCGTCGGGTGCCACGGAGTTCTGGGTGCTCATGCCGAGGAGTCTCGACAGCCGCTCTTGGCTGCGTCTTGCGCCGGTCTTGGGTCAGCCGCGGGCCGGCCGGCCCCAGTCCGGGTGCTCGCGCAGCACAGCGGCGTACGCCGCCTCGATCTCGTCCGGGATCTCCACCGCCGCCTGGAAGCCGCGGCCGCGTGGTCCGTAGCCGTCCGCGTCGTCGCGCAGCCGCGGCACCTCGCCCATGACCAGCGAGACCCACCGGTCCCGCGGCCACCGGTACCGTCCGCCGGTGCGGGGGCCGGGCCGGTTCACCGCCCGCACCTCGGGCCAGACCTGGCGGCACACCGCGTCCATGCGGCGCTGCATCGTCGGGTCCTGGACCAGCCCGACGGTGCGCGGTGCCAGACCGTGCCCGAGCACCACCTCGCGGGCGAGAACGACGTTGTCGCCGCAGTTGGTCGACCGTGGCTCCAGGAGCCAGTCCTGGATTCCGTGCCGCCGGCCGAGGTACGCAGCCATGAGCTCGGTCTCCGTGGAGCCCCGGTCGGCGCCGAGGATGCTGCGCAGGACGTCGGTGGTGTGGCCCTGCCCGCCGACGAGCACGAGCGTGCCGACCCGGCCGTCGAGGACCAGACCGGCCGCCATGTCCCAGGCGTCCGGCAACGACCCGCCGAAGAGCAGCAGCACGTCCACGTGGTCGGGCTCGGGGTCCTCGAGCGCGAGCCACCCGGCGATGGTCTCGAGGTGGCCGTCGACAGTGGGCGCCGTCAACGTGCCGTCATCGCGGGGGCAATCGCGGGGTCATCGAGGGGTCACGTGGATGCGCGCGCCGCGGTCCGGCACCGAGGTGATGTTGCGGACCCGGGGCCCGTCCTCGAGCTCGGTGTGCACGTTCCAGGCACCGAGCACCTCACGCAGGACGGCCGCGCCCTCCATCAGCGAGAAGCCGGCGCCGATGCACCGGCGCACTCCGCCGCCGAACGGGATCCAGGTGTTGGTGGGCGGGTTCTGGCCGAGGAAGCGGGTCGGGTCGAACTCGGCCGCCCGCTCGTAGTTGACCTCGCTGTGCGCCACGATGATCGACGGGCCGACGGTCGCGCCGGCCGGCAGGTCGTGGCCGCCGACCGTGGTCGGCTTCATCAGGGTCCGCACCACCATGGGGATGACCGGGTGCAGCCGCATCGACTCCTTCATCACCGCGTCCAGCCACGCGTCGCCGTCCGCATCCCGTGCGTCCGCGGCCTCCTGGGTGCGCCGCATCAGCTCAGGGTTCCGGCCGAGCTCGTACAGCGCCCACGACAGCGCGGTCGCGGTGGTCTCGTGACCGGCGAGCAGCAGGGTGACGAGCTGGTCGCGCAGCTCGGTGTCCGACAAGCGGTCCTCGGGGTTCGCCGAGGACATCCCCTCGCGGATCAGCCGGGACAGCACGTCCGAGCGGTCGGCGAGGTCGGGGGCGGTACGCCGCTCGCGGATCTCGGCGTACATGAGCCGGTCGAGCTCGTGCTGGTTGTCGACGACCTTCTTCCACGGGCCGTACTGCTGCAGCCGCGGGTAGCTCCAGGCCAGCATGATGACCGGGTTGATGTCGACGGTGGCGTTGACCCGCGGGCGGAGCTCGGCGAGCCGGCGCTCGTCGGTCACGCCGAAGACGACCCGCAGGATCACCTCGAGCGTGAGCGCGTTCATCCGCTGCAGCGACTCGAAGGTGCGGTTCGCCGGCCAGTGCGCCACCTCGTCGCGGGCCAGGTCGGCGACGAGCTCCTCGTAGCCGCGCAGCGCCTGGCCGTTGAAGGCCGGCATCAACAGCTTGCGGGCCCGCTTGTGCTCGGCCCCGTCCTGGAGGAGCAGCGAGTGCTCCCCCATGATCGGGCCGAGGATCGAGTTGCCCTTGCCGGCGTGGAACACCTCGGGATCGCCGGCGAAGATCTCCTTGACGTCCTCCGGCTTGGTGAAGAGCACGAGCGGCCGGCCACCGGGGACGAGCTGGACGGTGTAGGTGGGCCCGTAGGTCTTCCGCAGCCAGGGGTGGAAGCGGTGCCGGTAGCGGAACAGCGCCATGGTCTGCACGATCGGCGGCCACGAGGGCCCGGGCGGCAGCCCGGACGGGTCGATCGGTGGGAGGTCGTTGCCGCCCACCAGGCTCATCTTGGCGACGCGCTCGGCGGTCAGCGCGTCGACGTCGACCTGGTCGTGCTCGGCTTCGTGCTGCGTCAGTGCCACGGGACCGACGCTACTGACCGATGGGCGGCTCAGGCATCCGACCCAGGGCGGAGATGCCGCGAGAGGAACGACACCTGGTGCTCCAGCGCCGGCTCGAACCAGTCCGCCCCCGGCCAGACGTCGAAGTGGTCGCACGGGTAGTGCCTGACCTCGGCCCGGCCCTCGAAGGCAGCCTTCGCCGCCGCCTGGGGCGGCGCGCTGCGGTCGAAGTCGGCGATCTGCACGAGCAGCGGGCAGGTGAGGTCCTTCGCGGCCTTGGCCGGACGATGGTTGCCGAGCTCCATGCCGACCGAGGCGTCGACCTCGTTGCGCCACGTGGGACCGGCGATCGCGAGGTAGGACTCGTAGTGGCCGCGCAGCGAGAGCGCCGCCACCTCGCCGGGCCGGCCGACGATCGGCATGGTCACCGGCTCGCGGCCCGCGACGGAGGCGAGCCGGCTGCGGAAACCGGCCACGGTCGACCTCGCGATGCTCGACGGC
>SXGU01016269.1_pt1 | contig 16096 bp, 8 predicted proteins | sample 3174531 | NCBI WGS metagenome assembly SXGU01 (sample SAMN11356863, study PRJNA531348) | freshwater metagenome | isolation source: freshwater sample F1-140 | place: China: Fuxian Lake, Yuxi | collected 2017-12-25 | reverse complement strand
CTGATCCATGAAGGCGATCAGCCGGCTGCGGAGATCAGCGGCGCGGGGCGAGAGTTCGAAGGCGGTCATCCGCCAAAGTTATCTCGCCCGCGCGACCTGCGCGACACTACTCCGGTTAGCGGATCCCGGCGCCGAGCCGGCCTCCGACCCGCGACGGACCGGACCCTCGGAGCCCGCCTGAGATCGACGGTGAGGTCCGGTTGATCGCCACTCCGTGGTTGCCGTGGGCCCCTGGGCGATGGAGGTCGCAGTCATCGTCCACCCCGCCCCGTCCGCCCCGAATCAGAATCGTGGGACCGCGCCGGGTGGTGAACCCCTCTGACCCATCGATGGCCGGATAGTCGCCACCCGGGGCCTGGAAGCCCATTGGCAATCCTCGATCCCGGATTTCCACGACTTCCTCGGCGGGGACAACCGAAGCCTGAGCAGCAGCCGACGGCCCGCCTACCGGCTGATCCGCCGGTTCATCAACTGCCGGCACGACGGCCGATTCCACCAAGGTGGGCATGGACTCAGGTTCGGGCGCCGGAACCGGCTGGTCGGCCAGCCGGCGTTCGATCGGCCGGTTCGCCCGAGGCCGGACTGGACGGCCGGCTTCAAGATCCGAGATCCCCGGCTGGTTGGCGGGGGCCTCGATCAGTTGCAGGTCGCGAACCGACTTTCCGCCGGTGGCCGCTTCGGGGGGGACCGGGGTGGAACATGCCGCCAGCCAGCCCAGAGCGGCCAGGCTCGAAACGATTTTGGCTTTCATGAATGCCCTATTTGGAGGCCGGCAGGCAATGTAGCGCGATCCGGAGCCTTTGGCCGGACCGCATTTGCCGCGCCACGCGGTAAGTTGGGGCAGCGCACCGGGCGCGGGGTCTCCAACCGGGGCGAGTGTCATCGGTATAGTACAACGAGCGTCACCCCGGAGGGACACATGCGCGACGAACCGACAACTCTCTGGCTCCGGTTGGTGGCGGCCGGACCCCTGCTGCTCGGCTGTCATGCGGCGACGGTAGATGGCCGATCGGGTCCGGACGCCGCTCTCGCCGATACCCTCAAGGCCCGGATCGAGACCGCCTACGACTTTACCAGGCCGGGTGTCGCCGAGCGGATGAACGCTCTCTATCCGGATTCGGGCCGCGTGGTTTCGGCGAGCGGCGGCCAGATCGTGGCAACGACCGACTCGATCCGGGCCGGGATCTCGGCCTTCTGGGCCAACGCCGGCCGGAACATGCGGGATGCCAAGTGGGTCTGGGGTGAGGTCTATGTCGACCGTCTGGGCCCGGACGCTGGAGTACTCACGGCGACTTGGTCGATACCTCATATCGCCCCGACCGGAAACCCCCACACCATCCGAGGCGGCTGGACGGCAGTCTTTCGGCGTCTCGACGGGGCCTGGATGATCGTGGCGGAGCATCTCTCGGTTCCGCCTTGAGTCATGGTTTTGTACTCTGTAACACAAAGTACTTGACAACGCACATGACTTGTCCGATATTGATCCCATGAGCAACGAATCGGAGACCACGAGCCCGCCGCCGAGCGCCCCGGCGGGGGAGTCCGGGATCCGCTGGGCCACGGCGGCCGCGGTGGCCGGTTTCGGAAGTTGGATACTGTTCGATGCCCGGCCCGGCATCAATTGGGCTTTGTGGACCGCCGCCGCTGTGGCCGGCCTGCTCGGATTTTCCCGGCGGCAGGGCCGCCCGCCGCGGTCCCTTCTCATCATGGGTGGTGCCACCGTGGTGATTGCGGGCGGAGCGGCGGTGACCGCCAGTCCGCAACTGTCGGCGCTGATCTTCCTGGCAATCGTTTTCCTGCTGGCGATCCAGATGTTGCTGACGGCCACCCCTGCCTTCCAAACGATCACCACTTGGTTCGCGGCAACCGCGCCGCTCGTGGCCATCCGAACCGCTGCGGCTCACGCCGTGCGCCAGAGTATCGATGCCACTCACCTCATCCGGTCGCCCCGGGCGCGCGCCAGGGTCCGGGGCCTCGCCATCACCCTCCCGGTGCTGGTCGCCTTTGCCCTGCTGCTCGCCGCTGCGGATCCGGTCTTTGCCGCGTGGCGAGACGCGGTTGGAGGTCTCTTCGCAAGTTGGGAATTCGTGCCGCGGCTGGTGTTTTTCGGAGTCCTCCTCGTGATCGTGCTCGGCGCCTACGGCTACGCATCGATCGAGTCCGAGAGCGCCGGCGCCATCGAAACTCCGATCCCGAATCGATGGGTGGGATCGACCGAGCGCCTGATGCTGCTCGCCGGGGTCGCCGGGCTGTTGTGGCTCTTCCTGGCGGTTCAACTGGGCTACCTCTTTGGCACCCTTCCACAAACGGCTTCCTCCGGGATGACCTTCGCCGAGTATGCCCGGCGGGGGTTCGGCGAGCTCTCGGTCGTCGCGTCCGCGAGCGCGGTGCTCATTGTGGCCTCGGAACGGTATGGGAACGACGATGGCCGGGAGCGAAGCCTGGGCTTGGTGACCTTCGCGGTCATCGCGGCGGTACTCCTGCTGCTCGGCTCCGCCTTCCGGCGGGTGTGGCTGTACGAGGCGGCCTACGGATTCACGACGGCGAGGCTCTACGCCCAAGTCTACATGACCGCGGTCGCCATGGGCTTGGTGATGCTCGCCCTCGAGGTTCTGGGGGACTTCGATGCCGGCCGGCTCTTTCGCCGCGCGGCGACGGCGGCCGCGATCCTCTTCATCGGGCTGATCTACTGGAATCACCAGGCCTGGATCGCGAGGCGGAACATCGACCGCTTCGCGAGCACGGGCAAACTCGATGTCGCCTATCTGGCGCGAGAGCTCTCGCCCGACGCCATCCCGGCGATCGTGGAACGGCTCCCTTCGCTTCCCGAACCGATCCGGTCCGAGATCCACCGCGCCGTGCGGGACCAGGATTCCACCCAGAGCCGGAGCCGTCGCCGAGCCTGGTTCGAGTGGAATCTGGCCGGTAGCCGGGCACGGCAGGCGCTGGACGGGAGCCTCGCTCCCTCGCAGTAACCCGCCGTCTTGTGGCACCGGTGCGCTCGCGTTCCGACCTGATAGGGTATCGTCTGGAGCCGCCAACAATCCGTTGCGGGGACTGGGTTCTTGGGCAACCCCGCGGCTCCGTACCCGGCTCAAGCCAAAGGAGACAGCGGCCGATACTCACTAGGGTCAGGATCATTGTCCACCACGACATTGGATCAACGATCCCATGTTGCCGTTTCGAACCTTGGCATTGTCTGTGGCGACCGCGAGCGGCTTAATGCTGGCGGGATGCGTTGACGTGATCGACGCTCCCCTGTCACCACCGCCCGAGGGGCTTACCGTCACCCTGCGGGACACGGCGTTTGCCGGTGAAATGACTTGGATCTCGGTCGAGCGGCCGGTCCTCGACACCGGCGCCATTCGTTACGAATCCAGCGATCCAACCGTCATCACCGTCGACGCCGACGGGCGAGTCTTTCCCTTCAAGAGCGGCACGGCCACAATAACGGTTCGATCCCCCAATCTCTCCGGAACGATCACCCCAGAGATTCGGTCCCGTCCCGACAGTTTCAGAGTGGCCTTTCGGTTTCGGTGGTCGCCGAACCCGGAAGAGCGGGCGGTATTCGCCCGGGCGGCCATGCGGTGGCAGCGGGTGCTCCGTCAGGCCGCCCCGACGACCACCGCATTTCCGGCGGGTGGATGTCTCCCCGGCACGGCGGCCGAAGAGATCCGCCACCAAGGGGTAACCATCTGGCTCGATCGGTTTGACGACGGATCGGTGGCACCCGGGGTAACGGGAACCGCCGGTCCCTGTGTGGTGGACGAGCTCGGGCGGACCCGGGTCGGCGTCATGGCACTTCGCCGGTCGTTCAGCGACGCGGTGACGACCATGGCCGCGGTCGAGAAGGCGGCCTGGGAAAATCAGTTCGTCCACCAACTGGGCCAGACGTTCGGCTTGACCGGACTTACGGTGTTTGGGGTGCCGCGGCCGGAGCTCGATCAATCGGTGGCCGGTCAGCCGCGGTGGACCGGGGCTCAAGCGCTCGGCGCGTATCGGGCCGCCGGCGGCATTGGGGCCGGCGTGCCGATCACCGCCGACCTCGACTTCTGGAGAAGCGGCGATCGCGGCACCGACGGCGACGTGATGCTCCCATCGGTCAACGCCGCCAGCCGGATCACCCAAGTCAGCGTCGGTGCCTTGGGCGACCGCGGCTACGCGGTCGACCTCTCCCGCGCCGAGCCGGTGCCGATCCTGCTGGCCCCGGCCCTGACGCTCCGAACGGTTCGGTACCAACCCTGACGCCTATCGCTGGCGCTTGAACAGATCCTCGCTGAACTTGAAGCCGAAGTGGACGTAGAAGCCGCGATCGGTCGTAGCGCCGTCGCTGGTCAGGTCCTGATTCTTGAACCCGAACACGTTGTACCCGGCCGCCACCCGCATGTTGGTCACCACCGTCCGGCCCAACTCCACCCCGGCCCCGTACTGGCGCCCGTTGCTCGACAGCATGCTCCCGATCAGCCCCGCGTCCCAACTCGGCAAGAAGTCGTAGAGGGCCCGGACCGAGCCGAGCACCGCCCGATTCGAACTAACGAGCCCGTTACTCTCGTCGGTGGCCCACTTGCCCGCCAGCCGGCTCGATATCCAGACGCTCCGAACCGGTTGATAGTTGAGATGGGCCGAGAGGATGGTGGTCTTCTGGACCATGGCATCGCCCCCGCTCGGCGCCAAGCGCTCGAACCGGTTCTCCCACCGTGCCAAGCCGTTCCACCGGTTCCGGTCGGTTTCCCGCCAAGCGAACCCGACTTGGTTCCGGGTCCGTTTGCCCCCGTCGCCAAAGGTGTTGTAGAGGGCCCGGCCCAGCACGGTCCAATCACGGTCGAGTTTCCTGGCGTAGCCTAACGTGGCCAAGAAGTTGTCACCCGCGGCATTCGGCGCGAATCGGTATTCGACCCGGGCGGTGCCCCGCCAGAGCGGGCTGGTGGTGTACTCGACGCCGGCGGTGACCGCGGTGGCTTCGCCCTGACCGACGCCCTTCAGGACGTCGACCCGCTCGAAGCCGGTGTTGAGCACCAACCCGCGGCGGAGGTTCCAGCGGTTCCGAAGCCCGATCGCCGCTTCGGTTTGGCGGCCCGAGAAGGCGTCACTGGCCCGGTACTCGCCGAAGAACTGGCCGTCCTTGGTGTAGCCGGCATCGAGGCCAATGACGGTAGTGGCCTGGCGTTCTGATCCATTCAAGGCAAACGGTCCGGCAAAGGAACTCAGGAACTCATGTCGGCCATAGACCCGAAGCCGGTCGAACAACACGTATTGGCCGCCCAAGGCCCCGCGCCGTTGATCGCTCTCTTTCAGATCCTGCTCGAACTCGCCGAACACCGAGGCCCGCGGTTGGCCCGGGACTTGGACCGTGACCCGAGTGCGGAGGGCGTTGGTTTCATTGAGGCTGTCGTGACCAAACCGATATCCCAACTCGGCCCGGACCGACTTGCCGAACTGCCGTTCGAAGGAGGCCAGGAACCCGTCCCGCCGCCGCCCCGACACCTTGTCGTCGCTCCGGAGGGCTTCGCCGATGAACCGGGTCCGCTCGTCGAGCACGGCGCTCCCGCGGACCCCGAGTTCCGACCGGCCCCGCTGGAAGGTCGAGGATTGGTTCGAGAATCCGCTGTCGCTGGTCGCTCCGAAGACGGTACCCTGGAACTTGGCCGAGGCGTGGCGCAACTCGAACCGGGCCGCGCCGCCCCGGAAGCTGGCCGAGTCGCCGTCGGTGTGCGCCACTTCAGCCACCAGTACGGTTCCAGGCGCCACCTGCACGGCCGCGTTGGCGCTGTAGAGCTTCCGGTTGCTCTCCGGTTGCTCGTCCCGGACGATGCCGCCGCCGATCTCGGCCCGGTCACCGAGCTTCACCTGGCCATCGGCACCGTAGACCCAGAACTCCTGGCCGGCCCGCTCGACCTCGTAGAGCACCCGGATCGAGACCGGATTCAGATCCGCGTCGACACTCGCCACCGGAGCGAAGAACAACAGCCGGCCGGTGAAGGGCTCCAGGGTGTAGTCCGTGAACCGGGTCAGCTGGACCGAGGCAATGATCCGGCTCGGTTGGTTCCGGTCCCGGGTCAGGATCTCGACCTTCTCGCTGTTGATCCGGCCATCGGAGCGCCGCAGCTGATATGGGCCCGAGATGCCTTGCCCCGGGATTTCCTCGACCACTTGGCTCAGCCGGTCGCGGCTCGCGAAGACGTTCAGTTGTCCGACCCGGCCTTCGGCATGGCCCAAGGCGCCGGTCAGACTTCGTTGATAGGCACCCAACTCGCGCGCCGCGAGCGCGCCGTTCCCGGCGCTCGGCGTGACGTAGTCGCCGTAGAGGGCAAAGCTCCGGTCGGCATCGACCCGAACGTAGAGCCGGTCGAATGACTGGGCCCCGAACTCCTTGATCGAGGCATCGCCGTACACCGGGTAGAACTCGTCGGGCTGGATATCGCGGAACATCCGGCGTTCCGGGTCGCCCTCGGTATCGTAGGCCAGGGTCAAGAGCGTCGAGCCCTTGACCTTACCCTGGAGGAACAACGCGCCGCGGGCGGCGGCAGTAAACCGGCCGTCGTCGCTCGTGGTGCGAAGGTCCTTGAGCTCCCGTTCGAACCGGTCGGCGGTGGTGACCTGAGTCAGGCCGTTCTTGAGGAGCGACCGGAGGTCGATCCGGGCTTCGACGAGACCGTTCACCAACATCGGTCGGGTGGCCGGCAGGAAGACGATCTGCGCCGTGTTGATCCGGAGGCCATTGGTGACCCGGATTTCCCCGACGCCCGCCTCGGAACTCGCCACCAGTGTGAAGTCGCCCTGGCCGTTGGCCAACATGGCCTGGACGCCCGGCTCCACCGGATCGAGATCGCGGGCCAACCAACGGCCCAGACTGGCTTCGAGGGTAATCGGCTGTTCGGACGCAATCAGATTCCGGTCGCGATCGAGAACCTTGACCCGGACGGCGACGGCGGTGTTGCCGTCGGCCGGCAGGCTCCGTCGAGCCGGCGTCAGTTCGATGCTGCCATTCGGGATGGCGGTGAGCGGCACCGTGGTGCCGGGCAAGCGGCTGACCGGCAGCCGGTTGGCCTCATCGATCGGATTGGCAGATGACTGCGCCGAGAGCGGCCGGTAGGCCGGTGCTTGGGCGGTGTCACTGGCGGCGTCGACGGCCACGACCGGCCGCTCCTCCCCCCCCGGCCGATCCGTTCCAGCGAGCGAGTCGATGATCACCCCGGTGATCTCGCCACGATCGCGGCGGAACCCGATGGTCGCGCCGACGGAGTCGACGAACCGAATCGCGAAGTCGGCTTTGTGGAGTTCGCCATTCTTGAGATCGACGAACCGGCTGGTGCCGTCGCGGGCGTTCCGGCTGTCGATGTCGATCAGCCGAGCGCCACCGGGCAGCGTGGTCGGGTCGACCTTGACCACATGGAGGCCCGAGACGATGCCGTAGAGGTTGTACTTGCCTTCGAGATCGGTCACGACGCTGGTGCCGTCCTCGAGGAAGATCCGGACCCCGGGGACCCCGACGCTATCTCGAGCCGAGGCCACGGTCGAGTCAGGACCGACGGAATCCCGCCGGGTCAGATACACCTTGCCGAAGATGATCCCGCGATCGGTAAAGACGCCGCGGGTGACCCGGACCACCGCGATGGCGACCGGTGACTCGAGGCCGGTGCCGCTCTTGGCTTGGGCCCGGTTCGTTCCGTCACCAAGCGTGGCGCCGGCGCCAAGCTTGACCCGATAGGTGAGACGGAATGAAGCGTTCGGCCCGAGGGTTCCGGCCGCGAACGTGAGCTTCGGCCAGGGAGCCCCTGCCGGATCGGCGATCGGAAGGAGACCGATCCGGGCGGTGCTCCGCTGGTACGTGAAGCCGCGGGGCAAGATGTCGGTGACCGAGACGTCGGGTACCTCACTCGCGGTCCGGTTGGTGACGACGACGGTGTAGTCGATCACGTCGCCCACCTCGGCTTCGGACCGGGAGGCCACCTTCTCGATGACAAGCGGGCTGATGCGTTGGAGCGGCGCCGAGTCGGTGGCGACGTTGTTGCCGCTCTCCTCGGTATCGCCGGGGGTACTGATCACTACCCGGTTGACGACGGGGTTGGCCGCGGTGCCGCCGACCAACACCTTAAGGGTCACGGTGGTCGTCGCTCCGACGGCAAACGGCACGGTGTCGAACCGGCAGGTCACGACCCGGCCCAGGTTGGAGCAGCTCCATCCGGCGCCGGTGAAAGAGCGGTAGACCAGACCGGCGGGCAACGTGTCGGTCATGGTGACTGGCCCAATGGTCGCTACCGGACCGACGTTGGTGACGGTGACCGCATAGGTCGCGATGGTGCCAGGAATGAAGTCACCAGTGTGGGTTTTTTCGACGGCCAGGTCAATCGGGGCGACGTCGGTAATCACGGTGCCGCCGGGGCCCGTGCCGTCGTTGTTGCCCGGATTGGGATCCGGGGTGGTGGCGGTGCTGGCCACGACGTTCTTGAGCTGGCCCGCCTGGTTCGGGGCGGTAACCACCACCGTATAGACGACGCTGTCACCGACCGCGAGCGCCGGGATCACAGGCCAAGTCACGACGCGGCCGGTCAGCGAGCCGCCATCCGAAGCCGACTCGAACGTGGCAGCGGCCGGCATCGAATCGATGACGGTGACGTTGACGGCGGTTTGCGGGCCGAGGTTCTTCGCCTTGATGGAATACGTGATCGTCGCACCGGCATCGACTCGCGCCGGACCGGTCTTGGTGGTGACGACGTCGGCGCTGGCGGTGATGGTGGTCGTCGCGGTGCCGCGGTTGTTGTCCGGAATCGGGTCGGCGGTGGTCGAGGTCGCGCGGGCCACGTTCACGACTTGGCTCACATTCGGGACCACCACCGTCAGGGTGTATGTCAGCGTCGCGCCGTTCGGCAGACTCGCGAGAGCCGGCCAGGTAACGACCCCATTGGCAAAGACCCCGCCGTTCGACGCACTGACGAAGAGGGCCCCCGCCGGGAGCGAGTCGATCACTACCACGTTCGCGGCGGCGTCCGGGCCGGCGTTCCGGGTCTCGATCGTGTAGCGAATCTGTCCGCCGACCCCGGCGGTGGCGGGGCCGGTCTTGGTGGTGATCAAGTCGGCGCTCGCGACAATCGTGGTGACCACGCGTGACGTGGTGGTCGAGCCGTTGTTGTTGGCTGGATTCGGATCCGGCGTCGGCGAGGTGCTCGCGGCGAGGTTCGTGAAGGAACCCGACGCCGGCGCCTTCAACGTCACCGTATAGGTCACGCTCGCGCCGTTCGCCAGACTCGGGATGACCGGTCACGACAACACGTTGCCGGACCGGGTCGGGTTGCCGGTGGCGCTCACGAACGTGGCGCCGGCCGGCAGGGTCTCGGTAATCGCAACGTCGGCGGCGGCATCCGGGCCGGCGTTGATGGTCTTGATGGTGTAGACCACGGCACCGCCGGCCGTCGCGGTGGCCGGTCCCGACTTGGTCGTGATCAGATCGGCGCTCACGGCACCCGCTGTCACCGCGGTGGTGGCAGCGGCGCGGTTGTTGGCCGGCGTCGGGTCCGGCGCGGGCGACACGGCAGCCGCCACGTTGGTGATGGTGCCTACCGCTCCGGCACGGAGCTTCACGTTATAAGACTGGAACGCTCCGGCCGGCAACGACACGAGCGTCGGCCAGGTGACGACATTGCCGGCGAGGATACCGCCGCCGGTCGAGGAGACGAAGGTGGCGCCGGCCGGAATGGTATCGGTAACCACCACGTTTGGCGCGGTGGCCGGTCCATCATTGAAAACGGTGACCGTGTATCCGATGTCCTGCCCCACAACCGTCACCGCCGGTCCGGTCTTGGTCATCCGGAGATCCGCGTTGCTCGAAACGACAGTGACCACTCGGGAGAATGGCGCTTGGCCGTTGTTGTTGGCCGGAGTCGGGTCCGGCGTCGGGGAGTTACTGGATGCGACGTTGATGTAGGACCCGCCGGCGTTGGCCCGGACGGTCACCCTAAAGGTCACCGGCAAGGCCGCCGCCAAGGACGGGATCAAGGGCCAGGTCACGACATTGCCGACCAGAAACCCGCCGGCGGTCGCGTTGACGAACGTCAGGCCGGTTGGAAGCGTATCGGTCACCAAAACGTTGGCCGCCACGCTCGGTCCGTTGTTGAGCACCGTGATGTCGTAACTGAAATGCTGCGACACGGTGGCGGTGGCCGGGCCGGTCTTGGTGGTCACGACATCGGCGAGCGCCGCCACGGGAACGGTGGCTTGGGATCCGGACGCCGAGCCGTCGTTGTTCGACGGCACCGGATCAGGACTTGTGGCGGTGCTGGCGGCAATGTTGGTGTAGGCACCGCCGTTGGCCGCACGGGTGATCAACGTGAACGACACACTGGCGCCGTTGGCCAGGCTCGATACGGCAGGCCACGTCACCACGTTGCCTGCCAACGCACCGGTGTTGGACGCACTGACGAAGGTCAAACCGGCCGGCAACGTATCGGTAATCACGACGTTCGTGGCCGCGCTGGGCCCGTTGTTGACCGCGGTGATCGTGAAGAGAATGTCTTGACCGGCGGTGGCGCTGGCCGGCCCGGTCTTCGTCGTGATAAGATCCGCGCTGACATCGACCGTCGTTGAAGCCGGGGCCCGGTTATTGGTCAGGTTCGGGTCCGGCGAACTCGACGTCGCGGCCGCGGTGTTCGCATAGGTCCCCGCCGCCGGATAGGTCAAGACCAGCGTGTAACTAGTCGACGCCCCCGACGCGAGACTCGCCACCGGGGCCCACGTCACCACGTTGCCGAACGGGGTGCCGCCGACCGCACTCACGATCACGGCCCCGGCCGGCAGCGTATCGGTCACGACGACGTTGGTGGCGGCGCTCGGTCCGTTGTTCGTGACCGTAATCGTGTAGGTCACGTTGGTGCCGGCCGTGGCGCTTGCCGGGCCCACGTTGGTCACGGCGACGTCCGCCGAGGGCGTGACCGTCGTGGTGACCCGAGCCGGGCCCGCTGAGCCGTCATTGTTGGCCACGGTGGGATCCGGGGTCGGCGAAGTACTCGCCGCGATGTTCTGATAGCTCCCGCCCGCCGCAAAAGTGACCGTAACATCGAAGCTGACGGTCCCACCATTGGCGATGGTCACCGCGGGCCAGGTCACGACAGCGCCCGAAGGCGCACCGGAGCCCGTGGCGCTGACGAAGGTGGCGCCGGCCGGCAGCGTGTCGGTGATCACCACTGCCGTCGCCGCGTCGGGCCCGTTGTTCGTGGCGGTAACGGTATAGACGGCATTCGCTCCAGCGGCGACGCGCACCGAACCGGCCTTGGTTGTGACGACATCGGCAACGGCCGCCACGGTCGTAACGGCAACAGCCCGGTTGTTGGCCAGACTCGGATCGGCCGACGAGCTGGTGGCGGCGGCCACATTGCTGAACGATCCGCCGGCTGCAAAACTCAGGGTAACGGTGAAAGTCACCGGAGCGCCGACGGCCAAACTCGCGATGGTTGGCCAGGTCACGACGTTCCCGGCCAAGATTCCGCCGCCGGTGGCGCCGACAAGGGTCGCACCAGCCGGCAGCGTGTCGGTCACCACCACATTCGTCGCGGGATTCGGCCCGGCATTGCTGACCGTGAGGTCGTACCCGACGTTGGTGGCGGCCGACGCGGTGGCGGGACCGGTCTTCGAAATGCTGACATCGGCGGGGGCGGAGACCACGGTGGTCACTCGGGCACCCGCCGAAGATCCGTTGTTATTGGCCGGCGTCGGGTCCGCGCTGCCCGATTGGCTCGCGGCCAGGTTCAGGTAGCTGCCGGCCGCCGCATAGCTGACGGTGACGGTGTAGACGATCGCAGGGGCTCCGCTTGCCAAACTGGCAATCACGGGCCACGTCACCACATTGCCGGCCAGCGTCCCTCCGTTCGATGCTGATCCGAACGTCGCTCCGACCGGCAAGGTATCGGAAATGACGACGTTGACGGCGGCGTTAGGTCCGGCGTTGGTCGTCGCGATGTCGTAGACAACGTCGGTACCCACGGTAGCCGCGGTCGGGCCGGTCTTCGTGGTGGCCAGGTTGGCCGGTGGGAGGTTGACCACGGTGAGGTCCGCCGCGGTGTTGTTCCCCCGGTTGCCGGTCGGCTCTCCGCCCCCTTGAACGGTGACGGGGTTGGTCACGGACGGTGCGGCGGCCACGCCCACGCTTACGGTCAGAGTGATGGCGGGGGCGTTCGAGCCGGCGTTGATCGCGTTCGGCCGGGTGCAGGTGACGACTTGACCCGCGGCGGCGCAGGTCCAGGCCGTCCCGGTGCCGGACACGAAAGTCAAACCCGCCGGCAGGGTGTCGGTCACCGTCACCGTACCGCTCGACGCGACATTGCCCGAGTTCCGAACCCGAATGGTATAGGCGCCGTTCACGCCGACGGTGAAGGTACCAGCATGGGTTTTGGTGACCGTCAAATCGGGAGCCCGCACCGTGACGTTCTCCCCGGCCCTCGCTGGATTGTACGCAGCGCTCGTCGTGCCGGTCGGGGTGGCCCGAGCCGGGTCCAGATAGATGGCCCGGGCTGGGTTGTTGTACACCCCATTCGGAGCACTCGAGGCCACGGTCACGACGAAGGTCTGGCTGACACTACCCCCGCCTGGAATCGAGAAAGTCGTCCACTGAGGGATCGGGGCGCCGGCGGCGGGGTCGGCGGTGACGGGGCGACTGGCCCCGCCGGTAAAGACCGGCGCCGAGCTTGACGCGTACGTGAAGCCGGCGGGCAGGGTGTCGAGCAAGAACACGCTCCGCGCGGTATCCCGGTTGGCCGCGTTGGCGGCCACGATCCGGTAGGTGGCGGTGGTCCCAGCCGGGCCATTGGTGACGGTGGCGGTGGTGGTGGTCTTCGTGACCGTCAAGACGGGGACACATAGAACCCCGGCCGAGGTACCGGGCGTCGCGCCGATGCCGGCGATCAGGCTTCGACCGCCGCCGCCGTTGGTAGCGCCAAACGGAAGCAGTCCGGTGGTGGTGCTGCCCCGGGCCCCACCCGCCACGTCAACCGACGTGGCACCCGACAAGATCACCGTGCCGCCGCCACCGCCACCCCCCGGGCCGTGGGCCGAACCGGCCCCGGACTGGGTGATCCACGCGTCCCCACCCCGGCCACCGCGGGCTTGAACGGTCAAGCCTCCAACGCCGTCGTTGGTGGTCAACACCACGACACTCCCGCCCGCTCCACCACCGCCGGCACCGTCGTTGGCTGGCGAGTTACCGGCAAGGCCGTTGGCGGTGATCGTCCCGACGCCGGTTACGGTCCCGGCGCGGATCAGCACGATGCCACCCCCCGCCCCGCCGCCGTTTTCGGGTGCCGCGGAGTTGTTCCGGCTGCCGCCGCCGCCGCCGCCACCTAACACAATCCGGTTGACCGCGCCGACCAGGAACGCCGTTCCGCCGCGGCCGCCCACATCGAGGGCCGAACTCCACGACTGGCCGCCCTGACCGCCGAAGCCACCGTTGGACCCGCCACCGCCACCGGAATTCTGGTCGTTGAGCGTCGGGTTGCCATCGGTGCCGCCGCCGCCCGCCGTGGCCGGCGCACCCCGCGCCGCATCGCCGGCGGGATAGCCTTCGAGGCCCAAGTCGAGGTTGGTGTTGGTTCGCGGATCGAGCACCCAGCGGGGCGTCCCGGCTACGCCTTCGCCCTTGATGCCGTGGAACGGATTGCTCGAGAGGTTCACGTAGTCGGTGTTGGCACCCCCGGCCCCGCCCGCCGGCCCGAGCCCCGCCCCACCCCGAAAGCCCCGGCCGTCGACACTCACGGTGCCGCCAAGGGTGAGCTGGCCGGCCACGTCGATGGCCAGGATCCCGCCAGTGGTGCCGTTCCAGAATCCGGCGGTCAGGCTTGATCCGAGGGTGGCCTGGGAATACTGGGGCACCCGGACGACTTGGTAGCGGCGTTGACCCTGAGTGGCGGTCGCGGCGGCATTGGAATAGGTGTTGAGGAGGCCGTTGCCGGCGCCGGTGCCCCGGAAGGTCAGCGATCCGCCCCCCGCCCCAACCGAGATGGTGGCGGTGACGTACTCGTAGCGGCCGGAATTGTTGAGGTTGGTGCTGCCGCTACCGGTCGTCGTCCCCGCGCCGTATCCGGAGTTATTGCCTGCATTGATCGCGGCATCCTGCATCTGGATGATGAGGAGCAGATCACCGGGGGTGATGGTGGTCGTGGCACCGGTCGCGGCGCCGAGGGTGATGGCTCCGGCCCCGCTGGCCGTGGTGGTTAGACCGGGGTAGTAGGTGTTGACGATCCCCGACAGCGTGCCCCCGGGGCCATCCTTGCCGGGCGTTCCACAGACTGCCTGCGCGCTCAACGACATCGAACCGAGGGTCAGGGCGTTTACCAAACCCCAGAATGACCGTGCCAACGACATGAGCAGCCGACTCGAGTGAAGGACCCGTGGATGAGGCCAAGTGGCCCTAGCCACTGCGTTGCAGCCAAAACCATGCCACACAATACAAGTTGTTGTAAAATAGTTACTTAGCTGTGTGATTCAACCGTAACCAGGCCCCGGGCCGAGGCGAAGCTGGAACCGACCGGCCGGTTTCACGGTGCCCGGCGGCCTCGCCAGTCGCTTGACCGGGCCCGGTCGAACCTCTTTAGTTCTCCGGCCGATGCCATTCTCCACCTACACCAACTTCGAGCGGGACGAGTGGGCCCCGCTCCGGTTCAACACCCCACTCACGCTGACCGAAACGGATCTGGCTGAGCTTCGGGGCGTCAACGACCAACTGTCGATGCGGGATGTGGAAGAAGTCTACTTGCCCCTCTCCCGGCTTCTCAACCTCCATGTGGCCGCCACGCGAGACTTGGCCCGGGTGGCCGATATCTTTCTCGGCAAGACGGCCGGCCGGAAGCCCTACATCATCGGGATTGCCGGGAGCGTGGCGGTCGGGAAGAGCACCACCGCCCGGGTCATGCAGGCGCTGCTGGCCCGCTGGCCCGATCACCCGACCGTTGAACTGATTACCACCGATGGGTTCCTGTACTCCAATGCTCAGTTGGAGGAGCGGGGGCTGATGCAGCGCAAGGGCTTTCCGGAGAGCTACGACGCCCGGCGTTTGGTTCAATTCGTGGCCGACGTGAAGGGCGGCGCCCCGACGGTGTCGGCCCCGGTGTACTCACATTTGGTGTACGACATCGTTCCCGGAGCGGAGGACGTGGTCCGCCAGCCCGACATCCTGATCATCGAGGGACTCAACGTGCTCCAGGGCGCCGACGGCCGCTTGGGCGATGGCGACCGGCCTTTCGTGTCGGATTTCTTCGATTTCTCGATCTTCGTCGACGCGGACGAGGCCCACATCCGCCAGTGGTTTCTCAGCCGGTTCCAGCGGCTTCGCGATACGGCGTTTCGCGACCCGAAATCCTTCTTCCGCCGCTACGCCGAGATGAGCGACGCCGAGGCGCTGGCGTTTGCGGGCAAGGTATGGACGGAGATCAACGGCCGGAATTTGAAGGAGAACATCGAGTCCACCAAGGAGCGGGCCCACCTGATCCTGGAAAAGGGCGCCGACCACAGCGTGACCCGGATCAGGCTCCGGCGTCTCTAGTCGAAACCTTGGGGCAGAGGGCCCCGTACAAACCTGTTCACCATGCACTTCCCGATTGAAAGGACTCTGATGCGCTCCCTCGACCTCGCCGCCATCCTGCTCACTGGCGTCATCTCCGCCACCCTGGCATCGCCGGCCGCCGCCCAAGCCGCCGCAGCCGCCCCTGCCGCCACGGCGGCCGCCAATCCGAAGCTCTTGGGTCCCTGGGAAGGGCCCTATACGACGGACGGGCCTTCGGGCACCATGACCGTTACCCTTGCCAAAGACGGCGCGGGCTTCAAAGTCACCGCTTCGTTAGGCGGGGGCGACGCCCCGGCGCCGGGCGAGCCCCGGGAGTTGGTCATCGACGGCGACAAAGTGACCTGGAAGCAGATCTTCGGCGAATACGACGTGACCTTCAAGGCCACGCTCGGCGCCGACGGAGCGGTGACGGGGACCTTGGAAGCGATGCAAGGCGGGAGCTTCGTTGGCGGAGGAAGCTACACGCTGGCCAAGAAGTAGCGACAAGAGGAAGGGGCGGGGCGAGCCCTATCTCGCCCCGCCCCGTCGGTGGTGCCCTGCGCGTACTGGCGG
>SXGU01388026.1_pt1 | contig 16101 bp, 20 predicted proteins | sample 3174531 | NCBI WGS metagenome assembly SXGU01 (sample SAMN11356863, study PRJNA531348) | freshwater metagenome | isolation source: freshwater sample F1-140 | place: China: Fuxian Lake, Yuxi | collected 2017-12-25 | reverse complement strand
TCGGCGAGGGAATCGAAGCTCTGCCTTTTGAGCAACTTTGCAACCGGCTTACATGATCATGAGGTCACCCAAACGCATTCTCGTCATCAAATTCCGCCATATCGGCGATGTACTGCTGACGGCGCCCTTAATCTCCACGCTTAAATTGGGCCTGCCCGGTTCGCGCGTCTGCGCCGTGGTCAAGCCTGGCACCGAGGCCATGCTGGAAGGCCATCCGGATCTTGACGCGCTGTTCGTCGTGCCCCTGCGGCAGACGGGCGAATCGGCCTTCGCCTTCTGGCTGCGCACGCTTAAATTCCTGCGCCAGTTGCGCCGCGAACGCTTTGATCTGGCCATCAACAGCACCGAAGGCGACCGCGGCATCCTCCTGTCGTGGCTGATCGGCTCCAAGGCGCGCTGGGGCATTGTCAAAAAGGGCCGTGAAAAGACCTGGCAAGCCCGCCTGCTGACCCGCCAGTTTCAACCCGTGCAAGGCTATATCCACACCGTCATCCGCAACCTTGCGCTGGCCGCTCCGCTGGGCCTGCCGGAATGCCGCGAGGTCAAACTCTTTGTATCCGAGGCCGACAAGGCGCGTGTGCGGGAACTGTTGGCAGAACAGTGGTTTGAGCCTTCAGAACCCAACAAACTCATCCATTGCCACCCCACCTCGCGCTGGATGTTCAAATGCTGGCCCGCAGACAAGGTGGCGCAGACCATCGACTGGCTACAAGAACGCGGCTACCGCGTGGCCCTGACCTGTGCGCCGGACAAAACGGAACGCGCGTTTCTGGAGTCGATCATCGCAGGATGCAAAACCCGTCCCATCGACCTGGGTGGCAAACTCACGCTGAAACAAACCGCAGCCTTGTCGGGCATGAGCCGGCTGTTTTTTGGCGTCGATTCGGCACCGATGCATATGGCTGCGGCGATGAATACACCCACGCTGGGGATATTTGGGCCGTCGGGTACCTTTGATTGGGGGCCATGGCCGAATGGATGGGTTGGCGATGAAACGCCATTCCCCGGTAGGAGTGGTACTAAGTATCAGTTGCCACATGGCGTTGTTCAGGATGATCGTAGTTGTGCGCCTTGTGGGAAGGCTGGTTGTTTCAGCACAAAGCGCAGCGCATGCCTTGACGAGTTGCCTGTCGAAAAAATGAAAGAGCCCCTTGCCAAGATGTTGGCGTTGGGGCCCTATTAGGCTCATCCCTGCTTCTGTGCCAATCCCAAAAAAGCGGTAAGTGCCTCGTCAACACTGATGTCAGTGACATTTTGTGAAGGCATCTGCAGCAGTTCATGAGGCACGCCCCACGGATGCCAGCGTTCAGCCGACGAGTTGCCAAAAAAACAGACGATCGGTTTGCCCAGGCCGGCTGCGATGTGCATTGCGCCGCCGTCGCTGCAGACAACTTGTTCACAAAGCGACAGGCCGGCAACCAGGGTTGATAGCGTGTGTGTCGGTACTGGCGTCACCGGAAGGCCGGTTAATTCATTCATAATGCGCGCGGCTTTGCCGTCATCACCCGGATGCAGCGCATCACCTTCTGCGCCTGGCGCCCAGAACAGCAGGATACGATCGGCGTGGTTGCCGGACAGCAGTTGCCGGATCAATTCGGCGAAACGATCTTCCGGCCAGCGCTGGCGCGGTTTGCGTGCCGAAATGTGAATGCCGACACGACGCTCGTAGGTGGGCAGGCCGAGATCCGTTCTCAGTCGTTCGACCTGCCGCGAATCAGGGTTTAATACCAATGGGCCTGGTGCGGTAGGGGTATTCAACGCCACAAGCAGTCGCGCGGTAATCTCGACCTCGTGCGCATTTCCGGTACGATCTGTTTCGATGATGCGCCGTGCGCCCAGCCATTGCGCGAAACGACGAGCTCCTGGCGATGCGCACAGTATGAGGTCAAGTCGCATGCGTCGCAATCGCCACAGCAACGCGGCGGTTTTACGCCAGACCGACCATCGACTCTCGCCGGTCGTGCGGTGTTTGGCCTTGCGGTAGGCGAATACTGCATCGATATCCGGGTTCCCATGGAGAATGGGTGCGTTATAACTGTTTGCCAGCACGCCAATCCATGCCTGTGGCCATTGCTGGCGCAAAGCGGCGAGCAGCGGCGTGGTGCAGATCAGATCGCCAATGTTGTCACGGCGGATGACGAGGATATTCACGACAATTGCCCTTCTGCCCATTTGACAATGGGTGCGAGCCTTTCTACAAAGGCATCAAATGAAAACTTTTGCATATGCTCTTTGGCAAAACAGGGGTAAAGCTTCTCATCATGAGTAGTCAATTTATGCATTAACCGAGCAAAATCTCTGCCATTATCCTCACGCGGATCGCGGTAGAGAAAACCGGTTTGGCCATCCAGCACTGTTTCTGTAAAGGGGGGCGCATCCACTCCGATCACGGGTGTGCCGCAGGCTTGTGCCTCGATGATGTTGAGACCAAGCGCCTCTTTCTCTGGAAGTCCAGTGAGCAGGTAGTCGATGCATTGATAAACGGATGCGACATCCGATTGGTGGCCCCAGAATCGTGTGCGATCCGCGATGGGCTTGAGTACATGAGTGAGATCGCGCACGGAGCCATAGCCGCCGCTGCCGAAGATTTCTAGATTGACCTGCGGAAACCGAGCCAGAACGGGAGCCAAATAAGAAAACAGAACGGGGAATTGTTTGATCGGTGTCATTCTGGAAACAATACCAAGCGTTAAACCAGTGCGACGCTCATATAAGGGGTGCGGCAGCCAAGGTTCAACCAAAGGCTCAAGCCAGGACAGGATACGATCGCGTCCCTTGCGCCGGTCCCAGTCATAGCGGCTGGTTCGGCGAAGCTGGGTTTTCTGGCTAATACGATTCAAATCGGCCACACCATACAGAGGCGTTTGCCAGGTCGACAGACCCGCCATTAGTAGGCCATCTATAACCCATTGAGAAACGCCGAAAACCATGTCGTGATATTGAAATGCGCCCGGATTTCGCCCTTGCACTGGCATATGGGCAATTGCTGTAGCTATTCCTCCTGTACCGCGAATCTTCTCACAAAGTTCTTTTTGCAATGAGCCATGACTCAAAATCCATGCTGGATGATTAGGCATGGCAGCGCTCAGCGATTGCATGGAATCCACTGGACATAATCGAACGGATGATGGCAGTGACAAAGATGCCCAAAACGCTGCATGTGGGTGGACATAAAGATGTGTAACAACCCCCAATTGATCCAGTGCCCTGCATAAAAAAGCGGTATAGATCTCGCCGCCGCCAAAATGGCGTTGCAGATTAATTTGATGGATTTTCATTGACCGCCGCCACACTCAGTTTGTTGGCCAGCGCGTAGTCACTGCCCGTGGCTTGCTGGATTGCAGAACGGGTCGCAGGCGTCGTCGTGGCGTTCTTGTGCAAGGTAATCAACATGTCAGTTTCCTTTCATTCCATCCTGCCAAGACAGCCATGAGAACTTCACGGCCTATTAACAGCGGACGTCGACTTTGTAGCAGATATTCGTCCGGGACCCAACACATAACCGCCATAAACTGGGTGAAATTATAGCCAAAACAGCGTTATTGTCTATTAATATCAATGCGTCATAAATAAATCAGGTGCGACTATTTACCACTTATATCTACCAGTTAATAATCTAAGGCCACCATAAATATACCAAAGAAATATCTTTAATGGCCTCAAATAGAAAAATTTGCTATGCCAGTATTTCGATTTCCAAATATTTTTGCATATATTGTCACTGTTTTTGTTGATTAATTGTCTGTATGCTTCAGGGTGCTTGTCAAAAATATTTATAATAAATCTATTAAACAGCAGGCCATTTATAGTATACATTGATTGCTGTAATTTGTTAAAAAGATTCTTATCTATATTATTATTTAAATATGCTGTTCCTTGTTCATTATGAATCCTAAAATAAGATAATACCTCGTCACAAATATACAAATCTCCATGTTCTAGTTGTCTAAGCCACATATCAAAATCGGCAAACATTAATAGAGAGACATCGAATAATCCGCCATATAAGTATTTTCTACGAAACATTACAGTTGTGGGCTCTCCTATCCAGTTGCCATGTTTTAAGGCCTCCAAAATGGCCTTTTCTTTATTTATCAAACCAAGCAATTTTGGTTTCAGGATGTCATCCTTTGCACCGAAAAACTGTCGATACGAGGTAACTATTGCCACATCTTGATTTGCATCCAGAATGCCAACAAAGATTTCCAGGCACTTTTCATTAAATTTGTCATCGGCATTAAGAAATTTTACATACTCTCCATTTGCTAGAAGTAAGGCCTTGTTATAGTTTCTATACATGCCTATATTAACATTATTTATTATCAGCTTTATTCTGATGTCTTTATTGGTATATTGCTCTACAACTTCTTTTGTGTTATCAGTTGAGCAATTATCTACAATTATAAGCTCAAAGTCTTGATATGTTTGATTTAAAACGCTCTCAATTGCTTCTTTTATATAGCGTGAATAGTTATATGTTGGAATAAGAACTGATACCTTTGGAACCTCTGCACAGCCACGGAGTTCAGGACCGCTAACGGGGGATGACGAACATTTGGCTCTTGGTGAATCATAGTGGGTAAATCCGTTCATCGTGCCGCCCAGCGTGGATACGAAAAATCCAGTTTTCCGCAGAGGAAATAGGCCATGTTGATGAAGTTCTGGGTGTTGCGGTAACCCCTGGCCCTTCGTTTGGCGAGTTGGATTTTGTGGTTCATGCCTTCAAGGACGCCGTTGGTCAGGCGTGAGTCGAAGAAGCGCACGATCCCCGCTCCAGTGCGCCTTGACGGTCTTTGCAAAGTGCATGAACGGCTGAATGGCCGCCTTTTCAACTTCTTGCATCCATTCTTTGAGATGCGCTTCGGCGCTTTCCCGGCTGGGTAGTTGCCAAATCTCGTTGAACAGCACTTTCAGCTGATAGGCATGGCCAATAGTAGGGTACATATCCATCAGGCCAGCGAGTTTCAAACGACGCGTGTCAGTCAGGTTGTCCCAGTCTCTAAGAAACAGATACTTGTTACCTTTCAACAGGGCGCATTCCTTCTGTTCCAGTTTGCGTAGCTTGTCCATGGCTTCGTTGAGCAGCTTGACCACATGAAAGCGATCAAAGGTGACCCTGGCCTTGGGAAAGATCTCGCCCACGCCGGCGATAAAGGAAGGCGACATATCCATGCTGACTTCCGTGATTTGCCCGGGCTTAACCTCTTGACTCGCAAGATATTCGCCAATGGCTTTGATGGTTTCCTTCCCTTTGCCGGGCACCGCGTGGATCAAGCGACCGGCATCCATATCGACTCCAATGGTGATGTATTCGTGCCCCTTGCGGCTTGAGGTTTCGTCCACGCCCAGGCGAGTAATTGATGAAGGATCATCCCGCTTGCGCGCCTCGCAGACCCAATGGTTGAACACCGTCCAGATCCGCTGGGGGTTGACGCGCAGCATCTCGGCGACCCGTTTGACGGGCATCTCCCGTTCGATCAGGGCCATCGCCAGGGCCTCGAAGAGCAGGGTGAAGCCGCTACCCGGCCGCGCCCAGGGCACTGGCACTGTTTCGACCCGGCCTTCGCGGGTCTTGATCCGGGGAACCTGGCAATGCAGGTGGCAGGCGTGCTCAAAGAAGTTCAGGTGTTGCCAGGTGCGCTTGACCGTGTCGTGAACCGGGCAGGCTTGGCCGCTGGCGTCGGCAAAGCGGCTGCCGCGCACAAAGCCCAGTGTCAGGTGAAGTTCCTCCCCACCCGCCGTGCCCGGCATGAATTCAATGGCCTCAACTTGCCAGGGTGTGTGCAGGCCCAGGGCCATACCGAAAAGTTGTTCGCTGTTCATGGTTGTCGTGCTCGTGTCAGGGTTGTTCTCTGCAAAATTTAGCGCGGATGGCGTCTTGGGCGCAACCGGTCTACCCACTCGATTTCACCAAGAGCCGAACATTTCAACCCCAATTTCTCGGGATTGCACAATAAATGGGCAGAATTCGACTCGATTTGGCCCAATTCAGAGCTTTTCCTGCTCAATTCCCGTTTCATGGACGGATTGCCCCCAAGTGGTATCGAGCGTGATACAGGTTGGCCAAGGCGAACAGGGTAACGACCTGGGCGGTGTTCTTGGCCAGGCCGCGGTAACGGGTCTTGAGATAGCCGAACTGGCGCTTGACGATGCGGAACGGATGTTCCACCTTGGCCCGAATATGGGCCTGGGCATGTTCGATCTTTTCCAGAGTCTGGCCCAATGGGGTGTCCGGCAAGGCTCTTCGGGTGCCGGGACGCATCGCAATATGCCATGTGACCGGGGTGACTTGGTTCTCCTCTCGCTTTTCGGCACCGACATAATCGGCATCTCCATGTACTGTCGCCTCCTGTCCATGCAGCAGGGCGTGGGTCTGGGTGACATCATGGGCGTTGGCTGGGGTGGTGACCACGGTATGGGTGAGGCCCGATTCGGCATCGACACCAATGTGCGCCATCTGTGCGGCCTCGCCTTGCTCGTGACCGCATCCCGCTACGCGGGACCGCCCGGCGGGCGTCCTTCGCCTTCGGCTTGTCATGCCAAAGTGCCAGTTGTTGCCCTTCTTGGTCTGATGCATCTCAGGAGCACGGGATCGGTCCTGGTTCTTGGTCGAACTGGGTGCGGCGATCAGGGTGGCGTTATTTGTCAAGATAGTTGTCACAGTAATCATGAAGCCAATTTCAGTTTCAAATCCGGTTTACCGGCAGGGTTGAGCCAGACGGAGGCCGGGCGATCCCAGTTGCGTGTACTCCCGCGCCAGCGTTCTGGTCGCATGGCCTTGGCGGCTTCGTAAAGCGCTTTGCGGGCCTGCAGGACGGCGATATCAGTGCCCAGGAGGCGCACCCAAGGGATCACTGCCTCCGTCTCCACCAGAAACTGTTGCCGTTTCGTGGTCTTGGGGCGACGGTCAAACTCAATCTCGGCAAAGCTGCATTGCATCATCGGGCTCCGTATGCATGGAATGGCACTATTATCCGTCACTGAGGTGGAATATGCAGTGGTTCCCTATGTGCATGCTGTGCAGGCCATGTTTTCAGAATGCCAATTTCAAACGGCACCCGTGGTTGCCATCTCGGCAGCATGGTGTAGTTTGACCACGGAAGCATGACCTCGCGTGATCGGTAGGCGCGTCCCCCCCAGACAATGGGAAGCTTGAATCCCGTAGCCTGTTCGAAGGCTACAACGAGGTCCTTCAAGCGTAACGGCATACCCGAGGAAATGCCGTATCGCATATGCCCCTGGCCTTGCTCTGGAAGTTGCGCCGCACCGATGATAAAGGCGTCGATGACATCGTCGATATGAACAAGGTCAATCATCTGTTCGCCGGGCGACATGGCGAACGGCTCCTGATCCAACGTAGTTTTCCAGAGTAGGGGGATTAGCTTAGGCCGTGAGTCATTCGGGCCGTAAGTGTCGAACAAGGCTAGCGTCATTACTCGCAGCCCGCAGCTATCGATGTAATAGGCAAGGATGTCTTCGAAGGCCTGCTTGGTGGCCGCGTATAGATTGACTGGGTTGTATTCTGCGTCCTCGTAGTGTTGCCAAGATGTGCTGGTATTGATTAGGTATTTGACCTGATTCGCCGCCATGGCTTCGGCGAGTTGGGTGGAAAACAGCAGGTTGCTGGCAATCAGAGCTTCCACATCTTCAGGTCGGTGTTGCGCAAGAAATAGCGATGCGAGGTGGAACACCACATCTGGCCGCGCATCGCTGACCAGTTGGATCATGTTGCGGGTTGAGCCGTCATGCTCATGCAGGGTAATTGATGGACGAATCGGATCTAGCGCATCTAATTTTGCTGTCGGCCGCACGATGACATGGACATCCCAGCCATCTGCCACAAGGCGTTTGGCAAGATTTGAACCGATATAACCCGTGGTGCCGGTGACCAATGCGCGGCGTGCGCTTTTCTGCAACTCATCCATAGACAAAGGGGCTCTTGAAATCAGACAGAGCGATGAACCCGCGGTCGCGTTCCGACAGCATCGGGCTTACGGTGGGCCAGGCAATGCCTATAGAACTCCAAAGAATGCCGGCATCGTGCTCAGGCGAATACTCGGTGGCAACCTTGTAAACGAGCGTTGCCGATTCGCTGGTTGCGCAGAATCCATGGGCGAGACCTTTCGGGATATAAACATAATTCCCTTTGTCGGCGCTCAAGTTTAGGGTCACGGACTTGCCGTAGCTTGGCGATTCCAGGCGCAAATCGGTAACGACATCAAATACTTCTCCTTGCGTACAGTAAACGACCTTTACATGATCCATCGGCGGGTTCTGGAAATGCATGCCACGGATCACCCCTTGGTGAGAGACGGAGTAGTACTCCTCGGCAAAATCCACTTCGAGACCGTGCTCGGCAAAGGCCTTCCGGTGAAAAACCTTCACAAACCGGCCACGCGCGTCGTCGAAGATACGCGGTTGTATCTCATAGCAGCCCGGTATTGCTGTGAGGTTAATCTGAAACATCAGAAATTAATTCCGAGAAAGGTTTCGATCTTTTCTGCGACATGGTCAAGCATAGGCTCAGTAAGACCCGGATATACCCCCAACCAAAAGGTCTGGTTCATCACTATGTCAGTATTGGCTAGCTCGCCGCTCACGCGGAAATTCTTGCTGACCATGTATGGCTGGCGCGTGAGATTGCCAGCAAACAACAGTCGGGTGCCAATCTTGTTCTGGTCAAGGTAGTTAAGCAGATCGACTCGGTTAACCGGCGCACTTTCCCGCAGGGTGATGGGGAAACCGAACCAGGATGGATCGGAATTAGGCGTGGCTTCGGGCAGGCATAAGAATTCTTCGCAGGATTTGAGGCGGTTTTTCAGGTAAGCGAAGTTGGCCTTGCGCGCAGCGATGAATCCATCCAGACGATCCATCTGCGCCAGTGCGCAGGCGGCCTGCATGTCGCTGATTTTCAGGTTGTAGCCGAGGTGGCTGTAGGTGTACTTGTGGTCGTAACCGTCGGGGAGGTCACCACCCAGTTCTTTCTTTGTCCAACAGAAGCGTTTGTTGCAGGTGTTATCTTTACCCGGGGGGCAATAGCAATCCCTGCCCCAGTCGCGGAATGATTCGGCGATGCGCTTGAGTTGGCAGTTGTTGGTGAATACCGCCCCGCCTTCGCCCATGGTGATGTGGTGGGCGGGGTAGAAGCTGAGGGTGCCGATATCGCCGAAGGTGCCGACTAGCTTGCCGTTATAGGTCGACCCTAGCGCGTCGCAACAGTCTTCGATTAGCCAGAGGTTGTGTTTCTTCGCGATGCGAGTGACTTCGGCGAGGTTGTAGGGGTTGCCCAGGGTATGGGCCAGCATGATGGCCTTGGTCTTTTCGCTGATAGCGGCTTCAAGTTTGCTTACATCGATGTTGTAGGTGGGGATGTCCACATCGACGAATACCGGTACTGCACCAAATTGCAGGATTGGGTTGACCGTCGTGGGAAAACCGGCGGCCACACCAATCACTTCGTCGCCCGGCTTGATGGCGCGCTCCCCTAGCTTGGGGCTTGTCAGCGCGGAGAAGGCAACGAGGTTGGCGGAGGAGCCGGAATTGACGGTCATGAGGTGCTTGACGCCCAGGTATTTGGCCAAGCGCTGCTCGAATGCATCGTTGAAGCGCCCCGTGGTGAGCCATCCGTCAAGCGAGGCTTCGACCATCAGTTGAAGCTCTTTGGTACCGATGAGCTTGCCAGATACCGGCACGGGCATCTCGCCAGGTGTAAACGGTTTGGGTGCATAGGTAATGTCGGCAAATTGCTGCACCAGTGCGGCGATTTCCGCCCGCAAAGCGTCAGGTGTCTTTTGGGGTTGAATGGTCATGATCAGTACGATTTTGCGTTCATGGTTTTCATATATTCGACGATCTGCTGCTGGCAGTGTTCCTGCATATCTTGGCCACCCAGCCAAGCGTGATGCCATGAGGTGATTTTTTCCAGCGCAGTGGCCAGATTCCAACTCGATGTCCAGCCGAGCCGCGCCTTGGCCTTGGAGATGTCCAGTTTGAGATAGTTGGCCTCATGGGGGTGCCCGCCTCCATCCAATTTCCAACTCGCGCCATTGCCCCAACTATCGGCCAGGTGTTCGACAATCCATTGAACCGGGCGGACATCTTCATCGTGGGGGCCAAAGTTCCAGCCCTCCGCATACTGCTGGCCTGTTTCTCCATATAGCATCTGGGCGAGCATTAAATAGCCAGACAACGGCTCCAACACATGCTGCCAGGGACGGGTAGCATGCGGGTTACGAACAATGACCGGCTGGCCTTTTTCAAAAGCACGGAGGATATCAGGAACCAGACGGTCGACCGCCCAGTCGCCGCCGCCCAGTACATTACCTGCTCTGGCTGATGCCAACGCAATGCCTTTTGACTGAAAGAAGGAGCGACGGTAGGCGCTGGTCACTAGCTCGGAGCAGCCCTTGCTATTGCTGTAGGGGTCGTACCCACCCATGGGTTCATCTTCACGATAGCCCCACACCCACTCCTTGTTTTCGTAGCACTTGTCGGTGGTCACATTGACGATTGCGCGCACCGATCCGGCATTGCGGGCAGCCTCCAGCACATGAACCGTGCCCATGACATTGGTTGCGTAGGTGGCAACAGGCTCGTTGTACGATAACCGGACTAGCGGTTGGGCTGCCATGTGAATCACGATTTCGGGCTGGCAGGCCGCCATGGTTGCGTACACGGCATCATAGTCACGGATGTCGGCAATAGTGCTGGTCATGTCCTCCGCAACACGGGCTTCGGTGAAGAGCGCCGGGGTCGTGGGCGGCTCAAGCGCCAAGCCATGTACATCGGCCCCCAACCTTTGCAACCACAGGCTCAGCCAACTGCCCTTGAAGCCAGTGTGGCCAGTGATGAAAACGCGTTTGCCACGCCAGAAATCAGGGTTGCCCACCATGTTCAGTCCCATTTCTTCCATGGGGCTTTGCCGCTCGCCCACAGTTCTTCCAGATGCACCTTGTCGCGCAGCGTATCCATGGGTTGCCAAAAACCATGGTGTTCATAGGCCTTGAGTTGGCCATCAGCCGCAAGTCCCATGAGGGGCCCCTGCTCCCAGACGGTGCTGTCGTCCTTGATGTATTTCATCACCTCGGGCTTGAGAACAAAGAATCCCCCGTTGATCATTGCGCCATCACCTTTCGGTTTTTCCATGAAGCTCATGACTTGGCTATTCTGGATGTCCAGTGCACCAAAGCGCCCTGGCGGAAAGGTGGCGGTCAGCGTGGCACTCTTGCCGTGCTGACGATGAAATTCGATGGTGGCGGAAATATTGATGTCGCCAACGCCGTCCCCATATGTAAAGCAGAACGCCTCATCATCCTTGATGTACTTGCCCGCGCGTAGCAGTCGACCACCCGTCATCGAATCTTCGCCGGTATCAACTAGGGTGACATTCCATGGCTCGGCGCGCTTGTGGTGGACTTCCATACGATTGCTGCGCATGTCGAACGTGATGTCGGACATGTGCAGAAAGAAGTTAGCGAAATACTCCTTGATGACATATCCCTTGTATCCGCAGCAAATGATGAAGTCTTTGATGCCGTGGTCGGAATACATCTTCATGATGTGCCAACGAATCGGGCGCCCGCCAATTTCCACCATTGGTTTGGGACGTGTTGCGGTTTCTTCACTGAGCCGAGTGCCGAGGCCACCGGCTAGAATCATTGCCTTCATGAACTTTCCTTGAGATCGTGGAATGGAGAAACAAATGTGTTGGAGTAGAAGCGACTACTATTCAGACTCGCTACCATGAGTTGGGCACGTGCGCTGTCAATCACGGCCAAAGAGCCGCAGGCGCATAAACCACGGTCTGCTCTAGGGTCGTGCCGGATTGTAGAATGATTTGCTGGATGTATCCACCGTATCTACGCACGCACATCCAGGAGGAGGTGCCACGCGAAGGTACGAGGACACGCTTCAACCGCACGGTGCGCTACGAATGGCTCTTACAGTACCTGTGGGCCAACCCGGACGAAGTGTGTCAGTTTGCCACCCACTGGATGTACGATTACAATCACCACTGCCCCCACATGGCCTTGGGCGGTTTCACTCCGAAACAGCGGCTGGCCATGGCCGCATGACTCCGCTTTTGAAGGCCCCTTTTAATGGGGGTGTTGCCCTTCCGTCAGTTGCTGGTAGTGTTCTTCGTTCACAAGAATGCCAGCGTGGCCGGTGAACTCACTCTCTGGAAAATGCTGAGATGCCTCAAATATTTTCTGCAAGGCCGGGTTTCCAACCACCTCTGGGAGTTGGAAGCGGTAAAGGATCGCTGAATTGATGGAAGCCCCCGCTCGCATCCTGATAGTCAATACCACCCGCATCGGCGACACCCTGGCGGCGACCCCGGCCATAGACCGATTGCACCGGCATTGGCCTTCTGCGCACATCACGGTAATTGGCAGCCCGCACCGGGTTTGTATGGTGGAAAATCTTCCGGGGGTCGAAAGGGTCGTCCCTATGACCAAGCGCGTCGCCCGGTTCCGGGGCTGGCTGCAACGCAACGCCTACGATCTGGCCCTGGTCTACAACTACGACGAACCTCTCGTGCGCTACGCCCTGCGGGTGGCCAGCCGGGTCGTCGCATTTCGGCAGAAAAGTGCGGATATCAATCGGCGTCTGAGTCTGTGTATTGATCCTGATGCCTATCCCACCGTGCATATCACGGAACATTTTCTGCGTTTGCCTGCGGCCCTCGGCATCCATGGTGGCAACGGTCGCATCCTTTACCGCTGTCATGCGCAGGAAGTGGAGGCCGCTGCAAAGCGTCTGCAAGATCAGGGCTTTCTTTCTAGGCGACCCCTGGTGGGGTTACAGGTGGCCAGTTTTGCCACCAAGAGTTACCGCGACTGGCCGGTCGAGTCTTTCCTTGCACTGAGCCAGGCTATCCTGGCTCGCTGGCCGAATGCCGGATTTCTCATCTACGGGGGGGCGGTTGAGAAGCCGCGAACCCTCTGGCTCAAGGAGCGACTGGCGGGGTCCGCGCTCCTCTTGGCCGGCCAACTTTCGTTGAGGGAGACGGCGGCAGTGATGTCCCTCAGCGATCTTTACATCGGGGTGGATACTGGCCCCACTCACCTGATGAGCAGTTTTGATATTCCCATCATTGGTCTCTATCACCCGCGTCATCCTGCACGCTGTCTGGGGCCCAAAGACCACCCATTAAATTTCAGTCTTGATCACCCCGGCAGTGACGACCTTGACGGAGAACCTAGTCCGATGTCCGCTATTCGCGCTGATCAAGTCTTCGCCCGGGTGGAACATGCGCTGGCAAGGCGGGGGTATGTCTGATCTGGTATCTCTGCTTTGGTTGACCCAGGGCCGCAGTCCCAGGCTGCCCAGCCTGCGCTTGCGCGTTCTGGAAATCATGCCCTACCTTGCGAACAGATTTGAACAGACCTACTGCCCTGCACCGACGACCCTGTGGAGGGTCTGGCGCCTGCGCCGACGCCTGCGCACGGCGGATGTGGTGGTGCTGCAAAAAGAGCTGGTGTCAATCCCGGTCATGAAATTGCTGCGTTGGTTCTCACGACGCCTCGTCTACGATTTCGATGATGCTGTCCATGTCCGCCTTCTGGCAGCAGGAGATTGCCGGCCTAGCCGGAAGCGCGCGCGACGTTTTGGGGTCATTTGCCGAGCCGTGGACCTCGTCATCGCCGGTAACCCCATCCTTGAGGATGCAGCACGGCAGCACGGCGCCCGCAGGACTGCCGTGCTGCCCACCGCCGTGGCCTTGGCGGATGAAGCTTCCGTCGAAAATGGGGTGCTGAGGCCGGTGCGTTTGGGCTGGATTGGAACCGACGTCAACCTACCCTACATCGAAGCCATGGAGCTTGTGTTTTTGCGTTTGCAGGAGCAGGGCCATGCCTTTGTGCTACTCGTGATGGCCGCCCGCGCGCCCGTATTCCGGCGTTTCACTGCAGTCGAATTCATCCCTTGGACGGAGGACAGGGAGGCGGCATTTCTGGCCGCTATTGACATCGGTCTTATGCCTCTTGCAGACAATGAACACACCCGCGGCAAATGCGCCTACAAGGCGCTTCAGTACATGAGCCTGGGCAAGCCGGTGGTGGTCAGCGATGTCGGCGTCAATGCCGAATGGACCGCCGGGGCGGGGTATGCCACCACCACCTTTGATGAAACGACTGAGGCATTGCACAAACTGATTGCGCACCCCGCGCTACGAGAGACCCTGGGAGCGGCAGGGAGGGCAAGGGTTTTGCATGATTTTTCCCGCACGGTGGTGGCCAACCATTTGAATGAATTGCTGATCTCCTTAATCGAGAACGCGGAGTGACACATGCATGAAAGCGTCAAACAGGCGGATCAGCCGAATCCTTCCTCGAAATGTATTGGGCTGCCGGTCGATACCCTGGTCGGTGGCGGCTCGCATAGCACCCGCACGCGGTCTGCCGTTGAGGAAGCTACTGGGTCTTGATTCAATTGCGTAAGGTCTAGTCAATCAAACCTAATTCACGGGCTATCGCACCTGTGCTCAATCCCTCTCTCACACGCTTGAATACCAGCATCTTGAGCCCGGCGTGTTCCTGCTTCGGTATCTTCTTCATCTCTCTTCTTCACAAGTTAATGTCAATATTATGTCACCCTTGGAAGTCGGGATTTCGGGGAATGTTAGGGGGGACCTGTTTGAAAATGCGCTCCATCTCATCAAGCATGATCAGTATATCGAAGCAGGCGTGTCCTTTGGCGAGGGCCGCATTGCCTAGGCTGTGGCGCAGGGCGGCATCGTTTAGCAGCAGTTCGAGCGCATCGCGTAGCGGCTCGGTTTTGTGTGGTTCGACAATCAGGCCGGTACGCCGGTCATCGACCGCCTCGGTGATGCTGCCGACCGGAGTGCTGACTACCGGCAGGCCGCAAAGCATGGCTTGCAGTAATACTTGGGGAATCCCCTCATTGGCATAGGAAGGCAGCGCGAAGACATCCATGGCCTGCAGCCAAGGCGGCACATCGCGCTGGTTTCCAGGCATGGTTATCCGGTCGTTAAGCCCCAGTTTGGCAACATGCAGCTGGAGGCTCTCGCGTTGCGGCCCATCCCCCACGATCAGCAACTTCCACCCCGGTGCATTGATCTGCGCGAACGCATCCAGCAGGTAGATGTGCCCCTTCCAGCTACGCAGTGTCGCGACGATGCCGATGTAATGTGTGTCCGGGTCGAGCCCCAATTGGAGGCGGGCCTCGCGTTTGTTGCCGGGTTTGAAGCGCTCGGGGTCGATGCCTGTTGGAACGGATGTCACCCGTGCGGGATCTGCGCCGGTTTGTTGGATGACTTGCTGGCGCAGGGCCTCGCCCGTGGTGACAACATGGCGGACGGCCTTGGTATAGAGCCAGCGGCTGGCCCAGTTGTTGGGGATGATTGATGAGATGTGGCGGGTGCGGACGATGGGGGGTGCGTTTTTGAAGGTCTGGCAGGCGAGGGCGGCAAGCCAGGAATCGGTCGAGCTGTGGGTGTTGATGACATCCACGGGATTTTGTTTCAACCAGCGGCGCAGGGCGAAGAGGCCTTTGAGATTTTTGCGGCCGATGGGCAGGGCGATCGTGGGCACGCCGCGTTTGGGGCCTTCTTCATAAATACGCGATTCGGCCGGGCACAGAACCCAAACGGCGTGGCCGCGCTCGATAAAGCCGCGCGATTCTTCCAGGATGCGGATTTCCTGGCCGCCCCAGCCGCACGAGGCCTCGGTGTGGACGATGTTCATGGTTGATCCCTTTGGCCTGACTTTGGCGTGGGCTGCGACGCTTCCAATGGGCCGGCGCGGCTGGGGGTTGGAGCGGGCGTCTCTGGGCGCATGCCGTGTTTGCTTGGTTTCAAGAAACGATGCGGGCGAGCGCGGTGAGCCGAATATCGGTGTTGCGGGTGGTGCTCACAGAGGCTCTCCTTCCGCGTAGGCGATTTCGTGAATGCCAGTGCGGAGCAGGTTCGGCGCCGAAATGACGACATCGACCTTGCGCCCGCCCAGAGCGCGCAGGGCGCGGGTGGATAAACGGGCGGACATCAGCGCCGGGCGCTCTACCGGTTGTGTGAATTCGACCATAAGATCGACATCGCCACCGCGTGCGGTGTCATCCAGGCGGGAGCCGAATACCAGAATG
>SXGU01261789.1_pt1 | contig 16101 bp, 18 predicted proteins | sample 3174531 | NCBI WGS metagenome assembly SXGU01 (sample SAMN11356863, study PRJNA531348) | freshwater metagenome | isolation source: freshwater sample F1-140 | place: China: Fuxian Lake, Yuxi | collected 2017-12-25 | reverse complement strand
GATGTTGATGTCGCGGCCGGTCTTGTCCAAGGCATACTCAAACAGGTTGCCAAGCAACTGCATAGCCATGTCCTTGAACGCCAGGGTGGGGCCGTTGGACAGCTCCAGGATAAAGACATCCTCGCCCTCGCCCGCCAGCTTGCGCAAGGGCGTGATCTGTGAAAAATCAGAATCTGCGCGGCCAAAGCCGTAGGTCTCTGCCGTGTATGTCTTATCAATCAGGGTGCGCAGGTCTTCCGGCGGAATGTCCTCGCAAAAGCGCGACAGGAGGGTGAAGGCCAGGTCGCGGTAGCCCATGCCACGCATGAAATCGAGTTCGGCGGATGTGAATCGCGGGTAATGGTCGGGCACATACAGGCCGCCATCCGGGGCGAGGCCTTCGAGCAGAATATCGAGAAACGGTCGTTTAGCGGGCGCGCCGCGGGTGCTGGTGTAAAACATCAGGCCAGAGACTCCATACTCATTTCGATGACACTTTGATTGATTTCAGTTCAAGCGAGCGATTCCATGCGCAGACGGATGACCTTACCGCTGATGGCCTCCAGCGCCTCGATGTTGGCAATCGCAACATCAACCGCCCCTTCCTTGGCCAAGTGCGTCAGCAAAACAACATTCGCCAGGTTCTCGCCTTCAGCACAGGGTTTCTGGATCAAGGCGTCGATGGAAATACCTTGTTCGGACAGGATGCGTGTCACCTCAGCCAGCACACCAGGACGATCCACAGCACGCATGCGTAAATAGCAAGCGGTTTCTGTCTCTGCCATCGGCAGCACCGGCAAGGGCGAGATCTGGTCTGGCTGGAAGGCCAGATGCGGTACACGATGATGCGGGTCAGCGGTAATGAGCCGGGTGACATCAACCAGGTCGGCCACCACCGCCGAGGCGGTCGGCTCGGAACCGGCACCCGCACCGTAATACAAGGTCGGACCGACGGCGTCGCCCTTGACCAGGACCGCATTCATCACACCTTCAACATTGGCAATCAGGCGTTTGGATGGGATCAGCGTCGGGTGTACACGCAGCTCGATGCCGTTGGCATGGCGCTTGGAAATACCTAACAGCTTAATGCGATAACCCAATTGCTCGGCAAAGGCGATGTCCTCGGCAGCGAGTTTGGAGATACCCTCGATATGCGCCGCATCGAACTGCATCGGCACGCCAAAGGCAATGGCCGACAGGATGGTGAGCTTGTGCGCCGCATCAATGCCTTCAATATCAAAGGTCGGGTCCGCTTCGGCATACCCCTTGGCCTGCGCCTCACTCAGCACATCGGCAAAGGCCGCGCCTTTGTCACGCATCTCGGACAGAATAAAATTACACGTGCCGTTAATGATGCCGCACAACCATTCAATGCGGTTACCGGCTAGCCCCTCACGGATCGCCTTGATGACCGGAATACCGCCGGCCACAGCCGCCTCGAAGGCCACCATCACGCCCTTTTCCTGAGCCGCAGCAAAGATCTCATTGCCGTGCTTGGCGATCAAGGCCTTATTGGCCGTCACTACATGCTTGCCGTTGGCGATGGCCTGCATCACCAGTTCACGCGCCGGGCTGATGCCACCAATCAATTCGACCACGATGTCGATATCCGGGTTGTCCACCACATCGAATGAGTTGGTGGAAAGCGCCAGGTCGTTGCCCGCGAGCGCACGCGCCTTGTCGATGTCACGTACCGCCGCTTGAACCACGCGTATTCCGCGTCCGGCGCGACGGGCAATCTCTTCCGCATTGCGGCGCAGCACAGTCAGCGTGCCGCCACCTACAGTTCCAAGGCCCAGGAGGCCCACTTGTATGGCTTTCATAACTCTTCAGTTCAGGTGGTTGTCTTGATGCGGCGGCTATCGAGGAAGCGACCGATGCGTTCCATCGCATCCAGTAGCACCTCCTCGTGCGGGATAAAGGTCAGACGCAGGTGATCGGTGCGGGGCCAATTGAAGCCCGTGCCCTGCACCACCAGCACCTTTTCCTCTTCCAGGAGTTCGAGAATAAATTGCTGGTCGTTTTCAATCGGAAACACCTTCGGATCCAGGCGCGGAAATAGATAGAGCGCACCCTTAGGTTTAACGCAGGACACGCCGGGCATAGCATCAAGCATCTCCCAGGCAAGGTTGCGTTGACGCGTGAGACGACCCTCTGGCGCAATCAATTCGTTAATGCTTTGGTAACCGCCCAGCGCCGTCTGGATCGCAAACTGACCGGGCACATTCGAGCACAGCCGCATCGAAGCCAGCATGGTTAGGCCTTCAATGAAATCACGGGCGTGGCGCTTCTCGCCCGACAGCACCATCCAGCCGACGCGATAGCCACAACAACGATAATTTTTGGACAAACCGTTGTAGGTTATAAAAAACACATCATCGGCCAATGAGGCCAGCGCCGTATGTCGCACGCCATCATACAAGGTCTTGTCGTAAATTTCGTCGGCGCAAATCACCAGTTGATGCTCGCGAGCGATCTCGATCAGCGCTTTCAGCATGTCATCCGAATACACCGCCCCAGTCGGATTATTGGGATTGATGATAACGATGGCACGGGTCTTGTCGGTAATTTTTGCGCGAATATCGTCGAGATCCGGCAGCCAACCAGCACCCTCATCGCAGAAGTAATGCCGTGGCGTCCCGCCCGCCAGCGCCACGCCTGCGGTCCACAACGGGTAATCCGGGGCCGGCACCAACACCTCATCGCCAATGTCCAGCAGCGCCTGCATGGTCATCTTGATCAACTCGGACACACCGTTGCCCAGATAGACATCCTCAATCCGAACGCCCCTGATGCCGACCCGTTGGGTTTCGTGCATCACAGCCTTCCGCGCCGCAAACAGGCCCTTGGAATCGCTATAACCGGCGGCATCGGGCAGGTTATGAATCACATCTTGCACAATTTCCTCGGGCGCTTCGAAACCGAACGGCGCCAGATTACCAATATTGAGCTTAAGGATGCGGTGACCGTCCTCCTCCAAGGCCTTGGCGCGCACCATCACCGGACCACGGATGTCGTAACAGACATTGGTCAGCTTGGCTGATTTTTTAAGCGGGCGCAATGCGAGGCGTTTAGAGTTCATCGGCGAGAAAGCTCGGGTTAGGACACAGAGAGACTTCGTAATAAAATAACAACACAGAAGGTTTCTGATTGTAGTCGGATTCCCCACTCTTGGCACCTTGCCCTAGGCATACATCCTTATGAAACTCCATCTCAATTCAGCTCGAGGGATCCACCTAATCACCGCGCGCGGCAAGGGTTTCATCGAAGTTAACCGGACGCGGCACACCACCAGTCTCCTGCTTATGGCTGGCTTGATCCGCCCATGGGCGCTCTCGGATATCGCGGCGCTGACCCAGGAATCGATCGCCGAACTGGTGGCCCTGCGCCCCGAGTTGGTCCTCATAGGTACCGGCGAGCGTCACCGGTTTCCAACCCCGGATATTTATCGGGATCTGATTGGGGCTAGTATCGGGGTCGAAATCATGAGCACCGATGCGGCCTGCCGCACCTACAACTTTCTTGCCAGCGAGGGTCGACAGGTCCTTGCCGCGCTCATCGTCGAAAGATTTTAGGGTATCTCGTAAAAACCATCATTCCCGCGAAGGTATGGTGGACCCATCCGTCAAGACAGAAATCGATCTAGTTTAAGCTGGTTTGTCCGCCTTACACGCAGCTGCATGACGCTGCCTCATTCTTGCTGAATTTATCTACTATCCTTGCGCCGCCACCGCTGGCCGAGGCATACACCGCATCAGGCGTCAGGTTGACCAGCGACTGGTGAGGCCGCTCGCCATTGTAGAACACGAAGTATTCCGCCAGTCCAATCATCAGCTCCATCGGGGTGCTGTAGCCCTTCAAGTACACGTCTTCGTACTTGACGCTGCGCCATAGCCGTTCGACGAAGATGTTGTCCAACGCCCGACCACGTCCATCCATGCTGATAGCAACACCTCGATCCTTGAGCGCGCCAGTGACGCTCTCGCTGGTGAACTGGCTGCCCTGATCGGTGTTGAATATCTCCAGGTTGCCGTGCCGCTGCAATGCCTCTTCCAGACAGTCCACACAAAACACCGTGTCCATCGTATTGCTGATTCTCCAACTCAGCACCCGCCTCGGGTACCAGTCGATCACGGCCACCAAGTAGACGAACCCATGTGCCAGCCGGATGTAGGTGATGTCCGTGCTCCACACCTGGTTCGGCCTCGTCACATCCACGCCGCGCAGCAAATACGGATACACCTTGTGCTGCGGGTGCGGGCGGCTGGTGTTGGAACCCGGTGCCATACCCGCCAGCCCCAAAATGCGCATCAGCCGTTGCACTCGCTTGCGGTTAATCCAGTGGCCTCGCGTCTCCAGAAACGAAACCATCTTGCGGCTGCCGTAAAACGGACGGCGAGTGTATTGCTCGTCGATCAGGCGCAGCAATTCCAAGTCCAGCTCGTCGGCCTGTTTGGGAGCGCGCTGCGCGTACACCGTGGCGCGGGATACACCCGCTAACTCGCATTGCCGAACCACGGGCAGTGCGTTCTCAGGCTCAACCCAGGTTCGCCGCGCTTCTATTGGCCCAACCCGGACTTTTTTTGAGCCAGTCCAGTTCCATCTTCAACTTGCCAATCTCGCCGTACAGGCGCTCCGGCTCACTGTACTCGTTCACTGCCTTGGGACCGCGCTTGCCTTCGAACAGGGTGCCTGCGCGTTCTAGAATTTCCTTCTTCCACTGCCCGACCTGCACCGGATGCACGCCGTTCTCCTGTGCAATCTGGTTGATGGTCTTCACCCCATGGATCGCCTCCAAGCCAACCTTGGCCTTGAATTCCGCACCAAATACTTTTCGCTTCGTTCCGCTCATCGCCCGCTTCCTTCTCGCTTCGGACAACAGCTTAATCTACTGCCTCAAATTCGGGGTCCACTATAAGGCGAGAATCCAGGCCATGGATTTCACCGGATCCCCGCCATCGCGGAGACAACGCGTACAAGGTCCCTGTAATTAATCCAGCTTGGTCTGGCGCATACGCTCAATGTCGATAATAATGACCTTGGTGCCGCTCATTTCGATACAGCCCTGATCGACAAGCTTATGCAAGAGGCGCGACAGGGTTTCGGGCTTGATGCCAATCCGCGAAGCAATCACCTGCTTTGGGGCCTCGAATTCGACCACTGTACGCCCAGTTTCATCCGGATCCGAATGGTCAAACAGATACTGGATCAGGCGATCTGTCCCTTTCATCAGAGTCAGCCGGTCGATATCTGCCACCAATTTATGCAAGCGCATGCTGATACCCGCCATCATACGGAAACAGCGCTGCGTATCCTGTGCCAGCCAGTCCTTGAGATGTGCGGCATCCACGCTGATCAAGCGACTGGCTCCCTGTGCAACGGCGTTGACCGGATAGCCGTTACCCATAAAGAGGACGGCCTCGGCAAAAAAACGCCCTGGGCTGATCAGCTCGATCACCTTTTCGTCACCTTGCGGTGAGGTCCGGGTCAGCTTAACCATGCCATCGACAACCCAGTAAATAGCCTTTAGTGGGGTATTCTGGGCAAACAACATTTGCCCAGGAGACAAGGTCACAATCGCCGTGTGCGCAGAAATGGTGGCGTAATCAAGATCTTCCAAACCGTCAAAAAGATAAGAACGACGCATGACGAGCAGTTCACCATCACTGGGTTTGTCAAAATGGGCATGACCTGAAGTAGTCATCATGAAGGAAAGATCTCCGCAAAGTGTTGCACCGCAGGATAAACGCCTACGGCCTTGATGGGCAACTGGGTGTCGGGTTTCAGGACGGCCCACAGGTGAGCGATCCCATAGACTCGCGCTGAATCGAGGACCGGCAGGCTGTCGTCAATCAATAACGTACGTTCAGGGTCAAACGGCTCCAGCACGCGCAAGGCAGGCCAGAACGCCGGGTTTTCCTTGGCCACCCCGAAGGCGTGCGAGGTATACATTGCATCGAAATGCTCGGCCAACCCGGTGTGCCGCATCTTGAGGGCCAGGCTCTTGTGGTGGGCGTTGGTCACCAGCACCGTACGCCGGCCCGTAGCGCGCAGCGCCGAGAGAAAGTCTGGCACCGCCGGATGCACGGCAATCAAATGCGCCACCTCTTCCTTGAGTTGGGCAATATCAAGATTGAGCGCCTCCGTCCAGTAATCCACGCAATACCAGTTCAGCGTCCCGGCCACCGCATCGTAGCGACGGAAACATTCAGCATGACCCTCGGCAAGGGACATAGCATGACGCTCGGCAAAACGCTCTGGAATATAGCGCTGCCAGAAATGGTTATCGTAGTGAAGATCCAGCAAGGTGCCATCCATATCCAGGAGGACCGTATCGATCCGTGCCCAGTCCGGAGTAGACGGTTTTTGCTTCTCCCCCGTCAGACTCACAGCACACCCTCGCGTGAAACACCGCTGCGCCGCAGGATACTGCGCAAGATGCGCAAGGCATCAATCTGAATCTGGCGCACCCGTTCACGGGTCAAGCCCATCTGTTCCGAAATGGCCTCCAGGGTATACACCTCCTGACCATTGAGTCCAAAACGACGCTCGATCACCCAACGCTGTTTTTCGGGCAATTCGTTAATCCAGGCCTGCACAAAATGCTGAATCTCGGCGTGGGCAAGGGTCTCGTCGGGCGACAGGCTCTCCTCATCCGAGATCGTATCCGCCAACGACAGGCTACCGCTGACCTCCAGTGGGGCATCAATAGAGGCCGTCCGCTCGTTCAGGGTCATCACCCGCTGCACGACATCAAGCGGCAGTCCGGTCAGCCCGGCAATGGCGCTCGGGCTAACCTGCTCACAACCGTGGGCCTCCAGATGGCGCTGGGCGCGCAGGCAGATATTGAGTTCCTTGACGATGTGTACCGGCAAACGCACCGTACGCGACTGGTTCATAATGGCACGCTCTATGTTCTGGCGTATCCACCAGGTCGCATAGGTCGAAAAACGAAAACCCCGTTCCGGATCGAACTTCTCCAGGGCATGGATCAGGCCCAAATTCCCCTCCTCAACCAGGTCCATGAGGGTCAGGCCACGATGCAGGTAATGCTTAGCAATCTTGACTACCAGACGCAGGTTGTGTTCGATCATGCTCTGGCGTGCATCGAAATCCCCTTCACGCACCCGACGGGTCAGGACGACCTCTTCAGCCACAGTCAACAGGGGCCCGCGACCAATATCATTCAAATAAAGCTGAGTGAGATCCTGCGTATCTTCATCGGCCTCCAGATGCACCACCACGGGCGGAGTACCCAGAAACGGATCTTGTATCGCCTCCTGAAACGGGTCCGGCAAGGTCAGTTCGTCCTCCATCTCGCTCATTCTTCACACCTTGGGCAAATAGATCCTGGGATCAACGGGTTTACCAAACTCTCGAATCTGAAAATGCAGCTTGATGCGCTCCGCATCCGTGCTGCCCACCTCACCGATCGGCTGGCCACGCAACACCTGCTGGCCCTCAGAAACAAGCAGACGGGATTGATGCGCATAGGCCGACAGAGTTGTTACATTATGCTTGAGGATGATCAAATTTCCATATCCACGCAAGCCATTCCCTGCGTACACTACCTCGCCAGCCGCTGCCGCATTAACGAGCATTCCCTCGACCGCAACAATGTCCAGCCCCTTACTGCCCTTACGCGGGTCAAAACCACGCGTCACCTGCCCCTTGACCGGCCAGATCCAGCCGCTAGCCACCCCCATCGGAACCTTGGGAACAACGGTGGTTATTTTCGGCGGAAAACGCTCACTCGAGGATCGACCTAAAGCCCCTTCCGACATCCCCGCCTCACCGATCGGAGCCGTCGGAGGCTCGATCAGAAGGGTCTGATCCGCCCGAATACGCGTCTTGTCCGCAAGTCCATTCCAAGCCACCAGATCGTTGATATCCACACCCATTTCAAAAGCAATGCTGTGCAAGGTCTCACCCGCCTTGGCCTGGTGGACGCGCAGGTGGGGACCCTGCTTCCATCCTGAAGGCGACGTGACAGCCACACCCACACGCTGGATTGGGGCCTGCACACCACCCCGGCCAGAACCGCCACAAGCCGACAGACCCAGGACGACGAGCAGAGCAGGGAAAAAGCAGGGCATCATGAGGCGAGGCATCAGGATCACCCTACCCCAACAGGGTTTTCAGGAGAGCCCCGCAAGCAGCGGCACAAACTTGACCGCCTCAAGGATGCGTTCGCTGTAATGGCGTTCGCCCTCTTCCTCGCGTGCCTCAACCAGAACCAGTTGTTGCAGGTCACCGATCCCGACCGGGGCGATCATCCGCCCGCCGGGCTTGAGTTGGGCCTTGAGTTCCGGCGAGATCATGGGCATCGCGGCCGCCACGACAATGGCGTCATAAGGGGCCTCGCGTGCATAGCCATGAGTGCCATCTGTATTGCGGATCGTGACATTACCGATGTGCATCGCCTGCAGGTTGCCACGCGCCGTGCCCACCAGCCTGGCAATCCGCTCTAGGCTAAATACGGACTTAGCCAGCTTGGACAGTACCGCGGCCTGGTAGCCACACCCACCGCCAACCTCCAGCACCTTATCCAACTTGCGTCCATGGCAAGCCAATTCGCAGGTCAAGGCCACAATATAGGGGCTGGAGATGGTCTGGCCCTGGCCGATGGGCAGAGGCGTATCGTCATAGGCACGGCTTTGCAAGACCGGCTCGACGAACAGGTGGCGCGAGATCTGACTCATGGCGGCCAGCACCAAAGGATCTTGAATACCCTGTTCGCGCAGGCGCTCGATCATGCGCATCCGGGTGCGCTGCGAGGTCATGCCAATGCCTGCCGCGTGAATCATTGCAGCCAAGCCTCAATGGCAGACATCTGGCTATAGTGGGTCAGATCCAGCTGCAGCGGGGTCACCGAGATGCGTCCTTCTGCGACCGCATGGAAGTCTGTACCCGGCCCGCCATCCTGCGCCCCACTCGCGGCCCCGATCCAATACATGGTATGGTTACGCGGGTTGACCGTGCGTACCGTATCCTGAGCCTTGTGGCGTTTACCCAGACGCGTCACCTCAATAGGACCCAACTCGGCAAACGGGCGATCCGGGACATTGACATTGAGCAGCATCGGCTGCCGAACCGGGTTCCATATGTGACGGGCCACAAGCCCGGCGACCACTTCAGCAGCAGCCGCAAAATGTGTCCCGTCACCATGGGTCAGTGAAACTGCAATAGACGGCAGGCCAAGCAGAAACCCCTCAGTCGCGGCCGCCACGGTGCCTGAATAGACCGTATCATCACCCATGTTTGCGCCATGATTAATTCCGGAGATCACCATATCCGGCAGTTCAGGCAACAGGCCGGTCACGGCCAGATGCACGCAGTCAGTCGGCGTGCCATTGACATGGAGAAAACCATTGGGCGCGGTTCGTGCTGAAAGAGGACGATCAAGGGTGAGTGAATTGCTGGCCCCGCTGCGATCCAGATCAGGGGCCACCACCACGATGTCGTGGCCATGCGCAGACAGCGTCTCGGCAAGAATTGTCAGGCCGGGCGCGAAATAACCGTCATCATTGCTGAGCAGAATCCGCATCTCGACATGCCGCTGAAAAATAGGAAGAAACAGGAATACGGCAAGAAAATTGGTCGGAGCGGTGGGATTCGAACTCACGACCCCCTGCACCCCATGCAGGTGCGCTACCAGGCTGCGCTACGCCCCGAACAAGCGGCGCATTATACGGACTGCCGCCGCGCGGGTAAATAGAAAATGGCGCAGATTTGTCGGATTAACCGCCAAAATTCAGGCATCACGCCCGCGCAGCAAATCCAGGATCGCCGCAATTTCCTGCTTGATGTAGGCCATATCAAGGCCCCCGGCCGCAGCCACAACCCGGGGCGCAGGCGCCAAATCCAACTCCGCCGGGATCACTGAGGTTAGCGCAGCAACCTGCACCGACGCGACGGGTTCAGCGTGCATCTCGTAGAGCGGTTCAAAACCCTTTTCCTGGCCCAGCTTGTTGCGCGCCCCGTTGATGGTAAATCCCTGCTCGTACAACAGTTCGCGGATGTGGCGTACCAACATGACTTCATGATGCTGGTAATAGCGCCGATTACCGCGCCGTTTGACCGGTTTCAGCTGGGAGAACTCCTGCTCCCAATAACGCAGCACATGCGGTTTGACACCACAAAGCTCGCTTACCTCACCGATGGTGAAGTAACGCTTGGCCGGAATGGGAGGCAGCTCACTGCTGGGCAATAGATCCGGCATCAATCGTCTCGATCTGGCTCTTCATCTTCTGGCTGGCGTGGAAGATCACCACGCGGCGCGCAGAAATAGGCATTTCTTCGCCCGTTTTCGGGTTTCGACCGGGGCGTTGCGACTTGTCACGCAACTGGAAATTGCCGAAGCCAGAGAGCTTGACAACATCCCCCTGCTCGAGGGCAGCGCGAATCTCTTCGAAGAAGGATTCAACCATATCCTTGGCCTCACGCTTGTTCAGGCCTAGTTTCTCGAACAGTTCATTGGCCAGTTCGGCCTTGGTCAGCGTCGCTTGGGTAGTCATATGTGTTGTCGTCACGATGGTCTCAGGATTCCCCGCCGCGCAAGACGGCCCCGAACAGATCAGCCATCCGGTTCAGGATCTGGCCAATCAGGGCATCGATTTCTGCGTCAGTGAATGTTTTCTCAGTATGTTGCAATAACACCTTGAAGGCAAGGCTCTTTTTCCTTTCCGGGAGGCCCTTGCCACGATATAAATCGAACAACTCAACGGCCGTCACGGCCGCCGGCAGGTTGGCACGCAGCGTATCCAGAACGGTGCCCACAGCCAGATCTTCGTCCACCAGCACGGCCAGATCCCGGCGTACGGCGGGCAGACGAGCCACGCCCGCGTAGCGCGGCAACAACATGACAGCAAGGCTTGCAAGATCGATCTCGAACACCAGTGGGGGTTGCGCCAGGCTTAGTGCCTGCACCAGACGCGGGTGAAGGGCCCCCATCCAGCCAACTGCCTGAGCACCTAAATACAGGCGCGCCGTCTGGCCCGGGTGCAGGGCCGGATGCGCTTCATTACGGAAACTCAAAACCTGCGGGGCCGCCAGCGACTCCACCTCAGCCTTGAGGTCAAAGAAGTCGGCCGGCCGGGTTACCGCACCCCATTGCGCAGCTTGCGCCCCGCCATAGAGCAGACCGGCGACCCGTTGCGGTTGACCCTCCGCCTCGACGCTGGTAAAGCAGCGACCGACCTCGAAAATGCCGAGCCGCTCTTGGCCATGATTGAGGTTATGGCGCAAAGTCTGCACCAAGCCCGGCAACAGGCTTGCACGCATCACCGACAACGGGCTAGCAATCGGATTAAGAAGGGTGATTGCGGCGGCATCCCCAGCGAACAGGGCCGCATCAGTGGGATCAATGAAGCTGTAGGTAATAACCTCCTGCCAGCCGCGCGCCACTAGCCGCGCCTTGATTGCCGCAACACTGCGCCGATCTTCGGGCGCTGGCCGCATGCGCGCTTCGCCGCTCGGAAAGACCGTCGGCAAACGGTCATAACCTTCAAGCCGAGCGATTTCCTCGACCAAATCCACTTCAATATTGAGATCAAAGCGATGCGCCGGGGCCTGCACCTGCCAGGCCTCTGCGTCGTGCGTGAGCGCCAAACCGAGACGGGCAAAATGCGCGGCCATGCCAGCGTCATCGAGTCTGATACCCAGCAGCTTGCGCGCCCGGGTCGGACGGAAGCGGATCGGCTCACGCGCCAGCGTGCCAGGGCCAGCCTCCAGGATCGGGCCCGCCTCACCCCCGCAGATCTCCAGCACGAGCTGTGTCGCCCGTTCCATCGCCTGACGGGGGAGATTAGCGGCCACACCACGCTCGAAACGGTGTGAAGAATCCGTGGTCAAGGCATAACGACGCGCCCGTCCGGCGATCGCCGCCGGCGTAAAGTGCGCCGCCTCCAGCACGATGTCGGTGGTAGTCGTAGCCACTGCACTGCCCTGCCCACCCATGATCCCGGCCAGGGCCACAGGGCCGGCAGCATCCGCAATCAACAAGGTATCAGCATCGGGCCTGACCGTCTGGCCATTGAGTAGCTCTAGGGTCTCTCCCGGCGCCGCCAGACGCACCGTCAGACCGCCGTTCAACCGGGCCTGATCAAAGGCGTGCATAGGCTGGCCCAGTTCGAGCAAAACATAGTTAGTGATGTCCACCACCGGATGCAGGGCGCGCACACCGGAACGCGCCAGACGACGCTGCATCCAGACCGGCGTGACGGCCAAACTGTTCACACCCCGTACGATGCGACCACAGTACCGCGGGCAAGCGGCCGGTGCGGCCACCGTTATCTGCGGCGTATCGGTCACGCTGGCGGGCACTGGAACCGCTACAGGCAAGGCCATGACCGACCCGGTAATCGCCGCCACCTCGCGTGCCACACCGTGAATGGAGAGGCAATCGCCGCGATTAGGCGTCAGCTTGAGGGTAAACAACTGATCGTCCAGATCAAGGTACTCGCGCACCGACTGGCCAAGCGGCGCGTCGGCCGGAAACTCCAGAATCCCATCCGCAAGGGCTTCCATGCCGAGTTCCTTAGCCGAGCACAGCATGCCCAAGGACTCAACCCCACGCACCTTGGCGCGTTTGATCGCAAAGCCGGGCAAGTTGGCACCAACGAGCGCGCAGGCGGTCTTCAAACCGGCGCGGGCATTGGGGGCGCCGCAAACAATTTGCAGCGGCTCGGGGCCACCGACATCGACCTGGCACACCTGCAAGCGATCAGCATCAGGATGTTTTTCAGCGGTAAGAATTTGCGCCACGACCACGGCATTGAACGCGGGCGCGACCGGCGCCAGTGCCTCGACCTCCAGACCGGCCATGGTCAATTGATGCGACAGAGCGGCGCTATCGAGCGACGGATTAATCAGGGTTCGCAACCAGGATTCAGAAAATTGCATGGCGGCGTCCTCAGGCGAATTGCTTCAAGAACCGCACATCGTTCTCGAAAAAGAGTCTTAAGTCGTCCACCCCATAACGCAGCATGGCGAGCCGCTCGACCCCCAGACCGAAAGCAAAGCCCTGCCAGCGTTCACTGTCGATATCGACATGGCCCAGCACATTGGGATGCACCATGCCGCAACCTAGCACCTCCAGCCAACCGGTGTGTGAGCAGACACGGCAACCCTCTCCGCCACAAATCACGCATCCGATGTCCATCTCGGCTGATGGTTCGGTAAACGGAAAGAAGGACGGACGAAAGCGCACCGGCAGGTTGTCGCGCTCGAAGAATCGCGCCATGAAGTCGGCCAGCAACCCTTTCAGATCGGCAAAGCTCGCCGTCTCATCAATCCAGAGACCCTCGACCTGATGAAACATAGGCGTATGGGTCACATCGGAATCACAGCGATACACACGCCCCGGTGCAATGATACGGATCGGGGGCGGATTGTCCTGCATGTAACGCACCTGCACGGGCGAGGTATGGGTACGCAACAGCCGGCCTGCGTCGAGATAAAAGGTATCGTGCATGGCCCGCGCCGGATGATCCTCGGGGATATTCAGGGCAGTAAAATTGTGAAAGTCAGTCTCGATTTCGGGACCGTCAGCCACTGCAAAACCCAGCGTAGTAAACAGGGCCTCAATGCGCGTCAAGGTGCGGGTCACTGGATGCAGTCCACCTACGCCCACTCCGCGCCCCGGCAAAGTAATGTCCAGTGCTTCAGCCGCCAGCTGGCGAGCCAGATCGGCCTCCTGAATGGCCAGGCGGCGTGCCTTGAGCAGGGTCTCGATGCCCTCCTTGATCTGGTTGATTGCCGCACCGGCCTCGCGCCGCGCCTCGGGCGGCAAGCCCCCAAGGGCCTTCATTTGCTCGGTGATCCAACCCTGTTTACCCAGAAAACGGGCCTTGACCTGGTCGAGCACAGGCAACGAAGCGGCTGCCGCAAACGCGGTTTCGGCATCACGCAGGATGGCATCAGACATGGGGCAACCTCAACACAGCCAACAAAAGTCCCGCTCCAAACAAGACCGGGGAGGACTTGCGTCTTCCCCGGCAGGGTACTACTAGACCGTCAATTCGACGCCGAGCGTCAAATCGTCCGGTACTCAGTTCGCCAAGGCCGCCTTGACCTGCTCGGTGATTTGAGCAAAGGCCGCTTCGTCGAAGATGGCCATATCCGACAGCACCTTGCGGTCCAGATCAATGCCAGTCTTCTTCAGACCATGCATGAATTGGCTGTAGGTCAAATCCAAGCTGCGAGCGGCCGCGTTGATACGGGCGATCCACAGGGTACGGAACTGGCGCTTTTTCTGACGACGGTCACGGTAAGCATATTGACCGGCCTTCATCACCGCTTCGTTAGCGACGCGGAAGACATTATTACGACGACCACGGAAGCCCTTGGCGGCATCAATGACCTTCTTGTGTGAGGCGTGTGCGGTTACTCCGCGTTTAACTCTGGGCATGGTTTCTCCTTATGCGTACGGCATCATGTCGCGAATATGGCGTTGATCACCCGCCGCCACCGCGGTGGTGCCACGCAATTGGCGCTTGGACTTGGTGGTCTTCTTGGTCAGGATATGACGCTTGAAGGCTTGGCCGCGCTTGATACTGCCGCTGCCCCGGACGCGGAAACGCTTTGCAGCCCCGCTTTTGGTCTTCATTTTCGGCATGGCCGATTCCTTTCATTTATATGTGCTGGACAGGTGGACTCCCATAGAGACACTTTAAACCTGCTGGCACGACTTATTGATGCGGCTTCAACTGCTGGGGGCCGCATCACCCCAAAAATCATTTTTTCTTCTTCGGTCCGATGACCATCACCATCTGCCGGCCTTCCAGCTTGGGCATCTGCTCCACCGTACCTACTTCCATCGCATCGGCCTCGATACGCTTCAACTGGTCCATACCAATGTTTTGGTAGGCCATTTCACGACCGCGGAAGCGCAAAGTCACCTTGACCTTATCTCCCTCCGCCAGGAAGCGCAACAAACCGCGCATCTTGACCTGGTAGTCATTCTCGTCGGTACCCGGACGAATTTTGACTTCCTTGATCTGAATCTGCTTCTGCTTCAGGCGCGCCTCATGCTGCTTCTTCTGTTCCTGGTAGCGGAACTTTCCAAAGTCCATGATCTTGCACACCGGCGGTTGAGCCAGCGGGGCGATCTCAACCAGATCCAGCTCCGCTTCCTCAGCCTTGAACAGGGCCTCACGCGCACTGCAAATTCCGAGTTGCTCGCCATCAACACCAACGAGCCGGATCTCAGGTGAAGTAATCTCCCCGTTGATCCGTTGTTCCTTTTCCAAAGCGATGCTCAATTCCCCTTAAAACAATATCGCGTCTTCAAGACGCACAAGCCAATTCTGATTCCAACAGGGCAACAAACGCCTCCAGCGTCATTGAGCCCAAGTCTTCACCCCCTCGACGGCGCACGGCAACCTGCCCTTCAGACATCTCCTTGTCCCCGATCACTACTTGATAAGGAACGCGTTGCATCGAGTGGGCGCGGATTTTATAGCCAATCTTCTCATTTCTCAAGTCCATTTCGACCCGGAAACCGTGTTGTTTCAGTTGATTGGCCACATCAACCACAAAATCAGCCTGCGCATCGGTAATACTCATCACCACCGCCTGCACCGGCGCCAACCACAAAGGCAGGCTACCAGCGTGATGTTCAATGAGAATCCCGATGAAGCGCTCCATCGAACCGAGGATGGCGCGGTGCAGCATCACCGGTGGCTTGCGCGTGTTGTCCTCGGCCACATATTCGGCACCCAAACGCACCGGCAGGTTAAAGTCGAGCTGGATGGTGCCCACCTGCCAAAGGCGGCCGAGCGAATCTTTCAGCGTAAATTCGACCTTCGGGCCATAGAACGCGCCCTCGCCCGGCTGCAGGTCGTAGGCCAAACCATTTTGATCCAGCGCCGCTGCCAAATCCGCCTCAGCCTGATCCCAAGTCTCATCTGAACCCACCCGCTTGGTCGGGCGCGTGGACAGCTTCACCAGCACATCGCTAAAGCCAAAATCGGCGTACACAACCTGAAGCATTTTGATGAAGTCAGACACTTCGGACTGAATCTGTTCTGCGGTGCAGCCAGTCGCCAATAATTGTTTCGGAGATGCCGCCAGGATTATCCGGTGCCCAGCTGGAGTACATATCCGCCGTGTCCAAAAAAT
>SXGU01049982.1_pt1 | contig 16101 bp, 19 predicted proteins | sample 3174531 | NCBI WGS metagenome assembly SXGU01 (sample SAMN11356863, study PRJNA531348) | freshwater metagenome | isolation source: freshwater sample F1-140 | place: China: Fuxian Lake, Yuxi | collected 2017-12-25 | reverse complement strand
GCTTCGTCGAGAAGCATCACCGCGCCCAAGCGCTGGGCGCGGGTCAAGACATCCTTCAGGGCTTTTTCCATTTCGCCGACATTCAGCCCTAATTGCCCGGAATGTACGCGATACAAGGGACGCCGGATAATTTCGGAATAGACTTCGGCGGTCAGGGTTTTGCCGACGCCGGCGGGGCCTGCGCACAACACCGTGGTGCCGCCTGACTTGCCTTCCACAATATCATCCATCAGGACATCCATTTCGGCGGTCAGGATGTCGATCAAATCAATCTGTTCTTCGCGCAGGATCAGTTTTTGTTTTAATTCCGGCTGGTAACGGTAGGGCTGGATGTCGTTGACATGCACCCATAAATGATGATGCAGTTCCAGATGAAACATCAGCAGGTAGCAATGTACCGGCAGTTCGGTAAACAAGCCTTTGGGGATTTCGGTTTGCGAGGCCTCGACTTCGGTTTCGACCTTGCAATCATAGCGGGCGCTTTTAGCGGCCTTGCGTAAGTATTTGGCGAGAATGTCGCCTTTGACATCGCTTGTTAAGGCGCGCTCGCTGAGTATGCTTTCATCACAAACGAGGCGGGCCGTACCGCCTTCCGTGGATAACACCACGACATCCTTGCGCGCCCAATCGGTGCTGCGGTGCGAGGCGGTCGGGTCTTCCGCATAAAAGCCGGTACCCTTGCCTAAAAACTGCGTGCCGGATTGTCCGCACCATTCGAAATAGCGTCCGGAGGCATCGTCATAAGTTCTGATAAGTTCGGGGGTTTCTTTAAGAAAGCCTTTGCCGATAAAGATTTCGGTGACGGTTTTATTGGCGATATCGCGCGAGCGGATCGTCACGGTTGAAATCGCCACCTTGCCTTTGGCGTTGGCTTTCAGCTCCAGCGTGACGCGTCCGGTTTCTTCCTCGCCCGACGGCGTAAAGTCCAGCCGGGTGACGACATAGGCCATCGGTTTTCCGGCCACATTGGCCTGGAACAGCCAGCCGCGGATGGCGTTATGGATCAGGTAACGGGCGATGGCCGGCAACAGCATTTCCAGGTCATCTTCTTCAAAGCGGACGGTGTCGTCGTTCATCGCCTGTTGCAGCGTTGAAAGCTGCGCGGCGCGGCCTTGCATTTCCGCCCCGGCGTTCTTGTAAAGCACCTGCAAATAACCGAGCTCGGTATGCGTCAGTTGATTGAACGGCACTTCCGCCTTATTGCCGAAACGCAATTGGTCTTTTAATACCGACAAGCCTGGAAATTCATCAACCATGGCTTCTACATACTGGCGATCTATTTGTAGTTTCATAGCAGTTTCCTTGTCAGGTTGATGATAAAAATGTAGGTTGGGCTGACGCAAGGAAGCCCAACAGTGGATAGCTCCGTTGCGTTGGGCTTCCTTGCGTCAGCCCAACCTACAAACTTCTCGTTTTTGGGTTCCCAAGCAGAGCTCTCATCGTTATACACCAGTCTGTTCAAGACTTGAATGTAGGCCGGAATAAGCACGCCCGGCGGGTAGCAAGGGCGTGTGTTTCCGGCATCACGGAGCTTCGAAGTGCCGGAAACGCCTGTCCTGCGCTAATGCGCGGACAGACTTATTCCGGCCTACGTCGGTGTGTATAACGATGAGAGCAGTGCTTGGGAACCAGCGATAATCCAGGAAAGTTAAATCGCCCCAACTGCCGCTTCTTTAACCACGACAATGGTATTAGCCTCCGCTTCCGCGTAAGACACTACAGGCGATTTCGATTTATAGGTTTTGGCGGCTGCATAGGCAATAGCGACTTTATCTTCAGGCGACTGGTTTTTCAGCTCGTGTTTTTCGATGTACAGTTCTTCCAGAATTTCATTCCAGACCAGGCCTTCCTTGAACGGCAGCAATATATACATCACGCCTTCCAGCTCCACTTGCATGCCTTTGGCAATATTTTCCACATAAACCAAAGCGACGCAGTCCGGGGCTATATCGTCTTTATACTTTTCTACAAAAACGGGTAGCAGGTCGAGGGTAGGCAACAGGCCGTTGATAAATTTTATCTTGTCGTTTTCAATGATCAGCGCAGAATGAATAAACAACGCTTCGGGCGGTTTACGATCCGTCGTTGAGCCTTCGCGCAAGGCGCCTTCCTTTAAAACCAGGTCGCCGCGATACGCATAGACACCCGGCGTGCCGGTTTGGCCGTTGACCAAAGTGACAGTCAATAAGCCTTTGGATTGGTAAGTTTCTAGTAACATGATTGTTCTCCTGATGTTGGGTAGAGGGTAAATAGGTTGGCGATTGTCCAGCCTTATCCGGGCAGTGGTAGTAATTTAGCTTCGGCTTTAATGCTGAAGGCATTGCCCCAGGCGCTAACGCCTTCAACAAACCAGCTGGCCTTCGCCGGATGCGTTTTCACGACATCGAATTCGGCGTAAAAACTGCCGTCGCTATTAAACTGAAGCCTGCCGATGCGCTGCTTGATGTCGTCGTACCAATAGCAGGCCAGGTTGTTGTCACCGGTATAAGGGTCTTTAATGAGCGCAAAATCGGCGCTATCGTAATTCGGGTAATAGCGGATTTCGCGTGCCGCAAAACCCAGCTTATCGATTTCTTCGTGCAATCGCCGGCAGACACATTCAGCCAGATTGCGGTGTTTGTTAATGTGCTCGGATAGTTCCATTACTCAGTCACTCCTGCGGCCAAATCCATAATGACCGAAGCGCCGGAAAGGTCTTTCGGGTCCAGTTGTTGCAAATGTGTCAAAACCAGTTTTGCCTCGGTGTCGAAACCTTGTCTTAGTTTGATAAAGGCCAGCGCTTTTAGCGTATATAAATAAAACAACGTGATGTCGTCAGCATACAAATTCCATTGTTGCCGGTTTTGCGCCAGTCGGCGGTAGTCACTGGGAAAACCGCCTTGTCTTGCCGATTCCTCAAGGCCCGCGATGACAATCCGTTCGGCATCGGCGAGGCGTTTTTGGAAGAAATAAAATTTGTACAGCGCGAAATAGCTTTGCAGGCAACAGCTATCAAGTGCTTGCGCCTGAAGGAACAGGGCTTCCGCGCGTTGTTGGTCAATCGAACTGGCTGCGACAGCGGCTTGCAGCAGCCGGTTGACTGCATCGGGTATGTTCGGGCTGAACAGCACGCGCTCGTCTATCAATGCACTTGCAGCCATTACCAGATCTCGGCAGGCACCATCAGGTCGGCGACCGGCTCGCCGCCTATCAGGTGTTGTTCAATGATGGTACGGACATCATCTTTTGATAATTTGCCGTACATGACGCCTTCAGGATAAACCAGCACGCTGGGCCCCATCATGCAAGGCCCCATGCAGCCGGTGTTGGTCAATGCGATTTTTTCAAACAGGTTGCGGGCCTGGATTTCGTTCATGAATTCATTCATGATCTCAGCGCAGCCGGAACTGGCGCAAGAGCCGCGCGGATGGCCTTGCGGACGGTTTTGGGTACAAACAAAGACATGTTTTTCGGGTCTGGGCATGATGGTCTTCCTTTATAAAATTGTTAATCGTTCCCACGCCGGAGCGTCACTGCCATTAAGTTAAGCGATTGAATCCCCTCTCCCTCCGGGGAGAGGGGAATTTAGCACTCGTTCCCAAGCTCCGGCTTGGGAATGCGACCCTGGAAGCTCTAGCTTCCAGAATTCTCGAAGCTGGAGCTTCTCGAATTTGGGTTCCCAAGCCGGAGCTTGGGAACCAGTTGTCTATCTTATTGAGAATAAATACATAATTCTTAACTTAATGGCAGTGACGCGGTAGCGTGGGAACTATAAGAAAATCTAAGCCGCAATTTTATGCTCATGAGTAAAGCAATCTTTCGGGCACACTTTCGAGCAAGCCTCGCAGCCGATGCAGTCAAGCGCGTTTTTAATGCTCATGACCATGCTGTTGTCATCATCGTCTTCAAAATCGCCATAATCATCATCAAAATCCTCGGGGTCGAGTGCTTCGGCCTTTTCCACCAGGTCAAACACATCGCGCGGGCAGACTTTGAAGCAGCGACCGCAGCCGATACAGGTCTTCTGATTGATGTCGGTGACATAAGCGGGCGTCCATGCCGTACCGCCAAAAGTAACGCCTGTTACAAATTCAGACATGAGAGTCTCCCGCTCAGGCTGTTGCGGCCTGTGCCGCAAGCAGTTTTTTGTTGGCTTCGTCCCAGGTTTTGCAGGCGTTGTAGGTCGCCTCTGCAATCCCCATCAGTTCACCGTAAGCTTCCGGCAAACGGTCTTCGATCAAGTCGTGCAATTCCATCGCCTGCTCACTGGCCAGGCGCTTGGTTTTCTTGACTTCTTTTTCCAGGGTTTTTATGTCGTCAGACATGAAGGCCTCCTCAGTCAGTTGCGGCAGCGTTATATTTTTCGATCAGGCCCAATGCTCTGTCGATGATCTTGTCGGTTTTTTCGCACAAGTCTTCGAGGCTGGCAAAACCGAAACGGTGGGTGTCGCGCAGGATTTTATCGACCACGACCAGTTTGCCGACCATGATCAGGGCGCGGCCAAAACCTTCGTGGCTAAGGTGTACGATGGGTGCTGCCATGAGGCCGGTTTTTTTCTCAATCAGCGTCGCCAGTGAGTTGTAATAGGCTTTCAAGCGGGCGATGGTGATTTCATCGGGGTCGCCGATCACCGGAATGTTCTTTTTACGCTCTTTGGTCAGCACGACGGGATCGATGATCTTGGCTTCCGTCCAACCTGCATAGGTGTCGTAAGTGTCAATCGCGCGTAATTGTTTAATGTAATCCTTAACGATGTCGGAATTTAAATTGACATCATCTTCTTGTACGACTAATTCGGCAGTTGCCATGTGTTTTCTCCGTTAATAATTATTCTGGTTCCCAAGCTCCGGCTTGGGAATCCGGTTCTGGAAGCTCTGGCTTCCCGTCACGCAAAGCAGGATCTTTGCGGTCTTTGTTTCTAAGCTCGAGCTCTCATCTTTAATAAATAAGTTCAAGGCTTGAACTCCTCCCTTTGAAAAAGGGGGGCTGGGGGGGATTGAAGGTGCAATTAACGTTTGAGAAAATCCCCCCTAACCCCCATTTTTCAAAGGGGGAACCCCTATTAGCGTTCGTTCCCATCGTTCCCACGCTCCGGCGTGGGAATGCAGGTGCCAACGCTCCAGCGTTGTGTAACATTAAAAAACAATGACTTATTCAGTTTTATGTTGCGTGACGCTGGAGCGTCTATTACTGCATTCCCATTTATGCCCCAGAGGGTACGCCGGAGCGTGGGAACGATGCCATGTATGGGATGTTATTTTTTGCGAGTTGCCTTACTCATCCCAACCCTCATCTTCCATTTTGTTAAAACGGTCAGGATCGGGGCCTTTATGCTGGTTAATCGCTTTTGCCAGCCAACTGGAGGGACCGGCTTTGATCTCATTCTGCAAATCAACAATCAGATCCTTGATCTTGCTGCCTTCATGCACCTTGACCGGCTGGATGTTTTTGGCGATAAGCTGGCTGATTGCCGAACCGCCCACGGCCTGGCAATACACCGCCGCGCAGCCGTCAAGCAAGTCGATCTTCACCGACAACTTGTCTTCATTGCCGTCTTGCATCAGTTCGCCGAATTGCGCGGCTTCCAGCAACTGCGAGTTCTCCATGTCCACCGCATAGACGGCGAAGGATTTCGCCGAGCCGAAATGCTGGTTGACCGTTTCCATATCGGTGGTGGCGAACGCGATTTTTAAAGCGGTTTCCATAAACTTTTCCTCATCAGTGTCTTGCACGAGAGCCAGGCGTCGGGTTAATGACATGACTGCGCGCGCTCGCTAAGGTTGGTTAATTCGGCAGCGGGTTTTTGCGCGTACACCGAGTGGTAAGCGGGAATTTCTTCATGTGAAAAATTGATCACCAGGTTGGCTAAATCAAACAGTGTTTGCCGCGTGCCGCGATAGCCGATCCAGGTTTTCTGGTAACCGCCGATAATGTCGTACAACGGGAAACCCGCGCGCAAAATCGGCACGCCCAGGCGTTCTGCGGTATCGACGGCATGGGAATTGCCGATCACCAGTTGCACCTTGTTGGCTTTACCGATGATTTCCATGTCTTCAAGGTCTCCGATCTTGATGCTGGCCACCGGAATCCGCGCCAGCAACGGTGTATTGCATGACGTGACGGCGGCGACGACTTCCGCGCCCATTTCCTGGACCAGATCGATAAAGGCCGCCAGTAAATCCGCATCGGCAGCAATCGCTATGCGTAATTGTCCGAGCATGAAATGCGTGTCGAGCATGGCGTCCTGCAATTGCGCGCGCTGCCGTTCAAGCCGTTCCGGTACGTCCAGGCCGCTGATTTCAGCCAATGCCGACATCAGCGCGTCATTGGCTTTCAGGCCGTAAAGGTGATCGAGCCGGTAAGTCGGTACACCGGTTTTTTCTTCCAGCAGTTCCGCCGCTTTGGTCAGCGACGCGCCGATCACGACAGTAGCCAGCGCATCGCCCAGCGTTGCCATTTCCGAGATCGGCGTGCCGCCGATAGTCACCGGACTGAAATCGTCATCAGTCAGGCAACCGTCCAGCGAATCGGATAAATCGGGGACAAACACGGGACGAAGTTGAAATTGTTCGAAAATATCGCGCAAGGCTTCCAGATCGCCGGGGGTGAGCATGTAGCTGACCAGCACATTGACCTGGCGTTTGCGCTTACCGGGATAGGTTCCCGCCTCTTTGGCATCCGGCACCAGGGCGCGGATGATTTCGGTCAGTGTCGCGGCATAGCCGGTTTCGACACTGCCGGTAAAATCAGGCGTATTGACGGCAACGACGGCAATGTCGGCAAATTGCGGGTTAGCTTCCCTGAATTCGCGGACGTTTCTATGCACATCGGCGCCCTGTGTTTCGGCAAGCCCTGTCGTCAAGATGGTAATCAGGGCGGGGCGGGACTTTTCGGCAATGGTCTTGATGCCGACCACGACATTTTCATCCGCGCCCAGCACCGAACTGCCCTGGTCCATAGCCGTGCTTTGCAACGGGATAGGCTCCCGGAAATGACGCACAAAAAATACTTTGGCGAATGCCGTACAGCCTTGCGAACCATGCAACATCGGCATGGCGCGGTTAAATCCCAGCGTCGCCAGCGAGCCGCCGATCGGTTGGCTGGCTTTCAATGGATTGACCGAGAGGGCCTTGTTTCGCTTCAGTATTTCAGTCATGTTGCCACCTTGCGGCGATGAGTGGAGTCAAGTTCACAATACCCTGTGTTTATAGGGTTTATTTTTAATAAAGCAAACATGATGCCATTTATTATCTATTTGATTTTTAACGATTTTATAAATTTCTATTTTGTCGTAAAGCTGACAATCGTATTATTTGATGTGGTATTGTTGGGTTGTGTTGTTTTTGAATGGGTGTGTATGCTAGTGTTTCGCTGAATATTGACAGCAAGTTTGTAAGATCAAATACGAAGGATAAATCGATGAAAACATACACAGCGGTAGTTGAACGGTGTACCGAAACCGGATTATATGTCGGCTTTGTGCCTGGATTTGCAGGCGCACATTCCCAAGCGGAGAGCTTGGATGAACTTAATCAAAACCTTAAGGAAGTGATTGAAATGTTGCTGGAAGATAAAGTGACCGATCTATAGTTCTCATTGGTTACACTGGTGCGTGGAACTATAACAACCCCTTGCTGAACGTCGAAAATTAAAATGAGTACTTCTTTCAATTCATGGAATTCCTTTAATGAGTTTGCCCGAGCAGTGCGCCATGGCTCGCGATTCCTTCATGATGACAAGGTCAACAATTTTCTTCAAACCGTTTCTAACACTACAGAATCACGCCACAAAATAATTCTTCCTGACAAGGCTCTCTGGCGAGCTCAACTTGGATACGATAAAGAGGAATTGCGTGAATTACATCAAGACGAAAATACATGGATTGAGTATGTCCCTTATAAAGTGGAACGGATGAAGCCCCTTCGTAATAGTGCGTATGAAGGCAGAATTAACCCTAAAGGGATTCCGTGCCTATATACTGCTAACGACAAAGAAACAGCAATTGCCGAGGTGCGTCCCCATATGGGTGCTCTTGTCAGCGTAGCTCAAATGAAGGTTATCCGAGAGCTTCGTTTAGTTAATTGTATTAATGGACATGATGGTATCTGTAATTTCTACTTCGAAGAACCCTCGCCCGAAGAAAGAGAAAAATCAGTTTGGCGGGAGATTGGTCGAGCGTTTTCAGAGCCAGTAAGCCCTGATCCAGGTATTGCCGCGTATGTTCCCACTCAAATTCTCGCCGAACTTTTCCGACAGAACCGCTATGATGGCGTGGCTTATAAAAGCAAGCTTGGACCAGGTTACAACATCGCCTTATTTGATCTTGATATACTCGAAATAGTTGATGTACGGCTTTACCCAGTCAAAGCTGTACATTACGAAATTGGTGAGCTTAAAAAGTCATATGTCGTTAAGCACAAGAAGATAGATTTCTAATCCCAAGTTGTAACAAAATATAGCATTATCATATTTGGGAACAGATTATTTGATAATATGAATGCTAAAACTTACTATAAAATGATTTCATAAAAATATGGTAATACTAACATTGCTATCTACATTATTAACTTCATTGTTGATACTGCAAATAAGACCGGCTGGAAGCTACTTGCCTTGGTTACCTTGGCTTGCGATGCCTCTGCTACTATCAGTTTTAAACCCAATTCTTATCTTACTGTTAATATTAATAATACCCGCTTACCTATTTTATTATTTGCACCAAATACACTACAAGAAGACCAAATAGCTCAGCGACCATATCTTTTGGAGTAACTTATGATGTCCGTACAAGCCATTGAAGAGGCTATTCAACAATTGTTCGAAGCCGATTTAATCAAATTTCGGCAGTGGTTTGCTCAATTTGATGAACATCTGTGGGATAGCCAGATTGAAAGGGACGCCAACAGCGGGAAGCTTGATGCTTTGGCGGCTGAAGCATTGGCGGAATATCATGCCGGCAAGACGACTGAAATTTGAAACATTTTGCCTCATCAAATTACAGGGTTGATTATGGCTTTTAACAAGCCGCAACTCTAGCCGTCTTCCATGGCGCAGGCGCCCTGACCGCCTTCCAAACCGGACTCTCAATCGTCAACGCCAATTGCCGCACCAGTTCCAGCATACCTTGATAGCCTTCGTAGCCGAATTCGCGTTCCTGGTTAATATCGAGGAACGGGATTTTCGCTTTCAGGGCTGTGTACATATTACGGCCGCCGGCAATCAGGATGTCGGCCTGATAGTCGCGGACAATGCGGATTAATTCCTTGGGGCTGCCGTCATTAATCATCAGCGTTTCTTCGCCCATCAATTCGCGGATGCGCGCCTTGTCTTCTTCGGTGGACTTATTGGTGCCTGTTGCGACCACAACCATACCCAAATCCTGCAAGGCCGAAATGACCGACCAGCTTTTCACGCCGCCGGTAAACAGCAACACGCGCTTGCCTTTAAGGCGCACCTTCCACGGTTCCAGTTCGGCCCGGATGCGGGATTCCTCGCGGGCGATCAGTTGCTCGGTGCGGGCCGTCAGGTCGTCATCATTCAGTGCTTTGGCGAAATCGCGCAAGGCCTGGCTGGTGTCGGTAATGCCGTAAAAACTGCCTTCAAACCACGGCGTGCCGTATTGTTTCTGTAACTTGCGCGCGACATTGACCATCGCTTTCGAGCACACCATCATATTGACTTCCGCCTTGTGCATGGTCTGCACTTCACGGAAACGGGCGTCGCCGGACAAAGTGCATAATATGCGCAGACCCAGTTCATCCAGTAACGGCAACACATGCCAGAATTCACCGGCGATGTTGTATTCACCGACCAGGTTTACATCATGAACCTTGATGCCGGGACGTATTGAATTAAGCGGTAGCGGATCGGGATCGCGCGTGCCGATGACATGCTCGACCATCGCATCACCGGCGATACGGTTACCCAGGTTCTTGGTGCCGTAAAAACCGGCGCAATCAATGGGCACCACCGGCACGCCCCAGCGTTCCTGAGCGGATTTGCAGACGGCATTGATATCATCGCCGATCAGAGCCGGAACGCAGGTGTTGTAGACAAAAACGGCGGGTGGCGAGTAAGTGTCTATCGCCTGCTTGATGGCGTGGAACAAGCGCTTTTCGGCGCGACCCATGACAATGTCCTGCTCGGTCAGGTCGGTGGTCATGCCGATGCGGTATAAATCCGCGCCGGAAGAGCGCGTACCCCGGTTGTCCCAGGAACTGCCGGCGCAAGCAATAGGCCCATGCACGATATGTGCGACATCGGCAATCGGCAACAACGCAATCTGCGCGCCGTCAAAAGCGCAACCGCCCGCTGCCGATCCCGGTTTGGGCTTGGCGCAACCGGACTTTTCCTTTTTGTTGTGCTCGCAAGCGGGTTCGTCCAGTAACGCCGCAATGTCTTTTGTCGATTTCATGGCTATGACCTGATGGCTTTGTATATTTTAAGCAAAGCAATCGGTATGCCATTTTATATAATATTGATATTAATGGGATTTATAGGGAAGGGCTTGGTAGTAAACCTTACAAAGCGAAATGGGAGAGACAAATTGTCGGTATGCCGGGGTTAATTTTAGGAAAGGGGAGTCATTCAGGGATTGCCTTTGTCCATGGTTAAAGAGTAATTCTAACCGGCATAGTTTGTGTCATGATATGCCCATTATGTGAAATGACAGTGGCGGAGGGCCGCAGCAATGAATAAACATTTGAAATTAGTTAGGGAATTTCATCAAGCCTGTTCATATCCGCAGGCGGAACATGGATCGAATCAACACCTGTCCGATATGGCGGTTATTGTGCATCAGTCCTTGTTGATGGAGGCGGGCAGCGCCGTACTGGATGCGTTGAAAGCGGGCGAGATGGCGGAAATATTGGCCGGGTTGGTGGATTTGGCTTACCGCGCGCTGAGCGCTATTGCCGAGCGCGGCGATGATGTGGCGGAACGTCCCGTAGCGTGGCGACATGACGGTTTTGTCTTGTCTATCGCGCGGCTTTTATCGGACAAGATCAATAATTGCACAACGGGTGACACCGATCATTATTCCGAGCTTTATGCGTTGTGCATCCAGTTATCGAGAGGATTTCTCAATGCGGATTTCGATAAAGCCTTTCAATGCGTCCACGACCATAACCTGTACAAGCTGCATAAAAGCGGCGTATCGATTTACGGCGAGGCCGACAAAATCCGCCGGGAAAAGCTGCTTAATGAGCCTGATTTGACCGAGTGTCTTTTTGAATAACGCCGGGCATTGACGGAAAGAATAGTTCACCGCTCCGGCTCTCGTCGTTATATACAACTCGATGTAGGCCGGAATAAGTCTGCCCACGCATGAGTGCAGGGCAGACGTTTCCGGCACTTCGAAGCCACGCGATGCCGGAAACACATGCCCTTGCTGCCGCCGGGCGTGCTTATTCCGGCCTACATTCAAGTCTTGAACAGACTGGTGTATAACGATGAGAGCCGGAGCTTGGGAACCAGCGTTATTATTTTAGCGGGTTACCTAAAAACGGCGTTGTCATCTCAGGCATTGTATGGGATCTTCCACCGTACTGCATTGGATCAACGCCAAACCTCTTTTTTTTGCCAGTTGGTCCAGTCGTTGTTGCCGCTGCACGAAGTGTTGCTGATAATTAATCAGCCGTTGTTGATCGCTGGTATCAATGACCACATCGCGTTCGTCATCGGTAAAACGATAACGGCCTTTGCTGGGTAAATGGCTTTCCAGTGGGTCGTAGACAAAAACCAGCACCACATCGCAATGCTGGGCCAGCTTGGCGAGATGGGTTTCCGCCTGGTCATTGATGCCGCGAAAGTCGCTGATAATATAAACCAGGCTGCCGGGATGCGCATGCCGGACCAGTCTTGCCAGGACATGCTCGAGGCTGAATTCCGCTACGGCATGCGGTTGACGAACCCCAGTATCATTGGCTTTAGCCAACGCATTCAAAAACCGCAATACCGAATGCTTGCCGTTTTGCGGTTTTAACTCGCGGCAGTCCTGTTCGGAAAAAAGCTGGCCGCCGATTCTGTCGCCGTGGTGTTGCGCCGTCCATGCCAATAATCCGGCCAGTTTTGCCGCCAGTACCGATTTAAAAACCCCGCGCGTGGCAAAGTGCATGGCGGGACGGTTATCGACGGAAATAAAAACCGGGCGTTCGCGTTCTTCCCGGAATACCTTGGTATGAGCTTTGCCGGTCCGTGCCGTGACGCGCCAGTCGATACTGCGAATATCATCGCCAGGTTGGTACAGGCGCGCTTCATCGAACTCCATGCCGCGCCCCTTGAAACGCGACACATAGCCGCCGCTTTGCAGGGCGCGAATACCCAGGTGATGGAGTTTTAAGTTAGCGGCGGGTTTAGCCAGGTCAATCAGGGTTTTTAACGAGACCGAGACCCGTTCGGCGACCGGGTCGGCTGTTTTACTGAACACGCTTTTACTGAGTAACATTAAGGAACGGCGACTCTGGCGATTAATTCTTTAATGAAATGATCGGTCGTGATGCCTTCCGCCTCGGCTTCATAGGACAGTATCAAACGATGGCGCAGCACATCAAAGGCCATTTCCTGTATGTCTTCCGGGCCGACAAAATCGCGTTGCGCCAACCAGGCTTTGGCCCTCGAACACCGATCCAGCGCGATGCTGGCTCTGGGACTTGCGCCGTATTGCAGCCATCCGGCCAGATCGGCGCCGTATGCGCCGGGATTACGCGTCGCCAGCACCAGTTGCAGCAAATAGTCTTCAAGACTGTCGGCCATATAAATGTCCAGCACGTCGTTGCGCGCCTCGAACAAGGTCGCCTGGCTGACGGGTTCGAATTTTTCGCCGCTTTTTACCGACGCCTGGCGTGCTTCGCCCCTGACCAGGTGCAGGATGGTTTTTTCATGTTCGGCGTTCGGGTAATCGACTTTGACATGCAGTAAAAACCGATCCAGTTGCGCTTCGGGCAAGGGGTAGGTGCCTTCCTGCTCGATAGGGTTCTGCGTCGCCATGACCATGAATAATTGCGGTAACGGATAGGTTGCCTGACCGACCGTTATTTGCCGCTCCGCCATCGCTTCCAGTAACGCAGCCTGTACTTTCGCAGGCGAACGGTTGATTTCATCGGCCAGTATCAGGTTATGAAATAGCGGGCCTTTCTGGAATTCGAAGGTACCTTGCTGTGGCCTGTAGATTTCAGTGCCGGTCAAATCCGCCGGCAATAAATCGGGCGTAAACTGCACCCGGTGAAAATCGCCCTGTATGCCTTTGCTCAGCACATTGATCGCCCGGGTTTTGGCAAGGCCGGGCGCGCCTTCAACGAGGATATGACCATCGGCCAGCAGGCCGATCAGCATGCGTTCAACGAGGATATCCTGTCCGATAATTTCCCGGTTAATGTAATTTTTCAATCGGATTAACGCCGATTGCGTGGTGTTTGCTTCTGACATGAGGTTATTTTTAGTTAAATCCATAGTATAAAAAATCCAATCTACGCGTTTAAAGTTTTCTTAACCGACAATCCAGTTCATCAATCAGTTCACACCAGTCCGAATCTTCCTGCAGCGCTTCGACAAAAAAACGGGCCTGCACCTCGGTCCAGAAGTCCGCCTCGGCTAAGGTAATCGTCGGAGGCAGCGGCTTATGTCGCTCGATAAAAGCATCGATTTGTTCGGTGTTATAGACCAGACCTAATTGCAGGAAGAGCGTTTGCAGTGTGTGTTTTGACGTATCCATTGAAATCCCCGGTAATGAGCTATAACCAATAAATTCGGACAAACGGGAATTATCAAGCGAAAATTTCAGCCAGAAAGTTTTCCATAGCCCGCCATGAACGCCGGTCAGCATCGGGCCGGTAGACCATGCCGCCTTCGGGATTATTGGCCAGCGGATTGGTAAAGGCATGGACGGTATGGCCGTAAGTATGCAATTGCCAGTCTGCTCCCGCTTCGGTCATTTCCCGTTCAAAGGCGATAACCTGCTCAACCGGTCCGAGCGGATCATCATGGCCGTGCAACGCCAGAATTTTAGCCTTGATGGCATTGCCTGAGGTATTGCCCGGCGCGCCCAGCAAGCCGTGAAAGCTGATTACGCCTTTAATATCTGCGCCGGTCCTCGCCAAATCAAGGACACACATGCCTCCGAAGCAAAAACCGATCGCTGCGATTTTGCTATCATCCACCCAGGGCATTTGTTTGACGGCGTAAAGCGCCGCGTTCATGCGCTTTTGCAGCATGGCCCGATCATCGATAAAGGGCTGCATGAGTTTGGCGTTTTCGTCCGGGCTGGTTCCTAAAACACCTTTGCCGTACATATCGACGGCAAAACCGACATAGCCCAGTTCCGCCAGTCTTTTGGCTTTCCCGGCGACAAACTCATCCCTGCCTGCCCAGGTGTGATTAATCAACACGGCAGGCCTGCGTCCGGCAATGCTGTCGTCAAATGCAAAAAATCCTTGTAGTAAGACACCGTCATCCAGGTAATCAACGGTATTTGATATTATTGCCATGATGTTGTCCTCAATTTGTTGGTTTTTATTTGATGCGTCCGTTTTCTTGCAGGTTGGCTAAAAACCCGCTCGACGCCGCTTCTATCATATCCAGCACCCGTTCAAAACCATATTGGCCGCCGAAGTAGGGATCAGGCACTTCGCGCGTTTTCAACTGCGGCGCGTAATCGAGAAAATAGCGGATTTTATGCTTGTAGCGATCCGGGCAGGCGTTAATTAATATGGAATAATTTTCGTCATCCATCGCCAGCAAAAAATCGAAATCTTCAAAATCGCCCATGACCACTTTTCTGGCGCGCAGATGGCTTAAAGCAACACCCCGATCCAGCGCGGCTTTTTGCGCCCGCAAATCCGGCGCTTCACCGACATGATGCGCATGCGTGCCCGCCGAATCAATCGCAAAATGCGCTTCCAGATGCTGATCCTTCAAGAGTTTTGCAAAAACGCCTTCAGCAGTGGGCGAGCGGCAGATATTACCCATGCAGACGAAGAGAACTTTTATTTTTTCCATGGTGGATGCTCGTTAAAAACTATTGGATTTGTTGAGATGCGGGTTAGGGTGCGCGTGCCTTTTGGTAGTTACAGATCGGCCTGGAAGAAAGGTACGCGATGCGTACCCTACAAGTCCTCGGCTTATTATTTCTGCGTTGTTCTTGCGCCTTTACTTTTACCCGCCGGATGTGCGCCTGCTCTCCCAGCACGATTATTATCCAACCCCGTATATTTAGTCTTGAACCGCTGAATCTTACCGGTAGCTGCACGAGTCCCCTCTGTACCCTTGGGCTGAAATGAAGGAATCAAATGATGTTTGCCGTTGCCTATCAAGTCATTACGTCCCATCGCATTCAAGGCCTCGCGCAATAACGGCCAGTTCAGGGGGTCGTGGTAGCGCAACAGGGCTTTGTGCAGGCGGCGCTGTTTGACGCTTTTCGGTATGCTGATGTCTTCTGCTGTGCGGCTGACTTTACGCAGCGTATCTTTGCCGGAATGGTACATCGCGGTCGCGATTGCCATCGGTGACGGTAAAAACGCCTGCACCTGGTCCGCGCGGAAGCCGTGGCGCTTGAGCCATATCGCCAGGTTCAGCATGTCGTTGTCGGTGGTGCCGGGGTGGGCGGCGATAAAGTAAGGAATCAGGTATTGCTCTTTACCGGCTTCTTTCGAATACTTGTCAAACATTTCCTTGAAGCGGTCATAGCTGCCCATGCCGGGTTTCATCATTTTCGACAGCGGGCCTTGCTCGGTATGTTCGGGGGCGATTTTAAGATAGCCGCCGACATGATGCGTGACCAGTTCCTTGACATATTCCGGCGACGTGACGGCAAGATCGTAACGCAGGCCCGATGCGATGAATATTTTCTTGATGCCGGGCAAGGCGCGGGCCCTGCGGTATAGTTTTATCAGCGGCGTATGATCGGTATTCAGGTTGGGGCAAATGCCGGGATATACACACGACGGCAGACGGCAGGCGGCTTCAATTTTCGGGTCTTTGCAGGACAGCCGGTACATGTTCGCTGTGGGGCCGCCGATATCGGATATGTGGCCGGTAAATTTCGGCGAGGTGTCGCGGATGGCTTCGATTTCTTTAATGATGGAATCTTCCGAGCGGCTTTGAATGATGCGGCCTTCGTGTTCGGT
>SXGU01248168.1_pt1 | contig 16102 bp, 12 predicted proteins | sample 3174531 | NCBI WGS metagenome assembly SXGU01 (sample SAMN11356863, study PRJNA531348) | freshwater metagenome | isolation source: freshwater sample F1-140 | place: China: Fuxian Lake, Yuxi | collected 2017-12-25 | reverse complement strand
CGACATCACCGCTGAACAACGCTTGGGGAGGGGGAACCTCCGCGCAGACTCCGACATTCCGGACTCCCCACCAGCCTCCATCCACAGCGCACCCGAAAAAACTGGCCACTGACCGATGCATGAATAATGCGGGTTAGGGAGCGGCCTGCAATGGCCCAACGGCCGCTCCGTAACGGTCGCGGTACGGTGCTCTCTCTGACGATCGAGTTTTGACACTGGCTCCTACTGCCCGTCGTACTGCTCGCCCAATTGGTAGAGCGGCAGGAAGCGGTAGTAGACCTCAAGGCAGAGCGTGCTGACAGCGGTCGAAAAGATGCGACCGCCATAGGCTCCCCACGGGGCTTTTGGATCCCAGCTTCCGGCCATGTGGCCGCGAGTCCGCTGCTCGGCGACCAGCGTTTCGCGCAACGCTTCGTTCCACTCGCGCCATTGCGCGCCACCATACTGATACATCGCCAGCGTGCCGTAGTACCAGAAATACAAATTGTGATTCGAACCGCGCGGCAATCGCTGCATGATGTAGTTCATGCCTTCGGTGCTGGCTGGGTCCGTGCGTGATATCCGCAGCATCTGTTTGCAGAACAATGCCTCGGCGGTCATCGAGTCGGTCGGCGGGAGTAGCTGGCCACCGACCATGCGATAGCCGGCCAAGCCTTTGTTCGGACCTTGGCTCCGTTCCTTCAGGAACTGCACCATCTTGGCCTTCGTGCTGTCGGGGACCGTCAGGCCGGCGATCTCCGCGCTCTTCAGGGCCATCAGTTGCCAGCCAAAGATGCTCATGTCGCTCGACTGACCTTTGACATACCGCCAGCCGCCATCTGGATTCTGATTCTCGACGATGTAACTCACTGCGCGAGCCACTGGTTCGCGCAAACGGGAATCGGACGATAGATCGCTCTGCATTCCCAATGCCTCGGCGAGCGCGTAGGTGGCCATCGCGTGGCAGTACATCTGCTCGAAATGCGTGGCCTTGCCGCCGAGGTATCCGTCGGCTCGCTGTTGGCGGACCATCCAACTGAGCGTGTGGTCGATCTGATCGGCATAGGGGCCGGTCTCGTGCGTGTATCCATATCCCAGGAAGGCGAGCAGCGCGAGAGCCGTCACACCGACATCCGCCTGCTTGCCAGCATTGAGTCGATCCACATTGTCCTCGTCGATCTTCACGAGCCCAGCGTGGCCGGTGCAGCGTTCGCCGGCGGGGCATTGCGCGTCAAAGCCATCGGCATCCCAAAAGCCTTCCGGATCTTGGTGGATGGCGAGCCAACGGAGGCTCAGTTCCACGGCTTTTTCCGACGCGTCCGTGCCGCCGTACTTGCGGAGCATTTCGCGGCGACGAGTCAGATTTCGGCCTTCATAGATTGGAGGCACCGTCGTCCGTTTTCCCAGTTTGGACGCCTCAACGTTCGGCTGCACCAGTCGCGGGACAAGACCTTCATTCGGCAACTCGGTGCGAACTCCATCGCGGACTTGCAACGGCCCGGCGGACATTGCTGCCGGGTCTTGAGCTTTGCGTTCCGGATGGAACGTCTCGCTGCCGCCACCGGGTTGGCCGCGGGTCGAACGAGATTTCAGTCGTGAGAATCCAGGAGTACCGCTTCCAGTTCCCGAACCACCTCCCGTGGAATTGCTCGCGAGGGATCCCGCTTCATCCGTCGGCACAGCAGACGGAGCCGGTCCAGAGCGCCGCGGCCCAGCACCAGCTCCCACAGAGCCGGGCACCGGTGACACCGTGGTGGCCGTTCCGGGCACAACACTGTCGGGCAGAGTCAACAAACCGGGCGAATCGAAACCCGGCACAGCGCGCTCGGGGCCACCGGTACTGCCGGAGTTCGATTGTCGTGCAACCGTCGCTCCGGGCGATCCGGTTCCCTGGCTGCGCTTGAGCGGTGCGAATGACGGCACGCGAGTTTCGGGACGAGACTCGGCCGTCGGGTCATCAATCTTCAACGGCACGGCGGCTTCGACGCGCGTCGGAGCCTTTTCTCCCGACAGCTTCAATTCCGGACGCACATCCGGCTGATCGGGCAGTGCGGACTTGTCCGCAACTTCGAGATCCGGCGCGGTCAGCGGTTGCTGCGTTCGTGCCGGTCCTTCGGAGGGCTTCATTTCGGTCGGAGTACGGCTGGTACGAATCAACTCGTGATCGGGAGCGTCCGGCAACTTCTCCCAAACGCGCGTGTTGCCCGACTTCGGCAGATCGACTCGTTCATCCGCTTCGGTGGTCTTGGTGTGAACTTCGATCCGCTGTTCCGGAACGACTTCCACGTCGGACTCGCTCGCCGTTGCGGGAGACAACGAAGCGGGAGGATTCACCGCGACCAATCCAAACATGCACGAGAGATGAATCAGGATCGAAAACACCAGCGACTTCCAGCCGATCGACCGGTCGCCCCACTTCGTCACCAGCATCGTCAGCAGATGCAGCGTGGCGAGTCCCAACCCCGTGGCAAGGCCGCTCCAGAGCGCCGTCTCAATCATTTCCACCGGCTGGCGAAACAGTGCTGCCAGCCATTCCACAAAATCGGCCGCAGCCAGCAGAGAGGTGATTGGACTGAACTGCACGGAACGGTTCCTCGGCACCAGGGCAAACAAAGTAGACCAGTCACTCCGTGACTGGAATCTTCGAGTCACGGAGTGTCTCGTCTACCAGATAACTTCTTGATCGACGGAGTTCCCTTGAGCTTTGACCAATTCTGATTGAGGCGGTTTTGGCGAAACCGGTTTTGCCGGTCAGGCAAGCTCGACCGACACCTCAGACGTTGACGATCAGGCCCAAGAATCTCGATCGCGACAATCGGCGGCGGATGGTCACTTCTGTTGGCCAGCGAGTCAATCCGCGTCTGGAATCCGTCAGGGCTGGGGCACGCTCGGCCGCTCTTTCGTCACGCGACCGTAAGCCCAAAGCATCAATGACTTCAGCCGCTGCTGGCCACGAATGAAATATAGCGGCGGCAATGATTCCAGGTGCTCGGCGTAACGCTGCTGTTTTTCTTCGAGCCACGCTGCTCGCGGATGAATGAGGCCGAGGCGTACCAGTTCGTCGGCCAATTCATCCGCGACACGTTGATAGCCAGGAATCGTGGGATGTACGTGATCCGCAAAAAAATCGCTGCCGGGGATGCCATCCCGACTCAATTGGTCGAACAGGACGCGGACATCAACGACCGGCGTGTGGGTGTCGCTGGCCACTTGCCGCACGATGTCGTTCATCGGCTCCAGAATCCGCAACGGGCAGACATCCAGTTCTTTGGCGAGCAGGTATTCGGCACGCGCGTCGCTGAACTGGCTGAGTGAGTCGTAGCACTTGGCCAAGTCGTAATGCAGGCCGGCATGTTGATCGTCGAGGACCAGCGCCTCGCGTAACAACCGCAGTGATTCAATCGGCTGCGCGGAGTAGTTCGCGCGAGCCTGTGCCCACAGGTCATTCCACTGTTGTCGCTCGCGCTCCGTGAGCCCGGCCCGATGTTCCACCTTGAACGGCGGCGAGTCGCGCAGGTTGCACGCCGGATTCATCAAGATCAGCGGCACACCCGCCTGCCGAGCGATCGACGTCATGCGTCGCAGATTGAATTCGTAATGCGCGATGACGCCGCGCTGCCACGTCTCGTCACGATGATAGAACTCTAACCCGCCACGATAGTCGAGCAGTGCTTCCACCTCCGCCGGGAGGGCGAGGCTTCCGCCGAGCCGATTCGGTTGTTGCAGGTCATTCGCCTCATCGGCTCGGCGGGAGCCTCGCCCTCCCGATATCGCTTCCGCTTGATCGCCGGTATTCGTCACCAGCGACTGCTTTGGCGGGCCGACCAGCGATTGCAGCACGTTGTAAAGCCGCAGCCGTGAGACTTGTTCGTGCGACCGCCACAGCCACCGCGGCGTTCGCTTGAGGTCGCCGTAGGTCCGGTCCTCCAGAAATTCGTTGTGGCTGCAATGCACGATGACCAAGTCGGGCTGATACCGCAGCACCTCCTCCAGAATCGGGACCATCCGGTAGCTGGCATACGAGACTCCGCCGCAGTTGATGACGTCCCAGTGACGCACCGGCTCGGCCGCATTCAAGCTGATCTCCAACCAGGTCGTGAACGATGTTTCGGTGGTCCACGGATTCCCCTGCACGGTCGAGTCGCCAATGCAGAAGATGCGAAACTCGCGTGGCTCTTTTCGCACTGGGAACGACTCCGGATAGAAGTGCGTCTGCTTCGATCGAGCAATCTCATACCGCTCGCCAGAGTCATTCAATTCAAACAATGGCCGCACGGCGCTGAAGCCCACAAACGGATCGTCGTGCCAATCCGGCCGCCCCTGCCCGAACGCTCGCAGGCCCAGTTCGATCACCACAAACGGCAGCAACCCCAGCAACACCGCCAGCCCGCGAAACAGAATCGCTCCCGGCCACCGCGCGGCACGCCGGCTTGTGTGGATCGCCAAGGGGTCGGGAGTCTTTTTCCGGTCGGCCCCATTGAAATTCCGGACGATGATTGGCTTGCAGGCCGACCTGAAAAAGACTCCCGACCCCGTCGATCACGCCAGGATGTCACGAAGGACATGTCCATGCACGTCGGTCAGGCGGAAGTCGCGGCCGCTGTAACGGTAGGTCAGCTCTTCGTGATCGACGCCGAGCTGATGCAGCACCGTCGCCCACAGGTCGTAGACCGTGCATTTGTTTTCGATCGCGTAGTAACCGAGATCATCGGTTGCGCCGTAGATCGTGCCCGCTTTGACTCCGCCGCCGGCCAGCCAGACACTGAAGCCATATGGATTGTGATCGCGGCCGTCGCTCCCTTGTGAGAACGGAGTCCGTCCAAACTCGCCGGCCCAGACGATCAGCGTTTCGTCGAGCAGTCCGCGGTCGCGCAGATCCTGAATCAGTGCGGCGATCGGTTGATCGACTTGCTGAGCCATCGCGCCGTGCCCCTGCTTCAAGGCTCCGTGCTGATCCCACGGGTTGGCCGCTCCGCCGGCTCCGATGTTCTTGGTCAAGCAACTCAGTTCGATGAACCGCACGCCCCGTTCGACAAGCCTCCGAGCCAGCAGGCATTGCCGCGCATAGGCCGCTTTCTCCGCGTCGTTGGAGTCCAATCCATAAAGCTTGTGTGTTTGCTCGGTCTCACCGGAGATATCGCATAACTCGGGGACGACCGACTGCATCCGAAACGCGGTTTCGTAATTGCGAATCGCGGCATCCACCTGAGCGTCCGCTGCGGTCTCCTCCAGAAATGGTTGATCGAACTGGCGAACGAATTCGAGTCGCCGGCTTTGTGTGCTTCGAGAATCGCGCGGGCGGATGTTGCGAATCGCTTCGCGCTGATCGGCTTTCAAGATCGAGCCTTGATGTTGAGCCGGAAGAAATCCGTTGCTGAAGAGACTCACGCCACCGTGAGGCGGCACAGCAGTCCCACTTTGCAGCACGACATAGCCAGGCAGATCACGGTTCTCGGTGCCGAGCCCATACGCGGCCCAGGCCCCCGCGCTCGGATAGCCCATGATCGGGAACCCGGTGTGCATGAAGAAGTTGGCTTGAGCGTGCTCGTTCAGCGCCGATGTCATCGAGCGAACGATCGCCAGTTCATCGACCACCTTGGCGACGTGTGGAAACATGCTGCTGACCGGGATGCCGCTCTTACCGGAGGGGGTGAACTCGAACGGGCTGGCCATGATGTTGCCGTTGTTGTTGAACATCGTCCGTTCAACCTTCACCGGCATCGGCTTTCCATGATCCCGTTGTAGGCGAGGCTTTGGATCAAAAGAGTCGACGTGCGAAACTCCTCCGGACATAAAGCAGAAAATGACGTGCTTGGCTCGAGCGGCATGGTGTGTCGTCTTCAGTGCCGCACCGGCCGGAAGGTCTCCTGTTGCCGAATCGGCCCGCTGGTGCAGCAGTCCCACGAGCGCGACCGCACCGAATCCGGTCGTGCAAGTTTGAAGCATCTGCCGACGCGAGCGAAACGCCAACGAGCCTCTTCGCCCGAGTTCATCGATCCCCATGAATTTGTTTCCCATGATTTTGCCTCGCCTGATTCTGCGACCCCGATTTTGGCAATATCATGGGGAACAAAATCATGAAGACGTGTTGTGGGGCGTTTCACTTCACGTAGATGAATTCCTGAAACGTAAACATCGCGTGAGCGAGATCCGTCCAGACGGCTTTGTCATTCAAAGCATCTGGGATGACTCCGAACGTTTCGATCTCGGTTTCCAGAGAACGAATACGTTTTTGAGATTGATCAATCTGTTCGCGATCAGCCGCCGTCAGTTCGGCCAAGACCTGCGCTTCGGAGACGAAGTACGGAGCCGATTGTGACGTCGCCTGGATTTCGTCGGCCGTCAAGGCGCGATCGTAAAGCTGGGCTCGCACGATTCGCCCGGCGAGCATCCGGTTGCCGCCAGCAGGAAGATGACGAATGCCGAAACCAATCACGGCTTTTCCGGCGACGAACTCGACGGGACCGTTGCTCTTGTAGGTCTTGCCGTAAGGCTGCCCGTCGCGATAGCCGGCAATCAGCCCATCTTCGTGATACGCGATCGCGACATGCACCGCTCGACCGGCGGCATTTTGATCCTGCGGCGCGTTGAACGATTGCGTCCGCGCGAAGCCGTTGCTGCCGGCCATCCACTGACGCGGGTTCTGTTCGGCGAACACGATCGAGTCAAAGACAACGCCGTCGGGTGTCTGAATCGTGATCACTCCACCGCCGCGCTGATCCAGATTGTCGAGCTGCACCCAAGCTTCCAGCGTCTTCGCCTTGATTGTCTGCTTTAGCGGCGCGGTGATGACGTGCGCCTGTTGATTGACGACGAGCGTGCCGTTTTCCAGCTGCGCGCCGTTCCGAGCTTCTCCGTGTGCTGCTCCGATGAGATCACGGAGGTTCGATTCAAATTCCCAGCGAGCGATCGGCTGCGGGACGACTTGTTCGCCCGCTGCTGATTTCTTCTTCGCTTGTTCCAACAAGCGCGTGCGAGTCGGCTCGATCAGTTTTTGAATCGCCGCCTGCTGCTGATCTATTTGCTTCCGCAGCTTGGCAACTTGATTCACGAGATCGGAATGCCGGGCTTTGGTCTCAGCAAGATACGTTTCAAAGCGGCGGACGTCGGCCCCCTGTGCCGGTCGTCCCAAAGCCGAGAGAACCATATTCTCGATCCGCGCCGGGTCACTGGCGAACCGTGGATCGGCGAGCACTCGCGTGGTCCAGTTGGAGGCGAGTGCGGCGACATGGTCGTCATTCATCAGCGTCAGCGATTGAGCCGGGACGTTCGTCACATCGCGCCGGCCGGTTGTGCTGAATGGCTCTGGAAAATCGAACGCTCGCAGAAACGGATCGAGCGCATTGCGAGTCACTCGCACATACACGCTACGCCGATTCGAATTGCCATCTGTCAGACCGCCGAACAGATCCCGGCTGAGACCGCCGGAGACCGCCAGCAACGAATCGCGAATCGCCTCCGCTTCGAGCCGCCGGACCATCGCGTGAGACAGCAGTCGATTGTCCGCATCCCGTTGCAAAGCCTTCGCTGATGGGCGCGAACTCAATTGCCAAGTCTTCGACAAGACGATGAAGCGGATCGCCTCTTTGATCGACCAACCATGCTCGGAAAATCGCGCGGCCAGGAAATCGAGCAACTCCGGATGCGTCGGTTCTAACCCTAGCCGCCCGAAGTTGTCCGGCGTCGGCACGATCCCGCGACCGAACAAGTGATGCCAAACTCGATTCACGATCACGCGCCGAGTCAGCGGGTTGTCATCACGCAATACGCTCTCAGCGAGCTGGCGGCGACCGCTTTGAGCCGTCTGATACGGCGTCGCGTCGATCGCTTCGAGGAACCCTCGCGGCACTTCGGCCCGCGGCTGTTTGTGATTGCCTCGCTCGAACAACGCCTGATTGCGACCGATTGTCTCTTCCAACCCCGGCACACGCGTCGGCACAACGATCTCATCTTCGAGCCGGCGGTATTCATGGATCAGCGGCTTCGCGGAGGCGAGTTCCTCCAGCTTGTTCGGCAGCAGTTCCTGCTTAAGACACGCATCAAGCAGAGAGGCTTGAGCGTCGGTCGCCGAGCCATCTCGCCAAGCGCGGACGGCGGCCGTCATCGCTTGCAGGTGACGATCCGCCAGAGCCTCGAACGACTGCGGCGCATCGGCCGCGACTTCAAACAACGCATCGAGAAACTCCCGCGAGGCCGTCGGCGGTCCCGGTTCTCCCTTCTTTACGATCACCGCTTCGCGAATGCCGAACCACGAGCGGGGCTCGTTGCCCACCATCAGCGGCGCGTCCTTGCCAGAGGTGACTTCGAGATGAATCTCGTCTCCGTTCCAGTAGGTCAAATCAAACTTCTGCCACTGCCAATCCTTCGACAACGTGGCCACGGGGAACACGGTGCCGTTCCGCGGATAGTCTTCCACGACGTATCGAGTGCTCGCTCCGCCATCGCCGATGACGCGCAGCCACAGGTCGTAGTTGTCATCGAGTCGTACCTTGCCGGACGACAAACGCGCGGGATGCTTTGTTGAGAGACTATGTGAGTAGACGCCCGCAGGATAGATCCCGGCCAGAACGTTTTCTCCGCTGGTCGCGAGGGAGTACTCGCCCGCCGCAAACGGTTTGTTGGGTAGGCCAGTGCCGACTCGAAACCAATTCGCATAGGTCGCCTCGTTGGTCAGATTCCAACGCTGCCAATATTCGCGCTGAGCATGTTCGTCACGCTGCTGTTTGTCGGTTTTCCACGACGCCACTTGCCGTTGCCAGGCGTCGGTGAACGACGCACCGTCGCTGGTTTCCTTGCGCATTACGAACCACGGCTGCAAAAGCAGATTCGGTTTGTCGGCCGTCTTCCACGGTCCATTGTCGGACAGCAGAGCGGCTTTCAACTTCGGACTCGTCGCCAACCATTCGTCGGCGATCGCGGATCGTATCTGCGGCTTGAGCAGCGACAGCTTCTCGCGGTTGGCTTCCAGCTTGTCGCGCGTGTCGATGGCGACTCGGCCGGGACGACACGATCCCAGAATGCCAAACAGTGCGTAGTAGTCTTTCTGGCTGATCGGATCGAACTTGTGATCGTGACAGCGAGCACACGACACCGTCAGGCCCAGGAACGCTTTCGAGAACGCGTTGATCGCGTCATCCGTGTACCGCACCTTTTCATCGAGCGCATCGGTCGGAGCGAACCCATGAAAGACCATTCGCCAATGAGCCGGTCCGATCAGTGACTCGTTGATTCCAAGTGCCTCGTTGATGCGCGGCTTCGCCAGCAGATCGCCGGCGACATGTTCGCGAACCAGTTGATCGAACGGCACGTCGGCGTTGAGTGCTCGGATCAAGTAGTCGCGATACAGCCAACTGTTGTCGATCGCCGGATCGCCTTCGGAACCATGCGAGTCGGCATAGCGCACCCAGTCCATCCAATGCCGCGCCCATCGCTCGCCGAAGTGCGGGCTGTCGAGCAAGTGATTGACCAACTCTTTGTCACCGTTCGGTTGGCGCAGCTTGGCCGTCCACTTTTCGACTTCCTCCGCAGTCGGTGGCAGCCCAATCAAGACGAAGAACAATCGCCGCACGAGCGTCTGCGCATCGGCCGGTTCATTGGGATCAAGCTCGTGCTCTTCCAGCTTTGATAGTACAAAGCGATCAATCGGATGCTCGGACCATTTTGAGTTCCGAGTTGTCGGCGGCGGGAGGTTGCGAATCGGTTGAAAGCTCCACCACTTCCTGCGTTTCTGCAGCACCGCGTCCCAAGAGGTCGCCTGGGCCAGTTCATCAACCGATGGCGGCTTGTCGCGTGGGTCGGGAGCGCCCATCGTGATCCACTTCTCGAAGTCCGCGATCACGGACTTTTCGAGCTTGGCTTGCCCCTGTGGCATCTTGAGTCCATCAACTTCGTGCCGCAGGATCGCCAGCAACCGACTCTCATCCGGCTTGCCGGGAACGATGAGGACACCTCCGTCACCCCCTTTGAGCAACGCCACTCGCTGATCGACGGCTAGTCCTCCCTCGGCTTTCTTGGCGGAGTTGTGGCACTCGTAACATTGCTCGACGAGCACCGGTCGAATGCGAGATTCAAAGAATTCGAGTTGAGCGGCCGTGGGTGGCTCGGCGGCTGTGGTGGTGATTGGCGTGATGATGGCGAAAGCACACGACCAAGCGAGCATCGACAAGTATTTTTGCAACACCATGAAGCTCCCGACCCCGATCTCACTCAAAGCAGGCGACGCTGGCGGTGAAGCCGTGGATGTAGTTCTTCCCGCCGACTGGGCCGAGTTCTCCCTGAGCGAAGAAGCCCGCCAGCGGCACTCGGCCGAGCACTCGCTGAATCGTCGCCGCGTCGTGATTTGGTTCGTCGAACAGCCGCGTCCCTCGCCCATTGCAACTGAAGAGCAACGCGGCCTTCGTGGGTGAACTCCGCTCGGCGCGGTGCTGATCCAACAAGTGGACGAGGTCTTCATCCGCCGTGTCAGCATCACGCACATGAAACTGCACCGTCTGGCCGGTACGTATCAAGTTGCCGATCGCGATTGCTCCCAATTGCTGATCCGCTCCGATTACGTTGGCGATCAAGAAATCGCCACGACCGAACGTCGCTTTGTATTCGCTCATCGCAATGCCGACGTGGAGGCCACGCTGCACCAGTCGCTGATCGCGTTCGGGGAGTTCTGATAAGAACTCGCGCAGCTGGTCGATCGTTGGCTTGCCTCCCAATTCGAAGACAATGTTCCGTTCCGACTTTGTAACGACAAACGTGGGACCGATCGGCCGGCAACCTTGAGACACCACCGATCTCACCTTCGGCCCGCCGCGCATTAGGACGGCGACGGTTCCCTGCGGAAAGCATTCGTCGTTGAGAAACACACGGTTCTCCTGCGGCCCACCACCGCTGGCCATGCCACCGAGCAACGGCACTCCGGGTAACTCGTCCGCCAAGCGATCAATCACCGAATCCGGTACCGATGAGTACGGCTCACCCAACGCGAAGATCGCTCGCGCGTCGGTCGCCAGGTCGCTCAAGTCATCGGGATAACCGATCGCGATCAGTCCGTCCGGAGTCTCCCCAAATTCCAAATGAAACGGAGTCAGCGTCGCGTCGGGCAACACGGCAGCCCACAGACTCAGCGCCGGACCCTCTTCGATTTCTCGATCACTCCCCGCCACGGTCTCTCCCGTGCAGCCGAGCAACACCTTCGCACCGAGTTCCCGTCGCACGGTCGCTGGCAGGTCGTCGAAGCCCTCGGAGTGAGCGTGTGACACGAATAAGAAACACAAATCGGGTGACTGCCCCGCAAGCTGCCGGCGAACATCGCCGCACACTGCTCGCACGGCGGAATCGAGATCGGGATCGACGGAGAGGCTCGATGCGTAGGCCATAGAATTGTCTTTGCTACCTTGACTGTTTTGGCGAGCGGGGCGGCGTCAGCCCCACGGTTTTTTAGTGGTCGTCGTTGTCGTTGTTGTCATCACGGAAGACCGGGGGGCTGACGCCGCCCCGCTCGCCTGAAGCACTCAATTGTTGCGTGACAGTTCATTCCAGCGGCGTTCCAGGCGACTCTTGAAGACGTTCAAGATCGCCCCGACGGTCCCCTTGGTCAGGTTCATGTCTTCGGCGATCTCACGAATAGAGTAATCCGCCAAGCGCAATTCGAGAACGCGCGCGTACTCCGGAAGATCGTCTTTCACCAGTCGATCAATCTCCTCGGCGCAGGCGACCGCTTCGGCCAGCGATGGCTCCTCGGTCAGTTGATCGACGATCGCCGCTTCTCCCAACAGCGGCTGCGCGGCTTCACGCTGAATGTTACGACGCTCGGCCGTGTGATGCCGGACTTGCTCGCGAGCCTTCCGTACCGTGATCGTCACCAGCAGTTTCCACATGTCTTGTGAATTCTCAATCCGAAAGCTCCCAGCCGTCGCACGCATGAGAAAACTCTTCAAAGCCGACTGCATCACCTCTTCACCATCCACCCGCGCCGCCAATCGAGGACTGAGATATTGCTGCGCCAAACGGCTGAGCCGCTCCGCAAAATAGAAGAACAACCGCTCGGTCGCTTCCGCCTCATCGCCCCGATGCCGCTGATAAAGATCGGTCAGCGGCGTGCTCGAATCGGGAAGTTCAGGAATCTTCATGGGACGAGTCTCTCTCAAAAACCAGGCGAACGGGATTCGATGAGATATTCCGCCACCCCGACGAGCGGGGTGGCGTGAAGGTCTCATGCATGGCCGTGCGAGCTAGAGGCAATGTATCAGACCAACCGCCGCCGATCGCTTTTCGGCCTTCTGCTCAGTTTCCCAGTCTTGCTCCGACAGTTCGACCAGCCACGGCAATGAGAGGTTGTCCGGCTTGTTGTCCACTCGAAATCGGAGTCCAGAATCATGCGTCACACACCCCAGGCGAACGGGGCGGCGTCAGCCCAAAGGTACTTACTTTAGAAGACACTAGAGTTCGGCACGCCGTTTGCGCCAGAGAATGACTTCTTGGAAGGGAGTCCATTGGGCATGGCAGCGAGAGTGAAAGTTCATTTTCCGGTGGATCCTTCGCGGGATGCGGAGTTTGATCGAGCCTTCGAATTGTTGCGCGATCTCGTGGATTGGTCGGCGGCCGATCAACTGTTCTCCATGCGTGGTAATGCGGTCTACACCACCGGTGTCGTGCTGTAGATGCTCGTGTCGCAGCGGATGGCTCCCGAACGCTCGTTGGAGTCGGCGGTGAAGCGAATCATCGACACGCAACCGGATTTCCTGCCGCGCAACAAACTCATCACCAAGAAGACGTTGTCGAATGCCACGGGCGGGTACAGTCGCGCGCGAAGTCGGTTGCAGCGGAACGCGGCACAGTAGTTTGCCGAGCAAGTCCGTGACTCGTTGATCGAGGCCACGGCACCCTCGTTGTACGGACGCCGTGTCTATCTGGTGGATGGGACCACGATCACGCTGGCGCCGGAACCGGTGCTGCGTCGCGAATTTCGTCCCGCGAGCAATCAGCACGGAGTTGGCGTGTGACCGGTGGCGTTGTTGGTCGTCGCTCACGAATTGAGCAGTGGCGCGGCGTTGATCCCCTCCGTGGGAGCCATGTACGGTGAGCAGGCGGTTTCCGAAACGGCTTTGGCTCGCGACCTGTTCGTGCAGATGCCGGATGACGGAATCGTGATGGCCGACGCCGGCTTCGGCATCTTCGCGGTCGCGTGGGATGCGCGGCAGACGAATCGCGACTTCGTGTTCCGCCTGACCGAGTCGCGCTTCACCGCGCTGCGTCGCCGAGCCACGATCGTTGCCAGCGGTGAGAACTGGACCACCTACTCGCACACCTGGTGCCCCAGCGTCAAGGAACGCCAAACGCATCCGGACTGGCCCCCCCCGATGCTCGCCTGGAAGTCCGCCTGCACGAGATCCGCATTCATGACACGCTGACACTGTTCCGCCGCCAAGCCGCCGCGCTCATTGCCGAACCCCCACGCCGCATGAGCTTCAAATGCACTTGGACCACATTCAATATTGTTCTCTGGTCCTCGCAAGCCAAGGACTCCTCTGGCTGGCGCGCCAAATACCGTCAAGCTTTGCTGATTGCCACGCAAGACAAACTCCCGAATCGTCCCGGCCGTTCGTTCGAACGAGAAACCTACGCCCAACGACCAAAATCCACCCAATTCAGAAAACGAAAACCCAAAACGCCCGAACCCAAACCAGACTCTTAAAGTAAGTGCCATTGGGCTATTGGCGGCGGGACGCAGACGACAGGCAACACTCTGCCGAGCGAGGGACGCTGGGGAAAGTCTCCTGTCGAAATGCAAAGGGACTCACCGGAGTGAGTCCCTGCATCTGACTTGCAGGACGGGCACTCTTGCCCGTCACTTCAACGACGGGCAAGAGTGCCCATCCAACATGACACTGAATTAAGGCTCTCCGCCATCCGTGGTGATTTCAGGGCCACTGAGCCGCAAGGCGCTAGCCGCGGGTTCTTTTCATCGACCCGCGGCTAGCGTCTTGCGGCTCAAGAATTCGTTTTCAACACGGATGGTGGAGAGCCTGAATTAGTCGCGTTTGACCGTCGGCGAGGTGCCACGACCGATCTTGGCCGAAGTGACCGGGGACTTATCAGATTTCGCATCGCGTTCGTTCACACGAGTCACCGCCGTCGAGTGGATGTTCCGTGCGCGAGCCAAAGTCTCGGCAGAGAAATACGGCGTCGATGGCTGGCCAACGTGCGGAATGGACTTCGCCGCTAGTTGCTCCCAGCTCATCTTGTCGGTCAGATGCCAAGTCGCCGCTTGACCGGCTTGAGGGTCGAGCTGACCGCTCGCCACCATCTTCAGCGTCTCTGCCAGGACCAGATCGGTGCTGAAGTCTTCAATCTTGGAAATGCGATAGACCGTTCGAGGCGACGGTTCCGGCTTGCCATGTTCGAGGCAGACCGCAAGATACTTGAAACGAATGATGCGATCGGTTGGTACCGAGAAAAATCCTCCACCTCCACCGCCCCCCTGCTGTCCGCCACCTCCGAAGCCACCACCACCACCTTGTTGGCCACCTTGTCCGCCGCCTCCTTGTTGCTGTTGTCCGCCGCCTTGGCCACCACCTTGCTGGCCACCACCGCCAAAGCCGCCGCCACCCTGTTGGCCACCGCCGCCGAACTGTTTCAGAACTTGCTTGCCGACGAACGCAGCGGGGAAGTCAACGTTGAGCGGCTTGTCCCCTTTGTTATCGATGAGCAAATTGCCACCCATTGCGTCATTGGGAATCATCTTCACTTCGAGCACGCCCTTCTCAATGCCTTCGAACACATCCATGTGTTCCAGCGACTCATTGAGTTTGACGGCTGGAACCACTTTCTTTTTCGTTTCCTTCTTTGAGTCCGCCGAGATTCCGGATGCCATCAGGCTTATCGCCAGCGCTCCAACCAGTGTGCAGAGACGCCAACGAAACAACATGTGAGAGTTCCTTCGCGAAAGGTACAGGGCAGGCAACGGAAGAATTGTTCAACGTCGCGTTCAACCTTATCGCCGCTCGGCGGTCGGAATTCAACCGGAACTTCACTGAACCAGCGAGATTCGCTGCTCTGCGAGTCCTCACATCCCCAATCCGGAAAGCCTTATGTGCCGCATTGCCGAGCATTCACGGTATGCGGCTCACAATGGTCGTGCGGATCAGTCTCTCTGCGACAGTTCGGCGAAGGAACTCGGAGCCAATCAACTCCAGTAACCATTTAGGAAGCAAAGTACCCAAGCTCGCTAGAGAATGGCGCTTTCAATGCTCCTCGCTCTTGGCAAGCGTGGCGACTGCAAGGCTACGAATTCGTGCAGCAGAAATTAGCCTTTCGGTGGTCAGAAATAGACTCCCGAACCCGTCGCACTCAACGCGGTAACTCGGCCCAACGAGCTTCGTCATCATCCTCCGGTGTCGTGGTCTCCACTCGCAGCATCGTGTCTTCTCCGTCTGTGTCCAGCACTCGCAGCACGCGATTGCCCAAACGGAGCGAATCGCCAATCTCCAACCAAACTTCAACCATTGGTGATTCACCAGGCGCCAGACTGGAACGGTGATCGTTGTTCGACATGAGTCACCTCCTTGTGTTCGTGACTTTGTGGATGCTCATTGTGAGAGGAATTCCAACGAGTTGGCTACGTTGAAGAGAGGGGGCGGACTATAGTCCCGCGTCTCAATGACGAGCAAACCGTGATTTCTTTCTCGACCTGACTTCGCACGATGCCGCCACTCCGCTTGCAGCCCGTGTTCAAACAACGCCCTTGGGGCGGACAGCGATTGGCCAAGCAGTGGCGCAAGCCCAATCTGACCACAAACGGTTGGGCGGAGAGTTGGGAAGTCGTTGATCTCGGTGACGACCAAAGCCGAGTGCTCGGCGGTCCCTTCTACGGACGTTCCTTGCACGATTTGGTACGCGAGCATTCCCACGAACTGCTTGGCCGTCACGCGGGGTGCCAGCAATTTCCGCTGTTGTTCAAATTCCTCGACACCGCCGAGACGATGTCGGTTCAAGTTCACCCGAACGATACGCAAGCGGCGACGCTCGCTCCCGGACAGCAGGGCAAATCGGAGGCGTGGTTGATCCTGGTCGCTGCCACCAACAGCCGCTTGTCCGTTGGCCTGAAACCAGGAGTTGATCGCACCGCACT
>SXGU01151745.1_pt1 | contig 16104 bp, 13 predicted proteins | sample 3174531 | NCBI WGS metagenome assembly SXGU01 (sample SAMN11356863, study PRJNA531348) | freshwater metagenome | isolation source: freshwater sample F1-140 | place: China: Fuxian Lake, Yuxi | collected 2017-12-25 | reverse complement strand
GCAACAGCACGATCTCCGGGAACTCGGCGCTCAATGGCGGCGGTGGCGTCAGCACTAACGCCGCCAACACTGGCACCGCCACGCTGACAATCAGTAACAGCACGATCTCCGCTAACTCGGCGGGCAACGGCGGCGGCGGCATCGGCAGTAACGTCAACGAGACCGGCATCGGCACGCTGACGATCAGCAACAGTACGATCTCCGGGAACAACGGCGGCGGCATCGTTGGCGGAAATACTGGCAACAACGGGATCAACACGCTGACGCTCAGCAACAGCACGATCTCCGAGAACAACGGCGGCGGTATCTATTGGGTCGGCCTCAACTTTACCGCCAGCCTGCGGAGCACGATCGTGGCCAACAATTTCAAGAATGACCCTTCCGGGTTTGGGGAGAACATAGCCGAAGACTTGAGTGGTTCGTTTCGGGTCGAGTACAGCCTGATCGAATGGCGGGCGAGCGCCACCTTCGTCGAGACCGTGCCTGGCTCGAATCGCTACGGCGTTGACCCGCTCTTGGGACCGCTGGCCGAGAACGGCGGGCCGACACTCACGCACGCTCTGCTCGCCGGCAGTCCGGCCATCAATCGCGGCTCCAACCCCACGCCGCACTCCTTCGATCAACGCGGTTTGGGCTTCGTCCGCGCCGTCGGCCGCGCCGACATCGGAGCCTTCGAGGTCCAACAGCGAGGCTCCTATCTGGTCCCTGATCTCACCAATCCCGCCAAGCGACAACTGATCGTCGTCGGCTCGCAGGACAGAGACACGATCTCCGTCGCGGTCGCGTCAGGGAAATTCAACGTCACGATCAACGGACTGAAACAGAGCTACCCCGTCGCGAACATCGTCGGCATCGTCGTCCGTGGAAACGACGGCAACGACACCATCACGCTGAGTAGTAGCGGGACGATCGGAGGCATCCTGGACGGCGGACTAGGGGACGACATCCTAACCGGCTCCGCAGGCAACGACCTGTTGCTGGGAGGGGAAGGGGATGACAAATTGCTCGGCCTCGGCGGACGCGACGTACTCATTGGCGGCGACGGTCACGACAGCCTCACGGGAGGCTTGGGCGATGACCTGCTGATCGGCGGTGCCACGATCTACGACAACTCGACGGCCGCGCTGCTCGCCATTCAGTCTGAATGGACTTCCGCGTCGAATTACGCGACCCGTGCAAAGAACCTTCGCCAAGGCTTGACCGTCACGCCCCGCCTCAGTGCCACCGAAATCTTCGACGGTTTCTATGACAAACTCACTGCCGAAACGGGAACCACTGGCGGCCTGGAATTGCTGTTCTTCGACGAGTTCGACTTACTCACCGGCGTCTCGGCCGCCACGGAACAGGCGGTGCTGGTGCAGTAGCCGTGCAAACGATTTCAACTGCGCAGATCATTGCCACTTCAACGCATGGGGGTTCAAAGGGTTCCCTCAGGACTGCGGTTGATTCAACTTGTTCATGCAACCGGTTGGAGAGTTCGCGAAAAACTTTTTGCGGAGTTTGGCGGGGCCAAGCTAACCCCGGAGTCCCTCGGTGTGTGCGCGGGCCGTCAGTTTCCAAAATTCCCAACACCATCCGTCTCTGATGGGTGCGAATCTTCTTTTCTCGATTTTTTGTTGCGATTGTGCGAGCTAACGCACGGGGCCGGACTGGAATCGGGTGGGGGGGTCGGGGCAAAAAGCTGGATGAGTTCAACGCCATCGAATCGACGCAAATCATTTCGCGGCAATGCTCAACACTGCGCAAACCCACGCTGTCCACCACTGCCAAGGGTGCCCTCGGAAGTAGTTCGTGCGCGCCGAACAGTGAACACAAACACGAAAGTCGAAAACGGAAAAAATCGCGGGGCGGGGGTTCGCGGGTTAGCTCCAGCCCCCTTTGGTGAGTGGTCGGGTACAGCCAATGAGTACCCTGCTACATCCCAAACCATACCCGGCTTGAACCTAATCAGTACCCTGCTGGTCAGCCAAAGCGGCCTCATCGTCATCGCTGTTCGGGGATGCCATCACACTGCTCGGCACACTGTCCAAAGTCCGTTTCATGTCCGTTTCATTTCCAGAGCACGAACCCACCCAAGACGAACGCGACGACGACACGCGAAAATGCCGAGCATTCCCGCATATCGTCGTCGCCCTCAATAGTGCCTCATAGCCCTTTGGTCAGACTCATAATCCTTTGGTTCTGGGTTCGAGTCCCAGCGGTCCCACTTTTCAACCTTTTGCTTGCGTCGAATGGGTATGGACAACTTTGGTCGGTTTCATGTCCAAACCAGATTTCAGACTCTCTCGTTAAGCTGAGGAATCGACGAGACTAACATTTTGCTGACGTGCTTCTGTAGTCTCAATACCATCGAGACGCTGCCTTGAGCGGTAGACGTCGTCTGCAGGGACCGAAACGAGATCTGATCGACTCGACGTTGCGGTGATCCAGGCCCGACAACAACCTGCTACGGATTACTGCTCGGAAGAGATGAGGAGAAGTCGCCAGAAGCCAAATGTGGCTGCGGTATGGCCGAAAGCGCGGACGCGGAGTTGGTAGTGGTCGACTTTGTTTTAACCGTCTTCATGATCATTGTTCCCAGCGCACCTCCGAGGAGTGCAGGCAAGAAAACGATGTCGCCGGCCACTGCGACGGCGATGATCGCCGCCATGAGCCAGCCGAAGCGGCTGATGAGAACCAAATCGGCGGGATAAAGCATCAACATGCCAAGCGCGAGGACCGCGCTGGTTTCCCAAATCGCGGGGCCACTGTGTCCCACCGCAAGCGCGATGGAATCCTCTCGAGACCTGCCCTCTTCGATCCCTTTGCGGAACCACGTCAGCTTGTGCAGCGTGCCGTCCACGCCGATACCCATCGCGATGGAGGCTGTCATCATCGTGCCGATGTCGATCGCCACGTTGCAGTAGGAGATCAATCCGAAAATCTGCCCGATGGGATAAACGTTCGGCAGCATCGTGAGAAATCCCGCCCAGATGCTGCGCACGGCGAAGATCATCACAATCGTGATCGACAGGTAGGCGAGACCAAAGCTGCTGATCTGACTTTCCAGCAGAGCCTGTTGCGTGTGCAGAAAGACCGGCACCATCCCGGTCACGACATGATTGGTACCGTCGAGCGGATTCAACACCGAATCCGCCATGCCGTGAATCTCTTGGATCAATCCCGCGAAGTCGGCGTCGGACATGACGAGGCATTGCGCCGTGATGCGCCACAGTTCGTCGCCGGCCTGGTTCAACTGAGCATCTCCCGGACGAAGGAGATCGTGCGGCTTGTCGGCCACCACGAAAAACAGTTTCGTGCCGGTGACGTCCCCCTCTTTGATGCGACGTTCGGTTTCTTTGGCTTTGCGGTTGTAGCCAATCTTCGCCAGCGTGCTGGACTCCTCCGCTGGCCGTTCCGCGACCGCGCTGAAGTCGGGCAACGCGATCGCGCCGCTGATCTCAGGATGCTTTCGCATTCGCTGTTCGATGTCCCGAACCAATTCCATGCGTTCGAGGAAATTCCGTTGCTCCTGCGACGCCGAGTCGAACCGCACGATGACATCGACCGGCACGATGCCGGCAAGATTCTCCTCCAAGAAGTTGTAGTCCTGCACGACGGGAGCATCGGCGGGAAAAAACCGAATGGCTTTCATCTCGGTTCGGAACCATCTCAAGCCGATGACGCAGACGATCGTGGCGAGCGTGTAGCCCCAGACGATCCAGTGCCGCTCGCGGCAGCACCAGCGGCCGAAGTTCTCCCACTTGGTCGCATCCACGTCCGAGGCCTTGGGGGGCTTGAAAGGAACCATTTGAATCAACGTCGGCAGCAGATACAGCACCGCGCCGACTCCGAGTATCGAACCGACCGCCGAGTAGATTCCAAAATCGCGAGCCGGCGTCAGGCTGCTGCTCAGCAACGACAGCAAGCCGATGGCTGTCGTCACCGTGGCGAACAGACAAGGCGGGCCGGCCATCTTCGAGGCTTCAATCGCCGCGTTCCCCTGGCTGTGGTACGCGGAGTGACGCCAATAGTGGGCGACGTGAATCGCTCCCGACATGACCACGACCAGCAGGAATGTCGGCATCAGCACCATGACCATATTCATGCTTCCGCCGGTGGCCGGGATCAATCCCATCGTGAGGAACACCGTGAAGTACGACACAAACAGCACCAACAGCGTCAGCTTGACGCTGCGGAGCATAGTGAAGGCCACCAACACTCCAATCAGTGCCGACATTCCAATGACCGACCGTTTCCAAAACTGAATGCCCGGCGCACGACGGTTCCACAAAGCAGACATCACTCCGTCATTGAGCGCCGTAGTGGCGACAGGGCGACCGCCCAAATGCAGTTGCTCCGTGGGAACGCCCACCTCAATGGCGGCCTGGCGGATGAATTTCACCACCGTTGCCATGTCGGCCGCGCCCGCTTCGCTCAGGACCACCGAGAGCGCCACTGGTGAACCGAGCGTTTGAAAACAATCCTCAATCTGCGGCGTTCCTTCGGGAGCCTCTGCGGTCGGACTGCCTTTCAAGCTCAGCGCCAGATCGCGCAGCTTCGAGTGATCGGTGCCGATCCACTTTCCCTTCCAGCGAAGTTGAAAATCATGGAGCGGAACTGGATCGAACTCAACCGCCGGAGAGTCGCTCGGCGTGGCCTCAGCGACAGCAGATGCCGATTCTTCAGTCGCTTCAAAATCCCGCGCGGCCGGGAGGACTTGCAGATCGACACCCAGTTGAGCTTTCGCTTTTGCCAGCAACTCGCGCGTGACCTCCTTGGATCGCTGGCGACCTGATGCCGTCAGTCGGATTTTGAACGCCCCCATGCCGACCAGCACTCCTTCCAACCGCTGGATCGCTTCATCTCGCGGAACGTCGTGCTGAACCATGCGGCTGACCACGTCCATCGGTGTCACCACTCGAGCCACCTGCTTCAAACCACCACGACGAACTCCATGCTCATCGAGCTTCCCACCCAGTCGCTCGGCCAACTGATCGATACGTGGGTCTCGCAGAGTGCTGTCGTCCCAGACCACAAAGATGCTGTCTCCCGAATCCAAACTGAACTGCTTCATCGACCACTTCAACGTCACCGAGTTCGGATCGTCTGACGGCAACCAGTGATCGATGTCGTTTTCCATCCGCATGTGACGAAGCGACCAGACACACAGCGGCGTGATAAAAATGGCACCCAGGATCATCCACAGCGAGAGACTGTTCCCCCACCGATCGCGCTTCTCAAGAAAATGGCTCATGGGATTGACTGTCCGTGTTGGGCCGCGAAAGCGGAATGTGTTGAGGTCGCTCGAATTGCTTCCGTTTGCTTCACGGCGCGATCGCAAAACGGCCTGCCGAAATCGATCGGCCGTTCGCGAGCGGCGGGTTCTAGCAGGATCGACTCAACCCCGTGAAGTGCGTGTGAAAGGCGGGCTTGTTCGGCGTGCTGCGTCATTGCCCCACGAACACGAATGGATTCTGATGTCAGCCGATCGAGTTGGACTTAGTGTTCTGGTTGTGAGGTTACGATGTTGTACCTTGAGACGTCCGTGGATCTGGTGATGCAGCGGTTGACCATGGGCGATGCGTCGGCTGCAACAGAAGTCTTTAACCGTTATTCGGGGCAGTTGATTCAACTGGCTCAACAGCGGCTCAATTGGCGACTGCAGCGGAAGCTGGACCCGGAGGATGTCGTACAGTCGGCGTTTCAGAGTTTCTTTCGGCTGCATTCCGAGCAAGAAACGCACTTCGAGAATTGGTCAGCGTTGTGGGGACTGCTGTCGCTGATCACGCTTCGCAAGTGCGGTCGCAAGCTGGAATACTTCAAGGCCGCTTGCCGCGACATTGATCAGGAAAACTCCACGCCATTGAACGCACGCATGATCGAGGACTCGCGTTCGGACTGGGAGGCGGTCGCCAACGAGCCGACTCCCGATCAAGCTGCGATCCTCGCGGATACGTTGCAAGTCCTGCTCAGCGAACTCAGCGAACAGGATCGTAAAGTCGCCACGATGTGCTTGCAGGGCTATCCCGTCCCCGAAATCAGCACTCAGATCGGCCGCAGCGAACGGACCGTGCAGCGCATTCTGGAGCGACTCGAAGCCGACCTGGCTCTGCGCTGTAATGTCCGGGACGATTCCGCCGCGTAGTGCGGATCTCACTATCCGATCAGCCGCAGGGCGTTAGCACCGGTTCGAGCGAAATTAACCGGGGCTAGCGTCCTGCGGATGATTGCAGATTGTTTCCGCATTGCGAAAGGTGAGTTGCCTCGACCTCACTTCAGCAGGTCTTCTGGCTTCACGCCTTTCGCGAAGCCGCCGAACTTGAATCGCAGCGGCTTGAAGTCCCCGACCAGATCGACGTTCGACTTCGCCGGAATCTTCTCTTCCAGCGACAGACACCAATAGCTGGCGTTGATGATCAATCGGCGAGTCCCCTCCCACAACAGGTCTTCCGAGGCACCCATCGTCGTCGTGAAGACGCGTGCCGTCTTACCGCTCTCGCTCTTGTAGGACTTGGTCCAGGCGACCGGCATCATCGGGTTATTCTTTTTCCCTTCCACTGGCGGGCTATCGTCCTTCAGCGTCGCAGTGACTTGACCGAGCACCAGCGGCAGGCTGTCTCCCGGCAGCGGCAGTTTGACTTCATAAACGTCCGTCGTCCCGAAGATGTCACCGTCTTTGATGCCTCGCAGAATTGGATGTGACTTGGCATCGCTCGCCAGAATGCCGCGAGTTCCTTCGACCGCATGATGACCCCAGTGGCTTACCCATGTTTCACCGAGCACTTGCTTGCCGAAACCAGACTTGTAGTCATCTCCGCCGTACGTCCAACCGTACTTCTCGAACTTGTGGCCCTTCGGAATGTTGAAGGCGTGCGTCGAAGTCCGCAGGCCGATGACCGGCTTGCCCACTTCAATGTAATCGACGAACGGCTGCATCTGCTCATCCGGCAAATTGCGGAACCGTAGCCCCAGAATCGCCAGATCGGCCGTCTTGAGCGCCTCGGTCCCCGGAATGTTGGTTTGATGATCCGGCTTGATCGTTCCGTCCGCTGGATCAATCGGGAACAGCACCGTGCATTTGAAGCCGTGATGCTTGGAGAGAATCTTCGCCAACTGCGGCAGCGCCTCTTCCGAGCGGTACTCATCATCGCCGCTGATAAGCACGATGTGCTTCCCCTTGCCCGGCCCGTCTCCTCCCTCAAACACGATCCAGGGATCGGCGGCCTTCACAGCCAAGGGGACAAAACCAAATCCAACAGCCATCAGGCACAGTGCCAATCGAATCTTCACGGTCAAACCTTTCGAGTGGTGAAATTGAAATCTCAAATCTCAAATTTCAAATCTGAAATCTGATGCGGGCATCGTTTCAAGCTGGGCCGAGTCGGGCAAGTGATGAGCAAGATTGCGCGACTCACAGCCTGTGCAAGAATTTCAAAAAGGAAGCCAAACTCAGATTGTCATTTCTACAACTTCGAGCGAGCGGATGCGGAGTCGCTCTAGCTCACGCCCTGTCGAGGATTCCCTAACACTCGGTGATTCGGGAAGTTAATCGACCTGCCACGAGGAAATTGGAAAAGCTCGTGACGACTGGCACAGGGGCTGCAATCCTCGTTGAACGTCGCCGCCACTCGGCGATCGTAGCCAGACAACAACTCTGGGCTGCCCGACTGCGAGAGAGGTCGGAGATTCTGAGGAACCGCCGCAAGGCGATGAGGGAACGGTGAGGACACAGGACAGCCGCTTGGAGAGAGGCGGCTGCCCCGGCGAAACCGAATCAAATACGAAGCCGAGCGGTCTGGAGAGTCCGCTCGGCTTTGTGCGTTTTGAACTCCGCTCGAAGTGACCCGATTCATCGGGTCTCGCACCGCTTGCCTCGCTCATAGACTCGATGAATCGGGTCACTACGACGCTGCTTCCTGTCAAAACTCGCAGTCTGCGAAAGCTGTGCGTGCATTGAGCCCGCAGCTCATGCCGCGAAAGCCGATGTTGCTGATGCGGCTCAACGTGCGGGTCGCTCTGCCCGATATGTTCCGATAAGCCGTGAGGTGTCGGGCAGTTGGTCCGCGCCGAGGCTTTTCGGAGGATCAACCATGCGGACGATCGCTTGGTGCGTGTTGACGTTGAGCTTGGTGGGTTGTCAGAGCGGGCCACGCTGGTTGATGCGAGATAATGACTCGTATGGCGCGGCTCAATTCGATGAGCAGCCCGTGCTGGAACCGACTCCACAATCGGCAGTACCACCTCCGGCCGCGCAGCCGCCGGCTCAGTCTCCCAAAGCAGGACCGAACCTGACGCCTCCGCCGCAAGGAGCTCAGAAGGAACGCTCGCCTTACGAGTCATCGTCCCGTAACCGAAGCTTGTTCGGAAGCCGGCCGATCAGTCAGGCCAGCCGTTCGAAGTCTTCCAATCGGACAACGCAGACCGCCCGGCGAAGTCCAACCGCGAAGCCCGCAGCGCAAGACGAGTCCGTTAAGCAACTGCTGGCGGACTTGGAGAAAACCAAACGCGAGAAGGCGGTCCTCGAAACGAAGCTCTCGGAAGAGTCCGCCAAGCAAACGCAGCAGCGGCTGGAGCTGGAAGCCCGGCTCGCACTGATTCAGGAACAGTTGCGGCAACAGTCGGCGCTGCAGCAGGTCGTTTATCAGCAGCAGCAAGCTGCCGCCATGTCGCGACCGGTGCCGAGTTACTCAGGCCCGACGATTGCCTCCGGGGCACCCAGCCCGTCGATGCAGATGCCGTTCTCGTCGTCGACGCAGACGTATGCTCCGCCGCCGCAATCGCAGAGCGTGCCAGTCTGGGGCAACTCGGCTCCGATCTGGAACTCACCGTCGGTCCCGCAACAGCAACAAGTCGAGCAGTGGCCGTTCAGCGCACAACGCCGGTAGAAGCGGTCAGATAACTTGGCACTACGCGCGAGCGAGTGGTCAAAACGTCGAAAGAACAATCACTCGCTCGCGCGTAGTGCTAGTTAAGCGTCCGGTCTATGAGAACGCGAACACGCGACTCGGCTTCGCGACGGCGAGGTAATCGTTCATCGTCAAGATGATCGAATCCGTCAGCGAGCCGGCGTTGAACGCGATGCGCGGATTCAGCGTCGCAGCCTGATCGAGGCACAGCTCGAACGGCATGATCGGTGGTCCGAACGGCGGCACGCTGCCGGGGACGAGCCCCGTTCGCTCGTGCAATTCTTCTGGGGTCGCGAACCGCAGCTTTTTCCAACCAAACTCACGCCGGATCGCACCGGAATCGAGCTTGCGATCAGCCGGTAACACGAACAGCCGGAAGTCATCGTCCCCCTTCATCAGCAGGGCTTTTCCGCCAATCCGCAGTTCTTCGCCGCGAGCCTTCGCCGACTCTTCCGAGGTGCGTGTTGGCTCGTGATGCACTTCGCGAAACGTAACACCGGCCTCAGCCAACAGGCTGCGAATCGCTGGCAAGATTTCCGATCCTTGAGGCACAACGAAAGTCCTTCGCGCTTGGAGTGACCGCATTGATGCGGTCGAAAGTATGTCGCCTCGTCGCACGACATCGGCGACCCGATGAATCGGGTCACTACGAGCTTCAGTCCAGCACATTTTCGGAGACGCGGATTCCCTCACGATTCGTGCCGCTCAAGTTGCCTTGGCGGCCGGTGCCAAGTCGGCAGCCGTGAATCAGATTCCCGATCGTTGGCTTGGCAGAGTCGCGCCAAACGATCGCGTGTTCCATCAACTTCGGCGTACGACGATCGAGCACCGTGCAACCGGAGATCAGCGTGTCCGAGCAGTCCTCCAGCACAAGCCCATTGGGCGTCCCCTCCAAAATCTGGCAGCCGGTCAGATTCATGCGGCGGCAGCGGATGAGTTCAATCAGTCCGTCCTTTTTGTTCGCGACCGCTCCCGTAACCGTGTTCTGTCCGGCGAGTGCGTCTTGGATGATTAGGCCCGTGACCGTGCAATCTTCGCAATCGACGAAGCGGATGCCGGTCGAGAGTTCCTTGTCGCCATAGTCGGGGTTGTGGCCGAGCGTGTTGGCTCCGATGGCGATGCTGCGCGAGCCTTCGATGACAATGTTCCGCTCGTGGCCGCTGTAGATGTAGTTGCCGGAGATCGCGAAGCCCAACGCCGACGTCAGATGAATGTTGGTGGCTTGGCTGCCAATCAGATTGCCGGCGATGGTCCACATGCCGGCACGGTGATTTCCCTTCGTGCCGCTGCCGATGAACCGGATGTTCGTTCCGTTGGGGCTGAAAGTCGCTTGGAGCGTGTTACTGCAAATCGTCCCCTCGCGGACAGTGCCGTCCTCGACGTCGATGTAGATTTCGGCGGTTGGTTCACCGTCGGCATCGGGCACTCCGAAAGCAGCGTTGTTGTTGTATTCGATGTCGTTGCCGGTGACTTGGAAGTTGCGAATCTCTCCCCCTTGAACACGGATGCCTCCCAGCCGGCAATAACTGATGTGGCTGCCGGTGATGATTGTCTGGTGCAGATTGCAATGGTCGAGGAAGACTCCGATGCCAGAGTTCTGGTAGATGTGGCAATGACTGATGAGCACGTTGCGCGACCGCCGCGTGACGTGGACTCCATTCCGCACCTTGCGGATCAAGACGCCGGCCAGCGTCGGCTGCATGACTCCTTCCAGCCGGATGCCGTCTGCTTCGAGATGCTCGCCGGTGATTTCGATGTCGCTGATCATCGGCATTCGCTCACGTTGCCAGATCTCCGGCTTAAAGCCCTTCGGGTCGGCGGACTTGTCGTGCGAGCCAGCGACGAAGAACGCCGGCCCTTTGCCCGCCATGATGATCTTCGCCGTTCCGCCGCTACCGCTGATCGCCGTGCGGCTCAGCTTGGCGAGATCGACGACAATTGGCTTCGTGATGCGGTAGTCGCCGCGCGGGAATTCAATCTGCCCACCGCCATCGGCCAGCGCGTGCTGGATGGCCTCGGTGTCGTCCGTTTGGCCGTTTCCGGCGGCACCGAAGTCTCGAACGTTGCTCATGGGATTTGAAATCCGAGGGTTGGGATTTGAATTTTGGGGTTTGGAGTTTCCGCAGGGGGCACTCTATCGACCGCGCGGACTGGTTCAACTCGCAGCGTCGGCATGATCGACAGGCGAGGCACGCGACACACGATCGTGCGCAATGGCAGCGACCGGCGGACTCCCCCAGGATTCCCCAAGCGGAGTCTGTGGTTGTTGGGTAGCGCGGTTCGATGTTCTCAAGGCGAAAGGCGGTGCCAATCGCCGAGCGTCTGAAAAGTCAGTTTGACACGATTTTTCCGGCACTCGTAGAATCGCCCCGAATTGGTGGCTGTCGTGAGCGTTCTGTTTTCGGACATTCCGTCCGCCGAACGCCCCGATGCAAGGATGCTGCCACGAAGGGTGAATTTGATGAAGAACAACCTCGGCAAAGTCTTCGTGGTCGTGACCACATTTCTGAGTATCGCGTTTCTCGGCTTCTCGTTCTCGGCGCGGATCGCCGGCACGAACTGGAAGGGAGAAGCGGACAGCTTGGAAAACTACTACGTCGAGACGGTCCCTGTCGAAAAAAGCAAACCAACTTACACCACCAAGGACAAGGTCACTGGCGAACCCGTCAAGCCAGGGCCAGGATCGAAGCTGTTGCCCGAAGCGATTCTGGCCGCGTACACCCACGAGATCACAAAACTCAACGACAAGATTCAGGCTCTGGAACCACAACCAGAACAGATTAAGAAACGGCAGGAAGAGATCACTGCTCATCAGAAGCAGGATCTCAAAGCGATTGAAGCTCGCGAAGAAGAGTTGAAACAAGAATTCGAGAAGCTGGCCAAGACGATTGTCGACTTGTCCGTCGAAGGTGATAAAGTCGGGCAAGAAGCGCTAGTGGTTTGGGAAGAGGGAAAATTACGCCGCGAAGATGTGGCTCGACTGCGGAATCACTTGGAGGAACTGGAAGTCGATCAATTCCAGTCCCTCGAACAAAAGAAACGCTTACAAGATGAACTGAGCCGCTTGCGCGGCGTGTTGGCTCGGCTGCAACGCCGGAACGTTCAATTGAAATCGCCCTACGAAGATTGATCGTAGCGCGACATACGACTGGGGGGTCGTGACATGTCATTTCTTGGAAAACTGCTGGTCGGTTTGCAGCTCGTGCTGAGCATCATGTTCCTGGTCTTCGCGGGAGCGATCTTCTCCACGCAGAAGAACTGGAAAGCGGCCAAAGAGTTCGCGGATGGCGAATACAAGAAGCTCATTGGCGAGAAAGACAACCTCGACGTGGAGTACAAGGGCTACAAGACACGCATGGAGATCGACTTCAAGAACGAGCAGAACCGAGCCGCCAATGCGGAAGGGCAAGTCGATCTGCTGAAGCGTCAGTTGACGTTTGCGGAAAACGAAGGGGGTACAGCCAAGATCGAGCGTGATGAGCAGCGCGAACTGGCCAAAGTCTCCGTTGAGGAATCTCGGCAGCGCCGTGAAGAAGCTCTGCTCCAACGCGAGATCAACAACAATCTGCAAAAGCTGCTCAACGAGAAGACCACCCGGCTGCAAGCGTCGGATGACGTCGTCTTCAATCAAAAGGTGGTCGAAAAGGCGCTGCAAGACAAACACGCCAAAGTTCTGAACGATCTGGCTCTCATGCAAAAGATCATCGCGGCGTACGGTCTATCGACCGACCCCCAAGCGGTCGTCGGCCTCCTGGAGCCTCCTCCGGCCGTGGATGGCAAAGTGCTCGAAACGAAACGGGGCGGACGCAGTGGTTCGGACTTGGTCGAAATTTCGATCGGCAGCGACGATGGTTTGCGAGAAGGACACAAGTTGTCGGTCTATCGTCCGCAGTCGGGTGATAAGGCCGCGAAGTTCCTGGGAGACATCAAGCTCGTGTACGTGACGCCGGATCGATCGGTCGGTGCCGTGATCCTGCGAGCCAAGAATGGAATCATCGAAAGGGAAGACAATGTCACGTCGAAGCTCGGACAGTAACGCCGCCAAAGCCACGCCGGATGTGTATGTGGGTCTGTTGTTCGTCTCCGTTGCCGCGCTCATCGCCGGCATCACACTGCTGGTGCTGGAGTTGAACAGCTACGCTTGGCAAATGGGGTAGCTCACGATCGTCTCGGATCACGACGGGGATCATCGGGTTAGTGCTGACTCATTTAGCTGCAAGCCGCAGGCGTGCGTGCCATCAAGCGTTCAAAGTCTGTTGCAAGAAAACGCGCACGCCTGCGGCTTGCAGTTAAACGACGGTGAGATCGCCCCTACCGGTCTGCCGATGCCGCATTCGCCGCGTGTCTATCGCGATCAGTTTGGCGGCTCGATTCCGGCACCGATCACTTCGGACGAGTGGATCGAACGACAGGCAAGTTAGAGCTGGCGAGCGTGGCTTCGCCCTGAAGTAACCTCGAAGTGTCACCGAGGGCGAACGCTCCACGAACGATTCCCTTAGTTGGGCCAGTTCCCAATTCACGGCGTGAAATCGCAGCTTGGCGTCAGCGACAGACAAAAGTGAGCGATCAGTTTCGCGGCGTTATCGAGGTCGACGAGCGAGATCATTTCGACCGGGCTGTGCATGTAGCGATTCGGGATCGTGACGAGTCCCGTGGCGACGCCGCCTCGGCTGATTTGCATGACGTTTGAGTCGTTGCCGGCCGCTTTCGCCAGGCCTCCGATTTGGAACGGGATTTCGTGCTCTTTGGCGAGCGACGTCCGGCGGTCGAAAACGACCGGGTTGACGTTCGGGCCGCGATACAGCACTGGGCCGCCACCGAGCTTGATCTTGCCGTGCTGGTTCTCGTCGATCGTCGGACAATCGGTCGCGTGAGTCACATCGACGGCGATGCCGAGTTTCGGATCGACCGAAAATGCACTGGTCTGAGCGCCGCGCAAGCCGATCTCTTCTTGGACGGTCGAGACCGACACGACGGCCGCTTTCGGGGTGCCTTCCGCGACCAGTTGCAACGCTCGCATGACGACCCACACGCCGACTTTGTTGTCCATACCCGGAGCCGCCGCGAGATTGTTTCGCAGCGTTCTCATGCCGAGTTCAAACGTGACTGGATCGCCGATCGCGACGAGCTCTTTGGCCTCGTCCGCGTTCTTCACGCCGATGTCGATCCACAGGTCTTTGATCTCCGGAACCTGCTTGCGGTCTTCGGGAGTTTGCAGGTGGATCGCCTTGCGCGCGATCACTCCTTTGACCGGTCCCGACTTCGTCCAGACGAGCATGTGTTGGCCGACCAACTGCTGCACGTCCCAACCGCCAATGGCGGCGGTTCGCAGGTAGCCGTCCTTGTCGATGTTCACGATCAGCAGGCCAATCTGGTCGCAGTGACCGGCCAGCATGATTCTTGGCGAGCCGCTCGGATTGACCGCGGCGATGACGTTGCCGTGCCAATCGGTTTGGACCTCAGTGGCGAATGGCCTCACGAAGTTGCGGACCACGTCTTGAATGGGCCGCTCGTAACCGGATGGGCTGGGGGTGGTCAGAAGCTGTTCGAGAAAGCCAAGCGCGGGAGCATCCATGCCACTGAGTCCTTTCGAGGAAGATCTATTTTTCGCGTGTTGTTCCGGGAAATAATTTGACGGTCGCTTCTGGACCTGTACACTTCCCGCCGCTTTGGTGCCTGCGTTGGAACCGGGCATCGGATCCTGGAAGCGTGCAGTTGACTGAGACCGACGCTGAAGCGGCGGCATCTTGGAAGTGGTGGGAAAGAGCGTCAAGCTCGTCTCGCCTACGGTAGCGTGTTGTGCTTCGGCGCAGCTCAAGGAGGAAAATCATGACGCCTCAAGCTTTACTCGATCAGCCTCGCGGAGTTTCTGAAGTCTCGCCGCGCGAGATTGCCGACACGGTCGAACGCTATGTGCGACTCCGCACCGGCGGCACGATTCGCAGCCTGCACGTCGAAGTCCACGACGGCGAAGTGCTGCTGAGCGGTCGCACGGCGACTTATTACAACAAGCAACTCGCAACACACGCGGCTCTCGACGCCGCCCGCTCGATGTCGCTGACCAACGAGATCGAAGTCTGCTGAGGCTTCGTGGGGCAGGTTTTCAACCTGCCAGTGATTCGGGGAATGCTGACCTCCTGCTGCACGTCAGCCGTTGTGACTGCTGGGTGGCGCGGGATCTTCATCGGAGTTCTTATCCTTTGGCGGTTTGCTTCCAAACCGGGGTTCCTTGCCGCGTAGCAGGCGAGCGATGTTGCTGCGGTGCTTGACGATGATCAGTGTCGGCACCGCGAGACTGAATGCCGCAACGCTCCAAGTTTTCTCACGGAACGGCTGTGGCCAGAGGACGCACATCTGAGAGACCGCGAACGTCGCCGCAGAGCCAATCGAACTGATTGAGACAATGCGCGTCACGGTGAAACAGGTGATGAACATGCCAAACGTGATCACGGTTGAGATCGGGTTCGCCAGCATGACGACGACTCCCAAAGCCGTCGCAACCCCCTTGCCTCCGTGAAATCCGAGCCAGATCGGAAACATGTGGCCGAGAATCGCCAGCAGACCGGCGGCGACTTGCCAGTGAGTCCGATTCGGGTCATCCGCAGTGAGCAACACATTCGGCAGCAAGACCGGCATCGCGCCTTTGAGCACATCGAGAACGAAGCACAGCACGCCCCATTTGGCCCCGAGCACGCGCGTGACGTTTGTGGCCCCGATGTTCTTGCTGCCGTGCTCGCGAATGTCGATCCCTTTGGCAAGCCGGGCAACGATCAACCCGAACGGCACGGAGCCGGCCAAGTACGCGCCAACTAGAATCAGCAACGGAGTCATCGCGACACTCTGACAAACAAACTGCGTTTATTTTTCGCCCTCCATTTTCCGCCAGCTCTCCTTTTTTCGGAACAAGGCGGCGAAAAATGAATGCTGCTATTCATCTTTTGGAGGTGTTTTCTTAGCGGCCTTCTTTTTGACCGCTTTCTTTTTGGCGGGCTTAAGCGCGGCGGTCGTGACGTCCCCTTTGGGGGTGGCGGCTTTCTTTTTGAATCCGCCTCGGCCTCGACCTTTCTTCTTCGACGGGCCGAGCGCGGCGCGTTCGGCGATCCAGATCAGGGCTTCATCGAGTTGCACCGATTCAATCGTGCGGTCCTTCGGCAGCGAGGCGAAGACATCACCGTGTCGAACATACGGGCCGTAGCGACCTTCAAAAATCTGGATC
>SXGU01024142.1_pt1 | contig 16104 bp, 18 predicted proteins | sample 3174531 | NCBI WGS metagenome assembly SXGU01 (sample SAMN11356863, study PRJNA531348) | freshwater metagenome | isolation source: freshwater sample F1-140 | place: China: Fuxian Lake, Yuxi | collected 2017-12-25 | reverse complement strand
GGCAACGGCTGGTCCACCCTGCTCCCTAGTCTGAGCCTTCTTTACGCCATGTCCTACAATGTAGTCCCTTTTGACATCATGAACAGCAAAGATTTGCGTGCCATTGAGCACGTGGAGCGCTTGGTGAAAATGGGCGTGGATTCTTTAAAAATTGAAGGGCGCACTAAATCGCGTTATTACGTGGCACGCACTTGCCAAAACTACCGTGTCGCCATAGACGACGCAGTGGCGGGCCGTCCTTTTGATTGGAATTTGTTGGGTGAATTGGAAAACTTAGCCAACCGTGGTTACACCGATGGCTTTTATCAGCGCCATCATACGGCCGAGCATCAAAACTACAAGCAAGGCTATTCCGTGTCCAATCGCAGTTTGTATGTAGGGGATGTGGTGGCTTACGATGCGACGACAGGCCTGGCTGACATAGAAGCGCGCAATAAATTTTCCGTGGGCGATCGCCTGCAAATTATTCACCCTAGTGGCAATCAAGACCTGCTAGTGGAGAACATGTATAACAAAAAGGGTGAAGCCATACAGCAGGCAGCCGGCAGTGGTTATTTTGTGCGCTTACCGGTAGCGGCACAAAATCTAAACAATGCCATGGTGGCCAAATACCTATAAAAAAACCTAACAAACGTCCTGTTTGTTAGGTTGTTGAACGCTTAGCTAGCCTAGCCGGTAATGTAAGACTCTAGCTGCTTAATTAAGCGTTGTTGGTAGTCTATGGTCTCTTTCACCAAGTCCCCGATAGAGAGCATGCCGACTACTTTATTGTTGTCTAGTACCGGTAAATGGCGTATGCGTTTCTCTGTCATGACGGTCATGCCTTGTTCTACCGTGTCGCTTAGTTTTACGGAAATCACGTTGGCCGTCATGACCTCGCTTACCACAGTGGTTTTTGAGGATTTGCCTTTTAGCACCACTTCCCTGGCGTAGTCACGCTCAGAAAATATCCCCACTAGCTTGTCACCCTCTAGCACCATCAGCGCCCCGATTTCGTATTCCGCCATCACCACCAATGCATCAAACACTGGGCGGTGTGGGGCAATCGAGATCACCTCTTTAAGTTGTTTGGTCGCCAGTAATTGTTGTATTGTTTTCATTATTCTCTCCTCACAAAAGCGCTAGTCAAAAATATACACCTTATAATGCGTGTTACACAATTGAATTGGAAAAATACTTAAGCTCCCCATCATGCATAAAAATACCGTCATTAAAGCCTTTTTGGCCTTGTTTGTACTCACTGTCATTTGGGGCTATAACTGGGTGGTGATGAAGGTGGCGGTGCAATATGCTAGCCCTTTTCAGTTTGCCGCCATGCGCACTTTTTTTGGCGCGCTGGTGTTGTTTGCCTTGATTGCAGCGACCAAACGCCCTTTGGCCTTGACTCACTTCCGCACGATGTTGACCTTAGGTTTGTTGCAAACGGTGGGCTTTACCGGCCTGCTGATCTGGGCATTGGTTGAAGGCGGCGCTGGCAAAACCGCAGTGCTGACTTACACCATGCCGTTTTGGGTGCTGTTGTTTGCTTGGCCCATGCTGGGTGAAAAGGTGCAAGGCTGGCAATGGTTGGCAGTCCTGTTTGCGCTCATGGGCATGCTGTTTATTTTCGATCCGTTGCACATCAAGGCCGATGGTTTTAGCATGGTTTTAGCCTTGTGTTCTGGCATATCCTGGGCGATTTCGGCCATTATTTCAAAAAAATTGCACCAACGTGAACCGCAGTTGGATTTGCTCAATCTGACTGCCTGGCCTATGTTGTTAGGTTCCATTCCCATTCTTGCCGTAGCCTTTATTTTGCCAGCGCCGCCCATACAGTGGACCAGCGGTTTTATTTATGCCGTTCTGTTTAATGTGTTGTTAAGCGGTTGTTTGGCGTGGGTATTATGGCTGTATGCTTTGCAGCGCTTGCAGGCGGGTGTGGCTAGCATGGCGTCCATGTTGGCCCCTGTGATAGGCGTTTTGGCAGCATGGATACAGCTCAATGAGGTGCCAGATTGTTATGAACTGATAGGCATGGTGTTGATCGCCCTGTCCTTGATTACCATCTCCATCATTAACATCCGCAAGCACACGCAAATTGATCCGGCCCAAGGGCAGGAGTAATGAGGGCAGCACAGGCTTGTGTTAAAATGGCCGTTATTTTTTAAGTCTTAAGGGTAAGTTAAATGGCGGGTCATAGTAAGTGGGCAAATATTCAACATCGCAAAGGCCGTCAAGATGCCAAGCGCGGCAAGATATTCACCAAAATTATTAAAGAGATCACGGTTGCGGCCCGTTTAAGCGGCGGTGACGTGACCATGAACCCACGCTTGCGCGCGGCGGTGGCGGTGGCCAAGGAAGAAAACATGCCGGCCGATAACATCACCCGAGCCATCAAAAAAGGCACGGGTGAATTAGAAGGCGTGAACTACGAAGAAATTCGTTACGAAGGTTATGGCATCAATGGCGCGTCCATTATTATTGATTGTTTAACCGACAATAAGCAGCGTGCGGTGGCCGATGTGCGCCACGCATTGACTAAGTTTGGTGGCAACTTGGGTACCGATGGTTCGGTAGCCTTTATGTTTAAACATTGCGGCAGTTTGGTCTACGAGCCAGGCACCAACGAAGATAAAGTCATGGAAGTGGCTTTGGACGCGGGTGCGGAAGACGTCGTTAGCGATGAGGATGGCAGCATAGAAGTGATCACTGCGCCCAATGATTTTATGGCCGTTAAAGAAGCCATGGAGGCGGCCGGCTTGAAAGCCGTCATGGCAGAAGTCACCATGAAGCCCATGAATGAAATAGAACTCACTGGCGACGATGCGCTAAAAATGCAAAAAATATTGGACGCATTGGACGATTTAGACGACGTGCAAGACGTCTACACCAGCGCCTTAATCGACGACTAGTGGCCAAAATCACCATACTCGGTATCGACCCTGGCCTGCGCATGACGGGCTTTGGTTTGATTGAAAAAGACGGCGAAAAAATTCATTACATCGCCAGTGGCACCATCAAAACGGCTAGCGCCAAAAAGAATAAGGTAGTCGGTGAAGACGACAGAGAAGAGTTGCCGGCCCGCTTAAAAGTCATATTGGATGGCTTATTTGAAGTCATCGACACCTACCATCCCAGCCAAGTCGCCATAGAAAAAGTGTTTGTAAACGTCAATCCGCAGTCGACTTTGTTATTGGGTCAGGCGCGTGGCGCTGCCATCAGCGCCGCCGTTATCCGTGATTTAAGCGTGGCCGAGTACACGGCTTTACAGGTTAAGCAGGCTGTGGTGGGCAACGGCCATGCTGATAAGGAGCAGGTGCAAGCCATGGTCAAGCGCCTGCTTAATCTGGCTGCTACGCCTAAGCCCGATTCGGCCGATGCCTTGGCGTGTGCTATTTGCCATGCTCACGGTGGCCAAGGTTTGGGTAAATTGGCCACCGCTGGCTTTAGGGTGCGAGGCGGCCGTTTGGTTTAGAAGTCAATCGTTAGCCATGCCTTATTGTTTGCATGGGTTTGAATAAGGGAGTTGCAATGATAGGACGTTTGAATGGCACGCTGTTGGAAAAGACGCCGCCACTAATCTTGATTGATTGCCACGGGGTCGGTTACGAATGCGAAGTGCCCATGAGCACTTTTTATAACCTGCCCGCCCTTGGTGAAAAAGTCGTGATGTTGACGCATTTTGTCGTGCGGGAAGATGCCCAATTGTTATACGGCTTTGGCAGCGAGCAAGAGCGCGCCACTTTTAGGCAGTTGTTAAAAGTGAACGGCATAGGGGCGAAATCGGCTTTGTCCATATTGAGCGGCTTGTCTATAGATGACCTAGCCCAAGCCGTGGCCATGCAAGACAGTGCCATGCTGACGCGCGTGCCTGGCGTGGGTAAGAAAACCGCCGAACGCTTGTTGCTGGAACTCAAAGATAAATTTAGCCTAGCCGGCCTGAATGCCGCCCAAGCCAATCAACCCAAATCGGCCGCCAGCGATGTGCTGAATGCCCTTATTTCATTAGGGTACAATGAGCGTGAAGCCTTGGCTGCGGTGAAATTGTTGCCCAGCGACAGCACGGTTGCAGAAGGCATTAAACAAGCTTTAAAATCCCTGTCAAAATAACCGTTATGCACGCTTGAGTTAGCGCATTGGTATGCGAACCGACGCAAGCGTATTGGAAAAACGCCCATGATAGAAACCGATCGCCTGATCGCCCCTGATACCGAAAGCCCCCAAGAGGAGGCCTTGGAGCGTGCCTTGCGTCCTAAGTTATTGGACGAATACGTGGGCCAAGAAAAAGCCCGCAGTCAGTTGGAAATCTTCATCAACGCGGCGCGTGGTCGCAGTGAAGCGCTCGATCATGTCTTGCTGTTTGGCCCACCTGGTTTGGGTAAAACCACTTTGGCGCACATTATTGCCAAAGAAATGGGCGTTAACATGCGTCAAACCTCGGGTCCGGTGTTGGAACGTGCCGGGGATTTGGCGGCTTTGCTGACCAATTTAGAACCCAATGACGTGTTGTTTATCGATGAGATTCATCGCCTATCGCCGGTGGTGGAAGAGATCTTGTACCCGGCCATGGAAGATTACCGCTTGGACATCATGATAGGTGAGGGGCCGGCTGCCCGCAGCGTGCGTTTGGATTTGCCGCCGTTTACCTTAATTGGTGCCACCACCCGTGCCGGCATGCTGACCAATCCCTTGCGTGATCGGTTTGGCATCGTCTCCCGCTTGGAGTTTTACACGGCCGATGAGTTGGCGCGCATCGTTCAGCGCAGCGCCGGATTGTTGGACGTGGCCATGGTGGACACCGGATCATTAGAAATTGCCAAGCGCTCACGCGGTACGCCACGCATTGCCAACCGTTTATTACGTCGCGTGCGTGATTACGCGCAAGTGAAAGGCGATGGCACGGTGTCGGCAGAAGTGGCCGATGCCGCTTTAAAAATGTTAGACGTGGACAAGCTCGGTTTTGATGTGATGGACAGAAAATTATTACTGGCCGTCTTAGAAAAATTTGCCGGTGGCCCAGTGGGATTGGATAATTTAGCGGCGGCCATAGGCGAAGAGCGCGACACCATAGAAGACGTATTGGAACCCTACTTAATTCAGCAAGGCTATTTAATGCGCACGCCGCGTGGTCGCATGGCCACCCAACTCGCTTACCAGCATTTTGGCTTGGCGGCACCGAAAAATTTACTGACGGAAGATTGGCCAGCGTGACCCAATTTACTTGGCCTATACGCGTTTATTATGAAGACACCGATAGCGGTGGGGTGGTTTACCACTCAAATTATTTGAATTTCATGGAGCGGGCCAGAACCGAATGGTTGCGCGCCTTGGGCTTTGAGCAAACGCAGTTAAAAGACCAACATGGCCTCATTATCGTCATCCACAGTTTGAGCATGCAGTTTAAAAAACCGGCTTATTTCAACGACATGCTGGCCGTCCGCTGCGAGCTAAGCGAACTCGGCCGCAGCAGTTTAGTTATGCAGCAAAGCATCAGCCGTGATGGGCTAGTGTTGATAGAAGCGCAGGTGAAAGCCGCCTTTGTTGATGCGGTAAGCTTTAAGCCCATGGGCGTGCCGGCTGAAATTCGCCATAAAATACAATTGGAAAAACCACAGGGACTCCTATGACCGTAAGCGTTGCAAATGACATGTCTATTTTTTCACTGGTAGCAGGCGCCAGCCTGCCGGTGCAATTGGTGCTGGTGGTGTTAATCCTCACCTCCTTGTTTTCTTGGTGGTATATCTTCATCAAGTTAGCCACCATTAAGCGCGCCGAAAGCAGTGCCGAGGAATTTGAGGCGGCCTTTTGGGCAGGCGGCGATTTAAATAAATTGTTTGACAGCCTAGGCGCCGGCAGGCGCAAAACCCAAGGCATGGCCAGCATCTTTGAAGCCGGCTTTAAAGAATACGTCAGGCATAAACAGCAATCGCGCATGGAAGTATCGGATGTCATGGAAGGTGCCAGACGCGCCATGCGCGCAGCCTATAACCGTGAGCTGGACAACTTAGACGCCCACTTACCGTTCTTGGCTTCGGTCGGTTCGGTCAGCCCTTACATAGGTTTGTTTGGTACGGTCTGGGGCATCATGAATGCATTCCGTGGTTTGTCTAATGTCGCGCAAGCAACCTTAAGCCAAGTAGCACCAGGTATTGCCGAGGCGCTGGTGGCCACCGCCATCGGTTTGTTTGCGGCGATTCCAGCGGTGATTGCCTATAACCGTTTTGCCAGCTCGGTCGATCGCTTGTCGGTGCGCTACGAAAGTTTTATGGAAGAGTTCACCAACATCTTGCAAAGAAAAAGCTAAGCCATGTCACGCAACCGTAAACGCCGCATGATGAATCAAATCAACGTCGTGCCTTACATAGACGTGACTTTGGTGTTGTTGGTCATCTTTATGGTGACCGCCCCCATGACCAATCCTGGTGTGGTGGATTTGCCCAAAGTAGGGCAGAGCCTTAAGCAATCTCCAGTCCCGCCTTTGGTTTTAACGGTTAAGCAGAACAATCAAATTGAATTAGACAATCAAGCCATGGCACGTGATCAATTGTTGAGCAAGGTAAGGCAAGCATTAACGGCATCGCCTGAACGGGCCGTGGTGATTGCCGCCGATAAAAACGTCAAATACGATGACGTGATTGCGGTGATGGATCTGCTCAAGCAAAACCAGGTGGATAAGGTTGGCCTGTTGTTGTCGCCGGCCCAGTAACTTGCGTAGCGCATCATGATGATTAGGGCCTATGAAAAAGACGTGTCTTGGCAAGCCGGTATTTGGGCAATAGGCGTTCATTTGCTGTTGTTGGCGGCCTTGCTCTTGTCATTCAATTGGAAAGCGACCTCACCCATGCTGAATGTGGCGGAAGTCGAATTGTGGGACAGCCTGCCTCAACCTTCGCCGCCTTTGCCAATTGCCCCGCCAGTAGAAACACCGCCGCCAGTCGTGGTCAAAGAAGCCCCGCCACCGCCGCCAGAAAAAGTTGAAGCGCCAGCCCCTAAAGCCCCCGAAGTGGACATTGCCCTAGAAAAAAAACGCAAAGAGCTGGAGCAAAAAAAAGCCGCCGAGCAATTGAAAAAAGAGTTGGCCTTGGAGCAAAAAAAACAATTGGCTGCCTTGCAAGCGGAAGCGCGTAAAGAAGAAATGCAAAACAGCGACAAGTTGTTAAAAGAAAACAAAGCCAATGAGACTTTGAAAAAACTGCAACAAGAAGCCTTAGCCGAAGAGCGCGCCGCGACTGAGCAAGCCGCAGCCAGCGATAAGTCGGCCAAGTCGGCGGCCAGTGCCGGTGTGGTGGACGAGTACCGCAGTAAAATCCAAGCCAAAATTCGCGGTAATGTAAATAAAAGCTTGTGTGCCACGGCCAATCCTGAGCTTAAATTTGACATAGGCTTGCTGCCCACAGGTGAAATGACCGGTTTGCCTAAGCTGCTTAAATCCAGTGGCAATAAAGCCTGCGACGAGGCTGTGGAACGGGCTATTATGGCTTCCCAGCCTTTGCCGGTGCCCACTGATGGGGTGGCATTCGCGCAATTTAGAAACCTCAAGTTGACCTTTAGGCCGAATGACTAAATTAGCCTTAGGCATAGGCAGACGGACTAAAAAAAAGACCGCTAAATGTCATAATGCTAGGATAAATTTGCAGTAGAATCGATTTGCGGCATGTAAACTAAACGTTGGTTTGGCTGTGCCGCATTTCTAACGAAAAAACATTTTAAGACATCACCTAAAAAAAGTGCTTATACCCATCTTACGTATCGTTCTACTTTTAGTGAGCTTATGCTTAAGTGGCTTAGCCCACTCCGCTTTGGAAATTGAGATCAGTGGCGGCGGCGCGCAACAACTGCCGATTGCCATCGTGCCATTTGCGCAAAGCCAGCCCGGTAGCGACAACCTCAGTTCTATCATCCAAGCCGATCTAAAACGCAGCGGTTTATTTCGCCTCTTGGAAACCGCAGGCGTCACCAGCCGACCCAGCGACATCAGCCAAATCAAATACGCCGAGTGGGTGGCCTTGCAGGCGCAAGCCATGGCCGTGGGCAAGGTGGAAACCCTGCCTGGCAATCGCTACAACATCAGTTTTCAATTGGTCGATGTGCTCAAGCAAACCCAGTTAGCTAGCGTGCAATACAACGTCTCAGCCAACCAATTACGCGGCACCGCGCATAAAATAGCCGACGTGATTTACCAAAAATTAACCGGCGAAAGCGGTCTATTTTCCAGTCGGATTGCTTACGTGGCTAAGCTCAATGGCCGCTATGCATTGAGGGTGGCCGATGTCGATGGGGAAAATGCGGTCACCATGGTTTCCTCAAAAGAGCCGATTATTTCACCGACTTGGTCGCCCGATGGCAGCAAAATGGCTTACGTGTCGTTTGAAAAGAAAAAACCCATCATTTATATCCAAACCCTGAGCGGCCAACGCACCATATTAGCCAATTTTAAAGGCAACAACAGTGCCCCCGCTTGGTCGCCAGACGGGAGTAAGTTAGCCATAGTTTTAACCTATGGCGCCAATTCTCAGCTCTATACGATTAATGCCGATGGCAGTAATCTGCAGCCTTTAACCAAAAGCAGTGCCATTGATACCGAGCCCACTTGGTCGCCTGACGGACAGTGGATTTATTTCAGTTCCGATCGTGGTGGCCGCCCACAAATATACAAAGTCGCGGCCAGCGGTGGCGACGTGCAAAGGGTGACCTTTGAGGGTACGTTCAATTTAAGCCCACGTGTGTCACCCGATGGTAAGTTTTTGGCCATGGTGCGCAACGACGGCGGAAAATACCGATTAGCCCTGCAAGAGTTAGCCAGTGGCCAGGTGCAGATGTTGAGCGAGGGGGCGCAGGATGAGTCGCCCAGTTTTGCCCCCAATGGCCGTGTGTTGCTGTATGCAACCCGCAGTGGCGACAAAGGTGCTTTGGCCGCGGTATCCAGTGATGGTAGTGTGAGGCAACGTTTAAATGAGTCCGGTGGCGATATCCGCGAGCCGGCTTGGGGTCCGTTAATTAAGTAGCGAATAATATTTTAGGCTGTGATGGCCTTATTAAGGAGAGCGATATGAACAGCAGCACATGGAACACTAAGCTATTAAGTAGCCTAGCCTTGGCTTTAATTTTGGCCGCTTGTAAAAGCACGCCCATGGTTGATAAACCGGCTGCAGTGGAAGACCGCAGCCCGGCCGCGGCCAGTGCAGCTAAGCCAGCAGAAGCCGCCCCTGCTGCGGTAGCCGAAACTGCCGCAGTAAAAGAAGTGGTCATAGACGGCAACGCCGGCGCTAATGGCAACAACCCATTAAAAGACCCAAATAATATTTTATCTAAACGTCAGGTTTACTTTGATTACGACAGCGATGCCGTTAAAGCCGAATACCGGCCTTTGATAGAGGCTCATGCCAAATACCTATTGGCCAACCGTAATGCCAAGGTCATCGTGCAAGGCAATACCGACGAGCGCGGCAGTCGCGAATACAATTTGTCTTTAGGTCAACGCCGTTCCGTTGCGGTCAAAAAATCCTTGAATTTACTTGGGGTGCAAGATGGGCAAATTGAAACAGTCAGCTTTGGTGAAGAAAAAGCCACGGCCGCCTGTGCTGATGAAAGCTGCGCCAAACAAAATCGCCGCGCTGACATCGTGTACGAAAACGAGTAAAACCTCAGCGGATTAAAGAGAAACCATGAAAAAACTGATACTGGCTAGTTTGTTAATTGTCACCGCGGCGTTTGCTGTGCAAGGCCACGCGGCCTTGTTTGATGACAAGGAGGCACGCAAGAAAATTTTAGAGTTGGAAGCCACCACAACGACTCAGCATCAGGCTGCGCAAGCGGACTTGGCCGCTTTGAAGAAAACCCAGCAAGTCATAGAACAACGCTTGGCGGAAATTGAGGCAATCACCAAAGGCCAAGGCTTGCTGGACATGCAAAATCAAATTGAGGTGCTCAAGCAAGAAGTGGCCAAACTAAAGGGTGAACTTGAGTTGGCCAGCCACAATGTCAACCTCACGCAGCAAAGGCAAAAAGATTTATACGGCGATGCCGACGCCCGTTTGCGTAAGTTGGAGCAAGGTCAGCCTGGGACTAACGCCAGTGCCAGCCCTAATCCAGTGGCAACAGAGGCGCCAGCGGCCACAGTAGCCACGCCGGCGTCTCCGGTTGCCGCTGCCCCCGTGGCGAGTGCACCTGAGCCAGCCAAGAACAGCCAAGAGTACCAGTTGTTAGAGTTGGCGCATGGCTTGGCCAAGGAAGCAAAATACAAAGACGCGTTTAATGCTTACGACAAATTCTTAAAAGATTACCCGAATAGTGCTTACGCCCCCGATGCCATGTACGGTTTGGGCTACGCGCAATTTGCCTTAAAAAATTACAAATCGGCCATGGCCACCCAGCAAAAATTGTTGGATGCCCATCCGGACAGCCCAAGAGCGGCGGACGCGCTATTTAATATGGCCAACAGCCAGTTTCAATTAGGCATGGTGCCGGCCGCGAAAAAAACCTTGCGTGATTTATTGGCTAAGTACCCAAACAGTGAGGTCATTCCGGCTGCGCAAAAACGCTTGAAAGCCCTGGACGCGATCAAATAGCCTAATTGGCGTAGTGGATAATTAAAGGCGCGTGATCGCTAAAGCGTTGCGCTTTGTAGATGCTGGCCTCGCTTGCTTTAGCCGCGGTGGCTGGGGTGGCAATTTGGTAGTCTATGCGCCAACCGACATTTTTCGCCCAAGCCTGACCACGATTACTCCACCAGGTGTAGCACTCATCCGTGGTTTCTGGGTGTAATGTGCGGTAGACATCGACCCAGCCCACTTGATCAAACAGCGTGCTTAACCAAGCTCGTTCTTCGGGTAAAAAGCCGGAATTCTTTTTATTGCCTTGGTAATTTTTCAGATCCACTTCTTTGTGGGCAATATTCCAGTCGCCGCAAACCACTACTTCACGGCCACTTTTAATCAAGGCTTGCATGTGCAACATAAAGCGCGCCATCACGCTGAATTTAAAGGCCTGCCTCTCCTCGCCACTGGAGCCCGATGGCAAATACAGCGACACCACGCTTAGATTGCCAAATTGGCATTCGATGTAGCGGCCTTCGCTGTCTATGTCGGCCACGTCTTGGTTGCTGCTACCCAAGCCGATAATGACCGCGTCCGGTTTGGTTTTTGAGTAGATGCCGACGCCACTGTAGCCCTTTTTCTCGGCGTAATGAAAGTGCCCGATATAGCCATTCGGGCTTAGCATCTCGGCCGTCATGTCTTCGGCTTGGGCTTTGAGTTCCTGCAAGCAGACGATGTCAGCGGACTGGGTTTTTAACCAGCTCAGCACGCCTTTATTTGTAGCAGAACGTATGCCGTTTAGGTTTAGCGATATAATCTTCAAAACTTCATCCTTAAATTAACCCGATTAGAGTAACCATGACATTGCAGCCCAACAAAGTCACCACCAATGCAGCGGCGTCTGCTCAAGTAAGCCAAGATTTTATCGCATTTGCCCTAGAAAAAGAGGTATTGCGTTTCGGTGAATTTAAAACCAAAGCCGGCCGCCTCAGCCCGTATTTTTTTAATGCCGGATTGTTTAATGATGGCGTCAGCTTGATGAAGTTGGGCGAGTTCTATGCCGCAGCGATTGATCATTCCGGCATCCAGTTTGACATGTTATTTGGCCCCGCTTATAAGGGCATTACCTTGGCGGCCAGTATCGCCATTGCTTTTGCCAAACAAGGCCGTAATGTGCCGTATGCCTACAACCGTAAAGAAGCCAAAGACCATGGCGAGGGCGGCACCATAGTCGGCAGCCCCTTGCAAGGCCGCGTGCTGATTATCGATGACGTGATTTCTGCCGGCACCTCGGTGCGCGAGTCGGTGGCCTTGATTGCTGCTAATGGCGCAAGCGCTTGTGGCGTTGCCATTGCCATAGACCGGCAAGAAAAAGGCTTGGGCGAGTTGTCCGCCGTGCAAGAAGTGATCGCCAACAATCAAATTCCGGTCTGTGCCATCGCCAATCTGAGCGATTTGATGCGCTACCTAGCCGACCATCAAGCCTTGGCAGCACACCTGCAAGCGGTGAGCGCCTACAGGCAGCAATTCGGGGTTAATTAAGTTAAACCCTGCTTTAAGCCTGCAGTTTCTTCTTAAGGATGTCGTTCACTTGCGCCGGGTTAGCCTTGCCTTTAGAGGCTTTCATGGCTTGACCGACCAAGGCATTAAAGGCTTTTTCCTTACCTGCCTTAAACTCCTCCACCATGGCCGCATTGGCCGCCAAGACTTCGTCTATGATGGCTTCTATGGCACCGCTATCGGACTCTTGTTTTAAGCCTTTAGCGGCAATGATGCTGTCCACTTCGCCTTCACCCAGCCACATGGCCTCAAACACCTGTTTGGCGGCATTGTTGGAGATGGTGCCATCGCTAATGCGTTTGAGTAATTGGGCCAATTGTTGTGCGCTAATCGGGCTGCTACTTAGGTCTTTATCTTCGCTATTTAATTTGGCACTTAAGCTGCCCATGACCCAGTTGGCGGTTTGTTTAGGCTCCGCCCCGGCATCAATTGCTGCCATAAAGTAGTCGGCTAAATCGCGACTGGCGGTGAGGCTGCTGGCATCGTAACTGGATAAAGCAAATTGCGCTTCTAAACGGGCTTTCATGGCGGCCGGCAATTCTGGCATATTGGCCTGCACACGGGCTTTGTCTTGCTCGGTAATAACCAAGGGCAATAGATCCGGATCGGGGAAATAGCGGTAGTCGTTGGCTTCTTCTTTGCTGCGCATGGCACGCGTTTCACCGGTGTCGGGGTTAAACAATACCGTGGCTTGCTGTATCTTGCCGCCGTCTTCTAAGGTTTCAATTTGCCAGCGTGTTTCGTATTCGATGGCTTGCGTCATAAATTTAAACGAGTTGAGGTTTTTAATCTCGCGGCGTGTGCCCAGTTTGTCTGACCCTTTGGGGCGGACTGACACGTTGACGTCGCAACGGAAGCTGCCTTCTTGCATATTGCCATCGCAAATGCCTATCCATTGCACCAACTCATGCAGTTTTTTGGCGTAAGCCACGGCTTCGGCAGCCGAACGCATGTCCGGTTCGGTAACGATTTCTAACAAAGGCGTACCGGCGCGGTTTAAGTCTATGCCGCTCATGCCTTCAACGGCACCGTGCACGGATTTGCCGGCGTCTTCCTCTAAATGGGCGCGGGTGATGTTCACCACTTTTTCGTAGGCATCTTGTTTGCCCGCGGCCGGCACTTGTATGGTGATGGCGCCTTTACCGACTACTGGCAATTCAAACTGACTGATTTGGTAGCCTTTGGGTAAGTCTGGGTAAAAATAGTTTTTACGCGCAAACACCGAGCGCGGGGCAATCTCGGCATTAATCGCTAGGCCAAATTTAATGGCGCACTCCACGGCTTGCTTGTTTAACACGGGCAAGACGCCGGGCAAGGCCAAGCTCACTTCGCAGGCTTGGGTATTGGGCTCGGCACCGTATTTAACCGACGCGCCGGAAAAAATTTTACTGACTGTTTGCAGTTGGGTGTGTGTTTCCAACCCAATAACGACTTCCCATTCCATTATGCTTTTCCTTCTGGCAAGTTGGGTGCAAGCGTGTGCCAATCGGTGACTTGCTGGTATTGATGGGCCACGTTTAACATGCGCGCTTCATCAAAATAATTACCGATAATTTGCAGGCCTACCGGCAAGGCTGGGCCATCTTGACTGGAAGCAAAACCAGCCGGCACGCTCATGCCAGGTAAGCCGGCTAAGTTGGTGGAGATGGTGTAGATATCTTGTAAATACATGGCTACTGGGTCGTCTACTTTCTCGCCGGCTTTAAAGGCCGTGGACGGTGCAGCGGGCCCCATGATGACGTCGCATTGTTTGAATGCTTCGACAAAGTCTTGGGCAATCAGGCGGCGAATTTGTTGGGCTTTTAAATAGTAGGCATCGTAATAGCCGGCACTTAGCACGTAGGTGCCTATCAGGATGCGGCGTTTTACTTCGGCGCCAAAACCCTCGGCGCGGCTCTTGCAATACATGTCCATTAGGTCGGTGTATTCGGCTGCGCGGTGGCCGTAACGCACGCCGTCGTAGCGAGATAAATTACTGGAGGCTTCAGCCGGCGCCAACACGTAGTAAACCGGGATGGATAAACCGGTGTTGGGTAGGGAAATGTTGACGATTTCTGCGCCCAATTTTTTGTATTCGGCGATGGCGTTTTCTATCACTTGGCCGACCTCGGCGGACAAGCCCTCGGCAAAAAACTCCTTAGGTAAGCCTATTTTCAAGCCAGCCAATGGTTTGTTTAAATCCCGGCAGTAGTCTTCTTTTGCCCGGTCTAAGCTGGTGGAATCGCGTTCGTCAAAACCGGCCATGACGTTCATCATTAAGGCGCAATCTTCTGCGCTCTTGGCCATCGGGCCGGCTTGGTCTAAGGACGAGGCAAAGGCGATCATGCCAAAGCGCGACACCACACCGTAAGTCGGTTTTAATCCGGTAAAGCCACACAAGGAAGCAGGTTGGCGTATCGATCCGCCGGTATCGGTGCCGGTGGCCGCCGCACACAACCTGGCCGCAACCGCTGCCGCACTGCCGCCACTGCTGCCGCCCGGAACGCGATCAAAACTCCAAGGGTTTTTTACGCCGCCAAAGTAGCTGGTTTCGTTGGACGAACCCATGGCAAATTCATCCATATTGGTCTTGCCTAAGTTCACCGCACCGGCCGCATCAAATTGGCTGATGACATGAGCGTCATAGGGGGCAACAAAGTTAGCCAGCATTTTAGAGCCGCAAGTGGTAGGCCAGCCTTTGGCGCAAAAAATATCTTTTTGGGCGATGGGGATGCCGGTTAAAGGGGCGGCTGAGCCGGCCGCAATGCGCGCATCAGCGGCGCGGGCTTGCGCCAGAGTTTTGTCTTCATCCAAGGCAATGTAGGCATTGATGCTGGGGTTGTATTGCTTAATGCGTTGCAAAAATGCCTGAGTTAATTCTAGGCTAGAGATTTGCTTGCTTTGCAAAAGTTGGGCGTAAGCTTTAAGGCTGCCGTTGGTTAATTCGCTGTTGGCCATGATTATTCGATTACTTTAGGAACGAGGTATAAGCCGCCGGCTACGGCCAGCTCTTGCGAGCCATTGCCTAGGATCGGTGCATTTTTTTGGAATTCATCGCGTAAATTGGTTTTGCTGACGACGTCATCGCGTAAGCGTTGGCTTAAGTCTTGGGCGTGCGACATGGGGACGATGCCGCTGGTATCGACCGCTTGCATTTGTTCAATTAAAGCCAATATGCCACTGAGTTTGTTTAAGGTGGCCTGGGCATCGGTTTCATTGATTTCGATGCGCGCCAAATGCGCCACTTTTTTGATGTCTTCTATGCTTAATGCCATGCTGCAATTATCCAAAATTTAAACGGTGCAAGGACTGCGTGCGCCTTAGTTTGTGCTTTTATGACGGGGTTTAGATGCTGCCTAGTGCTAAAACCGTAGCTCGCTATATTAGCTAATGCTAAACGCGGCTATTTATCGACGCTTATTTGCAATTAAGTTGCCATTGCATCTTAATTTTAAACACGATATACGGTATTATACCTTGATTTTACGGGCGCCTAAATCGCGCTTTTATTCAGTTGGCGTAACGGCTGTTATTTTGCATCAAAGCACAGGAAAAACAAAATGTTCGGTTTTTTAACTAGTTACTTTTCAAACGACTTGGCGATAGACTTAGGTACCGCCAACACGCTCATCTACTCACGCGGCAAAGGCATCGTGTTGGACGAGCCGTCCGTGGTGGCCATACGCCTTGACGGCGGGCCAGGCGGCAAGAAAATATTGTTGGCCGTGGGTGCGGAAGCAAAAGGCATGTTGGGTCGTTCGCCTTCCAACATTCAAGCCATACGCCCGATGAAAGACGGCGTGATTGCCGACTTCACCATCACCGAACAAATGCTTAAATACTTCATCCGCCGCGTGCACGATGCGCGTTGGTTTTCACCCAGTCCACGCATCATCATTTGCGTGCCCGTAGGCTCAACGCAAGTCGAGCGTCGTGCGATTAAAGAGTCAGCCGAGCGCGCTGGTGCTAAACAAGTGTATTTGATTGAAGAACCTATGTCTGACGCAATCGGTGACAGCATGACGGTTTCAGAGGCAACCGGCTCCATGGT
>SXGU01236885.1_pt1 | contig 16108 bp, 14 predicted proteins | sample 3174531 | NCBI WGS metagenome assembly SXGU01 (sample SAMN11356863, study PRJNA531348) | freshwater metagenome | isolation source: freshwater sample F1-140 | place: China: Fuxian Lake, Yuxi | collected 2017-12-25 | reverse complement strand
TCCGGCACGCCGAAGTGGCACAGATCTAGCAGCGGCGTGATGTTGCGGCGTTTCAGGTCGGCCAGCGTTTCGTCCGCAAACTGCCAATCGTACCGCCCAGGCCCGCGATAGGTTGTATGGAGCGGTGGGCCATAGCGCAGGTACTGGATGCCGAGTTCCTCGACACAGTCGAAATCGACCTTCCAGTGCTTGTAGTGACCGCAGGATTCCATTTGGTCGACGCGCGTTCGGCCGCCGTCAATGGTGGGGATGCTGTTTTCGATCCCGGTGGCGAACATAAAGTGGGCGATCTCAGGTCTCCCTCAGCCGGCAAAGGGCAGTTCGGCAATGCCCGGCACCCCGGGCCTGAAGCAGAACAAACCGCCGGCCCTGGGCTGGCGTTCCAATTCGGCGGGAGTAAGATCGCGGCGCGCCGAGGTGATGAAAAGCTGGTCCAGGCCCTCGCCTCCGAAGGCACAACTGGTCGGTCGCTGGACCGGCATTGCGACCTCCGCCAGAAGCTCGCCCTTGGGGGACAGCCTGCGCAGGCACCACCCGTCCCAGAACGCGACCCATAGGCAGTCTTCGGCATCGACGGTCATGCCGTCCGGGTAGCCATCACCGGGATCAAAGCGGGCGAAGAGCCGGCGATTGGAGGCATTGCCGGCCTCGTCCAGATCGAACGCAAAGATCGTCTGGCGGCCGGAATCGGTATGGTACATCGTTCGCCCATCGACGCTGAAGGCGGGCCCGTTGGTCACGGTATAGCCGCTGTCGATACGAGTGCAGCCAAGGTCAGGGTCGAGGCGGTAGAGCGAGCCCGTGGCGCCCCTTTCCGTGCGGTCCATGGTTCCGGCCCAGAAGCGGCCGCCGCGGTCGACCTTGCCGTCGTTGAAGCGGTTGTGCGGCTGATCGACTTCCGGATGGGCAAGGGGGGAAACACTGAAATCCTCACTGATGGCGACCAGCCCATCAAGGCTTCCGCCCACGAAGCCGCCGCTTGCCCGCGGGACTATTGAACACAGCGTGCGACCGGGGTCGATCACATCGGTGCGCCCGGCAATGTGACGGAATACCTTGCCCGACGCTATATCGACCCAATAAAGCGCTTCATTGCGCGCCACCCAGACCGGTCCTTCCCCCAGAACCGCACCGACATCGGCAATGCACTCCATCTCAGCCACCCCCTTGCGCGGCGGCGATCAACTCCTGCACATCGGTGATCAGCGCCGCCATCGCGATTCCTGCGGCGTCCGCATCGTGGCGTTCGATCGCCTCGAGCACCGCGCGGTGCTGGTCGAGATCGGCGGTTCTGCCTTTGAAACGATTGGTGAATCTGATCGATGTGCGCAGCGCCGTCTCCACCAGGTCGCGGAACTGCCGGTAGAACGGGTTCCCGCACGCTTCCAAAATCGCGACGTGGAACGCGATGTCCGCATCGAGCGGGTCGTCATCCCCCGCCTCGGCCGCGACCATACGCGCAAAACCCGCCGAAATCTTTGCCAGCCCCTCGCTGTCATGGGTGCGCGCCGCAAGCCTCGCTGCTCCGGGCTCGATCGCAATTCGCAACTCTGTGAAATGGCGCAGCAATTCTAGCGAGAATTTGCGCTCGAGCAGCCAGCGCAGCACGTCCGGATCGAACAGGTTCCAATACTGCGCGGGCTGTATGGTCGTGCCCTTGCGAGGGCGCGCTGTCAGCAGCCCCTTCGCACCCAGCATCTTGACCGCTTCCCGAACCACGGACCGGCTCACGCCGAACTCGACTGCAAGGGACGCCTCAGTGGGGAATGGTGTACCGTCGTAGGCGCCCGTCACGATCGCGCGGCCGATCCGGTCCAGCATTCCGTAGGTAAGGTTGCGCCCGTCCCGGCTGCTCATCTCCGCCCCCCGTTTTGCGCTGATCTCTGCAGGCCTCACTGCGCGCCCGTCCCGACCCGATCGACGGTTTCGCGCTCTCCGCAGAGATACGCATCCGCGGTGATACGCAAGGGCTCCGCGTCCACGTCGATTCTCCGCTCGCGGTGGACAAGCTCATAGTGGCTGTAGATCGAGCGGTATTCCATCACCTCTGGCAAATCTTGCAAGACGCCTTGGACGATGAGCGAGGCGCCTCCCCGATGGAGCTCGACGCTCGATCCTGAAGTCGTGGTCACCTTGATTGACCATGTCTCGGGTCCGGTTTCGCGCCAGTCGAACCGCGCGCGCCGGTTGCCACCGGCGAAGACTATTTCCGCGGCGATGGGAGACTGTGAATCGGCCGGTACCAGTAGCCGGGCGCTATTGACCAGTAGAGGACAGGGCATGATACGGCTCAAGATCGAGAGGGCGTTGATCCCGGTATCGAAGACGCCGAACCCTCCGGCCTGCCAAATCCACTGCTGTCCCGCATGCCATTTGCGCACGTTTTCGCGCCATTCGATATCGAGGGTCGCGATTTCGTGACCAGCCAGGGCCCGGGCCGCAGGCTCCACTCCGGGAGCATGCTGCGAATGCCAGGCGGTATAGAGCGGCGTGCCAGCCTGCTGTGCCGCTCGCGTCAGCTCTGCGATCTCTCCCAGCGTGGTGCATGGTGGCTTTTCCAGGAGAACGCCGAGGCCAGCCGTAATCGCTTCGCGCGCGATGGCAAAGCGGACCTCGGGCGGCGTGCAAATTGCAACCGCGTCGACTTCCCCCGGCATCTGACGGAGCAGTTCGCCGATGTTCTCGAAACAGTCGACCCCGACATCCGGGTCCGCCCCACGGGTCACAACCGCAGCGAGACGAAAGGATGCGTTGGCCCGGATCGCGGGTAAATGCTCGTGACGAGCGATATGGCCAAACCCGACCAAGGCAATTCGAATGGTCAAGACAAAGCCTTCACGTAGGATAGGGCCTGTCGGCGAACCGCCACTGCGTCATCGCCAGGGCGGTATAACCCGCTTCCCAGTCCAAAACCGCTTGCCCCTGCTTGGATGTAGCTCGGCATAAGGTCGGCCGTCACGCCGCCGACAATGATCAGCAGGGCATCCCGCGGGAGCACGGCCCGTTGCGCCTTGACTACCGCGGGGCCGGCGGCCTCGGCAGGGAACAGCTTCAGCGCGTGCGCGCCGGCATCCAGGGCAGTGAAGGCCTCGGTCGGAGTGAAATAGCCCGGAGCCGATACCAGCCCCGCCTCGACCGTCGCGCGGATGACTGTCGGGTCGACATTCGGAGAGACGACGATCTGCCCGCCAGCCTCGGCAACTTGCGACACTTGCCGGTGATCGAGAACCGTGCCTGCCCCCACGAGGGCACGCTCGCCCAGAAGAGCGCGCAGTCTTGTTATCGAAGCGAACGGGCGGGGCGAGTTTAAAGGGACTTCGATGATTCCAATTCCAGCCTCGACCAGAGCCTCCGCGATGGGTTCCGCATCATCGGGAGAGATGCCCCGAAGTATGGCGATCAACGGGCATGCGGAAAAAAGCCGACGGAAGTCGGTGAGGTTGCTCATGGAAATTCCCGGATGATGGCGGCGATGCCGGCCAGGAACGCCTCGGCACCATCGACCAATCGGCTATCGCGACCGGCCAAATGCAATGCCCTCGCATAGAGCGTGCACAGGGCGGGGCGGCCGAGCACTGTCACCGCCGTATCGGGAAATTCGCGCAGGCCTGCGGCCACCTCGTCCCCTATCAGGATACCGCTGGCGCGCGACGCGGCGTCGGCCGCGCTGCCATCCAACAGCGCACGGGCGCGGATGCGGAAGAGGGCGGATAGCGGTGCCTCGCCTGAAAGCGATTCTCTCACGCCAGCGTCGAACTCGGGCCCGGCATTCGCGCTGCCCGTCAGTGCCTCGGCCAGGATGCTGTGTTTGCGGAGAAGGGCGAACACTTCGCCCGTCATAGTCGTGCGAAAACGGGCGATTCGCCCTGACCTGACCTCGGCCCACTTCGCGTGGGTACCGGGATGACAGACGAGCGCATCCGCCGGAATGAGGCCATCGGCTATTCCGCCGATGATCTGCACCTCCTCCCCCCGCATGACGTCCGGGCCATGGTCCCCTCGCTGGCAAACCCCTGGAACGATGCCCGTTCTCTGGTCGATCCAGAGGATCCGGCGCGCCAGTTCCTCCTTGCCCGCCGGGACCTCGACATAGGGCGCTTCGTGCCAGCCCCGCTTGGAGCCGACCATGCCGGCCAGCAACATGGGCAGATCGCCAAAGCTGCTACGGATCTCGGCGACAGCCTTCGGAAAGCCGTCAACAGGCACGGAGGAAAGGCCCAGGCCGTCTTCGAACTTGGCCGTCGTGCGGCCCTGTTCGACACGATAGACCCGGCGGTTGGTAGTCCCCCAATCCACGGCGATATAGGCTTGGTTCCAGCTCATTTCCCGCCCGCGGCAGCAGCATGCTTGCGGCTGTTCAATTATCGTATAAAAGTGCAGGCCGTCGATGTCGAGGGCGTCCACTTCATGAAAATCAGTCGCATCGAGACCTTTCACGTTCCGCCGCGCTGGCTGTTCGTCCGGGTCGAGGCCGACGATGGCACGGTGGGCTGGGGGGAAGCCAGTCTCGAAGGGCACGCGGACGCGGTCGATGGCGCTTTCGAGGCGCTGAAAGACCGGTTCCTGGGCCTGGACCCGCGCCGGATCGAGGACATCTGGCAGGTCGGCTACCGCGGCGGGTTCTATCGCGGCGGGGCTGTTCTCATGTCGGCGCTTTCGGGTCTCGATCAGGCCTTGTGGGACCTGAAGGGCCGGCATTACGGGCTGCCCGCCTGGGAGATGCTCGGCGGCCAGGTTCGCAGCAAGGTCAGGGCCTATGCCTGGATTGGCGGCGATCGTCCCGCCGACATCGCCGTCGCCGCGGCGGCGCGGCGGGAACAGGGGTTCTCGGCGGTCAAGATGAATGCCACCGCCGAGCTCGATTACCTGGCCGCACCGCACTTTGGTGATGTGGTGGAGCGGGTGAAGGCCGCCCAGGCGGCGGGGCTCGAGGTTGGCGTGGATTTCCATGGGCGCGTCCACCGGGCCATGGCCAAGCAGCTTGCAGTGGCGCTCGAACCGCTCGGGCTGCTGTTCATCGAAGAACCCTTGCTGTCGGAAAGTCCTGAAGCTCTCCAACAACTTGGAACGCTGACGAGTATTCCGATCGCCCTTGGCGAGCGGCTGTATTCGCGGTGGGACTTCAAGCCGTTCATGGCGAGCGGCGCGGTCGATATCATCCAGCCCGATCTGAGCCATGCCGGCGGACTTAGTGAATGCCGGAGGATCGCGGCCATCGCGGAGAGCTACGACATTGCCGTGGCCCCGCATTGCCCGCTCGGCCCGCTTGCGCTTGCGTCTTGCCTCCAACTAGCGGCCTGCACCCCCAATGTGGTGCTGCAAGAAATGTCCCTCGGCATCCATTACAACGAAGGCCATGACCTGCTGACCTTTTGCACGAACCCGGACGCGTTGACACCTAGCGGCGGTTATCTCTCCATTCCCCGGGGTCCGGGGCTCGGCATCGACATCGACGAGGCGGCCGTCCGGGGCGCGCACGAGCAGCGCCACCGCTGGCGCAATCCTGTCTGGCGGCACGAGGATGGAAGCTTTGCCGAATGGTGAAAACTTGATATAGGATAAATCTGATAAATTGCTTGCCCAAGGACGCCGGGGGTCGCTATCAGTTTCCTTGAACGCTCGAGCATACGGGCGCCTTGCATGGGGGATGACAGATGCGCATCGGAACCTTCGTTCGCTGCACCGTTTCGCTGATCGGGCTATCGGCCGGTGTGAGTGCGGCCTATGGGCAGACCACGACCGCTGGCCAGGAAGCCGGCCAGGCAGTCGAGAGCCAGCCGGCAGAAGAAGAAACCGAAATCGTCGTCACGGGGCTGCGCCGGTCGCTGGAATCGGCGCAGAACATCCGCCGAAACTCGGAGCAGATCGTCGACGCCGTCGTGGCGGAAGACATCGGCAAGCTACCCGACATCGCGGTTTCGGACACCGCTGCGCGCATCCCTGGCATCCAAGTGGAACGCAACGGCGGCGAGGCCAGCCGGGTGCTCCTGCGCGGCTTGGATCGTTTCAACTACACGACCACCTATAATGGCCGTGAGATATTCACCGCGGAAACCCGGTCGGTAGCCCTGCAGGATTTCCCCGCCGGCGGCATCAGCGCGATCGAGGCCTTCAAGACTTCGACGGCCAGCCTGGTGGAGCCGGGCATCGCCGGCCTGATCAATGTCCGCTCGCGCCGCCCGTTCGACTTCGAAGATGGCGAAATCGCCGGCTCGGTCTGGGGTGTCTATCCCACCCAGTCGCAGGACTTCGAGCCCAATGCCCAGTTGCTGTTGAGCGATCGTTGGAGCGCCGGCGACGGTGAGATCGGTGCCCTGATCAACGTGTCCTACACGCGCTTGCACTACCGCGATTCGATCCGGCGGCACGGCTTCTTCATCGCCGACCTGGCGGGCGCGCGTTCGCCCGACTGGCCGGAAATTCGCTATAACGAGGCCGAGCGCTGGCGCCCATCCGTCAACGGGGCGATACAATGGCGGCCCTCGCCAGAGCTCGAATTCTATGTCGAGGGCCTGTGGCAGGGCTATCGCGAGCGAGCAACCGACCGCATGTGGGCGCAGCCCCTCTGGGGCGGCGCGTCCTATGAAAACATCGTGCTGGACGGCAACAAGATCGTCAGCGGGACCGTCAACAACCCGACTGCCTGCTGCGGCGGCAACCACACCTGGGGCTTCCAGGGGGCAACGAGCCGGGATACCAACACCTATCAGTTCGCTGTAGGCGGGCGCTGGGAAGCCGGTCCGCTGCTGATCACCGCCGATCTGGCGCGCACCGACAGCACTTTCGATCTTCGCACCGAAAGCGTGGATTACGAGATCAACACCAAGAACTACTCGGTCGACTGGTTCACCGGCGCCCCCGGCGGCTCCGGCCCGACCTTCCAGGTCCGGGGTATCGACCCGACCAATCGTGCGATCTACAATTACCGCGGCTTCTTCGAGGACTATCTGACTGCGTCGGGGGACGATTGGCAGGCGCGTCTCGACTTCACTTACGAACCGACCGGGCTCGATTTCCTGCCGAGCATCGAGTGGGGCGCGCGCTACGTCGACCGCACCGCCTCGGCCCGTGCCGGCGCGTTCTACTGGAACCTGCGCGACCGAGGCATCTCGATCGACGAGGTTCCGCTAGACTATGTGCTCCAGCCAAGTGGCTTTCGGGGCGATGACAGTCCGCCGTTCCCGATCACCTGGTTTGGTCCGACATTCGACAGCGTGCAGGCCAATCTGCGCGAGCTCCGGCAGTTCAACATCGACCGCACCGGCGCTGGTTCGATCGACGGGCCGCCAAATGATCCGGGGCGGACATTCGAGATCAACGAGCGGTCCTACGCTGCCTATGCGCAGGTAAATTACGCCTTCGAGACGGGTGGCGGGGTCGAAATCGATGGCCAGGTCGGATTGCGGGTCGTGCGCACCGAGAGCGACATCAACGGCACGATCTTCACCACGGCCGGACCCCAGGCCGTGGATTATCAGAACGAGTACACCGACTGGCTGCCCAATGCCAACCTCCGCATCCGCCTGACGCCCGAATGGCATCTGCGGGCTGCTTATACGCAGACGCGGACGCGGCCGGGCTTCGACCAGCTTAACCCGGCTTTGCGGCTGGGGCCGCCTCCGGCCTGCGTCCCCGGCGCAACCGATTGCGTGCGAACCGGCTCCGGCGGAAATCCCTTCCTGTCACCCCTCGATTCCGACAACTACGACGCCAGCATCGAGTATTATTTCTCACGTAGCGGCTTCGCCTCGGTGGGCGTGTTCCGTCGTGACATGACCGGCTTCATTGCAAACCGGGCGTTCGAGTTCCCCGAGCCTGACCCGGAAACTGGTCTGCCGCTCGTCATCTCCGGTCCGGTCAACACGCGTGAGGCTCGTATCCAGGGCTTCGAGGCGCAGGTCACCGGCTTCTTCGACTTCCTCCCAGGATTCTGGAGCCGCTTTGGCGCGCAGGCGAACGTCACCTACATCGATGCGGAGGCCGAGTTCGGCTTCTTCTGCCCTACCGCACCGGGCGCGGAATGCACCGCCGGGCCGGGGGCGCCCAATGCCGTGACCTTGCGTACGCCAATTCCCGATGTGTCGCGGTGGACCTACAACCTGGTCGGGATGTACGAGGACGACCGCCTGACGGTACGACTGGCCTATAACCATCGCACAAGCTTCCCCGAGGCAGATCGCGCCGAGCGAGAAGGCTTCTTCACTCTGCAAGGTCGCGGAAACCCGGTTTCACGGCTCGACTGGTCGAGCAGCTTCAAGCTCACCGACACCTTCACCGTGTTCTTCGACTGGACCAATATCCTGGGCGATCCGTTCAAATCGGACATCGTGCGGGTGAATTATCCCGGCGGGGTTCCGAGTGATCCGGAGATTTTCCCGATGGTGGTCCGCTTCGAGGAATCGGTGCTTTCGGGCGGGGTGCGGTTCCGCTTCTGAGCTGCTAGCCTAGCAACGGCGATGGCGCTCCCAGTGAGGAGCGCCATTGCCTCGGCTGCGGCCTGCCAGACCTGGACGGAGCACGTTTGAACAATCACGCAATAACCCGGATTGTCATCGTCGGTGGCGGCACGGCTGGTTGGATGGCGGCCGCTGCCTTTGCGGCCCTGCTGGACAGCAGCGCTCGCATCGTCCTCGTCGAATCCGATGAGATCGGGATCGTAGGGGTGGGTGAGGCCACGATCCCGCCCATCACCGCTTATAACGCGATGCTCGACATCAACGAGGACGAGTTTCTGGCGGCCACTCAGGGCACCTTCAAGCTGGGCATTGAGTTCGTCGACTGGGGTCGACTCGGCGAACGCTATTTCCACCCCTTCGGCCCGCATGGGCAGGATTTCCGCGGGGTCCATTTCCATCAGCTTTATCTGAGGGAAGCGCGCCGCCGGCAGCTGCCCGATATCGCCGACTGGTCGATGAGCGCCGTGGCGGCGAAGCACGGCCGTTTCGCCCGCCCAGGCCCGCAGGCGCGCCTGCCGCTGTCGCAGCTGGCCTATGCCTTTCACTTCGACGCCAGCCTCTATGCCCGCTTCCTCCGCTCCCGTGCGGAGCGCGGCGGGGTGGAGCGCATCGAAGGCAAGATCGTGGACGCAGCGATCGACGGCGAGAGCGGCCATGTGCGGTCGGTGACGCTCGCGGATGGACGGGCCGTCGAGGGTGAGCTGTTCATCGATTGCTCGGGTTTCGGAGGGCTCCTGATCGAGCGGAAGCTGGCGACCGGATACGAGGACTGGAGCGGCTGGCTGCCCTGTGACCGGGCTGTCGCGGTGCCCTGCGCCTTGCCCGGTCCGCCCGATCCTTTCACCCGTTCGACCGCGAGGACCGCGGGTTGGCAATGGCGCATCCCCCTCCAGCATCGGATGGGCAACGGCATGGTCTATTCGAGTGCGCACCTCAGCAGCGAGGACGCGGAGGCGCAGCTGTTGCGGACGCTGGAGGGCCCGGTGCTTGCCGATCCGCGGCACCTGTCGTTTACTGCCGGGCGCCGCCGGTTAGCCTGGAACGCAAACGTCGTCTCGCTCGGCCTCGCAAGCGGCTTCATCGAACCGCTTGAATCAACCAGCATCCATTTCATCCAGAGCGGCATCGCCAAGCTTTTGGCGCTGTTTCCGGACCGGCGCTTCGATCCGGCCGAGCGCGACGAATACAATCGCCAAATGGCCGAGGTGTTCGAAGACGTCCGCGACTTCATCGTGCTGCACTACAAGGTCACGGCCCGGGATGACGGCGAGTTCTGGAATTATTGCCGTGCGATGGAGGTACCGGATAGCCTCGCGTCAAAGCTCGAGTTGTGGCGATCGAAGGGCCGCTTGTTCCGCGAGGGGCGCGAGCTGTTCGGCAGCGCAAGCTGGGTGGCGGTGCTACTGGGGCAGGGCAGCATCCCTAGCGAAACCGAGCCGGCTCTCGCCGCGATCGAGCCCGCAATGGCGAGCGACGCGCTCGACAAGATGCAGCTAAGCTATCGCCGGATGGCGGAGGGCATGCCGCGCCACGCCGATTTCATTGCCCAGGCGTGCGCCGCACCTTCTGCGCGGGCCTGAGGCTCAGGCCCAGCCGCGGCACATCCCCGTCCCACAGGATCGGCGCCACATAAAGGTACCGTTCGTTCCCCGCCTTGCGGCACCCCTTTGTTGCCGCCCAGGCATGGAACGACATGAACTGCCGCTCCCCGACGGAGAATACGCTCTGATGGCCTGGGCCGCTCAGGCATCCCGCCTGCCGATCATTATAGCTGTTGAGGATCGGATTGGCCGGCGCATCGGCGCATGGACCCATCGGCCCGGCGCATTTCGCATAGCCGACCGCGTAGGGCGATAGCCGCTGGTGTGTCTCCCATCCAAAATGATTGGCCGAAAAGAACAGCACGTAGTCGTTCCCGCGCCGCACCATGGTCGGCGCCTCGATGACATGCGCTTCCCATGCTGTATCGTTGCGCAGCAGGGCCACCGGGTCACCTTCCACGGCAAGGCCGTTGGCGCTCAGTTTTTGGACGAAGATGTCGGTCTTCTTGCCGAACCGCGGATTGTTGGCGTCGCTCTTGTAGTAAAGATAAAGTTGGCCGTCGTCGTCGCGGAACGGATGGCTATCGATCGTGCCGCCAAGTTCGGTCTGGCAGATGAGCGTCTCGGTCGCATCCGACACGAAAGGGCCCAGCGGGCTGGTGCTGAATGCCGCGCCCAGGCACTGAAGATCGCTTTTTCGATCATGCGCGGTGAAGTGCAGGACATAGCCAGCGGCGGTCTTGATGACTTCGGGCGCCCAAGTTCGCCCGCGCTTCGCCCAGGGCGGCAGCACCGGCATCGCGTCGTGCAGTTGATCGCCGTTCCGCACCAATTCCCACTTCACGAGGTCGCTTGACCGCGCGACCTGAACATTGGCCTTGTCGCCCTGGGCATTGGTTGCATAGGCGAAGAAGGTCGCACCGTCTCGCAGAACCGCCGCATCGGGAAAGTCAGTTTCGAACACGGGCACGAAAGGTTGCGAAGCTTCGTGTGCGCGGGCCGGACTGCTCGTGGTTATGGCGGTGAGCGCCACGAACAGGGTGAGGATTGTGCGCAAGTAAACCTCCCGGCGGTGCCGCGCTTGCCGCGTCAGCGATATAATCATATAAATCACACCTGCAAGCAAGGTGCACCGCTTAGATGGCCACGCCCGGAATAACTCAACATGAATTCGGGCGCTTGCCATCTGGAGAAGTCGTGACCGCCGTGTCGTTGGTGAATGCCAATGGCATGGGAGTGCGGCTGTTGTCGTACGGGGCCGCGATTCAATCGGTCACTGTGCCCGATCGCCACGGGAACTCGGCCGAGGTCACCTACGGTCACGATGAGTTGGCGGATTATCTCGCTCATCCGCAGTATGCCGGTTCGACGGTCGGCCGGGTCGCAAACCGCATTGCAGGCGCGCGCTTCTCGCTCGACGGGCAGGCCTACGTCCTGGCGGCCAACGACGGTGTGAATACGTTGCACGGGGGCGCTCGCGGCTTCGACAAGGCCAATTGGCGAGTTGAGAGCGTAGCCGATGGTCGCGTCACTTTCGCTCACACGAGCGCGGACGGTGACGAGGGTTTTCCCGGGCGGTTGGAGATCACCGCGACCTATGCGCTCGATGACGGCAATCGCTTGAGCGTCGAATATCTGGCGACCAGCGACGCGCCGACGCCGGTGAATCTGTCCAATCACGCATACTGGAACCTTGCCGGGGTCGACAGCGGGCGTTCGGCCATGGGTCATGTCCTAACCATCCACGCTGATTCCTATTTGCCCGTCGCTGCGGACCTGATCCCGACCGGAGAGCGCCGCGTCGTCGATGGATCCGCTTTCGATTTCCGCCGGGCGGCGGTCATCGGCGACCGTGTGCGCGACGGATCGGAAGACCAATTGAGGCCCGGGCGGGGGTTCGACCATAACTGGGTGATCGGGGAACGGCGGGCGGAGGCGAGCCGGCCAGTGGCCACGCTCATGGATCCATTGTCCGGCCGCTGCATGGTGATCGACACCAACCAGCCGGGCTTGCAGTTCTACTCGGGCAATTTCTTCGATGGCACGGTGGCAGGGCATGGCGGCCGATTAGCCCGGATGGGGGACTTCATCGCGCTCGAGCCGCAAGCCTTTCCAGACGCTGCCAACCAGCCCGCCTTCGGGTCGATCCGGCTCGATCCGGGAAGCACCTACCGAAATGTGATCGGATGGACCTTTTCTGCGCAGGAGGATCGTTGATGTTCCGGACAACTGGCTTGCTGCTGGCCGGGCTGCTCGCAGCCTGCGCGACGACACCCGTCGAATCGCTTGGCCCGACCGTCGCGCTCGACATGAATTTTCCTGATCCGGCCGTGCTGCGGGCGGCAGACGGCTACTATTACGCCTATGCCACCCAGGGGGAGGTGAACGGTCGGATGCTCAACATGCAGGTCGCTCGCTCGCGCGACCTCGATCGCTGGGAGCACCTGGGCGATGCGCTGCCCGCGAAGCCGGGCTGGGCGAGCAAGACGCAGGACTTCTGGGCGCCGCATGTCTCCCACCACGACGGGCGCTATCTGATGTACTATTCGGCAAAGCCCGATGCCGCGATCGGCGACAGCAAGCGGGGTCTATGCCTTGCCGTCGCAAGCGCGACATCGCCGCAGGGCCCCTTCACCGACATGGGCCATCCGCTGCTTTGCGGCGAAAGCTTCGTGAACATCGATCCGATGGCCTATGACGACCCCGCGACGGGCCGGCCCTTGATCTACTGGGGCTCCGGCTTTGGGCCGATCAAGGTGCAGGAACTCGCGTCCGACCGGATGTCTTTTGCCGAAGGAAGCGCGCCCATTTCACTGGTGGAAGTGGTCAAGACGGACGATCCGGCAAACTACCGGCGCCTGGTGGAGGGGGCGTGGGTAATACGTCGCGACGGCTGGTATTATCTGTTCTTTTCGGGCGACAATTGCTGCGGGCCCAACGCGCACTACGCCGTGATGGTGGCGCGATCCCGCAGTGCCCTGGGCCCGTTCGAGATCAAGCCGGAGCGAGGCGGAGTCATTCTCGAGGCCGGCCCGGGCTGGAACGCACCCGGTCACAACTCGACCATTGAGGATGCTGGCGGGAGCACTCGAATTCTCTACCACGCCGTCGATGTGAAGCGACCGAAGGACAAAGCCGCGGACGAGATCAACACGCGCCGCATCATGCTTGTCGACCGGCTGGTCTGGAAAGACGGGTGGCCCGTGCTCGACCGGCGCAAGTGAAAAGGCTTTACGAGTGATTTCGCACGAGCGCCCTACATGATCGCAGCCCCGCACCGACGATATAACCGCTTGTCTGGCGAATGGGTGCTGGTCTCGCCCCACAGGCTCCAACGGCCCTGGCAGGGAGAACGGGCGCCCGCTGCGACGCCTCAGCAGCATCGGCGTGACCCGTCGTGTTACCTGTGCCCTGGCAACCCACGCTCGGGCGGCGCGACGAACCCCGACTATCGCGGCACCTGGACCTTTCCCAACGACTTTCCGGCCCTGCTGCCCAACCCTTCCCGTGAGGAGCCTGCAAACGATTTGTTTCGCGCCGAAAGCGTGGCGGGAGAGGCGCGCGTCATATGCTTTTCACCCGACCATTCGGTGTCGCTTTCGACCATGCAGGACGCCGACCGCCGCGCCGTTGTCGACGAATGGTGCGCGCTTTCGGAGGAGCTCGGGAAGTCCTGGGCGCACGTGCAGCTCTTCGAGAATCGCGGTGCAATGATGGGTGCATCCTCGCCGCATCCGCACGGACAGGTTTGGGCGAGCGATTTTATTCCCGACCTCGTCGAGCGTGAGGACACCCATCAGCGAGCGCATTTCGACGATTGCCACCGCCCATTGCTCGAGGAAGTCGCGGTGGCCGAACTCGAATGCAGTGAGCGGGTCGTTGCGGCCAATCACCACTGGCTGGCCATCGTGCCGTTCTGGGCAGCGTGGCCGTTCGAAACGCTGGTGATCGCTCGCGACGATGTCAGCCGGCTCGAGGATCTTGGCGATGAAGCGCGCGACGCCCTCGCAGCTCTCCTGGGCACGCTGCTGCAGGCCTGCGACCGGCTGTTCGATGCGCCGTTTCCCTAGTCCATGGGCTGGCACGGCGCCCCCCATTCGTTCGGCCCAGACTGTGCGCACTGGCGATTGCATGCCCACATCTTTCCTCCGCTGTTGCGCTCTGCCGAGGTGCGCAAGCACATGGTAGGCTTCGAGCTCCTTGCCGAAGTGCAGCGCGACTTCACCCCTGAAGCGGCTGCTGCGCGGCTGCGGGAGCTGATCCGATGACTGCGATTGAACGCGCCGAGCAGGCGTTTCGGGCCCAATTCGGTCACGCGCCGGACGGCGTGGTCTTCGCATCGGGGCGTGTGAACCTCATCGGGGAGCACGTCGACTACAACGACGGCCTGGTTCTCCCGATGCCCATAGCCCAGGGCACCGCGGTCGCATGGCGGCGGTCGGCAGGCACCCAGATCGAAATTTTCGCTGCGGATTTGGGTGAGGCAGACATATTCTCACCTGCGCATCCGTCGCGCCCATCGAAGACGGACTGGCGGTCCTATTGTCGCGGCATGGTCGCCAATGCGCCCTTCGGGCGGGAAACGGGTTGCCAGTTCGCAATCGCCGGCGACATGCCGAGGGGCGGGGGTCTGTCGTCCTCGGCATCGCTCTGCATAGCGGTTGGGCGGGCTCTGGCTGCGGCGCACGGAGAGGACTGGGAGCCGGTTCCGCTCGCCCTTGCAGCGCAGCGAAGCGAGCACGAATTCGCCGGCGTTGCGTGCGGTATCATGGACCAGATGGCGATCGCAGCTGGTCGCCGAGGCGAAGCCATGATGCTCGACTGCCGCGATCTCACTGTCCAGCATGTCCAGATACCGAACGACTGGGCAGTGCTCGTGGTCGATTCCGGCATTACCCGGGGCTTGGTCGAAGGCGAGTACAATGCGCGCCGGGCCGAGTGCGCGGAAGCAGCGTCACGGCTGGGGGTCGCGAGTTTGCGGGACGCCACGCCGGAGATGCTGGAAGGCGTGGACCTTCCTGCCGTTATCGAGCGCCGGGCCCGGCACGTGGTCGAAGAGATCGCACGGGTTCCGCGGGTCGTCGGCGCCTTGCGTAGCGCGGACATCAGCGAGCTGGCCGAGATCATGCGCGCCGGACACGCCTCGCTTCGCGATCAATTCGAGGTGAGCGTGCCAGGTATCGATAGAATTGTGGACGAGCTCCAGGCACTGCTCGGCGATCGTGGCGGCGCGCGAATGACAGGCGCTGGTTTTGGAGGATCGGTCGTTGTCGTGGCTGAACGGGAGGCGGCCCTTGCGGTCATCGCCAAGGCGAAGAACGCCGTGACGCCTGTCCACGGGGTAAGCGACGCCTGAGCGGCAGCCCTCTTTTCAGACGCCGCGGCAAGAGCCGAAAGTGGGCTTGCCCCTAGAGCGACGGTGTCCGGCGCTCTTGGTTAGACCTCACCGTGATCATCAGTCCGAACAGGCACAGCCCTGCAAGGCTGAACCAGGTTAGCGCGTAGACGAGATGAGTGTTTCGGAACTTGGTCACCGTAAGCCCGCCAATTGGAAATCCGCCCGGATTTCGGGCGGGACCGGCGTCGATGAAGAAGGGCGCCACCTGATTTAGCCGTTGCGCCGCTGCAATCGCGGCCACGTCGCGCGAGTACCAGCGATTTTCGCCCGGCCGATTGGGCCTCAGAACGCGCCCGCCCGGCTCGCTGCAGCGCATCAGTCCGACGAGCGAAACTTGGCCCGGGATCAGGCTCTCCGGGCGGGAGGCCTGTGCACGAAGCTGCGGAGGCACAAACCCACGGTTAACCACCACCGTGCCCTCGGCCATCCGGAGGGGGGTTACGACCCAATACCCTGGTCCGCGTTCGGTCAACGCGTCGACAAGCGTTTCGCGCGAATGCAGCAAGTGGCCCGTGGCGCGAACCTTGCGGTATTCCATCGCACAGGCGTCGAGTGTGTCCCACGCTTGCCACGGAGGCAGCGGTACCGGGTCGGCCGCGATCCCGCGCTCGACCTTTTCGATCAGGTCGAGTTTCCATGCGCGCCGCTCGACCTGCCAAATGCCCAGCGCTGTGAACAGACACGCCCCGATGATGCATAGTGCGGGCAGGAGC
>SXGU01038345.1_pt1 | contig 16109 bp, 13 predicted proteins | sample 3174531 | NCBI WGS metagenome assembly SXGU01 (sample SAMN11356863, study PRJNA531348) | freshwater metagenome | isolation source: freshwater sample F1-140 | place: China: Fuxian Lake, Yuxi | collected 2017-12-25 | reverse complement strand
TGGTTCCTCGCCCGCGACAAGTCGAACGGCCTGCTGAGGGACATCACCTTGCGTGACCGGCGCGGCGAGACCCTGTTCATCGACGCACGCGGGCTCGGCAGCATGGAGAGCCGCACCCTGAAGGTCTTGGGCAAGAACGATATCGCCAGGATTGCCGACACCTATCACGCCTGGCGCGAGAAGGATGGTGCCTATGCTGACGAGCAGGGCTTCGCGAGGTCCGCGACGATCGCCGAGATCGCCGCTCAAGGCCATGTACTTACCCCTGGCCGCTATGTCGGGGCCATTGAGGCCGAGGAGGATAGCGAACCGTTCAAAGAAAAAATGCAGCGCCTCACCGCCGAGTTGGCCGCGCAGATGAAGGAAGGCGCCGCCCTCGATGATCGTATCCGCTCTGGCCTCGCGACGATCGACTTATGAGCACGTCATTCGAACAGCTTGTCAAATCCGGAAAGCTGGCTGTCGGAGATGGATATCGGGCTAAGAATGATGAACTCGGGGGAGATGGCGCGATCTTCCTTCGTAGCGCCTATCTCCAGGACCACGGGTGGATTTTGGAGGAGCCGGATCGTTTCAAGACCTTGGACACAGCTCAGTTTCGCGAAAAGGTGGCACGCCTCCACGATACAGTTATCACCACGAAGGGAAATAGTCTCGGGCGGTTGGGGATCGCCACAGCCGAGGTGGCTGGAGGAGTGTATTCGCCCCATCTATCGTACTGGCGGTCTCTCGACCTAGAGATCGTCGATCCCAAGTGGCTATATTATTGGTCGTACAGTGCACTGTGCCGCTCGCAGATAGCTGCGGCCGCTTATTCGACTGATATGGCCCCTTATCTCAGCCTGCGGGATCAACTTCGCATTCGGATTGTCTTACCGCCAATCGGCGAGCAATCGGCTGCGGCTGGTCTCCTTAGTTATCTGGATGAGAAGATCGAACTGAACCGGCGGATGGCTCGGACGCTGGAGGATATGGCCCGGGCGCTGTTCCGGAGTTGGTTCGTCGATTTCGATCCCGTGCGCGCGAAGATGGAAGGCCGCGACCCCGCGCTTCCGGTCGACGCCGCGGATCTCTTCCCGGGCCGTTTTGGCGATGACGACATGCCGCATGGATGGGAGTTGACGCCTCTCTCGTCGATGGCCCGTTTTCTCAACGGCCTCGCCCTTCAGAAATTTCCACCAAGTCCGGGCGCTCCATCACTGCCGGTCATCAAGATCGCGGAGATGCGGGCTGGCATAAAGCCGAACTCGGGTCGGGCTTCGGTCGACCTGCCTTCGGCAGACTATATTGTTGAAGACGGGGATCATCTTTTCTCCTGGTCCGGCTCATTAACACAGTGTCTCTGGTCGCATGGGAGGGGTGCCCTGAATCAGCACCTCTTCAAGGTCATCCCCAAAGGCCGTCCGGCATGGCTGCTCTATTTCGCTGTGGATCACTTCCTGCCGGAGTTTCAAGCAATCGCCTCAGACAAGGCCGTGACAATGGGGCACATCCAGCGCCGACATCTGGATGAGGCCGTTCTGGCCTTACCCGGCCCCGGAACTTTGGAGGCGCTCGACCGCGTCATGATGCCGCTGTTCGAGCGCCTTACGACCCTGCCGCTCGAAATCCGCACTCTCGCCAGGCTCCGGGATACCCTGCTACCCAAGCTGATCTCAGGCGAACTGCGCCTTCCCGACGCTGAGGCGCTGGTGGAGGAGGCAGCGTGACTCCCTTCGACGAGTTCGACGATGAAGATTCCGACGAGGAGGCGCCGTGGGCAAGGTCCGAGGAAGAACGGACAGTCCTTGAGAAGCTTCGCTTGATGCTACTCGGGCTTCGCGGCTCCGCCCGCACCGGCGCCGATCTGCGGGCATTGGGCGCTGCGTTGATGTTCATCGAAGAGGCGCTGGAAGGAGAGCGGCCGGATCACCATTCGCAGCTCTCGATCGGCTATCGACGAGGCGACAGCTACGGGGGGGAAGGCGTCTGGGTCGGCTTCACCCTATACGAGGACGAGATCAAGCTGGACGAAACCCGCAGCGCCTACGAGCGGGACGTCGGCTCCGATCACGAATCCTTTGACCACGCCGTGCTCTATCCCGGCAAAGAGTGGAACGCGGGCGGCGTGGATCGCTGGATTAGCCGCGCGAACGAGCTCCTTGGTGAAGAGGGCGCTAGCGTCAGCGGAACGCTGAACGAATGAGCGGCACTGACCCTGCACCCATGCTCCAGGCCTTTGCAAAGTTGACCCTGCCAAGGATCAGCAAGGAGCGCAGGTTGACTTTTCGTCCGAAATTCGTATCTCAGCTCCATATCCCCCCCGGTGCTTCGGTGCCGGGGCGCGCGGCGGTCCCTCGGGGCCGCCGCTGCTTTTTTGGGGGGATGTGAATGCGCACACGCGTCTATATCGACGGCTTCAACCTCTATTTCGGTTGCCTGAAGCGCTCCCCACATAAATGGCTCGATATCCACGCGCTCTGCTGCGCCTTGATGCCTCAGAATCAGATCGACCTGGTTCGCTACTTCACCGCTCAAGTTAGTGCTCGGCCCAACGATCCGGACCAGCCGCAGCGGCAGCAGACCTATTTTCGCGCGCTCGCAACCGTCCCCCAGATCCAGATACACCTGGGGCACTTCCTGACCCACGAAGTCACAATGCCTGACGCCGCCGCGTGGAACGCAGGCCGTTACCAAGCCGTCAGGGTGATCAAGACCGAGGAGAAAGGTTCGGACGTCAACCTCGCCACCTACCTCCTCATGGACGCATTCGATAACCTGTTCGACGCCGCTGTGATCGTCAGCAACGATAGTGACCTGAAGGAGCCGATGTCACTTGTCCGGCACCGGTTCGGCAAGACCATCGGGATCCTCAACCCGCAGACTTCTCGAGTTAGCAGGGCGCTGCAGCCGCTTGCGCACTTCATCAAGCCGATCCGAGCGGGCGCGCTGGTGAATGCTCAGTTCCCGCAGAACATGGCGGATGCGGTCGGCGCCTTTCACAAACCGGCTCGGTGGTGAGGACAAACGTGTGACCAGCTATCCCGCACCCTCGTCGTCCGGGCTTTCCTCTTTCTACGAGGAGGAGGTCGAGCAGGCGGCGCTGGCGTGGCTGGAGGAGCTTGGCTGGCGGGTGCTGCCCGGCGACTATCTCGCGCCGGACGGGCCGACGGGCGCCCGCAGTGATTATCGCGAGACCATCCTCGTGCCGGAGCTGCGGCAGGCACTCCAGGCCCTGAACCCGCAGGCGACACCTGCGATGGTCGATCAGGCAGTGCGGGCAGTGCTCGCGGCGCCGAGCGCCGACCTGATCGAGAACAACCGCGCCTTTCATCGGCTGCTCGTCGAAGGCGTGTCGGTCGACCGGCAGATCGAGGGCGAGCGGCTCACCACCAACCTTCGCCTGATCAACCGCGACAATCCCGCCGAGAACCGCCTCATCGCCGCCAACCAGTTTGTCGTCCAGGGCGAGAAGGAGGTCATCCGTCCCGACCTCACCCTGTTCGTCAACGGGCTGCCGTTGGCTGTCGTCGAGCTCAAGAACCCGACCAGCGAGGTCGCCAGCCTCGAAATGGCCTGGACCAAGATCCAGAACTACAAGGCGAAGGCCCCAGACCTCTTCCGCGCGAATGCCGCGATCATTGTCTCAGACGGACTGAAGGCGCGGATCGGAAGCCTCACGGCCGGCTTCGACCGCTTCATGCCGTGGCGCACGATCGATGGAACTCGGGAAGACGATCAGGCCCTATCCGAGTTGGAAGTCGTAATTCGTGGCGCATTGGCGCCCGAGCACCTGATCCCGCTCACGCTCGACTACACCGCCTTCGAGGTCGACGACGGACGGGTGAAGGCGAAGAAGCTTGCCGGCTATCACCAATATCATGCAGTCCGGCGGGCGCTTGCCTCCACGCTGGAGGCGGCTGGCGCCGGCGGCGATCGGCGCGGCGGTGTCGTCTGGCACACTCAGGGCTCGGGAAAGTCGCTGACGATGCTGTTCTTCGTCCGGCAGCTCCAGCTCGCCACCCCACTCGGCAACCCCACTGTTGTGGTGCTCACCGATCGCAACGATCTTGACGACCAGCTTTTTGGCACCTTCGCCGAGCATGGGGGCGCTTTGCGCGGAACTCCCGTCCGTGCCGACAGCGTCGACGACATGCGGACGAACCTGCGCGTCGATGTCGGCGGCATCGTCTTCACGACTATCCAGAAGTTCCGTGGCGAGGACGGATCGCACCCGGAGCTGACCGATCGCGCCAACGTCATCGTTATTGCCGACGAGGCGCACCGCTCCCAATATGGCTTTCGCAAGCGCTATGTGACGACGGCCGACGGCGTGCGCGAGGAGGTCGGCTTTGCCGAGTATCTGCGCCAGGCGCTGCCGAACGCCACCTTCGTCGGCTTCACCGGGACACCGATCGAGACGAAGGACAAGAACACGCGCGGCGTGTTCGGCGACTATATCGACGTCTACGACGTGGCTGCCGCGGTCGCTGACAAGGCCACTGTACCGATCCACTACACGGCGCGGCTGGCCCGCTTGCACCTCAACCTCTCCGACGAGGAGCGCCAGCAACTCGACGCTCTCTCGGACGAGCTGACCGAGGGCGACAGCGCGGCGGCGGAGCGTCAGAAGGGCCGTCTCACTCGTTTCGAGGAGGTCGTCGGCTCTCCCGACCGCGTCGCGGAGGTCGCGGCCGATATAATCACCCATTTCGAGCGGCGGCGCGAAGGCCTGGGCGGCGGCAAGGCGATGGTGGTCGCGATGAGCCGGCGGGTCGCCGTCGCCCTGCACGACGCGATCGCAGAACTCCGGCCGGACTGGGTCGGCGCCGCCGACGACGCCGGATTCATGAAGGTGGTGATGACCGCCACCAACGACGATCCCCAGCACTGGCAGCCGCACAAGCGCACCAAGGCCCAGCTCGAGCGGCTGGCTGAGCGGTTCAAGAAGCCTGACAGCGGCTTCGACCTCGTCATCGTCCGCGACATGTGGCTGACCGGGTTTGACGCGCCGGCGCTCCATACCCTCTACGTCGATAAGCCGATGCGCGGACATAATCTCATGCAGGCGATCGCCCGCGTGAACCGCGTTTTCGGCGCGAAGCCCGGCGGCCTGGTCGTCGATTATCTCGGCATCGGGAACGAGCTGAAGGAGGCGCTTGCCGAATATAGCGCTGGCGACCGCAACCAGGTGAAGCTCGATGAGGGCGAGGCGATCCGCATCATGCTCGCCAGGCTGGAGAGCGCCGCCGCGCTGCTGGGTAATGTGGGCTGGCGCGCATTCTTCGACGCGCCGCCGACCGCCCGGCTGACGATCCTCAAGCAATGTCTGGAGCATATCCTCGCCACGGATAGGCGATCCGACTTTCTCCAGACGGTCGCCGAGCTGGAGACCGCCTTCGCGCTGTGCGCTGGCTCAGAGGCGGCGGCGGCGGTGCGGAACGAGGTCGCGCTGATGGTCGCGCTCCGCGCCAACCTGCTGAAGCATACCACCGGCGGCGGTCGCAGCCGCGCCGAGGTCGAGCGCCAGCTTCGCCAGCTCTTGTCCCGCGCCGTCGTCGCAGACGGTATCCTCGACGTGTTCAAGGAAGCCGGGCTCAACGATCCGGACATCTCGATCCTGTCGGACGAGTTCCTCGCCGACGTGCGCCAGATGGAGGAGAAGAACCTCGCCATCGAAGCGCTGCGCCGCCTCCTCGCCGACGAGATCAAGGTTCGGGAGCGGTCGAACATCATCGAGGCGAAGAAGCTGACAGAGCGGCTGGACGAGGCGCTCCGCAAATATCACAACCGCGCCGTCGACAGCGTCCAAGTCATCGAAGAGCTGATTGCGCTCGCCCGCCAGCTCGGCGAGGCGGTGCAGCGGGGCGAAGAGCTCGGCCTTTCGGATGAGGAGCTCGCCTTCTACGACGCGCTGGCCGAGAACGGCTCCGCCCGCGACCTCATGGCCGTCGAGGATCTCCGCGTCCTCGCCCAGGCCCTCGTCCGCCAGATCCGCACCTCGGCGACTATCGACTGGACGAAGAAAGCCAGCGTCCAGGCCAAAATGCGACTAGAAGTGCGGAAGCTCCTGGCCCGCTACGGCTATCCGCCCGACCTTCAAAAAGCAGCTGTCGACCTTGTCATCGCCCAGGCGGAAGGCTTGGCTCGCAACTGGGCAGCTTGAAGTCGGCGTGTCGTGCTGGTGCGGAACTTGCTGAGGGAGCTCACGAAGAGGCGGACGGACGGACGCCTCTATGAGCGGCCACCCGCCGTCCGGACTCAGCTAGAGGAGCTGGTCGGAGTGGACCGGGCGCTTCTAAGTCAGCGCATCCACATAGTCAGTCGGCGCGACCGAGATTATGTCGCCACCGAGTGTCTGGTCTACCTGTTGCGCGAGGCTGCGCTTGGTCCGGACAGCTCCTGGTTTGACCGGCTTTGCTCCGCATTGCTGACGCGATGCGCACTCAACCTGCGCTGGTCGGTTCAGGCCGGCGCCCTAGTGGACGCCGAGGGCGTGCGGGAGGAGATCCTGGGTGACTTCGCTCTGCGGCTCGCGGAGGCGCTTCGGTCGAACCCCGAGCGGCTTGATCCCTACGAGGTCGCCTTCGACCTGGCCTTCGCCGCCTTTCGGCGGGACAGGCTGAGGGGAGAGGTGAAGAGGGCGCGCCGGCAGCCGACCTTCAATCCGACGCCCTCCAACGATCCCGCCGATCCGGACCGCTGGGTGCTGGCGCTGCGTGCCGACGACGGTTCGGAGGACATCGGCCTCTACGGCGCGGAGTATGGGATTTTCCGGAAATCCGTTCTGGCTGCGATTGATGAGCTGCCGGAGCCCGAGCGACAGGCGATCTCCCTTCGACTGCAGGGCTGGCCGATACATTCGGATGATCCGGGGACGGACACGATAGCTAGGAGATGCGGAGTGGATGAGCGAACGGTTCGAAACCGGATCAGGAGCGGCGTGCGGAAGCTGCTGTCACGAGCCCAGGGTGAGCTGCATTGAACTCGTCACAGTCCAACCCGTCGATCGGCGAAGTCCTGCAGGATTTCGCCACGGGCGACGTGAGCGACCCTCGCCTTGCCGACTTCGTGCGGCGCTTTCCCGGGTATGAAGCCGAGCTACGCGCCTTTGCCGCCGAGGCGGCGGCGCTCATGCGGGAGGCGCAGCCCGAGACTGTCGCCGTCGATGATCTTGCGATCGTTCGGCGCACGCTTCCGCGGCTGACGGGCCTTCACAATGAGTTGACCGCAAGCCGAGCCCGCGACGTCTTCGAGGGGCTCGCGCCGGCGGAGCTCCGGACCATCGCGCGGCGGCTCGATTTGCCGATGCCGTTCATGGACAGGCTCAAGAGCCGGCTGGTTGAGGTGACGACGATCCCAGCCGCTTTCGTGGCCTGGCTCGCACGGGGCTTCGAGGCAACCGAGGAGGACATCCGTTTCACGCTTGATAAGCCGGCGCTCGCCGGCGGCGCCGGCGCATTCGTGATCGATGGTGCCGCGGGCTCGTCGAAACAAACCTTCGAGGAGGCGTTGGAGACCTGCCCCCTTAGCGGGGAACAGCGCGATCGGCTCCGGAGGGTGGCGCAGCCTCCGCGCTGAACCGCCCCGAGCTGGCTGCCGCCGCCCGGTGGACCACACCCTGATGTGCACAGCTGGAGCGTTTAGGCGCTCCGCTCTCATAGCGTCCTAGGCTCGTGGCCGTGAGCCCCGTTTCGTGCGCTGTCCCGTTCGCGCGAAGCCGCGCCGCCCGAACGCTCCACCGGCGGCCCTCCACGGCTGCTCCCCGGATACCAGCCACCCTCCAAAAAAGAATTTCGCCTCACCTTTCCGGTCGTCGGCCTCCGTTTCGATTGAGTGGCTGTCGGGTCGGGAAGGCTGCGCCGGACCGCCCGCCTCAACAACGGAGGTTAGAATGCAGGTAGACGAGAAGGAGAAGAAGGGCGGCGGCCAGGACAACAAGTTCGAGGTCACCGTGTCCTTCAACGGCATAACCAAGCCGCTGGAGGTCAACCGCAACCAGGCGGTGCAGTCGGTGATCGCGCGTGCGATGGCGCTCTTCCACAATCCGGGTGGCGATTTGGCCCTGTTCCTCGGCGGCGCCGAGCTGCAGGCCGGCGTCAGCGTTGAGGCTTCGGGCATCCAGCCGGGCTCGGCGCTCCTGCTCCGGCCGCGCCAGGTGCGGGGCGGGTGATGCGTTACCGTGTGCCCTCGTCCGTTCTGGAGCGGACGTTCCGCCACTTCCGAGGATGCGGTGCGGGCAGGCGGGAGTGTCAGGTGCTGTGGGTCGGTCCCTGGGCCGATCCACAGCTCGTCACCGACGTCGTCCATCCCCGCCACAGCGCCTCTCCGGTCGGGTTTCAGTTGGACGACGCCTGGTTGGACGGCTTCTGGCGCAGGTTGGCCGATGAGGGTCAGGGCGTGCGTGTCCAATGCCACACGCATCCCGGGGCCGCATACCACAGCGCGACGGACGACGCCTTCCCGATCCTCGCGACGCCCGGCTTTCTCAGCCTGGTTTTCCCCCGCTTCGCTACCGGGCCCGTCGGCTTCGACCTGGCCTTCCTCGCAAGGGTCGACGAGCGCGGCGGGTGGCGCGAGGTGCCCATTGCTGAACATTTGGAGGTAATCTGATGCTTGCCGATGCCCTCGACCGGACGCTCCTGCTGATGAGGACGGACCTCGTGCCGGGTGTCCCCTCCGAGCGCCTCCTCTCCGCGCTGACTTCAACGAGCGTCGTTCTCGTCGCCGGGGACGATGTCCTCGCCACCCACTCCGGCCAGTCGGCCTTCGTCACGGCGGCTATGCTGATGGCCCGGTCCGGCCACTCGGTTTGGCTGGAGGCCGAGGACGTCGGCCTCCTCGGTCCTCAGCCTCCCCTCCGCCTGCCGACGCTCACCAGCGCGCTGCGCGAGCTCGGAGCGGACCTCCTGCCGGGCTGGTCCTTCCAGAAGGGCCCGCCTCCGGCGTCGGTCGACCTCGTCGTGGCCTTTGGCGGCGCGTCGTTCTCCGGAGCGCCGGCGCACGTCCTGAGGCTGGACGCGGACGACTGGTCGGCCGCCTGCGGCGGCGGCGGCGCCGGATGGAGCGGCGGCGAATGGCCCGTGGGCGGGCTCGCCGCGGCGGCGCTCGCTGCGGGTGAGGCGTTCAAGGCGGCCATGAGGGACCTGCGGACGGCCGCCGCGTGTCCGCCGATGTTCGACGAGCTCTATGCGCCGGCGGCCGACTGCACCGTCGCGCTGGCGCCGGCCGGCACCCGGAAGGCTCGGCGGCTCGGCTTGTTCGACATCGTCAGCGGCGGGGCCATCGGCAACGGCGTCCTCCACGCGCTGCTGCGGATGCCGGACGTGACCGGCGCGGCCCGTGTGATGGACGACGACACCAGCGCGCTGAGTAACCTCAATCGAAACGCGCTGCTGCGGCGCTCGCGCCTAGACTTGGCCAAGGTGGAGGACCTCGCCAGCTATTCCGGCGGCCTCGAAATCGTTCCGATCGTCCACCGCTACGGAAGCGACGATGGCTCGGAGCCGCGTCTCGCCGATACTGTGCTCGTCGGCGTGGACCACATCCCCTCGCGTTGGGCCGCCCAGCGCTCGGATCCGGAGTGGCTGGGTATCGGCGCCACTGAGCGCTTCTTCGTGCAGGTCTCCGCGCATCCCAGGGGCGAGGCCTGCGCGCAGTGCCTGCACCCGGAGGGTTCGCCCCCTGAGGGTGAGATCCCGACGGTGGCGTTCGTCTCTTACTGGGCGGGACTGCTGCTGTCAGTTTCCCTGCTTCGCAGGTGCGCCGCGGACGAGGCGGGTCCAGCCGAGCGCCAGGCATTCTTTCCCGCGCTCCGCCCCGAGGCGTGGTCCGCGGCGTGGAGCAGCGTCGCCGCGCGGGAGGGCTGTCCAACCTGCTCCGTTATGGTGGCTTAGGTCATGTCCAGCGTGCTCCCCACCGACCTCGGTCGCTTGAGGGTCGGTTCGCCGGCGGCTACTGGCTTGTTCTGTGATCGAGCAGGGGGCGGAGCGCTGGTGACTGAGACGGGGATATCTCCGGAGGATCGGCGCGGGTCAGGCTCGGCACGTCTGGCGGCGGGCCGTCAGCTTCCAAAGCTCCTGTTCGCGACATCGCTGGAGCGGCTTCGGGCCTCGATCGGCGCCGCTGCCGACGAGGCAACCGAGCTGATCCGGTCGGCGGGCATGGAGCTGCTGGACGTCGGCGGGGCCGCCGCGCCGTGGCGCACCGTGGCGTCGGCGGCGGCCAGCGTCGAGGGGATCGTGCTGCTGGGCGGCTACGACGTGCTCCCGTCGCTGCGGCTGGACGTCCTCCCGGCTATGTTAAGGCGGCGGCTCGGGCATCCCCTCGATCTCGACGACTTCTTGGTCTGGAGTGACGAGGGATATGGCGACGTCGACGGCAACGGACTCCCGGAGCTGCCGGTGTCCCGCATACCGGACGGCCGGTCCGGCGATCTCGTTATGAAGGCCTTGCGGGGGACGATTCTCGCTCCCCGCCACGAGCGGTTCGGCCTGAGGAACGTCGCTCGCCCTTTTGCCGATGGCGTCTATGCAGGCGTGCCCGGCTCGGAGGCGATGCTTGTCTCCGAGCCGAGCACCAGCGGCGATCTCGAGGTGGAGCGACTCGCGGCTTTGAACCTCTATCTGATGCTGCACGGGTCAAACGGTGATCTGGCTTCCTTCTGGGGCGAGTCGACTGGTGGCGCGATGGTGGAGGCCTTGAACGCGCCCCAAATTCGCGAGCTCGACGGCGGGGTCGTGTTCGCCGGCTGCTGCTACGGCGGGCTGACGGTCGAGGAGCGGGCTCACGAGATCGCCGACCACGAGGTTCCCACCGTTGTGGAATGGGATCGGTCGCTCGCTCTGACGATGTTGGCGAGGGGCGCTTCGGCGTTCGTCGGCTGCACCGGCACGCACTACTCGCCGGGAGTGCCCGGGATCTTCGGAAGCCAAGTACTGCACGAGGCGTTCTGGAGGCACGTGTCTGCGGGTTCCGCCCCGGCCAGGGCACTTTACGATGCCAAGATCGACTACATCACGCGCATGCCTTACAACGGCGACCTGGGCATGGTGGCGGTCTTGTTGAAGATGTGGCGCCAGTTCACGTGCCTTGGGCTCGGCTGGTAGGAACGGAGCGATACCATGGCTGAAACTCCCAGACAGATAGCGAAGCGGATACTGCCCGGCTGGAAGGTGGTGCGGACCGGCAAAGCGGATCGCGCAGAGGCGGGATCCGACACCCAGACGCCGAGCCTGGACGTGCTCCGTCAGGCCTATGACCTCAAGCCGACGAGGGTCGGCGAGGGCTTCGCCGCGGCTTCAGGCGCCGGCGACGAGGCTGAGTTCGTGGTGATGGAGCCGCCGGCCGACCAGCAGCGAGTTGGACGCAAGGTGGTGGTGGTATCGAACGGAAGGGCGATCGCCGTCCAGGGCTGATCAGACCTCGATCGTGGCAACGTTCTCGACGAGGTTCCGGGCGGGGATGCTGGCCGCGATCGCCGCCATCAGGTCGACGTCGGTCCGCCTCGTGCGGATCGAGACGATGAGGCTGAACCGGGCGGTGGCGTCGTAGTAGCGCTTCTCCTTGCGGTCAGCCCACCAGCCCTTCACGGGGAACACCGCGATGCCGTCGCGATCCGCCAGCTCGAACGCCTTGCCGTTCCAGATGTCGTGATGGAGGGTTCCGTAGCCTCTCCGCCGGGCGCCGACGCACCAGCCCCGGTCGCCTGCGCCCCTCGCTAGGGAGGCGCCCTCCTCCAGCTCCGCGAGCAGGTTGATCCGCCGCTGCGCCTCCGCGTGCGTGTCATCTGCCGACTTGAGGTCGAAGCGCAGGCGGTGTGACGCGTAGCGGTCGAGCCGGTGCCGGCTGCCGGCGTGCGGATCGGGCTCGGCGAAGTAGGACAGCGTGCACCTGAGCTGCACCGGCTCCTGGTTCAGGCCCAGCAGAACGTCGCGAGGCCAAGGCAGCCTGAAGTACTTCATCTCGCGCAGCTTCACCCGGTCGTTCTCCAGGGTGAAGGGGCGGATCTCGTCCTCGACCACCAGCGTGAGCGCGTTGCCGGCGCTCGCGAACAGCCGCTCCTCGTCCGGTATGCCCCAGCCGAAGCAGTCGAGCACGCCCGCCCACGCCTCGGCCTCCGCCACGCCGCGGCGCCGCGCCTGAGCGTGGCGTGCCCGCATGGCCTCGGTCCAGTCCGCGCCATGCACCATCATCCCTCTCAGGGTTTCGGCGCGGAAGTTGGGATAGGCTGACGAGAGGCGGGTGGCGATTCCGGCCGCCCGCGCCGTTGCGGCGCTGGTGTCGGCGACCCAGGCCAGCGGGCGCCAGTGGACGTCCTTCCCGGTGGTCAGGACCATCGTCTCCTTTACGGGGTGGGAGCAGTCACCCTCCTCGTCCACGACGTGATTGCCGCCCTCCATGACGAGGTCGGGTTTGTTGGCGTATCGCATCTCCCACTGCTGGGCGGTGCGGGAGGTCGGGCAAAGGTCGCCCGCCGGCGCTAGCACCGTCATCGCCTCCGGGCACTTCTCCGTGGCCGCTCCAACGGTAAGGGCGTTCAGGGCTTGGCCCGGCGATTCCAGCCGGTGGTCGCGGTTGCGACCCTCGTAGTGGCTGACCTGGTAGGGTTCAAAGGCGCTGGTGCGGACGTTGCCGGCAGCGACGCAGAACAGGCGGGTGTCGTCGCCGTTGTTCCAGGCGAGCTGGTCGACGGCCGCCGACGTGCTGGTCTGACGCCCATCGTCGGCGTCCCCTGGCGCGGTGGCGGCGAGGCAGTAGACACGCGCGTCGGGCTCCTCCTCCGCGAGCGCGACGGCCTCGCGGAGCGCGACGTGGGCGGGAACGGGCGGCAATCCCGTCGGCGCCGTCACGACGACGCTTTCGATTGCCGTGTTGAGGCTGAGCGGCTCGGCGTCGTCGATCACGCGCTCGAGATCCCCGAATAGGGCCACCCCCGCCATCTTGGTGCCGTGACCGTCGTGGTCGCTGGCGCCCCAGTCAGGGCGGATGGAGTGGCACCGGTCCGGCGGCAGGAACGGCGCGAGCAGCGGGTGGATGGGATTGACGCCCGTATCCAGAATGGTGGTCCTGGCCGCCGCGGCGGGCGCCGGCCGGACGCGGCCGACGATCGTCTCAAGCGATTCCGCCCGCTCCTCGGGGTCTAGGCCATGGTAGTGCGAGGTGAAGTTGGACGCGCCGCGTAGCTCGACGACCGCCGCGCTGGCCCGGACGAGACGCGCTATCGCCGAGCGGCTGGCCCGCACGTTCACCACCGCCATGTCGATGAAGTCGCTCGGCGCCCCGGTCGGCCTTGCGCCCACAGTCTCGGCTACCCGGAGGAAGTGGGGCAGCGCGGCGAGGCGCACCCAGACCTCCCATTCGGCTTCCTGCTCAACGGCCGTCGGGAGCCGCTCGCCGGGGTCCGTCCAGAGGTCCTCGACCGTCGCGACGCGGAAGTCGTCGGCCGACTCGAACAGCCAGAAGCGCTGCGGTCGCCGCTCGTCCTCCTCCTCGTCCCAGGATTCATACTTGTCGAGCGCCTTGAGCAGGCTCTTGGCGCTGGACTCCTTCACGAAGAAGACGGCCAGGTCGCGATCATCCTGACGGGAGCGCTGCACGTTCAGGAGCTGCAGTCCCCGGCTTTCCAGCTTAAGGTCCCCCACCTCCACCTCGATGCCCTTCCGGCTCTCGACGGCGACCGGGATGCCGCGGGCGGCCGGGGGGATCCGGTGGCGCGCTTGCTCCGCTCGGGCGCGGGGCAGTTCGGCGATCGCCTCGGTCAGCGCCTGCCGCAGCTTGCGGGCGTGCCTGGTGCGGTTCGGGACCTCCGGTGGCCGGTCCTTCGATCCGCCGCCGCGCGGCCGGAAGCGCTCGGATGCCTCGCCGAGGGCGCGAAGATGGAGGTGCCTATACTTCCGCATTGATTCCTCGGGGAAAACGGCCGGGAACTATGCCTCGAGGGGTGGAGGCAGGTCAATGCGGCGCCGGGCCGGTGGATCGGGGCCAACCGGCCGTTGGCGCGGGGCCGGAAGGTTGCTGGCGCAGGTCGAGCGGACGCACGTTCGGGCCCGGCAAACTTGCCGCTCCGCAGTGCCCGGGCTGACGTGCGGGGCACGCCCCCGCTCCTGCGGATGCGGTCAGTGCGTGTGGAGCTCGGCCCGATCGTGCAGTGCGCGCACCAGCAGCTCGGCGGTCAGGATGCCGCCGTTTTCCAGCACGGCGTCGCGCGCCGCGTCCTCGGCCGCGGCGGCAAGATCGGCGTGGCTGAGGTCCGATGTGGCCGCGTCGACGGCCTGCCAGTCGATCGCGTCCCGGTCGAACTGCACGAGATGGTTGCGCATCACCTTCCGCGCCTCCTCGGCCGATGGCGTCCCGTAGAGGAACGAGCCGTGGAAGCGGCGGAAGATGGCGGGGTCGAGCAGCGTCCGATGGTTGGTGGCGGCGATCACGATCGCGCCGGAGTTTTCCTCCTCGAGGAACTGGAGAAAGGAGTTGAGCATCCTTCGCGCCTCGCCGATGTCGTTGTCCGAGCCGCGCCTGGTGGCTAAGGCGTCCACCTCGTCGAAGAAGTAGACGCCGCGGGTCGTCTGCATGGCGTCGAAAATGAGGCGCAGCTTCGCGGCCGTCTCGCCCATGAACTTGGTGATCACCCCGTCGAGCAGGATCGTGAAGAGCGGTAGGCCGAGCTCGCCCGCGATGGCCGCGGCGGTCATCGTCTTGCCTGTGCCGGGCGGGCCGGAGAAGAGAAACTTGCGGCGCGGCCGGAGGCCGCGCTCCTCGAGCGCCGCGCGCTCCCGATGCTCGCGCACCACGCGTCGCACCTGTCGTTCGAGCCCCGGGCTGAGCACCAGGTCGGACAGCGTCTCCTCGGGATAGGAGGCGCGGATGAGCCCCGCGAGCTCGCCCCGCGCCTTCGCGAGCGGCGTAACCCGCTGGCCCGACCGTGAGGCGGTGTCGGCGCGAATGCTGTCTACCAGCCTCTGCACCTCCTCCGCCACCTTCGTCTTGCCGGCGCGCTCGGCGTCGCCGGCGATCTCCTCGGCGATCGACAGGAAGCGGTCATCGTCGCCCGCTGCGTGGCTCCGGATCATGCTGATGATCTGGCGAGCGTTCGTCATCTTCCATTCCCTCCCTTGCTCGCCTTCGGGCGCGATGCCGCCCGTAGCGCCTCTACCTTGCCGTTGAGATCAAGGAGAAGTTTATATGTTTTTCGCAATAAATGCAATTCCTCATCTTCTCCATTTGCGCGCTTGGCCGCGCCCGCTGCGCTGTCCCGGATCACCGCCTCGGCCCGGCGCAGGAAGTCCGCGGATGCCTGCCCTGAACTGAGTGCTCGGCTCAACCGCGAAGAAGATACCCGCATTCTCTTCGCGAGCTCGACTTGGGACCAGCCTGCTGCTCCCATGATCCTTCGCAGCGCGTCGATCGTCTCAATTGCCGAAGCGTTTGCTTTCCTTCCTCGCATCGACATACAGGTAGCAGAAATTGCAGTAATTGTAAGAGCGGGTCGTTTGCTCACGCTCCGCGCCTGACGGCGCCTACGACCATCATCTTTTCGTCGCCGACCACCACTCCCTAGTTGGTGCGGGAGATCTAAGGAGTTGCGTCAACTGTGTGCGGGACCGCTTGGCCACAATAGGGCGGAGGATGCATCGGAGCCCTCGCCGGAGCGCCGCACTTCAACGTTTGGGGCGCGGCGGCGTTGGCGATGCGCATAGCGCGACGTGATTGGCTAAGTCGAGCGCAAAGCTGCAGCCACCAGACCGGCCGCTAATGGCCAGCTTGGGTAGAGGTTCGGCATGCCAGCTTTGAACTAGGCGGAGGTTCGGCGGCCGGCAAGCGAGTGACACTGGACAGGTACACACAACCGCTGCACAAAGGCTTCGCAATCCTGCGAGAACCGCGGAAATCCGTGGCTTTGGGCGAGAGCTATTCTGGTCTGGAATCCTCTCTCCCCGACCAATTCTTGCGCAAGATCAGCGGACGGCCGGCCCGGTCCTCCGCGGAGTGGTGGCGGGAGCCGCCGCGCGGCTCCCGCTCCGTTCGGTCAGGCGGCAGCGTCGCTTTCGCTCTTCTTGGGACGGCCGCGGCCGCGGCCACTTGCCGGCTTGTCGCCGCCGCCGGCTTCACCGGCGCGCTCGGCGCGCGCT
>SXGU01384645.1_pt1 | contig 16114 bp, 13 predicted proteins | sample 3174531 | NCBI WGS metagenome assembly SXGU01 (sample SAMN11356863, study PRJNA531348) | freshwater metagenome | isolation source: freshwater sample F1-140 | place: China: Fuxian Lake, Yuxi | collected 2017-12-25 | reverse complement strand
CGGGTTACGCGGGTCGTCTTCCGGGATTCCGGCTTCGACCTTGCCCACCAAGTCGGCGCCAACGTCGGCTGCCTTGGTGAAGATTCCACCTCCAACGCGCAGGAACAGTGCAAGCAATGATCCACCGAATCCGAAACCGACGAGCATCGCCGACGAGGTGTTCTGGAACAGCGCGATGATGATGGTCGCGCCGAGCAGACCGAGACCCACGGTGAACATGCCGGCGACTCCGCCGGTGCGGAAGGCGACTCCGAGCGCTTCGCGCATCGACCCACGTCGCGCTGCTGCCGCGGTGCGGACGTTGCCACGAGTGGCGAGCGTCATGCCGATGTAACCGGTGAGTCCCGACGCCACGCATCCGAGCAAGAACGCGATGGTTCGGAATATTCCGGAGGATACGAAACTCAACGCAGTTTCACCATTCGGCTTGTCGATGGCGACCGAGGTCACGAACACGATGATCGCCACCGGTACGAGGATCATGCCGATGGTGCGGAACTGACGCTTGAGGTATGCCCACGCGCCGACCTGGATCGCCGTGGCGATCTCCTTCATCTTCGGCGTACCTTCGTCCTGGGCGAGCACCGAACGCACGAGGAAGAGACCCACCGCGAGCGCAAGTATCGATGCCGCGCCGGAGAGGGCGAGAACCAGCCATTCGCCGCCTCGGAGGGTGAAATCCTGCCAGCCACCTTCAGATGCCAAGAGAGCAGTCACGTTGAATATTCCTTGCTACGAGAGGGGCAACCTATTGGTTCTCCCCGTTTAATGGGTCCCAGAGAGTGTAGAGAACTCCGAGGTCGGTCGTCAGTTGTCGGTGAGACGGGCTTCACGCCGACTTTCGGGGTGACGAGTTCTGGGGAGGGGGCCGACAGAACTAGCGTCAGCAACGGACTTCCCGCCCATGGCTACCTCCACCGCACCCGTTCGTGAGCCAGTCACGGCGACCGCGACCACCATCAAGAAGCGAAAGCCGTTCCTGGTCGACCTGTATTCGACGGCCGTCGGCAAGAAGTACGCAATGGCGATCTCCGGGCTGGCCCTCATGGGCTTCGTGTTGTTCCACATGATCGGGAACCTGAAGATGTACCTCGGCGAGGCCGATCTCAACGAATACGCCGAGTTTCTGAAGAAGTTGCTGTATCCGCTGGCACCCAAGGAGTCGGTGTTGTGGATCCTCCGACTCGGTTTGCTCGGCATGTTGGTGTTGCACCTGCACGCCGCCTGGTCACTCACCATGCTGAATCGACGGGCTCGTCCGGTTCGCTACCAGAGCGCCCGCGATTACCAGGAAGCCTCTATGGCGAGTCGTTCGATGCGGCTCTCGGGCATCGTGGTCTTCGTTTTCATCGTTTGGCATCTCCTCGATCTCACGTTTGGAGTGGTGAACACCATCGGCGCCGATGGCGAATACGTCAGAAGTGAGGTGTACGCCAACGTCGTACGCAGTTTCGATCGTTGGCCTGTGGCGCTGTTCTACGTCGTTGCGAATCTCCTCCTCGGATTGCATCTGAGTCATGGCGTGTGGAGCATCTTTCAGTCGCTCGGTTGGAACAACCCCCGCTTCAACGCATGGCGCACCGCGATTGCTCGTGGTTTCGCCGCCGTCGTGGTGGTTGGCAACGTATCGTTCCCACTAGCAGTGACTTTCGGAATCGTCAGCGTCTGATCGGGGTAATCACATGACCATGCTCGAGAATCGTCCAACCACCAACGCGAAACTCAACTCGAAGGTTCCGTCCGGCGCGTTGAGTGAAAAGTGGGACACCTTCAAGGCCAACGCCAAGTTGGTGAATCCCAACAACAAGCGCAAGTTCAAGGTCATCGTGGTGGGTACCGGTTTGGCGGGCGCTTCCGCTGCGGCGACGCTGGCCGAACTCGGCTACCAGGTGGACGCTTTCACGTTCCACGACTCACCGCGTCGCGCGCACTCCATCGCGGCGCAGGGTGGCATCAACGCTGCAAAGAACTATCAAGGTGATGGCGACAGCGTGTCGCGACTCTTCACCGACACCATCAAGGGCGGCGATTTCCGTTCACGCGAGGCGAACGTGTACAGACTCGCGCAGGTGTCGGTCAACATCATCGACCAGATGGTTGCGCAAGGTGTTCCGTTTGCACGCGAATACGGCGGTCTCCTCGACAATCGCAGTTTCGGCGGTGCACAGGTGAGCCGCACGTTCTATGCGCGAGGTCAGACGGGTCAACAGTTGTTGCTCGGCGCGTACCAGCAGCTCTCCCGGCAGATCGGTTTGGGAGGCGTACGACTCTTCAATCGTTGTGAACTCGTCGACATCGTCGTGATCGATGGACGCGCCGCGGGCATCGTCACTCGCGACCTGCTCACCGGTCAGGTGACCAGTCACGCGGCTCATGCAGTGGTGTTGGCCACCGGCGGGTACGGCAACGTGTACTTCCTCTCGACCAATGCGATGAACTGCAACGTCACCGCAGCCTGGCGTGCGCATCGCCGTGGCGCGTACTTCGCCAACCCCTGCTACACCCAGATTCACCCCACGTGCATTCCACAAGCCGATGAAACCCAGTCGAAACTCACGTTGATGAGCGAATCTCTGCGCAACGACGGTCGGGTCTGGGTGCCGAAGAATGCCGACGAAACACGGCCGGCGCACCAGATTCCCGAGGCGGAGCGTGACTACTTCCTCGAACGGTTGTACCCGTCGTACGGAAACCTCGCACCCCGTGACATTTCGTCGAGAGCCGCCAAGCGACTGGTGGACAAGGGGCAGGGAGTCGGACCGCTCAAGAACGGCGTCTATCTCGATTTTTCGGCGGCAATCGCGCGACTCGGTCGCAACGTGGTGGAGGAGCGGTACGGAAACCTGTTCGAGATGTACGAACGAATCGCCGGGGAGAATCCTTACGACGTGCCGATGCGTATCTACCCAGCCACGCACTACACGATGGGTGGATTGTGGGTGGATTACGAGTTGCAGACCACGATCCCCGGTTTGTACGCGGCTGGCGAGGCGAACTTCTCAGATCTCGGTGCCAACCGACTCGGCGCTAGTGCATTGATGCAGGGACTCGCCGACGGATATTTCGTGCTGCCGTACACCATCAGCAACGGACTGGCACCGCTCCTCAACAAGAGTGTGCCGGGAGTCGATCATCCCGAGTTCAAGCGCGTCGAAGCCGAGGCCCGCAGTCGCTACGAGGGCTACATCAACGTGAAGGGGACTCGCTCACCCGACTACTTCCACCGTGAACTCGGCAAGATCATCTGGGACTACTGCGGAATGGAACGCGACCGAAACGGTCTCGAGAAGGCGATCAGCGAGATTCCGGCACTGTACGACGAGTTCAAGAAGGACCTACGAGTGACCGGCACCGGCGAGGGCATGAACCAAACGCTGGAAAAAGCCGGACGCGTCGACGATTTCTTCCAGTTGGGCATGCTCATGTGCAAGGACGCCCTCGCGCGTGAGGAAAGCGCGGGCGGACACTTCCGGGTCGAATACCAGACCGATGAAGGCGAGGCTCAGCGCGACGACGAGAACTTCTGTCATGTCGCAGCATGGGAATGGACCGGCGACGCGAACGAAGCCACCCGCCACGCGGAAGAGTTGTCGTTCGAGACGTTGCAATTGGCCACGAGGAGTTACAAGTGAGCCACACACTCTCGAATCTCACGGTGAAGGTGTGGCGTCAAGACGGACCGAATGCGGTCGGTCGATTCGAAACCCACGTCATCGAGTCCATCACCGACGAGGCGTCGTTCCTCGAAATGCTCGACGTACTCAATGAACGGCTCATTTCGCAGGGCAAAGAAGCCGTGGTGTTCGACCACGACTGTCGCGAGGGCATTTGCGGAACCTGCTCGCTCATGATCAACGGTCAGGCCCACGGACCGCAACGGGCGACCACCACGTGTCAACTGCACATGCGATCGTTCAAGAGCAACGACACCATCGTGATCGAGCCTTGGCGTGCCGGCGCATTCCCCATCGTGAAGGACCTCATGGTTAACCGTTCGGCCTTCGATCGCATCGTCGAATCGGGTGGCTACATCACCTCACCGACCGGAGGCGCACCGGATGCCAATCTCATTCCGGTGCCCAAGCCGGTGGCCGACGCGGCGATGGACTCGGCGGCTTGCATCGGTTGTGGTGCGTGCGTTGCGGCCTGCCCGAATGGAGCCGCGAACCTGTTCGTCGGTGCGAAGATCGCGCACCTGAATCTGTTGCCGCAGGGCCAGGCGGAGCGATATCGACGCGCGGAGGCGATGGTCGACACGATGGACGAGCATTTCGGTTCGTGCACGAACCACGGTGAGTGTTCCGCCGCATGTCCGAAGGAGATTTCCCTCGACGTCATTGCCTTGATGAACAAGGATTATCGCTCGGCGAAATTCAAGAATCGCAAGGAACTGTCGCGCAACTAGGTCGCGGAACTTCATCGTGCTGAACGACGTCGCTACGTGGGTGCAAGACGTCATTGAACGTCTCGGTGCCGTCGGCGTAGCGCTTCTGGTCATTTTGGAGAATGTCTTCCCGCCGATTCCTTCGGAGATCGTTCTGCCGTTCGCCGGCTTCGTCGCGCAACGTGGCGATGGTTCGGTTGTGGTGATGATCGTGGCAGCCACGCTTGGAGCCGTGGTCGGTGCACTCGTGCTGTACGCCGTTGCCGCGCTCATCGGTCCCGCCCGATTGGCGATGTTCATCGGACGGTTCGGTCGGTGGTTCGGAGTGAAGCCCGCGGACTTGGTTCGTGCAGAGGCTTGGTTCGATCGTCATGCCGTTGCCGCGGTGTTGTTGGGTCGCTGCGTCCCGCTGATTCGCTCGGTCGTGTCGATTCCCGCCGGTTTCCGTCGAATGCGACTGGTGTCGTTCGTCGTCTATACGGCCGTCGGAAGTGCGATCTGGAACACTGCCCTCATTGGTGCTGGCGCCATCCTCGGGGACCAATGGGAGCGCGTCGAGCCATACATCGCAACCCTGCAGTGGGTCGTCATCGGCCTCATGACGGTGTTCGTGGTGCGCTTCGCTATTTCGAAGATGCGACGTCGCGCCTAGTGTCGTCACCATGAGCGAACTCTCGGGAAGGGTCGCCATCGTCACCGGCTCCTCGAGTGGTATCGGTGAATCCACCGCCCATCGTCTCGCCGAACTTGGCGCCAACGTCGTGGTGAATTCGGCATCGTCGGTGGAGGCGGGTCGGAAGGTTGCGTCGAATCTCGCCACGAAGGGTTCGTACGTACAGGCCGACATCAGCGACAAGGCGCAAGGCCAGCATCTCATCGACGAGACGTTGAAGACGTTCGGTCGACTCGACATCCTCGTGAACAATGCAGGATGGACCACCCTCGTGCCGCACGGTGACTTGGACGCACTCACCGACGACATCTTCGACAAGACGTTCAAGGTGAACGTCTATGGGACGTGGTGGCTCACGAAAGCGGCAATACCTCATTTGAGGAAGAGTGAGGACGGCAACGTGGTCACCATCACCTCAATCGCGGGCGTCCGTCCCGTCGGCAGTTCCATGGCGTACTCCATGACGAAGGCGACGCTCAACCACATGACGCTGCTCTTGGCCAAGTCGTACGGCCCGATCCGATTCAATGCCGTGGCTCCGGGTCTCGTACAAACACCGTGGACGCAGGACTGGGGAGCGATGCATGAGTTCATTTCGAAGACCTCGCCGCTGAAGCGTTCGGCATACGCCAGCGACTGCTCGGAAGCGGTACTCGGCATCGTCCGAAACCCGCACATGACCGGGCAGGTGCTCGTGATTGACGGAGGGTTTACGCTCGTCTCGTGACGATGCACCGCACGTACGCATCCACGTTGCCCGCCGGCGACTCGCATCCGTATCGCAGCGGCGCATGGCGACCGCAGGTCACCGAGCACACCGCGCGCAATCTCGCGGTCGAAGGCGAAATACCCACCGGGTTGAACGGCGTGTACCTGCGCAATACCGAGAATCCGTTGCACGAGTCGATCGGTCGCTACCACCCGTTTGACGGCGACGGAATGATCCACATGATGTCGTTCTGCGACGGTGAAGTCGAGTATCGCAATCGTTTCGTTCAGACCGACGGCCTGCGCGCGGAGATCGACGCGGGTGGTGCCTTGTGGGCGGGTCTTGCCGAACCGCCGAGTAGGTCGTTGCGCGAAGGTGCGTGTGCTCGCGGTCGCATGAAAGACGCATCGAGCACGGACATCGTCGTGCACGCCGGCGTGGCGCTGTCGAGTTTCTACCAGTGCGGCGATTTGTACCGACTCGATCCACGCACGCTCGCCGACCTCGGCAAGGAAACCTGGGGCGGCCTGTTCCCCGCGGCGGGCGTTTCGGCGCACACGAAGGTGGACGAGCGCACCGGCGAGTTGTTGTTCTTCAACTACCAGACGACCGCGCCGTACCTGCACTATGGCGTGGTGTCGGCCGATCGACGGCTCACGCACTACGTGCCGGTCGAATTGCCCGGCGCACGGTTGCCGCACGACATGGCGTTCACGCCGAACTATTCCATTCTCAACGACTGTCCGTTGTTCTGGGATGCCGACCTCATCGAGCGCGGCATCTATGCCACTCGTTACCACCGCGACATGCCCATGCGCATCGGAATCATCCCGCGTTATGGTTCGTCGTCCGAGGTTCGCTGGTTCGAGTGCCGCCCGACGTTCGTGTTGCATTGGATCAACGCGTGGGAAGAAGGTGACGAAATCGTCGTCGACGGCTACTTCGAGGACGACCCGTCACCGCGCGTGGCGACCGATGCCACGATCGAGGCGAAGATGTTCCGCTTTCTCGACCTGCACTCCATGAAGTCACGCCCGTACAGGTGGCGCCTCAATCTGAAAACCGGGTCGGTGCAGGAGGGCTACCTGAGCGACACGATCACCGAGTTCGGGATGATCAACCAACAGTGCGCTGGCATGCCATACAGATACGTGTATTCCGTGGTGCCGACCAAGGGCATGTTCACCTTCGACGGGCTCATCAAGCACGATGTGGTCACGGGCGGGGAGGAAACAATGTTGTTCGGTGATGGCGTGTTCGGCAGCGAGACCGTCGTGGCGCGCAAGCCCGACGCGAAAGACGAGGACGATGCGTGGCTCATCACCTTCACATCGGATGTCGTTAACGACCAGTCTCACTGCGTGATCTACGACGCCAAGTGTCTCGGCGACGGGGCAATCGCTCGCATTCGGCTGCCCGAGCGAATCTCGAGCGGAACCCATGCGTGTTGGGCCGCGGCGTGAGCGGCGTTACAGGTCGTTGAGTGATCGAAGCGACACGATGGTCGCTGCGGTCAATGCGAAGAGTGCGAGCACGATACTGAACGTCGCTCGCAAACCGATCGATTCGACACCCCAACCGACCAGCAGTTGTCCGACTGGTGGCGCCGAGTACATCAGTGACATTTGCAAACCATAGATGCGACCCTGGGATTCCTGAGGAACCCGTCGTTGTACCACGGTGTTCCACAGCGGATTGAATGGCCCCCAAGCGACCCCCACGATGAGTGCCAGGAGCACGAAAATCCACGTGCGCGGGAGGAACCCCATCGGCAACAGGGCGGAGGTAGAGACAATGATGATGATGCGCAGGAGCGTGGACGTTTGAAATCGCGTCGCGAGGCGACCGTACGCAAAGGCACCGAAGACGACTCCCAAGGCAATCGAGGAAAGTACCGCACCTAGTGCGGGTGCGTCGTTCAGTGAGTTGAAGTAACTCGGAAAGATCACGGTGTCGATCGGCATGTAGAGGCCACTCAACCCAGTGAGACCGAGTGTGAACGCCAGAAGAGCCTTGTCGGACTTCATGATTGAAAATCCACCGCGGAGTGCCTCCCAGAACGGCTCTGCACTCGAATGGTGTTCGCCTCGAAGTTCGCGAATTCGCATCGAACGCACGGCGAATGCGGCGAGCATGAACAGCACGCTGGTGCCACCGAAGGCGAGTATGGGTCCGCCAAAGTCGATACACCACGCGCCAATTGCAGGGCCGAGCATCCAGCCGATGGCGAAGCAGCCCTCGTGGCGACCGTTGGCCTTGTCCACGCTCATCCCTGCGGATGCGGCTGCGTTGGGGATCAACGACTTTCGAGAGGTGTATCCGGCAGGGTCGAATACCGCGCCGAGCAATGCAATGAGCGCGATCCACACGTAAGAGAGCTCCGACACCGCCTCACCGATGACGAAGAGCAGTACCGACAGACACGACAGAACATCGGAGAGCGCCGAGACCGCGCGCCGACCGACTCGATCGATGAGGCCGCCGACGACGGGCGAGACGACGATCCCCGGCAAACTCACGAGTGCTGCGAGGAGTCCGGCACGGGCCGGTGAGTCGGTTCGTTCGAGCACCAGCCACGGCACGGTGATCATCACGACACCGTTGGCGACTCCGGACGCTACGTTGGCAACTTGCAGTCGGATGAATGCCGACCGTTGGAGTACCTCGATCACCTATTTGAGGCTACGAACTTCTCCACTGCACTCATGTCAAAGGGATTGCCGAGCATCACGATCATGTGGTCGGCGCCCGCCGCTGCGTACTCGTCGACCTTCTCCAATTCTTCTGGACGCACGGCAACGGTGCGCTCGATGTCCTTGGGATTTCGTCCAACCTTCGCACACCATTCGTTGAGGATGTCGTTCTTCTTCTTGAAGTTGTCGGGTGGACCAAACGTGTTGAGTTGGTCGGCATGCTGGGCCACGAGGCGCAGTGTCACCTTCTCACCGCTCCCGCCAATCATCAACGGAATCTTGCCGTTCACCGGTCCGGGATTGAGTTTGCTCATTCGTTCCTTGATGACCGGGAGTCCCGCTTCAAGAATCTTGAGTCGACCTGGCGCGGTACCAAACTCGTATCCGTACTCGGTGTAGTCGCGCTCGAACCAACCAGATCCGATTCCCAGAATGAATCTTCCGTTGCTGATGTGGTCGATTGTGCGCGCCATGTCGGCGAGAAGCTGCGCATTCCTATACGAGTAGCACGTAACGAGTGCACCGATGGTGGCGTGTTTGGTATCGGCTGCCATCGCGGCGAGCAATGTGTAGCACTCGAAATGCTCGGCGTTCGGTTCGCCGTACAACGGATAGAAGTGGTCCCAAGTCCAGAGGCTGTCGACACCGAGATCATCGGCGCGCTTCCATGCGTCCCGCATGGCCTTCACGGTGGTCGCTTGTGGATGGAGTTGGACACCAATTTTCATGCTCCGAACCTAGCCTGAGCGGGTGGTTCACGACCCAGCGCTGGCGATTCGAAACGTGACGAAACGTTTCGGTGACTTCACCGCGGTGGATGGTTTGACATTGGACGTGCAAGTGGGCACCTGTCTGGGTCTGTTGGGACCGAACGGCGCTGGCAAGACCACGCTCATGCGAATGATCACCGGCCAGACGGGACTGAACGGGGGCTCGATCTCCGTGATGAATTTCGACGTCACTTCGCAGAGCCGCCAAGCCCGCTCGATTCTCGGGGTGTGTCCACAGCAGGACAACATGGACGACCAGCAGACCGCACGCGAGAACCTCGCCCTTTGGGCGGCCCTTTGTCGAGTGCCGCGCTCGCGTCGCAAGCAAGTGGTTGCCGACGCGCTCGAGACCGCGCAACTCGCCGACCGTTCACACGAGCGAGTCACGAACCTGTCGGGCGGCATGCGGAGGCGGTTGCTCCTCGGTCGGGCGTTCATCAATTCACCGAAGTTGGTCCTGCTCGACGAACCGACCGTAGGACTCGACCCTCAAGTCAGAAGTGACCTGTGGTTGATGATCGATCGAGTTCGTAGAAGTGGTGTCACCGTCGTGATGAGCACCCACTACATCGAGGAGGCTGAACGCCTCGCGGACGACATCGCCATCGTCAATCACGGTCGAATCATCGCCCGTGGAACTCCGCAGGAACTTCGCGAACGACATGCTGGACTGGAGGCCGTCGAGTACTTCGGCCCCACCGACGTGCTCGACGAGATCGCCGCAAAGGCGGCGAATGCCGGTTTGAAGTCTCGCCGTGCCGGGCTGAGCATCTCGGTGTTGGGGGTCGAGAAGGTGTCGTCGGAACTGCTTGCGTCGTTGGGTCGACATTCACGTCGACCCACCAATCTCGAGGACGTTTTCGTACTGCTCACCGGTGAGGCCCTCGATGGCTAGGTTCGATTTCCGTTCGCTTCCGGCCATCTGGACCCGCGAACTCATCATTTTCAAGCGCTATTGGCCGGGGGTTACGTTCACGGCAATCCTCGAACCGCTCGTCTTTCTGTTTGCAATCGGTCTCGGCGTCGGTGCTTTCGTAGACGAAATAGACGGCATGAAGTACGTCGTGTTCGTCGGTACCGGGGCAGTTGCGACGGCGGTGTTGTTCAGTTCGGTGTTTCCAGGAATGTACAACACGTTCATCGCCCGTGTATTCCAGAAGGTGTACGACGGAATCCTCTCGACTCCAACCACGACAGCAGAGTTGATGGTGGGAGAGGCGACTTGGATCTCTGCAAGGACCGCCGTGTATGGATCCGTACCGATGCTCGCAACGATTCCCTTCGGACTGTCGCCACGATGGTCGATGTTGCTCGTTCCGTTCACCTGTTTCATCTCGGCATTGGGACTCACCTTCCTCGGTCAGTACATCTCTGGCGTGGTCAAGGTGATCGATTCTTTCTCGTACTTTCAGTCGGCGCTGCTCACCCCGTTGCTCTTCGTCTCGGGAACGTACTTCCCAATCTCCGGGCTGCCCGACTGGTTCGGCACGGTGAGCAACGTGAACCCCGTGTATCACTGCATCGAGCTGGTTCGTGACTCGTGCTTCGGCACCTTGTCGTGGTCGTCGATGTGGAACGTTTTGGCGCTCGGGATGTTTGCGGTCATCACCGGAACTCTCAGCATCCGAACGATGACCAAACGACTCATCACATGAGGTTCTGATCGAGTACGGTTGGTTGACTGCTCCGAAGCGGACGAAGCTTCGGTAAGTTCGGCGTAGGAGATGTGTCAGAATCGGCGCGTGCCACGTGCCCTGCTAAGTGTCTACGACAAGACGGGAGTGGTCGAGTTTGCGCGCGCACTGCACGACGCGGGATGGGAACTGCTCGCGAGTGGCGGCACCGCAAAAACCCTCGGTGACTCAGGTCTTCCCGTCATCGACATCGCCACGCTGACGGGATACCCGGCGATTCTCGGGCACCGAGTGGTCACGCTTCATCCAGCGGTGCACGGCGGCATCCTCGCCGACACGAGCGACGCTGCGCATCTCGACGACCTCGCACGTCACGACATCGAGCCAATCGACCTCGTGGCGGTGAGTCTGTATCCGTTCGTGAGCAGGCCGAGCATCGAATTGATTGACATCGGCGGACCTTCGCTCGTGCGCGGCGCGGCAAAGAATCATGCACGCGTCGCCGTAGTGACCGACCGTTCGCAGTATGCCGAAGTGCTCGACGAGTTGCGCCAGCACGGAGCAGTCAGGGCAGAGATGCGTCGGAAATTTGCGGCGCGCGCGTTCGCAGTGACTGCCGCGTACGACACGCAAGTTGCGGCGTGGTTTGCCGAACGAGCGACTGAGCAGCCGGAGCAGACTGCACTGCCGGAAACGATCACCCTGCGGCTTGAGCGCGAGGCGACTCTGCGCTACGGCGAGAACCCGCACCAACGCGGCGCGCGCTATCACGTGGTCGGCGAGCGAAGTTGGTGGAGCCAGAGCGAGCAACTCGGCGGAAAAGAAATGTCATATCTCAACGTGTTCGACGCCGACGCTGCATGGTCGCTCGTTCACCGCTTCAATGATCCTGCCGCGGCAGTCATCAAGCATGCGAACCCCTGCGGGCTCGCCGTGGCCGACGACATCACGACGGCTTACGTTCGCGCGCACGAGTGCGACCCGCTCAGCGCGTTCGGCGGAATCGTCGCCTTGAATCGCTCCATGACCAAGGCGGCGGCCGAGGCTCTGGTGAACGTGTTCACCGAAGTCGTGATTGCTCCTTCCTTCGAACCCGGTGCGCTCGAGGTGCTGTTGACCAAGATGAATCTGCGGGTATTGCGCGCCCCGGCGCCGTTCCGCGATGGTCGCTCGCTGCGCGCTGTTGACGGAGCAGTGCTCCTGCAGGATCACGACGCGCCGTCCGACGACACGTCAGCGTGGGAGGTCGCCGGCACCGTGCAGCCGACCGCCGCGCAGATGCGAGACGCAGTGGTGGCATGGGTGACGTGTGCTGCGACCAGCTCGAATGCAATCGTGCTGGCCCGCGACGGCAGAGCAGTTGGAATCGGGGCAGGGCAACAAAACCGAGTGGATGCTGCGCGAATCGCCTGCGCCAGGGCTGGAGAACGTGCCAATGGTTCGGTTGCTGCTAGTGACGCCTTCTTCCCATTTCGTGATGGTCCGGATGTGCTGGCCGCTGCCGGAGTTTCGTTGATCGTGCAACCAGGCGGCAGTGTGCGGGACGAGGAGTCGATTGCCGCCGCCAACGAACATGACATCGTCATGATGTTCACGGGTGTTCGTCACTTTCGGCACTGACTTTTCGTCAATAATCGGCCGCGCGGTTCCTGCTCGGCACTATTGTCAGCACATGCCGTTGACTACCGAGCGTGAGTCCGAGTGTCGATGAGCCACAGTCAAGAGTTTTTCGACCGATTCGAGGGCCTCACGTTCGACGACGTGGTGCTGGTGCCTGGCTTCAGCGATGTGCTGCCCGACCAAGTTGACACGGCCACAACGTTCGCGCGCGACATCGCGCTCAGCGTGCCGCTCGTGTCGGCCGCGATGGACCGCGTGACCGAGGCGCGCCTCGCGATCGCCATGGCGCGTTGCGGAGGTCTTGGCGTGGTGCATCGCAATCTCACCGTGGAAGACCAAGCGGCAGAAGTGCAGAAGGTGAAGCGCTCGCAGTCGGGCATGATCTCCGACCCGGTCACGTTGCTGGCGACCGCCACGCTCGACGACGCCGAGCATTTGATGAACCGCTTCAAGATTTCTGGCGTGCCGATCACCGACCGCGAAGGCGTGTTGGTTGGAATCCTCACCAACCGTGACGTGCGCTTTTGCGCACCCGACGACTACAAGCGACCAGTCGGCGACTTCATGACGAGCGAGGGTCTCGTGACCGCACCCGAAGGCACGACTCTTGAGCAGGCCAAGAAGTTGTTGCAGCAGCACCGCATCGAGAAGCTTCCGCTCGTCGATGCAAAGGGGCGGCTGCGTGGCCTCATCACCGTGAAGGACATCATGAAGCGTCAGGAGTTTCCGAACGCCACGCGCGACTCGGCTGGTCGACTTCGAGTTGCTGCGGCAGTCGGTGTCGGTGAAGATTTGGAGACGCGCGTCGAGTCACTCGCGCGAGTCGGGGTGGATGCGGTGGTGATCGACACAGCGCACGGCAACTCGATGGGCGTCGTAAAAGCCATCGAGCGCGTGAAGGCGAACTGGCCCGAACTTGCGGTAGTGGCCGGCAACGTGGTCGACGAGGGTGGCGTCGAAACCTTGCACGGTGCTGGAGCGGACGCCGTGAAAATCGGAGTTGGTGCCGGTTCGATCTGTACGACACGTGTCATTGCCGGGGCCGGAATGCCGCAACTATCGGCGATTTGGTTTGCGTCGCAGCGCGCCAAACAACTCGGGATTCCCACCATCGCCGATGGTGGCGTCACCTATTCCGGAGACCTGGTCAAGGCGTTGGCGGCGGGTGCCAGCGTCGTGATGCTCGGCAGTTTGTTCGCTGGTACCGACGAAGCACCCGGCGATGTGGAACTCTTCGAAGGTCGTCGCTACAAGAGCTACCGCGGCATGGGCTCACTTGGTGCCATGACCGGGTTGGGGGCTGATCGCTACGGCTCAGCCCAGGGCAGTGGTGGTCGCAACAAATTGGTTCCCGAAGGTATCGAGGGTCGAGTTGCGTATGCGGGCTCCCTTGCCGACGTGGTGTACCAGCTCGTCGGTGGACTTCGTTCCGGCATGGGCTACGTCGGTGCGGCAACTCTTCCGGAGTTGACTCGCCGTGCGAGGTTCATGCGGGTGACCACGGCCGGTCGCGAGGAGAGTCACCCACACGACGTGACGATCACGCACGAATCCCCGAACTATCACCGTTCATAACCGTTTTTCGCTGCTAGTCAAGTAGCGAGACGACAACTGATGCAGCGCTCGCTACGGCCGAAGTTGTCAATTCACCAAAAGTGTTGACGTTTGCCGAAGTGTGTGCTCGGCGCCGCCAACAAGATTATTGGCGGTGCTGTTGGGCAAGAATTCTCAGCACATCTCGACGTGATTCCAACCACTTTGCGATGTCACGTTGATCCACGGGTAGCAAGTGGCCGGTAGTAAGAAATCCAATGAGTGCCATCAAGCCGAGCACCGCCTGTCGGGTAGCCAACTCGCCCGACAACCCAAACTCCTTCTCGATCTGATGCTGATATGAATTGAGTACCGCCTCCGCTAGTCCGAGTAACTGTGGCTCAAATTCGGGATTTCTTGCCAGGTGGGTAAAGAGAGTGAAGGCCAAGACGACGTCGGGATCCACACTCCCGGATTGGCCAGAGTTGAAGAGTGCGGCGCCAATGAGCGATGGACGTGAAGTGGCTATGTGGAGAATTGTCTCCAGAAAGAGGCGGTCACGATCTCCGAAGAAGCGTCGGACGTACATCTTGTCGACTTTTGCGCACTTGGTTATGTCTAGGGCGGTGAGTTGCGAAACGGGTCTGCCCTTGCGCAACAACTTGATGGTGGCGTTGATGAGCTTGAGCTTGGTTACATCCGCGCTGTCGTATGTCGTGCCGAGTGCAGGCCCAGGTTTTTTATTTACTGCCATCGTTGAGAGATTAGTGCTTAACTCACTGTGAATAATTTTGGTTGCTTCAGCCGAAGGCCCGAATTGGACGGACCATCCTGGCCCCGAACTTTACTTCTCCATATCTGTCTGCGTAATCCATAGTCTGCATGTAAGCGTGTAAAGAGTCGTTCTCCGTAGATGACCAGTATTCACCTGTGAATCCGCTGGCGCCAGGCCCGGTGTTGGCATTTCCAGCATTAGTGCAGACGTCATTGGAAGCTGCCTGGTTTCTCACCCAGCGGCACATTTGGTTGAGTTCGTCATGCGAAGGTAGATACCAATCGTTCTTTCCATTGTTTGAATATGAGTTTGCATATACTGCAGCCGAGGTATCCGAGTTGTTTCCAGATTGATTGACAATGTCAACAGTGTTTTGGAAGCCGTTGCCAATTCCCGTTGCGTCAGCACCAGATACCGCGAGAGACTGATTTGCTCCAGTTGACCATGTGCGTGAAACTTGGCCGCTGTACGGCGCAGCCTCCAGGTACTTACATGCTGTGTTGCAGTCAGAACCGGTTGAGGTAAAGAGGTCGTCGGCGTCGTCATGCACATAAAACACGATGCCGCCACCAGGGCCCGTGTCTCCGACTACGCAAGTGCCGCCGTTTGCACAACTTGGCCCGAAAGCACGGATTGGACGCACTGCGTTGAGTGAGTTTTTGTCGTTAGCCCAAAAGCTTCCATCGCCATGGTTCCATGTAATCCATGCCAAAGTAGAATCTAACTCTGTTGAACTCCAGAAGTCATCAAATGTGTTACTTAAGCTGACTAAATCTTTGTTGAGGTGAAGTTGATAAACCTCAAGTTTTGATGGGAGGAACCAATCCGACAAACCATTCGGGCCTCTGTACGTGCGAGTTGCCATTGCTGCGCGACCACTGGTGTTTCCGCCATTCGATTGTCCAACTATCGCCAAAGTATTCGAGTATCCAGTTCCGATAGCTTCACCACTCGCGCTAGCGCCGATCAAATCAGTTGTGTTGCCTGACCACAGGTAATTTTGATCCACCCACGCATTGGTTCCAGTCGTTGGAGCTGCCTCTAGGTATTTACATGCAGATGTCATCGTGGGACCACACGCGAAGGTGCCGCTGGCGTGTACATAAAATACGATTCCACCTCCGGGCCCAGTGTCACCAACAACACAGGCTCCGCCATTTGCACATGTTGGTCCAACTTCACTCCATTGGGCGTAGAGGGTGAAGTTGGCGGTTTGACCGTGGGTGTAGGGGAAGGTGATGGCGCTGCCACCTGTTGATGTGGTGAACCAGCCGTTGAAGGTGTAGCCGCTGCGGGTTGGGGTGCCTGGTGAGGAGGCGATGG
>SXGU01323827.1_pt1 | contig 16117 bp, 20 predicted proteins | sample 3174531 | NCBI WGS metagenome assembly SXGU01 (sample SAMN11356863, study PRJNA531348) | freshwater metagenome | isolation source: freshwater sample F1-140 | place: China: Fuxian Lake, Yuxi | collected 2017-12-25 | reverse complement strand
GTCGATGTTGAATATGCGTGAGCCTTCGCCCCAGCGATCGACGACTTGCCAGTCTTTGCCGATCACATAAACCCCGTTGTCCCAATTGTCACAATCGAGCTGCTCGAGCGTGCCGATGCCAAGGCTGGTGCTGTCGTTGACGCCAAAAAACTCATGGATCAATCCGCACAAGCGGGCCAGGCCATACGACTCGCCGGACGATGGATCGCGAAAGCCGCGGGCTTTGGCTACATCCAAGAAAGCCTGGACGGACTCTTCGCCACCGTTCCAATGTAAGTAGATGCCGACGCCCTTGGTCCGTGTTTTTGATGCTGTGATGACTGCTCTGTTTCCCATGATGTGCTCCTTATTTGACGGTGATGAATTCGATCTTGCCCAGAGCCTGGGCGGCTTTGAGCAGGCGGCTCTCCTCGGCGGGCAGGCAGTACCCGTCTTCGATCAAGAGCTGTGCTTGACGGCCAAACCAGCCTTGCAGTTGCCAGGCCAGGCCGGTGTCGATCAGGGTCTGCCAGGCCTCGATGAACTGGTCGTTGTCGGTTGCTTCAATGAAACCTTCGGCGATGCCGGTTGCGGTGTATGTATCCATGGTGATCTCCTGATTAACGGGCGGTGGTCTTGATGCTGAACACAGCGGTGGTGCTGGTGTAGGCGGCGATCTTGTCGGTGATGAGCGCCCCGAGGATGGTTGAAGACTTCATGGCGTCACCTCGTAAGGCTTGTTCCAGGCGCCGATGTAGATCGTCGTATACCAGCCGACATCGAAGTAGTCGGTTTGGGCATCGGATCGATCGTGGTTACCTACATTGAGCGCCTCAACCAGCTCGGCCACGCAAGCACGCGCCGGGCCGTCGAGTTGCTCGGCCCAGTTGTAGGTGCCGACCCTTAAAAAACCGTCGGTTATAGCCTCGTTGGGGCTATAGGCGAAGCTGTTGCGGAGCGGCAACCGCTTGTTGTAGGTACCGATAAAGTCGATTGGCCCTTTTGTAATTTTAAGGACCAGATCGCAGTTGACACGCACGGAAAGCGTGCCCTTGAGACCGTATTTTTTGAGGATGTTTTTTACTGCAGGGGCTATAGCGGCTTTACGCTGCTGTGACATGTAGGCCATGATGGTGTTCTCCAATAAAGCGCAGGCCGTCGCGGCCGCCTGCTACGCCGCCAGAGGACAGCACGCTGCCCTCTGGTTTATCCTCTGGGCGGGGATCTCTCCCGACCGTCCCGTCGATCCGCGCCTGGCGCGGCATCTCTGGAGTCCGACTCTGCGGGGCCGTTGCCGATGCCGTGATGGCATGACCCGCACTGTAGTCACCGCGTCTTAAATCGTCCAATCGAATGTTTTTATAGGGGCATAAGTAAATCGGTATAAGGCCGCCAGAGCGGCCTATTTACTGGGGTTGCCGTGGCGGGATGAGTGTGGTATATCGCACGCCATGACTACTGAGTTAAATAAACCCCCGGCGACGGTGCCGACCCGCGTACGGGCCCGCGACCGGGTCGACCCGCGCGACCTCATCGCCTACGGCGTGCTGGACGCCGCCGACGCGGCGGCGCCGATCATCGACGCCTACGCCGAGGGCCTTACTTTTCGTGCTCTGGCGCGCCGCTACGGCGTCTCCACGCGTCTGCTGCACGCGTGGCTGCGGGCCGATCCGGTGCGCGACCGCGCCTTTCATGCGGCCCGCGACGCGCGCGCGCTGGCACTAGTAGATGAGGCGCACGACCGCACGACCGCGCTGGCGGATGCACTCCCTGACGATGTGGCAGCCGTGACGGCTCGGGTCAAGCTCCTGCAGTGGGACGCGGGGCGCAGCTCTAGGCTCTACGCCGACCGCCAAGTCACCGAGACGGCGGCTACACTCGATGTCACGGTGCACCTCGCCGATGACGAGATGCGAGACCGGCTCGCCTCGCTAATCGGCGCGATTCCGCCCGGCCAGGTAATCGAGGGCGAGATAATCCCGTGATATCAAATATGTACGGTGCCTGCTATAGGCACCTCGCGCCAATTGCGGTTTTTACCAGCGCGAGGGGGTGGGGGGGGTGCCCGATTTTGCAGGACCCCCTCCCCCCGGCATCCCGCGCCGCCGCCGCCCGGGGGGTGGCGGGGCTAAGCCCGCCAGCCTATAGCACAAATTTTTCAGTTTTTAGCCCAAAATGACACCCGAAGACCACATCCGAAACTTTCTAGCCCTCCCATCCGACCTTCAGCGGGCCAGAATAGACGCACTCACTCGTGAGCAGAAAGTCGAATTCCTCCAGCTAATGGAAGAATACACACGGCGTAAAGCTAAAGATTCTTTATCTATATTTGCTGGCCGAAGAGGGTTTGTGCCCGCCGCGCACCATAAGCTGATGATCGAGCATCTGGAGGCGCTGGAACGCTACGACATTAAGAATTTGATGATGATGCTCCCGCCAGGCAGCGCAAAAAGCACCTATTCGTCAGTGTTGTTTCCTGCGTGGTTTATGGGCAGGCACCCAGAGTCGATGCTGATTTTGACCAGCAACACGATGGAGTTGGCCGAAACTTTTGGCAGGCGGATACGAAATATCGTGGGGCACGCGGATTTTAAGGCTGAGTTTGGTTTTGGCTTGTCGAGTGATTCCACGGCGGCTGCCCGATGGTCGAATGAAAAAGGCGGCGAGTTACTGGGCGCGGGCGTAGGCGGCTCGATTGTAGGGAGACGCTGCGATTGCTTAGTGATGGATGACGTGGTGCGGTCCAAAGAGGATGTGAACTCAGAGACTATGCGTGAGCGCGTATGGGCGTGGTACACCGCGGATGTGCTGACCCGGCTCAAGCCCCGCGCCAGACAGGTTTTCTGCAACACCCGGTGGCATGAAGATGATTTGGCTGGGCGGATATTGGACCGCGATCTAGGCGAGTGGACGGTGTTGAAGCTGGAGATGGAGAATACCCGCGCCGATGACCCGCTGAACCGCAAAGTGGGGGATATGCTGTGGCCGGAATGGTTTACCGAGGATATGGTAAAGCGCGCCAAGCAGGACCCTGCAAGTTGGTCGGCGCTTTATCAGCAGAACCCTAGCCCGGAAGGCGGCGGGGAGTTTAAGAAGGTCTGGATGGAGTTTTATGATACGGCCCCCAATCCGCGTAATACGACTAATTTGATTATTGTTGACCCAGCCAATGAGAAAAGCCGGAGCAGCGACTTTACGGCGATGTGGGTGATCGGTATGGGTGGGGATGGCAATGCGTATATTCTGGACGCGGTTCGGGATAGACTGAATTTAGCCGAGCGTACCGAGGTGCTGTTTAAGCTGCACAGGAAGTACAAGCCTGTTGAGGTGCGGTATGAGCAGTATGGGATGCAGTCGGATGTGTCGCACATCAAGATTGAGATGGATCGGTTGAGTTATAGGTTCCGAATCAGGGAAGTGCGCGGTAAGGTAAAGAAAGAGGACCGGATCCGGCGCTTGATTCCGTGGTTTAAGGAAGGGCGGGTGGTGTTTCCCCGGGAGTTGGCATATACCGATATTTCCGGAAAGACGCGGGATTTGGTGCGGATTTTTGTTGAAGAGGAGCTGGCAGCGTTTCCGGTGGCAAAGCATGACGATATGATGGATGCACTATCACGGCTGGCCGAACCGGGGCTAGTGTTACCCAAGCATGTGTCGGAGGAGGATAAAAAGTTGATGTTTGCGGATGAGGCGTTTGCTTTCCAGCCAATCGATGAGGTGATGGGGTATTGATATGGATCCCCGGCGGGTACAGGGTATGTGTTTGCGCGTCTACGGCGCGACGATAAGCAAGGCCGACGCGCAAAAAGTTGCGTTGGCGCACTTGACATGCCAGCAAAAATTAAGTAATCCGCTTCTTGACTCATTGCTGTACTTCCTGAACAATCCGCAAAAGTCTATTTAGGAGCCCTCTATGGCCAAGCTATATGTCACCGAATTTCGCAGTGCGCAACAACAACCGGGAATAGTCAATTCGATTCCCGATGTGATGGGCGTTACCGAGCAGACGCCGGTGACGATTGGCGCAAGCAGCGCGCAATCAGCGGCGTTTAATGTGGGGACCAGCGTTGTGCGGCTGCACACCGACGCGGTTTGTAGCGTGGCGTTTGGCCCGGACCCGACGGCAACGGCGGCCAATATGCGAATGGCGGCCAACGAGTCGTTGTTGATCGCGGTGCGGCCCGGCACGAGTTTCAAAGTTGCCGTGATCACCAACAGCTGATGCTATATCCCAGCGCCGGCGACGATAAACTGACCGAGTCGTTTGACCTGCAGGTCTCCCGCGGGCAGGTGGATGGCCACTCGACGGTGATCGTGTTTGGCTACAACGCCGATGTGGATACCAGCGAAGAGCAGATCTGGCCGGACGGCGGACTGGTGCCGCACCCGGCTAGCGCCGTGACGCTAAGCGTTAGCTCGACCAGCACGGAGGATACCGCTGCGGGTACGGGCGCGCGGACGGTGTATCTTGAGGGACTGGATAACAGCTTCGCGGCGGTTAGCGAGACGGTCACTTTGAATGGTCAGACTGCGGTAAGCACGACAAACCAGTACCGCGCCGTGAACGGCTTTACGGTGATGACCGTTGGCTCGACGGGAAGCAATGTAGGCGTGATCAACGCCGGGACGGGGACCGTGACGGGCGGCACGCCGGCGGTGCTGTATGACACGATTGCGGCCACCTTTAATAGCCGCACGACCGCGCACTACACGGTTCCAGCGGAGTACGCGGGGTACTTGAAGCGAGGCGTGTTTACCGCCGGGCAGGCCAGCGGCAGCAGCGGGGTAACGGGTAAGATGCTGGTGACGGATGAGAATGGGGTTACCCGCGTGGGCGCTGTGGTAGCGCTTAACAATGGCTCAGCGCGCTATGACTTTGATCCGCCGCTGCGCATCGCGGCCAAGAGCGGTATCGGCGCAACAGCCGCAGGAACTTCAGCCAACAACGCCGTATCGGCGATGTTTGATATTATCCTTATTCAGAACGAGCCGTGATTATGGATTACGAATACGACGACGAAGAGGCGCTGGCTGAGTATGAGGCCCCCGAGGCGCGGGTCGACTACGAGGCGCGCATCACGGCTATCACCAGCCAGGTTACCAAGCGCCGCACGGATGCTATCCAAGGCCGGCGCAATAGCGGTATCGAAGAAGAGTGGAACGAGGACGAGGATTTTTATCGGGGCGTGGATGACGCCAACCGAGACCAGCTGTCCAAGCCGATCAGCCACACCGGCGGCGCTATCGGCGTGCGCAAGGTAAGCACCACTCGCAGCACGGTGTTTATCAATATCACGCGGCCCTATGTGGATAGCGCCGCGGCACGCCTGTCGGATCTGCTGTTACCGACAGACGACAAGAACTGGAGCATCAAGCCCAGCCCGATTCCGGAGCTGATGGATGCGCTCAACGATGTCACGCCACTGGAGGATGCCGAGACCGGCGAGGCGTTGGTGCAGGAGCCGAGGCTGGACACTATGCCCGCCGCGGCGATGGGCGGAATGCCAACTAACTTGCCGGGCGTGGGCGACCGCGCGGCGGAGCAGATGGGCGTGCCTCAGGGCATAGCGGGTATGCAGCCGCGCCAAAAGACGGTCTCGGATGTGGCCGCCGAGGAGTTGGACCAAGCCAACCAGAAAGCCGAGGCGGCGACCAAGCAGATCGACGATTGGCAGATCCAGACTCACTACGCAGGCGAAGTTCGGAAGGTGATCGAGGACTGCGCCCGAATCGGCACAGGCGTTTTGAAGGGTCCGTTTCCGAAAAAGTACAAGTATCGCAAAGCCGAGATGATCGATGGCGAGGGGATGTTGCTGGCGATGGTCGAAGAGATCGCTCCGGCCTCGAAGCGGATCAGCCCGTGGGACTTGTACCCAGATCCGGACTGCGGCGACGATATCCACGATGGGGCCTACCTATTCGAAAAAGATTACATGACCGCCAAGCAGATCAAGGACTTGGCTGGGTTGCCGGGCTATAAGGATGAGAGACTGGCGAAGGTGCTGGAAGAGGGGCCGAAGCGTAAGTCGGAGGTTACCCGGGCGGACCCCTATACCCGCGACGATGAGCGGTTTGAGGTCTGGTATTACTACGGCTTCCTCGACAAGGACGACTATAAGGCAATGGGCGAAGAGTGTGAGGACCCGTTGGCTCAGGTACCGGTTATTTTGACGCTGATCAACGATTGCATCGTTAAATGCACCCTGAGCCCGATTGAGTCGGGCGAGTTTCCGTTTGATATCATGCCCTGGCAGCGCCGTCGTATGCAGCCCTGGGGGATTGGCGTGGCTCGGCAGATCAACACCGCGCAGCGGATGCTGAATGCCGCGACGCGGAACATGATGGACAACGCCGGTTTGAGTGCGGGCCCGCAGATTGTGCTGCGCAAAGGGGTCGTGACCCCCGCTGATGGCAAGTGGGAAATCAGCCCGCGCAAGTATTGGTTTATAAACGAAGATGCGGACGCTACGCAGGTGCAGCACGCCTTTATGGCGGTGCAGATTCCCAGCGCCCAAGCCGAACTGAGCCAGATCATCCAGTTTGCTTTGCAGATGGCCGAGCAGACCACCGGTATGCCGATGCTGTTGCAGGGCCAAAGCGGGCAGATTGGCCCCGCCGCGGAGACGGTTGGCGGCATGACACTGTTGGCCAACAATGCCAGCACGGTCTTGCGGCGTATGGCCCGGACCTTCGACGACTGTATTACCGAGCCGCACATTCGCCGCTATTACGAGTGGCTGATGACCTACGGCGAGGATGATGAAGCCAAGGGCGATTTTGTGATCGATGCCCGCGGCTCCAGCGCGCTGGTCGAGCGCGACCTGCAGAACCAGGCGGTGATGCAGATGGCGCAGCTAGTGATGAACCCGGCGTTTGGGATCAACCCGCAGAAGTGGTTTGAAGAGGCCTGCAAGGTTCAGCGACTGGACCCGAAGCGGTTTACCTTCAGCGAAGAGGAGAAGGCCCAGCAGCAACAAGCCGCTCAGCAGCAGACCCCGCCCCCGATGCCACAAGTCGAGGCGGCCAAGATCAAGGCCGAGGCCGATCTGCAGAAAGCGCAGATCAACGCGCAAACGCAGCAGATGCGGATCCAGAAGGACACCGATCGGGATGTGGCCTATGTGCAGGCCCAGGGCAACCGCGACAACATCCAGGCACAGGCCCGGATGCAGGAGCTGCAACTCAAGCGCGAGCTGGCTATGCTGGACTATGCCAACAAAAACGAGATTCAGCTTACCGAGGTCAAGGCACGACTGGCCGAGACCAGCATGAAGCTACGGTTGCAACGCGAGTTGTCCGCGATGGGCAACGCCGCCAAGCAGGTTATCAAACCCGCCGCCGAGCCCGCAGGACGGGCCCCCCGCGGCCAAGCGTTCCAGAGGTGACCTATGCCCGGCTCCGGTTTTCAGAAAGTCTTACAACGCGATCAGGACACCTACGAGCGCCAAGCCAAGCAGTATGTCAAGGCCGTTGGTGGGTACAACAAGCAGGTTGAAGCGTATAACAGCGCGATTAACAGACCACGGGATTACTATACCAGTTCGGTTATCAATGGATCACGCTACGCTAGGTCATATTTGGTCGACGCACGCACAGGGGAGATAGTGAGACGAGCAGGCGGCGGTCCCGAAAATGTAACTGAAGGGCTCACATTGATGGGGCCTACACCGGGGTTTCCTGCTGGATACCGATACGACTATTGGGGGCCTGGGGTTGTTGTACCCCCCAAGCCTACAGCCCCAGCCGAGTTCAAGGCCCGAGAGCCTACTGGCATCACACAGAGGCACCTGCGGGATCAAGGCGGCGTTTTTGAGGGTGGCAACACCCTTCGCTCAGAGCAGCGCGACGATGCCAACAGAAACGCCCAGCCGGCGGTAAGTAACGCAGATCTTGCCCGGGCTATGAATGCGGGCCTCGATCCGGCTACACTTGATGCTGCCACAGCACGCAAATTGGCGGACATCGAAAATACAGCCATGATTCAAGGCTTTGACGCAGCTAAACTTAAGAGGAGCTAACCATGCCCAACTGGAATGTACCCGACAATCTCACGCCCGACCAAGCCCAACAGCAGCGTCCGGCTACACCCTATGCCGCAGCGCGGGCCAAGAACCCGCTTCCGGCCCAAGCGCAGATGCCTCAAGTTGTAGCGCCGCAGAACCAGATGCCCGGCGTACCGGGAATGACGGCCCCCAACATGCAGCGCCCCGCCGCGCAGTCGATGCCTCAGACCGTGCAAGGCGCGCAGCAAGTGCCCCAGATGCCCAAAGCCCCGCGCACCCCACAGACCGCCGTTGGCTATGGCGCGCCGGGCAACCCGCAACGCCCGCAGAGAGGTTACTGATGATCGACCAATTTATGTCCCGCACTTTCGCGGCGCGGAATATCGCGCACCGCGAGCATTTGAAGACTGACAGCTATGCCCGGCACGAGGCGCTGGGCGCGTTCTATACGGACATTATTGACGCCGTTGATGAAGTGGCCGAGGCTTATCAAGGCTTTGTTGGCCTGATTGGCGACTATACGGTTAAGGACCAAGAGATCGACGACATTACCGGGTATTTGCGGGACGAAGCCGACTGGATTGAAGCTAATCGAGACATTATCGGCGGTGGCAGTAGCGCCGTGGCTAACCTTGTTGATGGGGCCACAGCGATTTATCTTCGCACGGTCTACAAGTTGGAGCAGCTAAAATGAACGATGACCAGTATGAGTTAACCCCCGAAGAGGCTGCGGCCTACGCCGCCAAGCTGGATGACGAATCGCAGGCGATGGTCGATGCGGACATCGAGGCCGAGCTGGAATTCCAGAAAGCTTTTCGGCAGACGCGCGGATCCGACCGCGAAGTTCGCGCCGAAGCTTTTGGTGCCCAAATGGCCAAGCAAGTTGCGCGAAGCGATGCGGGCGGACAGGGTCGTACTCAGTTTGCGCCCCCCGTGAAAGATATCCCCAGCGAGTATGAGGTTAAAAGTGGGGACACCATGTGGGCTTTGGCCAAGCGCTATGGGATCAGCGTCCAGGATCTGCAGGCCTTGAATGCCGACATCGACCCGACCCGTATGCAACTTGGGTCCAAGCTTAAGCTTAAGCCGACCGAAGCCGCGCCGGCCCAGCCCGCGCAATTGGCCGCACCCGCCGGGGCCGCGCGCACCAGTAAGACTTTGGATACGTTTGATCAGGCTATGGCCAAGCTTAATACGCCGGCAAGGATTAACGAGGCGATGGGTGCAGCTATTCCGGCGGCACGCGGCGCTGCGGCCGTTAAGGGAGTATCGTCCTACTTGCGAAATATCCTGTCGAATATGGGTGCCCGCCCGGCGCAAGCGGCGCGGGACCGGGATGCCCGCACTTGGGCGATGGACGAGATGGCCCGCCGTGGGCCGCCCGCTAACGCATCGCTTGGGCGCCCCTACCCCAATGAAATTCCTCCGTGGCGAGTTAAATGAATTTGACATATGATGAGCGCCGCAGTATTTTGTGGCTGAAAATCAAAGAGCATGCGGAAAAAAGGTTGCATATTCTGCGATCGCGCAATGATTCTGTCGCCTTGAACCTCGAGCAAACCTCCACGCTTCGGGGCCAAATCAAGGAGATTAAGATTTTGCTGGAGTTGGATTCCGACGCCGGCGCAACCCATGAAGACTGACTTGCGTTGGCCTTCATAACCTGAGTGGAGATGTAGCAAAAAAATGGAAGACCAAGAACTGCAGCAAGAAGCCGAAGCGTTTGAGGCCGGTTTTGCCGAAGCGAGTGGGGGTGAAGTACCGCCGCCCGTTGAGCCACAACCACAGCCCGAGCCGACGCCCGAGCCAGAAACGGAACCGGAGGAGGGGATTATCCCCGAGTTTGGTTTAACCCCGAGCGCAATCCGCGAGCGGCTGGCCAAGGTAGACGAGCTTGATCGGATGAAGCAGGAGATGTACCAGCTGGCGCAGCACCGGGACCGCCAATATGGCACGATCGGAGAGCTAAAGCAGCGGGTGCAACAGATGCAAGAGGGCCGCACGGCACAACCGACTGTTCGGTTGACCGGCGAAAGCCTCAAGCGTTTGCGGGGTGAATACCCTGAGCTTGCGGAACTTTTGGCGCAGGACTTGAGTGAGGCTGTTGCAGTTGGTAATACCCCGGCTCCGGCTGGCGTTGACCCGCAGCAGATTGAGCAACTTGTGGCTAAGCGGACTGCGGAAGTAGAGCGCCGAGCGCAAGATCAGACGATGAAGCAGGTGCAGCAATTGTTACTGGCCCGGGACCACCCGGACTGGAAAGAGGTTGCGGGCAGCGCTGAATTCAGTTTGTGGAAAGCCAATCTGGACCCGCGTGAGCGGACGATGCTTGAGAATAGCTGGGATTCCAGCGTGATCGGCTCGGCCCTGACGGCTTATAAAGGGTGGCGTGGCAAGCAAGCGGAGAAGATGGTCTCCAAGCGCAATCGTCTCGAACGCGCCATTCAACCGAATGGCGTTGCAGGAAATAACGACACGGCAGGTGAAGTCGATGCCTTTTTGGCGGGATTCAATGCCGTGCGAGGCCAACGCATTTAACTGAAAGGAAGCTATTATGGCTATTCAAAATTACTCGACCGTCACCGCGCGGATCGGAAAACTCAAGGGCGAGATCCTCGCTCACGCTATGCCTGTTGAAGTTCTGGGCATCACCGGTATGCAAAAGCAAATGCCGAAAAACCAGTCGGATACCGTGGTGTTCCGCCGCTATCTGCCGTACGGCGGCACGGACAACAAGTGGATCACGGGCTCTAATGTGGCCACTTTTGCGGGTGACCACATCACCCAAGAAGGCGTGACCCCGTCTGCTGATACCCTCAGCGCGACCGATATCACGGTTCAGTTGCTGCAGTACAGCGTGCTGTATGCCGTGACCGACAAGACGGTTGACCTGTACGAGGACGATGTTCCGGCAGAGATGAAGAAGCAAACCGGCGAGCGCGTGGGTTTGGTTCGGGAGATGGTTCGCTATGGCGCACTGAAGGCCTGCACCAACCTGTTCTATGCTGGCGGCTCTTCGACCGGTACTGTTGACGAGACCCTGTCGCTGAACTTCTTGCGTAAGATTGCCCGCACCCTGCTGGCCAACCACTGCAAGCAGATCACCAGCATTCTGGCCCCGTCCCCGAACTTTGCTACCGCTCCGGTGGAAGCTGGCTTTTTGGTCTTTGTTCACACCGACATGGAGCCGGCGATCCGCGATCTGCCGGGCTTTAAGCATGTCGCTGAGTATGGCCAGCGCAAGCCGGTGCATGAGATGGAGCTGGGCTCTGTTGAGCGATTCCGCTTTATTTCCTCCCCGGAACTGGCGGCCACCATCGACAGCGGCGCAGCTGTAGGCTCGACGGGTCTGTATTCGACCACCGGCACCAACATCGACATCTACCCGTGCATCGTGGTGGGCGAAGATGCCTGGGGCCAAGTCGCTCTGCGCGGTATGGACTCGATCGATGTGACCTATCTGCCCCCGGGCCAGAAGGACAAAAACGATCCGTTGGGTCAGCGCGGCTACATCGGCGCCAAGACCTACATGACTGCTTCCGTCCTCAACAACGGCTGGATGGCGCTGGCATATGCCGGCACCCCGTCCTTGGCCTAATTGACAAGGGGCCGCTTCGGCGGCCTCCCTAGAAAGGAAACATCATGTCTGAATCCGTAAAAGACCGCACCGGGGCGTTGGCCAACAGTCGCGACGCGGCAGAGCTTCGCACTCTGCTGGCCGCTGCCCAAACCGACTTGGCCGCGCTCAAAACCACTGTAAACGCGATTATTACCGCCGCCGGTACCGACATTGCTGCTGTTGCAGCCGTGACCCCGGTTGGCACCCAATCGCTTGCTGCCTAATCCTGAAAGGAAATTATCATGGCTGAAAATACCACCTACACCCTCACCAAGTACGCCGGCAATAGCGGCGATGTCCAAGGCTCTGTTGTTTTCGATTCGACCGCCATCACGACCACCGATTACATCGAACTGGATATCGGCTTCCAGCCGCGTGCAATTGAATTTGTCAACGCAACTGACCGCATCACCGGTAGATACTTCAAGGGCATGGCAGATAACTCCTGCCTGAAAACCGCTGCCAACGGCACCGGCACCTTGGAAGTGACCGGCGGTAACGGCGGCGTGACCCTGACCACCCGTGGCTTCCGCGTCCTGCAGAACGCTACGCTGGGCTTGATCGCCGCCAGCAAGACTTGCTACTTTGTGGCCAAGGCTTAAACCTGACCGCCCCGGCATTTCGCCGGGGCATTTACTTAGAGGAAGAACCCCATGATTGACGCCCAAGAATTAGTTGAACCGACGGAATCAGAAACAGTCTTGCCGGGCAAAGGCAAGTTCAATCGCAAAAAGATTCAGTCGGATCTGGTCCAGGAAGTCGAGCCGGTAACGGCCCACAATCTGACCGAGAAAGCGGCCAAGCTGGCTTTTTTGGAAGAGAAAGTTGAGGTGATGGTGCACGAGTCCGCCGACCCCAATGCCGAACCGATTGTTGAGACCTGGGTCAACGGCACTGCGCAGCGTTTTGTGCGCGGCCAGACGCAAGTTGTTCGCCGCAAGTTTGTCGAGGTTTTGGCCCGAGCCAAAAATACCGGCATTAAGACTAACGAAGCGATGGACTACAACGGCGACCGCACCACGGCTATTGTCAAGCACACCGCGCTGAAGTATCCTTTCAGTGTTGTCCGCGACGAGAACCCTCGCGGAGCCGCTTGGCTAAAGCAAGTCATGTCTTAAGGAGCGCCGGATGGCCACATACCTCGAACTCTGTCAGCGCGCGCGTCAAGAGTGCGGTATCGCTGGCTCCGGCCCCACAACTGTTTTGAGCCAGACCGGCGATCTGAAACGGATCGTCGACTGGGTCAACACCGCTTGGCAAGATATCCAGACCCGCGAGGACACCTGGCAATGGATGCGCACCGGCTTTAGCGTCAATCTAACTGCCGGGCAACGCGAGTATACCCCAGCCCAATGCGGCATTACGGATTTTGCATCGTGGAACATAGAGCATATCCGCGTTTACAAAACCACTACGGCTAACGAGTACACGCTAACCTACTTAACTTACGATGACTTCCGCGAGATCTATATGCGCGGAACGATTCCCTCCACTCGCCCGGCTTTTTTTACGATCAGCCCCAGCAAATCGCTGATCTTTTACCCTACACCCGACCAGGTCTACACGGTCTACGGCGATTATTACACAACGCCCACCCAGCTAGACTCCAATGCAGACACGCCGGGTATGCCGGTACGCTTTCATGATTTGGTTTGGTATGGCGCGATGCGCAAATATGCCATGTTTGAGGCCGCCAATGAGGTCTATCAGTTTGCAACGCAGGAATATAACCGCCTGATGCGCAACCTTGAGCAGGATCAGTTGCCGGATATGCCCATGGCGGAGCCTTTAGTGTGATGGACATCAACCTCAACGCCCCGGTCCAGATGGACTACTTCGCCCTTGAGGGCGGGTACGACACTACGACCCCACCGCTGATCATGCCCCCCGGCAAGGCGATTCAGGCCCAGAACTTTGAGGTCAGCGAGACCGGCGGATATCGACGCATTGCGGGGTATGAGCGCTACGACGGACGGCCTTCGCCGTCCGATCAGTTTTATTACACGCTCCCGGCCACGATTACTGGCACCTGGGCTGCCGATGATGTTGTTACTGGCGGCACCTCGGGGGCAACGGCCACCATTGTCGGCGCCAACGGCACGGGCTTTTTTGTGGCCAAGATCTCGGGCACTTTCCAAAGCGCAGAAAACCTGGAGATCAGCTCTGTGGTTGTGGCCACCTGCAACGGGGTGCCCTACGGCGGCGGGGCCAGCACCGTCGAAGATGACGCGATTTACACCGCCGCCGCCGCGGATGTTTACCGAGGCGATATTCAAGCCGTGCCGGGTTTTGGCCCCGTGCGCGGGGTGTGGCTCTACAGCGGAAGTATTTACGCGTTCCGCAATAATGCGGGCAATACGGCCTGCGATATGTACAAGTCCACCGCATCGGGGTGGACGCAAGTGGCTTTGGGCTATAAGTTGGCCTACGACACCGGCACCGGGCTGATTGAAACAGGGGACACGGTGACCGGCGCCACTAGCGGGGCAACGGGCGTGGTAACGCGCGTCGCCAACCGGGACGGAGCATGGGGCACGGACGCAGTAGGCCTGCTGACTTTTGCCAGCGTCACAGGCACCTTTCAGGACGGCGAGAATTTGCGGGTAGGCGGCGTTACCCAAGCGGTAGCCGATGGAGCCTCCAGCGCGATTACACTGGCTAAAGACGGTCGCTTTGTATTTGTTAACTATAACTTTGGCGGCGGGGTGACCGCCGCGCGCATGTATGGCTGCGACGGGGTCAATAAAGCGTTTGAATTTGATGGCACGGTGTTTGTGCCGATCACTACCGGCATGACCGCTGATACGCCGACTTTTATTGCGGCTCACCGTTCGCATTTGTTTCTATCTTTTGGTGCCTCGGTGCAGCACTCGGCCATCACCAACCCCTACAGTTGGACCGCGGTATTGGGCGCGGGGGAGTTGGCGGCGGGAGAGCAAGTAACCGGCATGACGCCGCATGTAGGCAACGACCAATCTGCGGCCCTAGTGATCATGACCCGCAACCGGATTCAGGTGCTGTACGGTAACAGCTCGGCGGATTGGAAGTTGGTTAACAGCGAATCGGATGTGGGTGGGTACGCATATACCCAGCAAAAAGTTGGGGATATGTATTGGCTGGATGACCGCGGGCTGACCTCTTTGCAGGCGGTATTTCAATTCGGTAACTTCCAGGGCAGCACGGTTACCCAGCAGATTCAAGACTGGCTGCGGGCCGAGCGAACCCACGCGCAAGACAGCTGTATTGTCCGCAACAAGAACCAATACCGGATCTTTTTTAATAATAAGTATGCGCTGTATTTGACCTTTATTAACGGCAAAGTTGCGGGCGTGATGCCAATCTTGTACGAAGACGATGTTAAATGCTCTTGTTCAGGCGAATGGACCACGGGCGAAGAGCAAATTTTTTTTGGGTCTTCCGATGGCTTTGTGTACCAGATGGACAAAGGCACTAGCTTTGATGGAGAGCAGATCACGGCGTTTTTTACTACATCATACAACAACATCAAATCGCCTCAAATTCTGAAGCGCTACCGTAAAGCCCTGCTGGAGCTGCGGGGCAGCAGCTATATCGCACTGCAGTTTGGTTACGAATTAGGGTATGGGCAGGCGTCGATCACCCAACCTGATTATTTATCGCTGCAAAACAACCTGGGCGCAACTTACTGGGACAGCTTTACTTGGGATAATTTTTACTGGGACGGGCGTACACTAGCCCCGTCCGAGTTGTCAATTTCAGGCAGTGGTGAGAATATCGCTTTGGCGGTTTTATCACAAACTGCTATTGCGCTACCGTTTACGATTACGGGTATGCTTGTGCACTACACCCCGCGCCGGAGGATTAGATAATGGCTGGAAGTGAATACTACGATCACACGACTTTCCCCGCGACAGGCGCGGCCGGATCTTCGGCGGCCATGCGCGCCGAACTAGACGCTATTGAATCGGGTTTTGGCAAACTGCCGGATCTGGCGGGCAATGCCAGCAAAATTGTCCGCGTCAACTCGGGGGCTACCGGCCTCGAGGCTACGACTTCTCCCGCGCTGACAGATCCAAGCATTACCTATACCAACGGCGGCTCGGGCATCCTTATCTTGCCTAACTCTACAGGACCTGCTCAAACTGCCGATGCGTCGGTAGTCTGGGACTCCAACGATGACCTGTTAACGATCGGCACAGGTGCTGGCCGCAAGGTTATGGTCGACACGGATTCTGCTCAGACCCTGACCAACAAAACGATCAATTTAACAAGTAATACTTTGACGGCCACCTCGGCGCAGATCGCGTCTGCCGTTACAGACGAGACCGGTTCTGGTGCGCTGGTATTCGCCAACAGCCCGACCTTCGTCACGCCCGCCCTCGGTACACCCTCCAGTGGTACGCTAACCAACGCCACCGGTCTGCCGGTCTCTACAGGCATCAGCGGTCTGGGTACAGGTGTAGCTACAGCCCTGGCGGTGAACATCGGCTCTACTGGTGCTGCTGTTGTTAACGGTGGTGCCCTCGGTACACCCTCC
>SXGU01052658.1_pt1 | contig 16118 bp, 15 predicted proteins | sample 3174531 | NCBI WGS metagenome assembly SXGU01 (sample SAMN11356863, study PRJNA531348) | freshwater metagenome | isolation source: freshwater sample F1-140 | place: China: Fuxian Lake, Yuxi | collected 2017-12-25 | reverse complement strand
TTTAAATGTCCAAAGGTGTAATACAGTTTGAACTATTACTAAGTTAATAAAATACATACATTCTAAATATAATACATATAAAAGTATTTAATTTATTTTACGCAAAAGAATTGCCTCAAATCTCAAATCTCAAATCTCAAATCTCAAATCTCATATTTCAAATCATCTCTCTACAATCCAAATTTATCCCTTCCATTTTACTTCGTAGAGAGATTGAATACATTTCATATTTCATATTTCATATTTCATATTTCATATTTCATATTACAAATCATCTCTCTACAATCTAAATTTACCCTTTTCATTTTACTTCGTAGAGAGATTGAATACATTTCACATTTCACATTTCACATTTCACATTTCACATTTCACATTTCACATTTCATATTTCAAATCTCAAATATCAATATCAATATCAAATCATCTCTCTACAATCTAAATTTACTCTTTTCATTTTACTTCGTAGAGAGATTGAATACATTTCATATTTCATATTTCATATTTCATATTTCATATTTCATATTACAAATCATCTCTCTACAATCCAAAATTATCCCTTCATTTTTACTTCGTAGAGAGATTGAATATATTTCAAATCTCAAATCTCAAATCTCAAATTACAAATATCAATTCTCAAATCATCTTTCTACAATCCAAATTTACCCTTTCCATTTTACTTCGTAGAGAGATGATTCACAATTCATAATTTCTTTTTACTATATCTTCGTGTTTTACGATTGCGTCTTGTTTTCTTTGGTCCGAATCCAATTTGAATATCCGGCTTTTGTTTTTTATTATAACTTCTACGAATGCTTCGCACTATTCTATCTTGAAGTGGAACATATATATCATTCGGTTGTTCTTCGGTAATGTTAGAGCATGAACCATCTACGATTATCAAATTATTCAAACCTTTTGATTTTAGTAAGTGTATCAGCTGTTTTAATGTTATTTCGTCTTTATTTACGGTCCATGTTCGCTTAGGTGTGTTGTATGTCTCTTTTGAAATAACGTGAATATTCATAACCAAGGGGGTGATTACATCCTTTTCGGTTGAGTATTCTTTATTATAAACAACGTCTCCTGCCTTATAATGGTGTAATTCATATCGGTGCCCCAGCGTATGAAACGCATCCGTTAAATCATTCATATCTTTTATTTTTGTTTTCAGTTCTTCCAGAGTTGTGGGGGTGGGTGGGTCTTCTTCTAATTCTCGTTTTCGTTTGCGACGAATGTCTATCTGTGTCCGATAAAACTGCGCAGTTGCATTTGCCGTGTTTGATTTCAGGGCGTTTTGTAACAAGTGTGCAATTGTTTCGTGTGAAAGGTCTACATCCGGTCTCGTCTCTTTTGTGTTTTCAATAAAGTAAAACATATTGGTAGAGGCGTTTATTATGTCTTCTAGGATTATTTCATTTACATTGTTACAAGTCCCGAGAGATGACGCGTTTATTTTATACACATTCATATTTTCAGGTATGGTGAATGTATCTGTTGGCGCATACGTGTGCCTTTTTGAGTCGTGTTTTACTATGATTCCACTATGTAAATCAATCACCACAATCGCAAGTTCATTCTTTCCGTGTGTTTTGAATGATTTGAAGCGAGACGCAATGCTTTTTAATTTGGTTGATATACTTTTTAACATTAGAGGGATTGGTTTAAGGGTTTCAGGTTTTGATGATGGGATGGATATATACTAATTCCAAAAAAAATTGAATTGCGAATGTTGTGTTAAAGTATTTCAATTAAACAAAAAGTATCAATGACCGTTATTACCAGAAGTCAGAGTCAGCGTCAGTGTCAGAGACAAGGCCAGAATGAAAGTCAGAGAGAGGTATATTCAAGTACGGTAAAAAGGAATGTTGATATGACGGCTGCTTGGCGTGGTGCAGCATTGAAGCGTGAGAAGATACATAAAGCAAAGTTGGCGCGTATTGCCGGAAAAGTTGCTGCTGCCGCTCGCCGCGCTGAAAATAACCAAAGTAACTTGTATTTGTGTTTGTTTTTTGGAAAACTATTGTGTAATATGTTGATAAGTTTGACGATATTTATGATGCTATTTAATGTTACGATTGTATATGGCGTAGCATTGGTAGATGGAATGATGATAAAAGATGATTATTTGAATGTATAAGTTGAATGTGTAAGTTGAAGTCAAAAAACAAAACAAAATAAAAACAGGATGGCAGTGTATGCTGTCTTGTTTTTATTTTAGGTTATATTTGAGAATTTTGAGAATATTGAGATTAGGCTGGTTATTTGCGTCGTAAGCGTAGTGTTTTATTGCGACGTTTATATCCGCCACCAATTGCGTGTTTTAAGTATTCCTCTTCTTTTTCTTTTACTTTTATGTAGCCGGGGTCGTTATGTGGTTTTGATAATCCTTCTTTGGTGGTCCAGTGTTTTGAAAATAATAAATATTCGTTGCATTGTTGCTTTGTAGGGAAGCCATATACTTTTGCGCCGACTTGGCGATACAGTTCCAAGTCGTGCTGTGATACTTGTAGGGTATCTGCGGTAAATAATGCATGGTCTACAAATTGAATGGTGTATTTATTGTTTGTGGTGCGATGTAACAAGGTGTCCATAAACATTGTTGCGGTATGGTATTCACTTTTCGGTATTTTTTTCGCCATTTTGAATGTTCCAGAGTAGAAATTGTAAAGCAAGGTATCGTCGGTTTTCCTCATCTCTCCGGCGTAATACAACCGAAACTTTTTACATGACGTGTCGTGTTCATCTTTACTTTTACACGCAATAACACGATGGACCAATTGATGATGTTTTGTGCCGAGTTCATACGTGTTCAGTGTTTTTACGGCATATATGGCCGGCTGTGTATGCTCTTCAAATGACAGGATGACATACGTGTATATGCCGTCATCTAGTGTATGCGGGTTTGTTAATACTGGTATGGTTTCATTGAGGCGCTCGTTGTGTATGGGGTCTATTTCAACCGTGTAATACCGGTCATTTACGGCTAAACATTGTGGGTTTATTATGTATTTTGATTTCTTTTCAATGCGGTTTTTAGAAAGCGTGTATTTGGGTATGGGGATGAAATCACGGGTAGGGTCTCGGTTTGAACGTGTTCGGATGGTGAATGGGCGGATTGTTTTGTGTTTGGATGATTTGGGTTTGGTTATCATGCGGGAGAAATTGAAAGGGGATGGGACAGGGTTATATACTGTGTATAAAAAACGTGGAATAAGAAATTGATTAAATATTTCATACACAAATGATTTAAACCTTTGGACATTTACACCCTTGAAGATTTAAAACCGCACCTTAGGGGTGCGGTTTTAAATCTTCAAGGGTGTAAAACGCCGATTATTTTATAAATTATTTTTTTTTATAAAATTACTTATATAAATACCATTACTAATATGAACATTACCATCGCTTAAATCTTTTCTTAAATATCCATCTTTATCTATATAATTATTATAAATATCAAAGAATATATATTTTTTTTCAATACATTTTTCTTTTAATTTTTCATTAAAATATAAAGCATATTGTTTTCGTTGTTCATCTGTTCCCAAATATGGATATTCAGGATTTTCTGCAGTATTAAATTTTTGAATAGGTGGAACAACATTATAAACACATATATTTTTAAGTTTAATTTGTGAAGTGAATACATTTAATTCAATTGCTTCAAAATAATTATCAACAATATTGTTAATAATATCTTGATATCTTGTTGTTTCTGTTATGTGTTTATGAATATGACATCTACAATCTATTTCACCAAAACAAAAAACAATAGTGTCACCATCTTTAATATTAAAGTTGCGAATATCGCATCTATTTAATTTTTCTTTCCCAAAACTATAACATAAAACTGGTCCTAAATGGTGCTGTATTATTCCAGTCCGGCCAAAACTAGAATGACTATCTCCAATTGTATGAATTGACATATATATATTATTCATAATTAGTTAAAATTAGTTAATAATAGAATTATTATGAATAAGAGCGAAAATTAGAAAAGACTATGTAAAGTCGGCATTTTAAATGTCAAAAAGGTGTAAAAAGGACATTACAAGAAGACTCGTGAAATGCTATATTTGACGAAATGATAGGTTTAAAGTTTTTGTTCGTCTACTGTATAGAGTAGACCGCCCCCCCCCCCTGTAAAAAGGACAACATGAATAAATCAATTGTAAAGAATAAAGTTAAAGAGGCTTTCTCAAAAACAAATGATGGAGCGGTTTAAATGACGAAAACACGATGACTTAAAAAGTTATTTATCAACAAGCAAGAATGTTAAAAATTAAGCCTTTTTCGGCCACAATTAAGCCGGATTATTCATCCATTGTATTTGATATGTCATCTGGTATTATAATTATATTATGATGTTTGCAAATATTTGTTATGATATGATAATTGTCAAATACTAAATCAATCGCATGTAGTTTTATTTTTTCTAATACATCTTCTTCATTAAAGTCTTTCTTATAAAAATTATACAGATGTCCATATAAATACATCATGTAACCAATAAGATGAATATAAAAACTAATCAATATGCTTCTTATTTCAGTTTCACTGTATTTTGTAAATACAGTAGTTTGGTCTGTTTTTAAAAACAATTCACATACGTTATGAAATAAACTGTGTTTTATATTTGATTCATCAAAGTGAAATTTTTTAATTTGATTTAATAAATGTTCAAACCCAAATTTGTAGAGCATGGAATATGATAAGAACATAAATATATAATTAAAATATGGCTCGCTGTCTTTTTTAATATATGAATAACCCAAACACTGTAACATTTTATCTTTTAAATCAGAATCGTAATCTTCTCTGTTTTCTTTACCAATAATGTCTTCATAATAGGTATACGCATAGTTATGCGTTTGTTCTTTTATTCCTAAAAAATCAATATCATCTCCTTCTTTCCAAGAGTAGAGTGAATCATGCATTTTCAGTAATTCATTGTATGTTGGCTTTGGTAGTTTATTTGTTTCAAGTGTTTGACAATTTCCACATAGATATGAATTCTTTAAATGTATTTTATATATTTTATTGTTTATACAATTGAAATTACATTTATTACAAACATATGTTTTTTTTATACTTTCATATTCAATTGGTTTATTAAAGAAATTGATTAGGTTTGTAATATCATTAAACAGTTCTTCATATTTTGGTGTTATTTCTTTAAAATCTTCACTATTTTCTACCATATTATTTTGGTTTAAATTTGTGATGAAGTATGTGGTTGTTATACTAAAAACAGTTATTATATTTATATATTATTTAAGATTAGTAATACAAAATTTCCTCCTCATTTAGGAAAAAATGAGGAGGAAATTTTATGCTTCATTTTTATTGGTGTTTGTCTTATGTAAAATGGTAATGAATGTTTTTTTTTAGTAAAAAACAAGTGGTTTGGTTTTTTCGTTTTTTTTGTAAATAAATTGTGAGGTATTATGTATAAGATTCATCATACTAAAAATGAAAAAAACAACATCAAATACTATGCTATATAAATGCGAATTATGTAATAAAATATTTGATAGAAAACAAGCATATCAATATCACATATCCAGAAAAAATCCATGCGTGTCTATTCAAATTGATTCTAAAATATTTGTAAATAATTTGTTATCATTTTCGTGTAAATTCTGTAATAAAATATTTGATAAACAGTATAAGTTAAATAGACATTATTCAAAGTGTGAGCATATATTAGACGATGATGCAGATGACGACGACGATACAGAAACTCATATTTATGCGGAACAAGGGAATGGGAATGGGAATGAAGAATTAGAATCATCGGTATTAATCAAACACCCGGTTGTAAAGTTAGAAAATAACGAATATATGTGTAATTTATGTAATCGTTCTTTTGGAAGACGAGATAATCTATTACGACATCAAAAATCGTGTGTGGGTTTTACTAAAAAAACAAAAAAAATAGAATCAAAAAATGGCGTTGTAAATAATATAACAAACAACGTTACTATTAATTTATTTGCGTTTGGAAAAGAAGACTTTTCTAATATTGATTTTTATCAACACCGAAATTTGCTTACACAAGATGGTGTGTCTTTTTTTGTTGGATTGTTCAATTTATTACACCTTGAATACCCGCAATACAAAAATATAAAAATAACAAATTTTTCAAAGCCGGCAATACAAACTTATAACGGTGAAACATGGGAATACAATACATCATTGATTGAAATGAATTCATTGCTTGAAATTATATGTTACAAGTATATGCATATTTATGATACTGTAATACAGTATGATATAAGATATACAAATAATGCTATGAAAAAATTAAAAATAAATTATGATAATTGTGAATTGATATGTCAAAGTAATCCTGATAAAGAATACAATGATAGGCGATTAGAGCAAAAAGAATATTTTAAAACTAAGACTGCTAGTGTATTCAAGAGATTATTATACAATAGAAACAAAATATAGTAATTACAATTCTTCAATTATAAACCTATATATTTCGTGTTTTTCTATTTATAAAACCCAAAAATTTATAAGTTATAAAAAAGTAGTAGGGCGCGCTCTCTAAAAATGAGGAGGAGGAGTTTTTTAAGCCTCAAAAATGTTATAAAATACCTTATGATAACTGGTGTCATAAAATATTTTTTGTAAGCCCAACTACTTTTGGTTTTTTTGTAAATATTTTCAAACCAAACCGGTCAGAAAATATTTACAAAAAAAGTGAGGAATTCGCATCATAAAACGCGAAAATGAGTAAAAATGTGTCATTTTTTTGATTTTTTTGTAAATGTTTTTCGTAATAACGAGACCATAAAGTTTATATAGTTTTGTATGTTTTTATTTCAAGTAACGCCAAATGATACACGACGTGTCTCATATAATTGTTATCATTTATGGTGTGAGGTTTTTGTTTGTTGTATGCGTTGTGTGCAATGTAACTATGAATAAGCGGTATCCATGTTTCAAATCTTATCAAAAAAACCTATAAAATATGTGTTTTTCTATTTATAAAACTCAAAAATTTACAAGTTTATAAAAAATAGTAGGGCGCGCTCTCTAAATTGAGGAGGAGGAGGGTTTTTTAAGCCTCAAAAATGTTATAAATTACATTACGATAAATGGTCTCATAAAATATTTTTTTGTAAGTCCATCCACTTTTGGTTTTTTTGTAAATATTTTCTTACTGGTTTGGTTTGAAAATATTTACAAAAAAAGTGAGGAATTCGCATCATAAAACACGAAAATGAGTAAAAATGTGTCATTTTTTTGATTTTTTTGTAAATGTTTTTCGTAATAATGACACCATAAAGTTTATATAGTTTTATATGTTTTTATTTCAAGTGGAAAAACTAAATTATTACATACTTTATATAATTGTTATCATTTATGATGTGATGTTTTTGTTTGTTATATGCGTTGTGTGAGATGTAACTATGAATATGTGGTATCTGTGTTTCAAATCTTATCAAAAAAACCTATAAAATACGTGTTTTTTCTATTTATAAAACCCAAAAATTTATAAGTTATAAAAAAGTAGTAGGGCGCGCTCTCTAAATTGAGGAGGAGGAGGTTTTTTAAGCCTCAAAAATACATAAAAAAGTCTTATCATTTATCGTCTCATAAAATATTTTTTTGTAAGCCCAACCACTTTTGGTTTTTTTGTAAATATTTTCAAACCAAACCAGTAAGAAAATATTTACAAAAAAAGTGAGGAATTCGCACCATAAAACGCGAAAATGAGTAAAAATGTGTCATTTTTTTGATTTTTTTGTAAATTTTTATCGTAATAATGACACCATATTTTTTTCGTGTTTTTGTTATTTTATTTGTTATTTTGTTATATGCGTTTAAACGATGACGTCATCGCCTTGTTTGGAAAAAATAAAATTCTTGAAATCCGCGAGTGATACTTGTACCCACATTGTTTCGTCATTTTCGTGATTGAGCGTGTCTGTATACGTCTTCAACATATAGAAGACATAATAATCGTAATTGCGTGGATTGAGGCACGCAAACAAGTCTTGGGTGTATTCCTTTTCTTCATATGTAAAGCCGTCGTGATTGTCAAATAAATGTTCGTATAGTATGATGAATTTATTGTCTTGGTTTTCATCATAATATCCAGTTCGTAGTCCGCATACTTTATTCGTGTAGCAAATGGGCATCTTTTTTGTTAATATTGTAAATTGTTAATTATGTTAAATATATAATGCGCAAGTCTTTATGCTGATTTCTTATTCTTGGACATCGGGTTTCGTGTCGGCCGCTGCCTGATACAGCACATTCACCACAACATACGGGTCGCAGTTGGAGGCAGGGCGACGGTCTTCAAAATATCCGCCCCCCTCCCGATGCGTCTTATTTCCAACGCGGATTGACGTGTTGCGCGTTCCAATACCCCACGAAAAGGTGTCGTATTTTGAGGTTTCGTGTTTCCCCGTCATGCGCAGTTCGTTGTGTGTTCCATAAAGACAAATGTCCGCCGAATGGGTTTTTGCCAGGGTATGAATCGTGTTTAATATGGTGTTTACCCCCTGCGCTTGTGCCGTTTCACGCATTGCGCGTGTAGAAAAATTCACGTGGCATCCCGACCCATTATGATTGGCGTATGGTTTGGGGTGGTAACAAATGACTTTGTTATATTTCGCGGCGATGCGGTCCAGTAAATAGCGGGCAATCCACAACTGGTCGCTGCCTTCCAAGCCACCGATTGGTCCAATTTGAAATTCCCATTGTCCGGGTGCGACTTCCGCGTTAATCCCGCCAATTCTAAGCCCGGCACAGAGACACGCCGACATATGCTCCTCCGCAATTTCACGATGGATGGCGGATGGGCAGCAATACGCGTTGTCGTATGCGTAATTACGGGTTTGAACGGTTGGACCGGGGGGTGTGGATGATGATGAAGATGATGATGAATGGCTTGTATAATCCATTATAAAGTACTCCTGCTCAAATCCAAACCACGGGGCGTCGTTTTGTGAATTCCGGAAGGTGCATTCCGTCAAAAACCGGTTGTTTGTGGTGTGTGGCGTGGTTGCGTCAGATAAATAAGTGTCGCATAAAACCAGCACAGAAACGCAGTCTATATTTCCGGCGGTAAACAGCGGATTGGGACACACGTACTTGGGTTTTAACACAACTTCGGTGTCGTTGTCGCGATGCTGTCCGGTGGAACTGCCGTCGTAATCCCAGTCGGGGTAATAATCGGCGTGGTGCACGCCAAATGCCTGGATTTGCCCGGCCGGAAATACACGGGTTTTGGAACGGGTTAAATTTACGCCATCAATCCAAATGTATTCGGCAATCACGGGAACAGTTGTCATGTTGCTTTATTATTATTAAATTATTATTAAAAAATGTTATGACAATCTTTTTATGCTGTTTATTGATGGGTTGCTAGTTGTTTTATGCTTTTTGACTGACAAATATTTTGGAAATGACACAATACGGGTCGCAATTTGCAGCAGGTCTTTTATCTTCAAATTCACCGCATTTGTCTGCCATAATTGTCTTGCTAATGTAAACCGAAGAATTTACTTCGCCACCCCATGTAAAACAATTGTAGTTGGAAGAATTCCTGTTGCCGGTTAAACGGAGTTCGTTATGTTTTCCAAATGATTTTATATCCAGTGAATGTGTTTTGTATAGGCGGTTCATCGCACTCAATACCGCATTGTGGCCCAAGGGCGGCTCGCGCATTTCTTTGGTTGAAAAACGAAAACGACATCCGGAACCGTGTTCTTTGGAATACAACTGTGGATGGTATGAAATTTGAACGCCGGCATCTGCCGCAATTTTATGCAAAATAAAACGCGCCAGTAATAGATGGTCCGCCACTAGCACTGGTGTGCCGGCATTGATTTGAAACGCAAATTGACTGGTTGTTTCACACTGATAGGTTGAACCCATGTCTATTCCGGTAATGGAGCAAATACGATAATGTTTTTCAATAATATTTTTGTGAAATGACCCGGGATAGCAATACGCATTTTTATAATCAATCGGACTTCTTATAGCAGGAGGTTGTGTATGGTTGTTATTCTTGTTGTTGTTGCCGTTACCATTATATGACGGCTCACCTAGAATGTAATACTCTTGGGTTATGCCAATCAGCGGTTCCATAGAAACGTTTTCTTGTTCATTAAAAATAGCAGTAGCAGAATGGCGATAATTATTGCAATGCGGAATAAGAATACCGGTGTCTTTTGAAACGGTATACACATCACACACAACTGCTACGGAAAAGATGTACGGAAATGATTGATACAATATATTAGGGGCAATGTATGCCGGTTTCAATACAATCATTGGGTCATCATTTAATGCTTGCCCGCATAAAACGCCATTCACTTCTAATAACGGATACTTTGTATGGTCTTTTACATACGGCGACGCTCCATCAACATGATGATTTGACAAATCACCTTTTATGCTTACTGTTGTGAGTTGAGACCGCACATTATTTTCAGAATCTAACCAAATGTATTCTGCGAATCCTTTAATTGCGGGGATTTCCTTTTTTTTAACAGGGTTTACTTCTTGGTTTACTTCGGTTAGCGGTGATGCGTCGTCGGGTTCGTTATGACTGTGTTCGTGATGATGGTTATGTTGGCTCATATAATAAATACTAACTTATATTTATTATACATTGAATACATTTATACTATTTTGAATTTTTTTATTTGGATTTGTATTTGGTTTTGGTTGGTTAAGACATGTCAATTATCAATTCGGGACTTTCCTTTATTTTTGTTAATTTCTGATTTCGGGCGTAGTTATTTTTGAAATATTGAATGACGCCATCGGTTTGCAGGTAGTATTTACTTCGTGCTCCAACCACCTTTCGCCCCGCTTCCAATTCTTCAAAATCAACCGACATATCTTGTGCCGTCTTTTCTTTTACACGAACCGAACTGGTTGCGACTTCATCCGTTTTTGCGGCAAATTCAATGTCTTCGCCCTCAAAATGCGTGCGATAATCGTCCACAATAGTGGAAATGGTTTTCTGTATGGTTTTTCGTGCACGGTCATTTGCGTCCAAGGCGGCGCATTCTCGTTTATACGCACTCACCAGCATTGTGCGCAACGCCTCCTTATTAAAAGTTGCCCCATTCCGTTGTTGATAAAATTCGCAAATCATATCCAGGAGCGAAAACACATACGACACATTGTCCCGGTCAAACCCAGAGACATATACCAAATACTTGTCTTTTAATTTGTTGATTTCAAAGCGTTTTTTGTTGCAAATATTGCCGTTGGCCAGCATAATGCCGCCAATTGCGCCAGTTTCATTTCGGCACACATCTCTCTCAAATTCCGCGGTGGATGCGACCGGGTTGGTAGGGAGGTTGTTTTTCGTGTCCAATAAAATGGTGTAGCCAATGTCTTTATGCCGGAAATGAAAATCTGTTTTTTCACTTAACACGGAGCCGACGTGGGTGATGGTCCAGACGGAATTACAATGCGTGTCATTGTAGTCAAGGAGTTTAGGATACAGCGCCTCTTCATAGTGCTTGCCTTTTGATTTATCCTCGTATAATTTGTAATACCACTGGTTTTTGGCCGTGAGTTCGGTGATTTGTTTTTGTAGTTCTTCGGTGCGGTATTTAATTTGCCGTTCCGTATCTGTCTGAATGTGGTCCAATATGACATCACACCGCCGTCGTTCTTTTTCTAATTCTTGACGCAAATATTCGTTTGCTTTCATTTGTTCTACAAGTTGTTTTTCTTGGGCTTGGACCTGGGCTTGGACCTGGGCTTGAACCTGGGCCTGGACTTGGGCTTGGACCTGGGCTTGGACCTGGGCTTGGGCTTGTTTGCTATGTTTCTTTTTATCATTATCATTCCCATTATTATTAACGCTATCATAGCCGTTTGATTTTGATTTTTCGTGTGTTTCTATAAATTCTTTGTTTTTACAATACGCGTATAACCCGAGTTCAATGACGTGGGCTTGTGTGATTTCATCCAAATCATAAAATTCGTCGTTATTCATAATTCGTTGTTTCTTTTGATTCTAATTATGAATAAAAAAGGGTGTTTATGTGGTTTTTTACAAAGTATGGGAAGGGGGGGGAGGGGGGACTGGGGCACACTGTTCTCATTTTCCGCGATTGATTATTTTATCCACGTCGTGGTCGTAAGGAATGGACGGAAGGAGTTCATATTCTGTAATCCAGCTTGTCGGAAAACACACAATCGTATGTGGCTCTTCGGTGCGTTTTACAGTTGAACCCGATTCAATCAATTCATATTTTATGAGATGAATTGTGTCATTCACCGTATCAACATAAGTTGCTTTGAATTTTGTAATATATTCTTTTATCACGAGAGATGGAGTATGATACTCGTCTTTTTCCCGCGACGTTTTTTTGAATTCATCGTGTGATTCTTGCGTGGTGCCCTTGTACCTTATTATAAACATGTATGTGTGTCCGGTTTCCATTGTTTTGAAATTGATTGTTGTTGGGGGTTGTTGGGGGGTTGTTGCCACATATAAACAACCGCAAATACATATCAATTTTTTGCGCGTTATTTACTTCCCAGCGTGCCAATCAACGCCTTTTTAATGATTTCAAATTTCACCATTTCTAACTTCATTGCGTCATTATCGGCTTGAAGTTCTTTGTTTTTTTCAATGAGCGCCAGGACCAACAGCGTCATTTTTTCAAAAGTGATAACGCCGTCAGCATCTTCTTCGCCAATATTTGCTAGGTGTTTTTCCCAGTCTTTTTCCAGGACGATGCCTTCTTTTGATAACACGGGGCGATTGTTTGGGTCGTATGGCTGTCGGGGTATGTCATGCACTGAGGTTTGTGTTCCTCGGGTATTACTTGTTATGTCGTTGTCGGTGTCGTTGTTGCTGGTGTTGTGATTGTCAATCTCGTTGTAATTTTCTATTTGTGACAAACACAGCGTGGGCGTTATTTTCATATTGATGTTTTGTTGTCCTGGCGAAACTGAGGTTGTAGATGTAGTAATAGTAAAACGAGGCCCCGCCATATTGGTGGATTGTGCTAGCGTATAGCGTGTTCCTGGCGTGGCAAATTGGTTGGCGTAATTCTCGGCGTCTTTTATGTCGGTAAGTTGCACCTCATTTTGTGTGTGTCTTTGTGTCTGTGTCTGTGTTTGTGTTTGTGTTTGAATGATTTCTCCAACCGCTGCTTCTACATCCACCGCCCCGGCTGTCTGTGTCTGTGATTTATGACGAAGATTACGTTCGTCGTTTTGTTTTTGCAGTTGTTTTAATGCGGCCATTCGCTGTAATCGGTCTTTTTCCATATATTCCAACTCGTCTGTGTATTTTTTATAGTGCGACATAGATATGGCGTTTGATAGTTTAACATTTGTATTGCATTCTTTTTCGTGCTTTATAAATGGCGTTTTAGTTTTGTATTCTTTTGAACAACCCCGGCATTTATACGGCATGTATGTTTATTTCAAATAAAAATATATTGTCTATATTGTTTTTTATGCTATCATTTTTAACGGTGTTTGTAGTAAATGCGATGGAAACAGCAGCGCTTCAATGGTTGCTTGCTGGCGCTTAACCAATTCTATTAAGTCTTGGTTTTGTTTTAATAGTTGTTCAATTGTGCTGGTGCTTGTTGTATTTGCGGTTGTTTTATTTGTTGTTGTTGTTGTTGTAAACGCAGCACTACATTTATGTGAATACTTGTATATTTTCCCACAATCTGAACACACGCATCCTTCCACCGTTTTATTACACAAATGTGTTATGATTAATTCTAAAATATATAATTCAAAATATTGACAGAAATCGTGTTCCTGACAACCCATGTTATTTGAATTATATATTTTCTATTCAAATTGATTTACCACTTCAATTTATACGCCATTTTCTTGTAATAATGATACGCAAATGCGCTTAAAGCAAACATTGTGCCACCCCATATTGTGTCCATAGCCACGGTGGTCCATTTCCAATTTCGCAGCAATGCCTTGGATGTTAATTCATACACACCATATACGAAAATGCCTAAAATAAATGCGGTTTGGGCGTGTTCGCTGATTTGTGAAGATGCGGATATGTGGCGGGCAATGAAATAGTAGATACCGGCGATAATGAGGACATAGCACAATATTGCCCCCGGCATATCCAAACGCATGGGTGATTTTTGAACAATGGCGATTTGGTCCTTGAAATAATCGCGAATGGTGTATAAAAACACCGAATCAAGTGCCAATACAATGACAGAAAGCGCGATGATGTCAGTAAGCATTTCGGTTATATATATGGTATATATTTATGGCAATGGCAATACTAAATACCTCAACACGAAATATACCTCCCACGCACGCGCCCCTAAAAATAAGAATCTATAAAGTCTTTGTCATATGCGCTATCCAGATATTGGTGTTTATTTTTATTGTTTGACAGTTTCATGGGGGTGTCAATTGTAGTAAAAATAATCGGAGGCAAGTGTTTAACGATTTTTGAATAAATAAATGGATGAGGCATTGGCTTTGATACTACTTTACAGAGAGATGTTTTTATTTTGTATTTCTTTATTCCGTATGTATGTCTGTATTTCCAGTATTTCCATAAGTAGTGATGTAAAAATAAGAATATTATAGCATATTATAGGGAGTACCACTCAATAAGAAGCAGAAATCATATGTCTGACTCTTGGAAGAAAGTCGGGTCTTATTCACGGTCGTCGCAATATAACTTTGTTAGAACGACCGATGCGACGGCGGGTGGAACCACTTTTACGAACCGTATAGGAACCAACCCATCAGTGGTGTATGTAAATGGAGATATAGATATGTCAGGCAGTGATGCCGGCCCCATCAATAGAATTATAAATGTAGCGGATCCAATTCGTCCGCAAGATGTCGCAACCAAGTATTATGTGGACACACATTCCTCGGGTGGCGGTGGCGGAGGAACGTCGGCGGGGTCAACCGGTCCGGTAGGTCCCCCCGGTCCAAAGGGTGACAATGGCGCGCTGGGTCCAGCCGGGCCCACAGGTCCGCCCGGGTCAGTCGGTCCTGCCGGTCCCCAGGGTATTCCCGGTGATAATACCGGATTTACCGGGCCGGCGGGTGTTCCCGGACCCACTGGTGTTGCCGGTCCTGCCGGGCCACAAGGAGACACCGGCGCGCAAGGGCCGCGCGGGTTGCAAGGCGCAACCGGCCTTCAAGGCTCGCAAGGGTATCAAGGGTCTAGTGGTATTGTGCTGTGGCTGAATTCCAAAGGCAAAAGTTTGACAGACAACTCCATCATAGATTCATTTACGCTGAATACCACGCCCAATAATTATGGTCAGTATGTCACCGGAATATACACCGTGTCTGCCACGTTCGGTAACAGTCTCCGCACCATTCCAGCCAACTTGTTTTGGAACAAAACCACGGAACTTTCGTCGCTTCAAACCATTCCTTCCGGGACTTGGACGCTGAACATTTTTGCGTCGGCCATTAATGTGACGGATGTGAATCAGCTGGGTATTCGGTGCGCCGCGTACGTTATCCGCGGAACAAATGACCAGCCGCAGCCAAACTCCGTGATACAGGAGTCGTCAGGGAATTTGGCTGACCCCACTTATTTCCCGCCACGCAGCACATATTTACCGTCGCACATTAAACAAATCGGCTTGTCCAGCGAAGTGAAGGGAACGTATATCACCAGCACCAGTGTAATGCGGTACGCGGTGCCGTTTGACGTGGATTTCGTGGATTTAACCCCCACCAGCGACACCGAAGTGGTGTATTTACAAATTCAGGTGTTCTTAGTGAATACGCTGGTGAACAGCACCGCCGCCTCTGCCCGGCTGTATTATCAAACCAATTTCAGCACAAACTCCACGTATTCATATTTACAGACCACCTTTGGACAAGTGGGCGCAAAAGGTGAGCAAGGTTTAGCCGGTCCAACCGGAAATACGGGTCCAGCTGGTATTGGAATACAAGGCAGCACGGGGGCGGCGGGTCCAGCCGGGCCTGTGGGCGCAACCGGCCCTACCGGGTCCCGTGGTTTGGCGGGTCCAACGGGTGTGACTGGTCCCACCGGTCCCGGCGCAAACGGCAGTCCTGGAATGGTGCAGTATATGAGCGCTACCAACGGGTTTGCCGGGTCCAGCACTTTCTCATTCAACAGC
>SXGU01450209.1_pt1 | contig 16127 bp, 20 predicted proteins | sample 3174531 | NCBI WGS metagenome assembly SXGU01 (sample SAMN11356863, study PRJNA531348) | freshwater metagenome | isolation source: freshwater sample F1-140 | place: China: Fuxian Lake, Yuxi | collected 2017-12-25 | reverse complement strand
TGTCTTTTAATTCGATTTCTTTTGCGACCGATACACCGTCTTTAGTGATGGTTGGAGCGCCGAAACTTTTGTCCAAAATCGCGTTGCGGCCTTTAGGACCTAAAGTCACCTTTACCGCGTTGGCTAAAACATTTACGCCACGCGCCATACGGACACGAGCGTCATCACCGAATAATACGTCTTTTGCTGCCATTTTTATTCCTTTTTATTTTGTATGTGAATGTAATAGACGAGTTCAGGATTAACCTAAAACGCCCATGATGTCTTCTTCACGCATAACGATCAGTTCTTCACCGTCAACTTTAACTTCGTTGCCGGAATATTTGCCAAACAACACCTTATCGCCGACTTTAACTTCCAAAGCGCGTACTGTGCCATTGTCCAGCGGTTTGCCGTTGCCTACAGCCAAAATCACGCCTTGGCTTGGTTTTTCAGCCGCCGAACCGGGCAATAAAATACCGCCGGGAGTTGTCGTTTCTTCATCAACGCGTTTGACTATCACTCTGTCGTGTAACGGACGTATTTTCATCAATATCTCCTAACATTAAATTTAAAGGGTAAACTTTAGTTATTAGCACTCGCTAGTAATGAGTGCTAATGATAATGAGCTTTTGCAGAGTGTCAAGTTCTTTGGCATCATTTGCCTTCACCTTACAGCAACCCTATCGCCTATGAACGACAACCAACTGCTACGTTACAGCCGTCAGATCATGCTTCCTCAAATCGATATTGAGGGCCAGCAAAAACTTCTTGCCGCCAAGGCGCTGATCGTCGGCGCCGGCGGACTCGGCTCACCTGCTGCGATTTATTTGGCTGCGGCCGGTGTCGGCAATATCACTATTTATGATAATGACACCGTAGATCTATCGAATTTACAAAGGCAAATTACTCATCACACAGACGATATTGGGACTGATAAAGTAATTTCAACCCGTCAGACGCTTAATCGGCTAAATCCCGAGGTCAACATAACAGCCGTTAAACAAAGATTGGAAAGTCAACAACTTGACTTGGAAGTGGCTCAAGCGGATGTGGTTTTGGACTGTAGCGATAATTTCTCAACTCGCTTTGCGATTAATAAAGCCTGCGTCAAACATCGAACGCCGCTGGTTTCGGGCGCGGCGATTCGTTTTGAAGGCCAAGTGACGGTGTTTACGCCGGGCCGAAATAACAGCCCCTGCTACAACTGCTTATACAGCAGCGACGGAGAAGAATTGCAAAATTGCGCAACTAACGGCGTTATAGCGCCGGTTACCGGCATTGTCGGCAGTGTTCAGGCTTTGGAAGCGATGAAGCTGATTATGAATATCGGCGAAACCTTAACCGGACGGTTGTTGTTACTGGATGGATTAACGATGGAATGGAACACGATGAAACTGCGGCTTAACCCGAGCTGTCCAACCTGTAGCGTGTGATAGAAAAGCTTCCAGACGATGCGATTCGCCTGGAAGCTCATCAACAACTGTTACTTTTTAGCGAGCTTATCTTTAACGAATTTAATGGCTTTTTCTGCAAAATCATTCACCATCGACGGACTATCGCCATGCGGTTCAATATCACCCAATGGCTTGTCGCCGCCTTTGGTAAAACGGTAAATAAAATAGCCTAGCGGCGCGAACCCAAACGCCGCCACAATTATCATAATGATAAACAGCCAAACAACTTCACCCATGATCCCTCCTCATATTTGATATGTATTATTATTTTTAAGGTGAAGCCGGATAATACTCCCTTCCGGTTTAAAAAACATCCTCCGCGACCTTTTGTAATTTAAGCGTTATTTTTTCAAGCTTTATCGAATAAATCAGGGTAAAAGCTGTCGATAAAAGCCTGGCAATATCTGTATCCTTACTACCCACTAAATTCAGGTTTGTGGATGTTTCAGGCTTATCCACCAAACCGCCATACATCAATCACTTTCCTTACCGGAAAATTGAGTGCCAAACATGAATCGGTTGCTCCGAAATACATTAAAGACCTTTTCTTCTCAAAAAAAACAAAAATCACTTATCATTGAAAAAGATTCGACATCTACCCTTACTCACGCCGCCAACGTTGCTTTACGTCAGGCGTGGCGCCATTACCCTTGTTTAATATTTTGGACTTAACAGATGAAAAAATATTTATCGCTTAGCTTGTTATCACTCGTTGTCGCTAATTCTCAAGCCAATGAACGTATTGTCGGCGGAGTAGATGCGCCACCTGATGCCTATCCTATGGCAGTTGCGCTTATAGCCAAGGATAATAAATCGAATTACAAAGGGCAATTTTGCGGCGGCTCGCTAATTGCCGCGGATTGGGTGTTGACTGCATCGCATTGCGTTATTAATGAGACCTCCAATTCCTTTGATGTTGTCGCCGGTGTTTATGATTTAAAACGCGATACCGGACAAAGAATTGCCGTGAAACGTGTCATTACTCATCCCCGTTATAACGATAATACCCTCGACTTTGACATTGCATTGGTACAACTTAAAAAACCGGTAAACAACATTGCCCCTGTTGCGTTAAATAAAAATCGCGTTGATACCTTGGAAGGTGTTATGTCCACCGTTGTTGGCTGGGGCAACATGAGTGCTGATTTTAATTTTTTTCCGTATCGCTTGCAGGAAGTGCAACTCCCGATTATTTCCAATCGGGAATGCCAAGATATTAATGCGCAAACGCAAGATTCACTACGCCAAGTTATCACCGCGAATAAAATGTGCGCCGGCTATATAACCGGCGGCAAAGATGCATGCCAGGGGGATAGTGGCGGACCTTTGCTGATCGAAAAACACAATCAGCTTTATTTGGCGGGTATTGTCAGCTCCGGTAATGGCTGCGCCTTGCCGCTGGCTTACGGTGTTTACACCCGCGTGGCGAATTTTGCCGGCTTTATCGAAAAGCAAATCCATTTCGATTACCTTGCCGAAGCGGATATAAATCGGGACGGTAGTGTTAATGACAAGGATAAACAGGCAAAATACGCCGAGATGCAAAACGCAACACGCGATTATGTCGAGCAGTGCTGGCTAACTGCAGATAAGACCTGCGGCGATTTAAACGACGACAATAAAATAGATTGGCGTGATTTAAGTAAAAAAACGGCAAGCCTTGAGTCCGCTTACAACGCTTGGCTTGAAACGATGTGGCAGCCTGAACAATAAGCTTAAAATGGACCAGTCGGTATGAGGCGACTGCTTCTTGCCGCGTGTTTCCGAAACCGGCACGATGGACTAGCCCCCAGGCTCAAAAAGTTGCGCAAAAAAATAGTTCATCGTATACTTCAAAACAGCTTACTTGATCAAGCTGGCATAATAATTTAAACACTTCTGGAGGTTTACGATGAAATGGGAAACACCAAGCTATACTGACCTGCGTTTCGGTTTTGAAGTAACAATGTACATCTACAATCGCTAAGCAAAACTTCCCAGCTTTACCATTGGGAGTGAATCTAAAGCGGCAAAAAAGGGGCTCTTGATGAGCCCCTTTTTTTTGCCTGATATCCTTTATTCCCGTATCATTCGGCCCTTAATTCTCTTTTAGGTTAGCTTCCAACATGAAGATCAGAGTTCTCGGTTCAGGCGCAGGCGGCGGTTTTCCGCAATGGAACTGCAACTGCCATAATTGCCGCCGCTTGCGGCACCATCAAATGAACGGCAAAGCCCGTACCCAGTCATCGATTGCGGTCAGCACCGACAATAAAAATTGGCTGCTGTTTAACACCTCGCCCGACATTCGCGCCCAACTGGAAGCGTTTCCGGCCATCCAACCCAAAGAAGGCGTTCGCGATACCGGCATTAAAGCCATCATGCTGATCGACAGCCAAATCGACCATACCACCGGCTTGCTGATGCTCCGGGAAGGCAAGCCGCTGGACGTTTATTGCACGGAAATGGTCAAACAAGACCTAACCACCGGCTTTCCGTTATTTACTATGTTGGCGGATTATTGCACGGTTAACCATCATCCGATTCCATACGACGGCAGCAGCTTTACCATTCCCGGCATTGATGATTTGCGCTTTTATACTCAGGCCTTAAAAAGCAAAGCGCCGCCTTATTCTCCGCATCGGCATGATCCGCATGACGGCGACAATATCGGCGTAATCATCGAACAGATTTCCACCGGTAAAAAAGTATTTTACTCACCCGGCCTCGGCGAAATTGAAGCGCATGTGATGGCTGCGATGCAAGCCGTTGATTGTTTGTTGGTGGACGGCACCTTTTGGACCGACGACGAAATGTGCACGCAACATATCAGCCACAAAAAAGCCCGCGAAATCGGCCATTTGCCTCAGTCCGGCGAGGGCGGCATGATAGAAGTTTTGAACGGCGTGGTCAAAGCCCGCAAGATATTGATCCACATCAACAACACCAACCCGATCTTAGACGACGATTCCGAACAGCGTAAAATACTCAATGCCGCCGGCATTGAAGTCGCTTACGACGGTTTGGAAATAGATTTGTAGGCTTTGTCGACATGAGCGCATTCCCCCAACAGCGTTATATATCCGAACAGGATTATTTGACGCTGGAAGCCCAAAGCGACAGTAAACACGAATATGTCGAGGGTGATTGTTATGCGATGGCGGGGGCCGGCGAAAAACATAACCGTATTGCCTTGAACATCGCGATTGTCTTGCGTATCGCCGCGCGTGGCGGTAGCTGCGGGGTGTTTGTCAGTGACATGAAATGCCGTGTTGAGCAAGGGCGTTTTTATTATTATCCCGATGTTATGTTGGTCTGCAATAAGGCGGACAATGCCGAGTTTTATAAAGAACAGCCGTGTTTCATTGCCGAAGTACAGTCGACCGGCACCGAGCGGATTGACCGCCATGAAAAATGGTTGGTTTATTCCAAAATGCCCAGTCTGCGTTATTACTTATTGGTCGATTCGCTGCAAATGAAAGCCGAATATTTTATGCGCGATCAAGCTGGGGCTTGGCAGGGCGGCATTTTAGAACACGAGCAAACCTTGACTATTGCTTGCGATGATTATCATGTGGCATTAACGCTGGCGGACATTTATGAAGATGTGCTGTTTTAAAACCTGCCAGGTCTGGGCGGTATTTTGGGTTACAAGGAACAAGCTATGCGATTAGTGCGCGTTCAAGTCCCTGAATTCAGGGTATTAAAAGATGTGGATATTAGCTTTGAGCCGGAGTATGTGCCGCAAGTCTATGGCAGAGCATACGGATATTAATAAGAACTTTCCTAAAGCAAAGAAACGCATTCAGCATCATCAGCTTTTGTACAATAGCCAATCCGTCAATGATTTCCAAAAAAGCTGGCTGGATGGCTTTACAAACTCTAAAGCCACAACAACCGAGAAAACGCTTTGATTTATGGGCTACTGACTATCGCCAAATCCAAACCAATCTGGGAAGATATTAAATTACCCGTCGAAGCAGCAGATCATAAAAATTACCGTGATGAACTTTGCATTAAAATTAGGTAGAGAATTTTATGCAAAACAACCTCGTGAAAGCGAGCATCATTTACCCAGTTTTTTTAACATGCTATCCACAATCAATGCTTAATTTTATTCCGGTTGTTAAAGTTTAATGCTACCTAACATGACCTCTATTTGTCCCTAAAAAACCAATAATCAAAGGAAATCATTATGAGCCAAAACGACAATCCTGCATGGACCCGCGAAGAATTTGAAGCCGCCTTGCGCGGCATGGAAAGCCATTACCATATTCATCACCCGTACCATACCCTGATGAATGAAGGTAAACTGACCAAAGCGCAATTACAGGGCTGGGTCGCCAACCGCTTTTATTATCAGGTCTGCATTCCGATTAAAGACGCCAATATCCTGGCCAATTGCCCGGATCGGGAAACCCGCGCCAAATGGATACAACGGATTATGGACCACGACGGCCACCCCGGCGATCCGGGCGGCATTGAGGCCTGGATACAGTTGGGCATTGCCGTCGGCTTGACGCGCGAAGACATCACTTCATTAAAATTCGTGTTGCCGGGCGTGCGCTTTGCGGTTGACGCCTATGTTAATTTCGCCCGTCGCGCGGAATGGCACGAAGCGGCAAGCTCCTCGTTAACCGAACTGTTTGCGCCTAAAATTCATCAACAACGTTTGGACAACTGGCCGGAACATTACCCTTGGGTGGAACAGGAAGGCTACATCTATTTCCGCAAACGCCTGACCGAAGCGCGGCGTGATGTCGAACACGGTTTGGCGATTACGCTGGATTGGTATAAGACCCGTGAACAGCAAGAGCGTATGATTCAAATCCTGCAATTCAAATTGGATGTGTTGTGGACCATGGCCGATGCGATGTACATGGCTTATATTCACGAGATGCCGCCGTATTTTAATATTAAAATGTAAGCCCTCTGGAGGTCAGGCGATGCAATGGTCCGAAGTGGTTGATAACCCGTATTTTGAAAACCTACCGTTTAAAATCGAGTTAAATCGCTATGGGAAAATTGAAATGACTCCCGCTTCCAATAAACGTGGTCGTTTACAGTCGCATATCGGTACATTGCTGGAACGCAAACTTAAAAAAGGCAAAGTACTGGTGGGATGCTCAGTGCAAACCACCGAGGGCGTGAAAGTCGCCGATGTCGCTTGGTGTTCCAAGGCCTTTATCAAACAATACGCCTATGAGACGCCTTATTCCGATGCCCCTGAAATTTGTATTGAAATCGTCTCGCCTTCCAATTCAAAAGAAGAAATGACCAATAAGGCGCAGCTCTATTTGCAGGCAGGTGCTGAGGAAGTTTGGGTTGTGTGGGAAAACGGAATTATAGATTACTATGACAAGATAGGAAAAATAGAAAAATCGAGTTATTGTGTTAGTGTAAAACTATAACTATTTAATAGATAAAGCCGCTTCATCAATATCTAAAGGATTCACAATTAGCAACAACGATGAAAAAAGCGAAGCAAAGTTCAGTTGGATTAAATCCCATCATATTAAGATTGATTTCGATGTTGCTTTACGTAAAAAAATAATTGGAAAGCTTCTATGGAAAATAATGATGTATCAGAAAATATAAAAAAAACTGAATCTGAGAAAACATCACTAATGACTAATGATGATGAATCATTCAAATTAGGCAATAGAGCAGTTATGCTCGATTTTTATGTCAGCAGCGACATTGAAAATCGAGAGTTTAAAAAAATTTTTATCCGCTTGAATGCAAAAAAGGAAAAAAATACAAAAGATAAGTTGATATTTAGAAATGTTAATTTTAATCATTGTTTTTTTGATAACTGCTATTTTAATAACTGTTTATTTGACACATGCTCATTCATTGGTTGTAAATTTATTGGCAGCAATTTCCATCTATGTACATTTACAGGTTGCAATTTCCGATATGCTATTTTTGAAAGAACTCAGATTGAAGATGACATTTTAGATAAAGAGGCTCCTTTAGAAGAAAATTTAAAAAGGATTTTTGCTAGAACCTTGCGAATGAACTATCAACAGATCGGTGATGCCAAAGCGGTAAATAAAGCAATATTATTAGAACTTAATGCGACATCTGCCTATTTAAAAAAATCTTGGAGTTCAAAAGAAACGTATTATTCAAAAAATATGGCGACTTTTCTAAACGATTTTTGCAGTTTCTTCGATGGTTAGAATTCTGTATTTTAGATCTTACTTGGGGTAATGGTGAAAGCATCCTAAAGTTGTTAAGAACAATTATATTGGTGATAGTTTGTATTGCTCTATAGGACACGTTGGTTTTCCATGACCTTTATAATATACATGATTATATAAAATCACTAGCAACTTCTTCTGCCGTTTTCTTTGGTTTTAAAACACCTAATGAATACCCCAATATTTGTGTTGCATTAATTTCTGCGATAAGATTGACTCTTTTTGCTTTTTTTACAGCGATCTTAGTGAAAAGGTTTAGCAGGCGCTAAGTTATGCATATTTATGCTTTTGGTTCTATATGCAGAGGGGAAGTTGACCAAAGCTCAGACATTGATCTTCTGGTTTGCATAGAAAATGATAATTTAAGTATTAATAAAGACCAATTTTCTATCTACAAATATCCGAGAATTAAAGAACTTTGGCAAGAAGGGAATCCTTTTTCTTGGCATCTTGATTTGGAATCAAAAATAATTTTTTCCTCGGACAACAGTGATTTTATAAAGAGCCTAGGCATACCGTCTCCTTATATAAAAAAAATCGAAGATTGCGCTAAGTTTAGAGCATTATTCCAGCAATCTTTTGATGCATTGGTAAACACTAAAACCAGTAAAATTTTTAATTTATCATGCATGTTTTTAGCCACACGTAACTTTGCTACTTGTTACTCTCTTGGTAACGGAAAACCTATATTTTCTCGCAAGTCACCCTTAATTAATCGAGGAAAAACTCGAAATTAATGATAGAGTTTTTAATACTCTTGAGCGAGCTAGGATTTTATCTACCCGTGGGTATGGTTCCATGATTAATGAAAATGAGATAAACGAAGTTATTCAATATGCGCCTATAATTTACAAATGGCTAAATCGCTTATCAAAGGTTAACTAATTATGAGTGAATTTAATAATCGAATATCTGCACAGAGGGAAATTCTTTCAATCGTAAATTCAGTAAATTGGCATGAGGAATTATTAGGACTTTCAAGTGGTAGTTTAGCGCGCTGGACACAATCCAATCAGATTGATATTAATTCGATGCTTTTTTGTTTAATTAGAAAATCTGCGGACAAGCTTTTCTTTTTAGCAAATAAAAGCCAATAACAAATAACCGAAGATTATAGATTGTTATCGGTCGAAGTGACTGAACTTACAAGGACTCTTAAAGCTGAGTTAGACTTGTATATATTTAACTCATAAGATGGATTCGTGCTAACAATCCGCACTTTTGCAGTAGCGCATATTAACATTTTTGCTAACACCAATTGTCCGATGCGAAAACCTTATCCGCGTATCAAAGTCACTCCATGATGGCTATAGACTGGATAAAACAAGCCGTGCGTGATGAAACTTATCGTTATTCTCGACATGGCGACCAAGAACGGCAAAATGACAACTTAACTTTAGACCAAGTAGCGCAAGCTTTACTTAATGGGCGTATTCTCGAACAGTACAAAGACACTGGACGAGGTGTAAGCTGTTTACTCGCTGGATTTACCGATAATGGTATTCCTATTCATATAGTATGCGGTTGTATGGGTAAGACACTGGTAATTATTACCGTCTATATTCCTACACCTCCTAAGTTTAAAAACCCTTTTGAACGAGGCAATTCATAATGTCCGAACATTGCGTATTCTGTGGACACAAACACCTTAGCACTAAAACCACGCGCTATATCTACCAAAAAGACCAGCAAATGTTAGTGGTTGATAATGTACCTTGTCTGGAATGTACCTTTTGCGGCGAGCAATACTTCGACGCCACCGTATTACAAAAAATCGAAAACGATTACAGCGCCATAACTCGCCAACAGAGACAACCTCAGCGTATTATGCAGGTTGCAGTTGAAGATTTTGCCGTACTGTCTTTATAAAACTCTACACTAAAACCAAACACTCAAAATGACCATCAACCCAAACCAAACCATCAAATTCTCCCCGACGCATTGCCTGCAATGGGAAGAAGCCCAGCAAAAAAACGTTATTCTCTATCCTGAAGGCATGGTGGAACTCAACCAAAGCTCCGCGGAAATCCTGAAATGTTGCGACGGCACCCGCAACCTTGACCAGATCGTCAGCGATTTGGAACAGAAATTTGCCACCACAGGTCTTGCAAACGACATCACCGCTTTCCTAGAGGTTGCTTTAAAAAATGGCTGGATCCAACAAAATTAACATCACCCCGCCGCGCTGGCTGCTGGCGGAACTGACTTACGCCTGTCCGTTGCAATGCCCTTATTGCGCCAATCCGATTGATTATGCGAAATATCAAGCCGAACTGGATACCGAGGACTGGAAGCGCGTACTGACCCAAGCCCGTAAAATGGGCGCGGTGCAACTGGGTTTTTCCGGCGGCGAACCGTTAACCCGCAAAGACCTACCCGAGCTGGTCAAACATGCCAGAGACTTGGGCTATTATTCCAACCTGATCACCTCGGGCTACGGACTGACTGAAGAAAAAATCGTTCAACTGAAAGAAGCCGGACTGGATCATATTCAAGTCAGTATCCAGGCCAGCACTCAAGAACTGAACGATCATCTGGCCGGTACCGAGTCGTTCCAGCATAAAAAAGACGTCGCCCATCTGGTCAAAAAACACGGCTATCCGATGGTCTTATGCGTGGTTATACACCGCGAAAATATCCACCAGATGCCGCAAATTCTGGAAATGGCTGAAGAATTGGGAGCGGATTACCTGGAATTGGCGAACACCCAATATTACGGCTGGGCGCATGCCAACCGCGATTTATTATTACCGACTAAAGCACAATTCGACCAGGCCGAGCAAATCGCTCAGGCTTTTAAAGAAAAAGTCGAAGGTAAGATGAAAATCTATTATGTAGTGCCGGATTTTTATGAAGACCGGCCCAAAGCCTGCATGAATGGCTGGGGCACAACTTTTTTAACTATCGCGCCGGACGGCGTAGCCTTGCCTTGTCATTCGGCCCGCGAACTGCCGGGGCTGGATTGCCCTAATGTCAAAGACTACAGCATCGAGCAAATTTGGAACGAATCGCAAACCTTCAATTTTTTCCGCGGTTTCGAATGGATGAAAGAGCCGTGCAGCAGCTGCGATGAAAAAGAAAAAGATTTCGGCGGCTGCCGTTGCCAAGCTTATTTATTAAGCAACGATATGTACGCAGCCGACCCGGTATGCAGCAAATCGCCCAATCATCATGTCATTCAGGAAGCTATCGATTCAGCCAAGGCAAGCGCTTTGGCCGATAATGAAAAACCGCTGATTTTCCGTAACAGCAAAAACTCGCGGTTGTTGTCTTAATAGTTTTCAGATAAATAAGGTTTAAAAAACTAACGATACGATGAATCAACCCGGAATAGAACGCCGGTGCCGCAAATGACACGGCATCGGCGTTTCCTTATATTTGTCGTTTATTTTTTGCGAATTCCCTTACTTGACTTGAGCCTTAATCGGCAAATAAAACCGCTCAGCGACAAAAGCCACGCCTTTTCCCCCGACCTCTTCGGTTTGCCGATTGACACCGGAAGCTATCAACACTTCGCCACTATCTATAATCGATCGAGCCTCGCCTAAAAGCTCGTCCGAGGCGCCGACGGCTTCCAAATCAATAGCGGAAATGGTTCGGATCTTTTTCCCATTCAATAAATATTGATCAACTGAAAAACAAGGCGTGGTTATGCAGACAATCCCGTTGTTTTCAAGTCCGACAAAAAGTTGTTTTCCGATAGTTTCTGTCGCCGAGCTGAAGGCCGCCGCCACGGCAAAGATGCCAAGATTGCCGAATTCTGGGTAAGTTTTCGGTTTAATAGCGCCTTGAACAAGGACCGCCGAACTCATATCGAAGTTTTGTTTGTTGCTTAACGATGCGACATAGCATTCCGCTTGGCGACGACCGTTCGCGCAACGAGTCAGTTTTTGATTGACCGCTTTGACAAAAAAACCGCCGCATACAGGCGACATGCACTTGCGTAAATCCGGCCGAAAAGTATAGTAACCTTGTTGATCGAATCCGCTGTCCGTTGAAGTCGATTTTGAATTGTTCGTTATTTTAACGGTATCGACATTCGCTTCTTGGGTAAACGCAGTGGATGAAATTAAAAAACTCAGCAGTATCGGAATCAATGTGCTTATAGGGGCTTTCATGGTTAACCTCTTTTATGGATTAAAGTTTTCAACTTGAGATAGGGTGGTTTTGTTTGGATGCTGTCTGTGCTTGCCTTAAGCGGAAAGCCAAATTAAGTATAGGAGCAAAACTTCTGTCTTTAAACTTTGTACATCTTTGCCTTCGGAAAATCCAAAGTATAGGATGACGCATTGGCAGCCCCTATCATCCGTATTCTATTCTTATAACATCTCAAGCCGAATAATCATTCCCATGGTAAATCCTTATAAAACAAAATTAAATATATCAACCGGCAAAGTCGATCTAAGTCACGGCGGTGGAGGAAAGGCGATGGCCCAGTTGATCGATCAATTATTTATCAAGCATTTCGATAACGACCTATTAAGGCAACATAACGATCAGGCCATTTTCACCGTACCGGCAGGACGGCTGGCTATCAGCACCGACAGTTATGTGATTTCGCCGCTGTTCTGGCCGGGCGGCGAAATCGGCTCGCTGGCAGTGCATGGGACCGTTAACGATGTGGCGATGTCCGGAGCGCAACCGCTGTATTTGGCGGCGGGTTTTATTCTTGAAGAAGGCTTTGCGCTGGCCGATCTGGAAAGAATCGTTATCAGCATGGCCGACGCGGCTAAACGCGCCGGTACACCTATCGTCACCGGCGACACCAAAGTGGTGGAGCGCGGTAAAGGCGACGGCGTATTTATCAACACGACCGGCGTTGGTATTGTGCCTGACGGCGTCAATATCTCCGGCGACCGTGCGCAACCGGGCCATGCAATTTTAATTAGCGGCTCGATCGGCGATCACGGTGTCGCGATCATGGCCGGGCGGGAAAACCTGCAATTTGAAACCACCATTGTTTCCGACTCCGCCGCGTTGAATTCTTTGGTTGCCGACATGGTTGCCTCCGCACCGGCCGATATTCATTGTCTGCGCGATCCGACCCGAGGCGGTTTGGCAACGGCATTAAACGAGCTGGCGCAGCAATCCGGCGTCGGCATGGTCATCGACGAGGCCCGGATTCCGATGAAAGCCGAAGTCAAAGCCGCCTGCGAAATTCTCGGCCTGGACCCTTTATATGTCGCCAACGAAGGCAAATTGGTCTGTATTTGCGCCGCCGCTGTCGCCGAATCGTTGCTGGCGGTGATGCAACAACATCCGCTGGGCCGCGATGCCGCGATCATCGGTGAAGTCATTGCCGACGAACATCATTTTGTGCAAATGAACACCGCGTTCGGCGGACGGCGTATTGTCGATTGGCCGGTCGGCGAGCAGTTACCTCGTATTTGCTAATGTCCGGCAAAGCGATTCGAGTTCGAGGCATTGTTCAGGGCGTCGGCTTCAGGCCGACGATCTGGCGTCTGGCCCGGCAATACCGGCTCAGTGGAGAAGTCTGGAACGACGAGCAAGGCGTGATGATTCATGCCTTCGGCGATGACGAAGACCTTGAGGCTTTTATCCGGCAAATCCCCCTGCAACTGCCGCCGCTGGCTAAGCTTGACAGCTTGGAGACCCAAGCACTGTACACGAAGCTGGACAGCGACGAATTCCGCATCGTCGCCAGCCGTCAACACAGCGCCGTGCAAACCCCTGTTACCGCGGATGCCGCGACTTGCCCGGACTGTCTGGCCGAAATCGCCGATCCCGGCAATCGCCGGTACCGTTATCCGTTTACCAACTGCACCCATTGCGGGCCGAGGCTGTCGATCATTCGGCGCGTGCCTTACGACCGCTGCCATACCAGCATGGCCGAATTTCCGATGTGCCCGCAATGCCAACAGGAATACGACGATCCCGCCAATCGCCGTTTCCATGCCCAAGCTAATTGTTGCCCGGATTGCGGTCCTAGAGTTTGGCTGGAAGATCAGCGCGGAGAGCCATTAGATTGCGTCGAACCGCTAAAACAAGCCGCCGAATTGATCCGGCAAGGCTACATCGTCGCCATCAAAGGCTTGGGCGGTTTTCACTTGGCTTGCAATGCGGTCGATGAGGTCGCGGTCAGCCGCTTGCGCGAACGCAAACGCCGTTATGCCAAACCGTTTGCGTTAATGGCTGATGCCGGCATGATTGGCCGCTATGCCCGCTTGGACGAAGAGGAAACACGAGCCCTGCACGACAAAGCCGCGCCGATTGTGTTGCTGACCGCGACAGGCGAAACGCTTGCGCCGGGCGTCGTGCCGGATGACGACAAGCTCGGTTTTATGTTGCCTTACACACCGCTGCACACGCTGTTATTGCAGCATTTGGCTAGGCCTATCGTATTGACTTCGGGCAATATCAGCGACGAACCGCAATGTACGGATAATGACGAGGCGCGGGAAAAACTGACTCATATAGCCGATTACCTGCTGTTGCATGACCGGGTCATCGTCAATCGGCTGGATGACTCGGTCATGCGCAAAATGGGCGGTAAAATGCGCTTGCTGCGCCGGTCGCGCGGTTACAGCCCGGAAGCGCTGGCGTTGCCGTCCGGTTTTGAGCAGGCCGGCAATGTCTTGGCGATGGGGGCGGAGCTTAAAAACAGTTTCTGTTTGCTGAAAAACGGTCAAGCCATTGTTGCCCAGCATGTCGGCGATTTGGAGAACGTTGCGGTTCAGCGCGATTACCGCAATGCTATCGAGCTGTATAGAAACCTTTACGATTTTAAACCCAAACATATTGCCGTCGACCATCATCCCGGCTATTTATCGACTCAATACGGGCAAGCGTTGGCCGAAACCGAAGCGGCGGATGTCGTGCCGGTGCAACATCATCATGCCCATTTGGCCGCTTGCTTGGCTGAGCACGGTATTGCTTTGAACTCACCGCCGGTGTTGGCGGTCATTTTCGACGGCTTGGGTTTGGGCGACGACGGCGCATTATGGGGAGGCGAATTTCTGTTTGGGGATTACAAAAGTTACCGCCGAGTCGGTCATTTACAAGCCGTTGCCTTGCCCGGCGGCTCCCAAGCCATGCGTGAACCGTGGCGTAATAGCTATGCGCAACTGCTGCATTATTTCGATTGGCAAACGCTGCAACAGGACTATGCCGATTTGGACATCATCAAGCTGCTGGCGAACAAGCCGCTGTCGATGCTGGCGGCCATGATCGCCAAAAATCTGAACTCGCCGCCCAGCACCTCCTGCGGCCGCTGGTTCGATGCTTTCGCCGCCGCGCTCGGCCTGCACAGTGAACAGGTGCATTACGAAGGCCAAGCCGCGATTGCGCTGGAAATTCTGGCAACGCCGCTGTTTGCTGAAGAACAGCCGTATCCGCAAGCTTGTTCGATTATCGGCAACGGAGATTTGCCGGTGCTAAGCTGGCAAGGACTCTGGTTGGCGGTGTTGGACGATTTAAAGCGCGGTACCGATAAAGCCCGCATTGCCGCGCGCATCCATCACAGCTTGGCTGCCGCGACAGTCGGATTGCTGCACGAACTCAGTATTCAAACCGGCGCCGACAGCATAGTGCTTAGCGGTGGCGTATTTCAAAATCGCTTACTGTTGGAAGCGGTGTCCATGCAATTGCAGCAAAGCGGCAAAACCGTGCTATCGCCGCAGCGTTATCCAATGAACGACGGCGGTTTGGCATTAGGCCAAGCAGTCATTGCGGCGGCGCGTAGCGTCTGATGTGCGGACGAATAGCTACGTTTACCTAAACCAGCCCAAATAAACTATCGACAAAGCGAATAACCATCCCACATAATGCCTGCGTAAATTTTCAGTGTCGGTCTTGTAATAAATTGAATTTAAATAACTTTTAAAGCTTTTGCGTGCTTTTGAGGCAAAAAATAACCCAATCGAATCACGGCTTGCCGACGGATCAGTTTGTTTCTTACGAGGATAAAAACATGGCCCTGTATCTCACTGAAAAATATATCAACCCTTTTACCGATTACGGGTTTAAACGCTTGTTTGGCGAAGAGGCTCATAAAGATTTATTGCTGGATTTTCTGAACGAATTATTACGCGAAGAACAAGGCGAAATTAAAAGCATAACCTTTTTAAAAAGCGACCGCTTAGGCTCGACTGAAATAGATAGAAAAGCCATTTTTGACTTATATTGCGAAAATGAAAGAGGGGAAAAATTTATTGTTGAGCTACAAAAATCCAAGCAGAATTTTTTTAAAGATAGGACATTGTATTACTCAACCTTTCCTATTCAGGAACAAGCGCAAAAAGGTGAATGGAATTATGAGTTGAAAGCGGTTTATACCATCGCCATTTTAGATTTTGTGTTTGATGAGGATAAAAACGAGCCCGATAAATATAAATATTTTGTCAAACTCAGCGATATTGAAACCAACAGGATTTTTTATTAGGACTTACGCATTGACGAGCAAGCAGTAAATATGTCATAGGAAGACGATTTAACAAGAGCGATTCAGGAATGATAAGAAAACCTAGCCGTCCACCGACAGCACGTTGCA
>SXGU01062096.1_pt1 | contig 16129 bp, 14 predicted proteins | sample 3174531 | NCBI WGS metagenome assembly SXGU01 (sample SAMN11356863, study PRJNA531348) | freshwater metagenome | isolation source: freshwater sample F1-140 | place: China: Fuxian Lake, Yuxi | collected 2017-12-25 | reverse complement strand
GGCGGCGCAGGCGGTGGCGCAGGCGGTGGCGCGGGTGGTGGCGCGGGTGGTGGCGGTCCGCGACCTTGATCTTCAAAGTCTGCTTTTGCAAACACATTTGCCGCGACTATTCGATCCCATTGACCACCAATAGATTCTTCTCTTCGTGTACACCTTGGCGGTGAACACTCGATCACGCAAACTGCGGCAGGATCTTGCCGCATCGACCGGTGATGGAGCAACATATTCATTTATGGTCGGCGTCGGCGAGATGTATTTCATCCCCTTCGTTCTTGCCCTTGGAGTTGGTGAAGTCAGCGCTGGACTCTTCTTCACCATTCCATATCTTTGTGGATCTGTTTTGCAATTGCTTGCACCTTGGGGAGTTTCGTTTCTCAATAGTCCGCGCAAATGGGTGTTGTGTTGTGCGGTGGCGCAGTGCCTCAGTTTCGTTCCGCTGATCGATGGCGCGATTCGTGGGGCACTTCCCTCTTGGGTCATTTTCGCCTCATTTACGCTCTATTGGGGGGCGGCCATTGGCGCTGGACCTGCATGGGCGGCGTGGGTTGCGGCACTCATTCCATCAAATATTCGGCCGAAATATTTTGGTCGCCGCAGTCGTATCTGCCAACTTATGACTCTCACTGGACTCTCTGTCGCTGGAGGGTTCTTATATTTCGGTGAACAGTTCGATGCAGTCAAGCACATTGATCAAGCCCAAAAAGTTGTTGGCGAATTTTCTTGGCAACTTGCGGCATTCACATCGATTTTTTTCTTAAGCTTATTGAGTCGCGGAGCATCAATTCCGTTCTTGGTGCGCCAAAGCGAACCACCATCTGGCGCTTGGAAACACACCACCGTTCCACTCCGCACTCTGTTGATTCGCCCGCTGATGGGACAAGAAAGACCACTGCTGCTGTTTATGCTTGTCTTTCAATTGGCGCTTCAAATCTCCAGTCCCTTCGTCGCGTCATACCTCATTGGCGAAATCGGTTTCAGCAATGCGACATACTTTGCCGCGGCAGCGACTCTCTTTGCGACCAAGAGCATCGCCGTATCGATCTTCGGATCGATTGCTTCGCGACGAGGCCCACGCTTCGTGCTCGTTATGAGTGCTGGTTTCCTGACAGCGCACGCCGCATTTTTTGCCCTTCCACCAGAAACCTCCACGCTTTTTATCTTGATGGCGCTCTCTGGAATTTGCTGGGCGGGATATGAAATTGCGACATTTTTATTACTGCTCGATTTGTCAAAGCCAGAGGAGCGCACAAGCATCCTCACATCGTTCAATCTGCTGAATGCATCTGCGCTCGTAATCGGCTCACTTGTTGGCGGATCGCTACTTCATTGGCTTGGCGATGACCGAAAGGCGTATGCGCTGCTCTTTCTCATCTCTGCGGGCGCTCGACTTGCGGCGCTTTTCCTGCTTCGATCAGTGCCCGATGTGAGAGGGTTCGAATCTGACCACAGCAGCCATCCAAGTAACCTCCAAGAGATCAGTATGGAAGAAGATGGATCATTCAATCGACCGCCGGAATCGATTCTGTGAAAAGTAAGGCGACATCTCTACTCGTCATAATCCTTATCGTTGCGATTTCGCTTGCGTTTGCGGCACTTGCAATGATCGACACGGAAGTGCTGGCACGATTCTTCACGCACCAATACCTTGCTTCTCGCGCTGGCCTTGAGATTCGACCCGTCACTCGCCAAGGAGCCGAGTGGTTCCGCACGATGTGTGCTCTCTCCGCACTCGTATGGGCAGTTACTGTATGGATGCTTGCACGATCAGTTCTTAAAAACAAAAGTGTGGCGACGCCTTCTAATCCTGCTTTGGATTTCACCGTCAAATCACCTGCAACATCGCGAATCCGATTCGCGCTTTTCTGCGCAATCAGCGTGGGAGTGATCGAACGAATCTGGCGAATTTCTGAAAGCCTTTGGTTCGACGAAATTTCTGCGCTCATTGATTATGCGCAGTATGGTCCTGGCGCGATCATTGGGACATACTTCGTGCAATCGAATCATGTCTTGCACACCCTGCTGTCGTGGTGCGCACTGTCGATCGCGGGTGCCGCAAGCGAATTAGTGCTGAGAATCCCCGCATTTCTAGCAGGAATTGCATCCATCGCCGCCATCGTCGCGCTTGTGCGCGAAGCGGCTCTGTGGCAAGGCGCACCTACTCGCGCGCGGATGTCGCTTGTGTGTGGGATTGCTGCGCTCTCGCCAATTATGGTTTTGGAATCAGTCGAGGCGCGGGGATATTCGATGATGATTCTCTTCGCCGCGCTTGCATCTTGGATGTTTCTTCGAGCGGTGCGAATTGGAAGCCATATGTCGTGGGTCGCATATGCGATTCTGTGCGCGCTTGGCATCTGGTCGCATTTGGTCTTTGTAGTTCTTCCAATCAGTCACGGCGTGATTGCGGCGTGGATGATCATTCGCCCTCGTCCAAGCACGAAGGACCGCATTCGAGGTTGCGCGGCGATTCTTGCGCTCACACTCGCTGGCATTACAACAATCACACTCCTCGCTCCCCTGCTTCCAGACCTCTTGCGCATTCGCCGCGAATTTCAAGCTCTCGATGGAAACGAACCAACGATTTTTTCTGTCGAGGGAATGCATGTTCTATTGGGACTTGGCGGAGCGTGGACTCCACTCGCCGCATTGCCAGGAGTCGTGCTATTGATCATCGGTTTGTTTGGTGCGCGTCGAGATCCCTTTCGTCGTATGCCCCTTGCCGTGACTCTGCTGGGACTTCCAATTCTGATCATTGGTACTGAACTTGGTGGAAGTTGGATGTATGCGCGCTTTGCTTTGTTCGCCTTACCTGGAATTTTCCTGGCAATCACGCTAGGTGCATTTGATGTTGCGCAATTTCTTCGGCAACGCAATACGAATGCCGCGACGGCCAACCGCGTATTGATTTTAGGCGCATTTGCAATCGCGGCGATTTGGATTGAGTCTCTTGCATCGCTTGCGCCCAAACAACCGATTCGTGATGCGATCGTTTCCATTCGAAATCACAATCCTTCAACCTCCGAGATTGCGAGTCTTGGACTTGCGGACAATGTCGTGGCCTATTACGGCATCGTCGCTGGATTGAATGTCCAAAGCGTCGGAGTTGGAGGAGTGATGATCGATGAAGTTCCCTCGAACATTCAATGGATGATTGTTCTCTATCCGCGATCGATTGCAGTTGGTGCAAGTAAAGTGTTGAATGAAAATTGGACGCTGGCTGAAACTTTTCCAGGATGGGTCGATTGGGGCAACGGGGATGTATTGGTGTATCGACGCAACGCGAAATGATTTTTGCGAGCGCCACGGGACGCATGTATGGGGTCACACGAAGACGGAATGATTTATGCGAGCGCCGCGGGACGCATGTCCTGGCGCTCAAACCAATTCAGAATGCTTTATGCGAGCGCCGCGGGACGCATGTCCTGGCGCTCAAACATGCTGCGCCTCGCCTACGCGGACTCCGGCTCGGCTTGCAAACTCGCGCAGGACATGGTCCCGACGGCGCACACGCGAAACGATGTTCGTGTCGAGCCGTTGGAAAGTTCTCTCGGGCGAGTTCCGCAGGCGGCCCGACGGCGCACACGCGAAACGATGTGCGTTTTCGCAGCTGTGTGCTTGGCTCGAATCTGTTTGCGTCTCCAGCCGTTGGAAAGTTCTCTCGGGCGAGTTCCGCAGGCGGCCGACGGCACTTGCAATAAAATTTCGTGAACTGGATCGTGTCGGTCGCCGAGGACTGTTTGAGCCCCGAGAGAACTTTTCACGGCTGTCCACTTATGCATTTCCGCGGCTGTATCCGCGGCTGTATCCGCGGCTGTATCCGCGGCTATATCAGCGGCTGTATCCGTCGCTAATCGTGTCGCAACGCAACGACGGGATCTTTGCGACTCGCAACAATCGCGGGATACATGCCAAAGATCAATCCAACCGCCGCCGCAACTCCAAAGCTGACAAGAATCGACCAACTTGTCACGATTGGCTGCAATGAAAATCCGCCGCCAAAGACACCGCGAAACATTTGCCACTTTTGAATAACTGGAACAATCTCGCCCAGCCCCAGAGATGCAGAAATTCCAAGGACAATTCCCAGCAATCCTCCCACCGCCGAGAGCGAACCAGTTTCGACAAGGAATTGCAGAATGATGTGTCGACGCGTTGCGCCAAGCGCACGACGAATACCAATCTCGCGCGTGCGTTCAGTCACGCTCGCAAGCATAATGTTCATGATGCCGATACCGCCGACCAACAAACTGATCGCGGCGATTGCGACAAGCATCACATTCCAAACAAGCATCGCTCGCCGCGCATTTTCAAGCAATTCCCACGGAACAACAATTTGCACATCTGTCATCCCAGGGTGTCCAGTGGCCATGATGCGCTCGACGCGTTGTGAAATCTGATTCACCGCCATCGTCGAAGGCGCAGTGACATAGACCTCGCTCAACTGAATCTCTTCTGTGGTGAACGACCCAGATGTTCGCCGTTGAATCACATCGCCGAATTGGCGCTCCGCCGTCGTCAGCGGCAAATGAATATCACGATTCAGATCACGACCAACAAGCGCACCGCCCGCACCACCCGACAAGCCTTGCTCTTGCAGAACACCGATGACCCGCAAAACTTGTTGATCGATTCTGAAATCCTGTCCGACCGCATCACGCGCCGGGAAAAGTTGTCGCGCAGTTTCGGCGCCAAGCACAGCAACTGGCGCCTGGGTTTCAACATCATGATCACTCAAATAGCGCCCGCCAGAAGCGACGCGCAAATTGGCAACTTCAGCAAGCATCGGCAGAGTTCCGAAGCACTGACTGTTTGTTCGAAATGGCCCTCTGCTGATTTCACTTCCAACTGCCTTCAGTGGAACAACCGACTCGATATCTGGAAGCGCGCCTTTCAATCTGCGCGCATCTTCATAGGTGATTCCATAGCGGGACAAAAATGTTCGCGCCTGTGTGGTGCTGGCAGCATCTGGCGGCTTGGAACTTCGCACGATGATGTTCGTCGCGCCAAGCGCAGCGATATCCCTCAGAGCAGATTGTTTATTGCCCTCACCAATCGAAACAACCACAATCACAGCGGCAACGCCCAAGATGACACCAAGGCATGTCAAGATGGATCGCAGCGCGTGACGGCGCAAATTGCCCAGACCCAACCGAACGGTTTCCAAGATGAACATCATTGCATGAAGCGTAGAAGATTCTTCGCTTCTGGGCGTTATTCTTTCACCTATGCAATCGGACCTCGATCTTGAAGTCGCCACAGAGCGCGAAGGCTCCGCATGCTGGATTTTCAAGATCCGACGATCAGGGCAAGTCGATCCCATGTGCGAATTGACCCTCGCGTGGGCGGATTACGATTGGTGGTCCCCAACTGGATCCCATACTCCTTCGCAAGTTGCATTGGCGGTTATACAAGTACTTGCGGAATCACCGACGGAATTTGCGGGACAATCCTCACACCCAACGCACATTGATGCGAGCACAATCCGCAGACGAATTGCAGGCGCGGATCGATTGATCACCGAACGACTTCAACGATCTGTTTGAGTCGAAACTTGCGGCGAAACAACTGGCGCACCCTGCGCCAAGAGTGGCTTTCGTTCTCGCACGCGAAAATAAATCGGGACTTCAACAAAGAAAGTCGAACCACGCCCAGGCTCTGAATGAATGCCCACGGTGCATCCAAGAATAGTTGCCAGTTCTCGGCAGATCGCCAGGCCAAGTCCAGTACCGCCGTGAGATTTCGTATGGCTTGCATCGACTTGTCGGAATTTTTCAAAGATCGTGTCCTGCAAATCAAATGCGACTCCAGGCCCTTGATCGACAACTGAAATTCGAATTGCTCCGCGGGAATCCAAGCTGATAGCTTCAGCAATAATTCGAATCTCGCCGTTGACCGGCGAGAACTTGAACGCGTTGGAAAGAAAGTTGTACAAAATCTGCTGCAGTTTTCCCGGATCCGTTTCAACCGCGGGAAGTTCTGACGCAACTGTGACGACCATCTTCAATTGTTTGGCCATTGCCTGCGGACGCATAATCGTTTCAAGTCCTTCAATGATGTCGGCAATACTCGAAGAGACGACCGCGGCAGACATCCGTCCCGCTTCGATTTTCGCCATATCCAAGAGTTCGTTGATCATGTCCAAGAGCATCCGTGCGCTCGTCAAGATGTTGGAGATGTATCGCACGCGCTTGGGATCCGCATTTGGATCAACTCGCGCAATTTCAGAAAGCAACTCCGCGAATCCGATGATTGAATTGAGTGGTGTCCGCAACTCATGCGAGACATTCGCCAAGAACTCGCTCTTCAAACGATTCGATTCGAACAATCCAACATTCGCCTCGGACAATTCGACAACTTTTAGATCAAGCGACTCATTCATCGCTCGAAGAGACTGCTGCACTTGAATCACTTCATCAAGCATTTGATCGAATGCGCGAGAGAGTTCCTCCAATTCATCACCAGTCCGCAGAGAACTCCGCACAGTCAGATCACCGCGGCGCACCTTCTCTGCGCTCTCACGCAAACGCCGCACTGGGGAGAAAATCAACTTGGTCAAAATCAACCAGAATACAACCACCGCCAGTCCGACAGCAACAACACCACCAGCGATGATGTACCAACGGTTCGAGAGAATCTGCCGCGATGCGAATGGGCTCGTACGCTCGATGACCAATACTGCACGAAGCGGATCCCCAAGCGCAGTCTCCGAAGAACGCGGCGAGAAATCAACAAAGCGCCGATCTTGAATCGCTCGCCATTGCGCTTCGCGAAGAGCCCGCGCATATCGATAGACCATGCCATCTTCCGTCTGAAGTGTTGCGAAGAATTCATCTACGCCAGATTCACCGAGAAATTGGCGATATGCCTGATCCACAAAAATATCGCCAACACTTCCATCTTCAATTTGTTCGATCTGCACAACTCGAATCGGAATGGGAATCCCCTCCGTTCGATTTAGCGCAAATCCGTTGCCTACCCATGTTTCCGCCAATTGCCGCGACATTTCACGCTGACTGTCCTCGACGACCCACTCCAACCGCATCCAAGGAACGATCATCGCGCCAGCCAAAATCAACAGCGCAGCCGCTCCGAAGAGAATCTGACACTTATTCGCAAGCGATGGACCACGGGGCATATGTACAGCCTATCGGAGCGCATCTGCGTTTATCCTTTGCCTATGCGACGCGAAGGAACAAATCTGGAAGAAGTTCGAATGGAAGATGTCCTCTGCGACTATTGCCATTCGTCGTGGACAATGGATCGGCCGATGATTGAAGGGCACCACGGTTCATGCATCTGTGGCAGTTGCCTACGAATTGCATACTCCGCGGTTCATTTGGGCGGCAACGACCACTCCGCGCAAGGTCAACCATCGAAATGCACCATGTGCCTCGAGGAGCGAACCGATGCCTGCTTCGAAAGTCCAGCCTATCCCGAAGCGATCATCTGTTTGCGATGCATCAAGATGGCGGCGAAGGCATTGACTCGCGATCCAGATTCCAATTGGAAGCCACCCGCGGACGAAGCGGCTTCATAAACCAACTCGAATTTTTTATGGACCCCGCACGCGGAAAAATTCTTGATGTCGGCACCTTCGGTCTCAATCAATCGCATTTGCCTGCGCACGATGCTGGGCCTTTCGATCCGCGCAATCTTTTCGCTTCGCCAAAAAATTCATTCGAGATGGAAATCGGAACAGGCAAAGGAACATTTCTCGTCCAACAAGCAGTGCGTCAACCCGATACGAATTTTCTCGGCATCGAATGGACTGCGGAATTCTGGAGATATGCGGCGGATCGTGTGCGCAGGCGAGAACTCGCCAATATCCGCGTTCTGCACACAGATGCCACCGAATTCTGTCGCTATTGGTTGCCCGATGAAATCGTCACCGTCATTCACTTGTACTTCAGTGATCCTTGGCCCAAGACGCGTCACAACAAGCGTCGCGTTGTTCAAGACGAAACGCTTCGACACTTTCACCGCGTCTTGAAACCAGGAGGCGAACTTCGCCTTGTCACGGATCATGTCGAACTTTGGAAGTGGTATCAAGAGCATGCGCATCGCAACGCGAATCTCTTCGATATCAAACCATTTCTCTCTCCCGAATCTGCCAGAGAAGGCGAAATGGTCGGGACGAATTTTGAACGCAAGTTTGCGCGCGAAGGCAGACCGTTTATGGCGATGACTTTGGTGAAGCGGCAGGCACCGATGGCGGCGCGGATGTCGAGCCAGTCGTCGAGCCAGTCGGCTGCGAATGGGTCGTCGATACAACCCAATCCGAGATCTTTTTCAAGACTTCCGGATCCATCTCCACTTTAATCGTCGCATATTCATCCGGCATTCCCGTCCTCGCAGGCTGAAAGAGATGATTCGCTTTGGGAATAATCACAATCTCCGGCTTCACTGGACTTTCCAAAGATCCATCTTGATATGGCGGCACATTGCGCGCTGGAGAAACCTGGACATCTCGTTCTCCAAAGAGAATCAACATTGGCACACCGATGTGGCGAATCGCAGGAGCGGGATCAAGCGCAATGAATGTCCGCATCCATGGACTGCTGACCTGAGCCAAGCCTTGCTTGACCGTCAACTCGATCGTTGATTCTGGTGGCTTTGTCTTTGCAACGCAATCAAATTGGGCATCGACCAATGCGCGCATCGCTTGAGTCAAAGTCGCTTCATCCGCATTCGCAACGACCGCATCAATCATTTCGCGATGTTTTTCAAGAGTGAACGCCAACTGAATGGGTTCGACTCTCATCTTCACAAACATATCCGCTGATTGTCCCACGAGAATCTCGCCGCCAGAAATTCCAGGTGGCGCAAGCAACACCGCGAAATTCATTGCGGGGTTTGGCGCTTGCGACATCAAGAGACCGATCAGTCCACCTTCGCTGTGACCGACGACCCCAATTTGTGTGGGATCAATTTCCGGTCGAGAGCGCAACCACGCGACCTGAGCCTTTGCGTCTTCGAGGAAATCAAATGTCGTTGCCAACTTCCCATCGCCGGTGGACTTCGCAAATCCTCGATCATCGCAGCGAATCGAGGCGATGCCAGCTTGCGCGAGCTTCGTCGCAATCACACGAAATGGTTTATGGCCAAAGATCGTTTCATCTCGGTCCTGCAGTCCACTGCCTGTGATGAACACAACTGCAGGAACACGGTGCGTTCGCGATGCGCCTTCAGGCAACAGAAAAGTTCCTGCAAGTTTGTTTCCGCTTGGACCATCAACAACGACTTCATTGGAAACTTCATTTGCGACTTGGCCAGCAACAGGGGCGTCTATCCCCTGCTCCCCGCTTGCCACTGAGAATCCACCGCAAGAAAGCGACACCAAGAAAGCGAAGTTGGAAACATTCATTTCAATAGTTTACGAAAAGCCCGCGCTGGAATCTTCAAGCCCAGCAGAGTCGACATCTCAGCGAGACGTCGCCGCAGTTGCACGCCAAGCCAAGCGCGGCGCGTCAGTCCAAAGCCCTTCGATGTCATAGAAAGCGCGCTGTGATGGCTCGAAAAGATGCGCAACCACATCAACGAAATCGACAACGATCCAACTTGTTCCAGTATCCGCATCTGTTCGCCATACAGGAGAACCGTGCGTCTTACCCAACTTGTCGATCGCCTCACCGACAGATTTCATTTGGCGTTGGCTTGTTCCTGATGCGATCAACATGTAATCGCAAATCTGTGACCGCCCAACAAGGTCAAGGATCACAACGTCAGAACATTTTAATTCAGACATCAACTTCGCAGCATCAAGTGCGAATGCCTTCGTGCGTGCAGCATCACTCTTTATGGTTGATCGACTCATCGCGCGCAAGCAAATTCAGCGAAACGAATCAGCGACCACTTCCGGTGCGACCGCCACCAGAGCGACCAGCACCACCACTTGGTCGAGCTCCGCCACCAGTGCGACCGCCACCAGTACGACCGCCGCCAGTGCGACCGCCGCCAGTGCGACCGCCGCCAGTGCGACCGCCAGCAGAACGACCGCGTGGACCGCCACCGAATGAAGACGAACCACCACTACCACCATTTCCGCCACCACCACCGCTTCCGCCGCCGCTTCCACCGAAGCCTCGATCAGAATCAGGTCGGACTGTGAAGGTGCGCTGTGGCCCGCGAATTTCTTCGCGGCGCTTGATCTCAGAGGGCTTCTCGTGATATTGCCGACGCTTCAGGTCTTTGGTAATTCCTTCACGCTCGCACAACTTCTTAAAGCGGCGAAGCATCTGTTCGGCTGTTTCATTTCCTCTGCTCTTGACTCGAATTGGCATAGCGTTTGAATCCTTTGTATGGGGTGAGTCCTGAATTAGAGCATAATTTGCCATTCCAAGCAAGCCGACGACAATCATGGGAAAGTATCCACGGACCACACTCCAATGCCGCTCATTATTGATGTTAATAATCTCCTGCACGTCACTGGCATTCTGCCCCCAGAAATTGCGGGTCTTGATGAGGCTGGATTGGCCGAACTGATCGGCGGAAGCCGTTTTCAGCGCGAAGCGACCTGCTTTGTTTGTGATGGTCCTGCTCGTGGGCGGCCGACCGCCGATCTTGGATCTATCGTTTTTCATTATGCCGGCAGCCACAGTTCGGCCGATGCCGTGATTGCCCAGATGGTCGATGGTTGCTCAGCTCCAAGGCGAATGACTGTTGTCACAAGTGATCGCGCGATCCTCAAACACGCGAAGCGACGGCGATGTCCGACAATTTCAGCGAATGAATTTTTGGAGATTCTCGCGCGCGATCACGCCGCAGCTGGACGCGCGCCACGAAACGCACGAGGTGGACCTGGCGCACGTGGTTCGAAAGCAAGACCGCAGATCGATCCGCTGACGCAAAAACAAATTGAAGCGTGGAAAGTTTATTTCGGTCTCGACGACCCAAAGAAAGTGGAAGCACTCAAAATCTCCGCGCGTGAAGGGCCTGCGCATCGAAAGCCTCACGATCGACGCACCCCAAAGCAACTCTAAGCCTCACCTCTCGCATACCCTCTTATATATGAGCGATTCCATCGACGATTTCCCTTTCATCCGCTTCGAGAAGCGACCCGCAGTCGAATTGGGATTCCAACCAATCCCGATGAACTTCGAGAATCCGCCGAAAGATCCCGTGGCTGAAGTTCTGCGCTGGCTCGACGAAGCCTTTCAACTCCCCATTCCAAATCCAAATGCGATGTCAATTGCGACTATCAATGCGGATGGAACTCCGTCGCTGCGTATCGTCTTATTGAGAGGATTCGATAAACACGGCGCTGTCTTTTTCACAAATCGTCTCAGCCGCAAAGGGCTTGCTTTATCGCATTCCCCACAGGCTGCGCTCCTATTTCACTGGGATCATTTGGATCGACAGATCCGCATCGAAGGAAAGGTCACCGCGACGAGCGATGCCCACAGTGATGCTTATTTTTTCGGCCGACCACGCATGAATCGAATCGGCGCTTGGGCGAGCGATCAGAGTCGACCACTTGCAGATCGAGCCTCATTCGAATCTCGCATTCGCGAAGTTGAAAATCGCTTCGAGGGAAAAGAAGTTCCCAGACCGCCGCACTGGGGTGGTTATCGCGTGGCGTTGGACTCGATCGAATTTTGGCAGGGCGATACGCATCGTTTGCACGAGCGAATTGTCTATCGCAAATCAAGCGCCGGCTGGAACATCGGTCGACTTTTTCCATGAACCTGCGGATCCGTTCGCGCCGCGATTGAAACCCCCGCGATTTTCTCGCTCGCGCTTCGGCGGGAGCCATCCTCCACGCACGATCACCCGCCCTGAACCAACAATTTCGGTGAGTTTTCGCAGCACGCCCGCTTCGGCGACGACTCGAACTCCGTGAGGAAGAAGCGTTGCGATACCGCCATCAACTTCCAACATGACTGCGACTTCGACAGGACGACCCTTCAGGCTTAAGACACTTCCCGCGGCTTGGCGAAGTGCGCCAGCCAACATTCGAATTGTGGGAGTGAGAGTTTCTGCCGTCGAACCGCCAAGCGCAGGATCGGTCAATCGAATCTCGATTCGACTTGCAAGATGAGCCGCGGAATCTTCGATTGCAAAAACTCGATCAACGATCACGCCAGGTTCCGAACGGGATGTATCGACCGAACCAGACAAGACGACAACCTTGCCATCCTGGATCAATTCACCAAATGTCGCATATGTTTCTGCGAAGAGCACCGCATCAAATGTTCCTGTGCGATCGGCGAGTGTTGCGATTGCCATGCGTTGATTCGCGCTTGCTCCGCGCTGCGTGATGATCTGACGAATTCGCGTGATCAATCCCGCAATCACAACGACACCGCCTCCCACGCCCGCGACAAGTCTGTCGCTGTCGCAATTACAAAACGAATTGATTTCCCCGCGCCAATCATCAAGAGGATGACCAGAAACGTGAAATCCAAGCGCTTCCCGCTCATAATTGAGGGTTGTCATCCGATCCCAAGAATCTGTCTTTCGCAGTTTGAGTGAAGATGTCGGGGAAGATTCGGAAGAAGTACCCGATCCATCCGTTACAGCAGGTGTTGCCGCTAGATTCGCAGGCACATCATCGCTTGCCGCAAACATCGACATCTGACCCGCGGCACGATCGCGCGCCAAATTTTGGCCCGCTCGAATTGCATCATCGAGTGAAGCGTGAACTGCGGAGCGTTGAATCGTTCCATGCAGTGAGTCCAAGACTCCAGCTTTGATCAGAGTTTCGAGCGATGATCGATTGACTGCGCGCAAGTTGATACGAGCGCATAAGTCAAAGACATCTCGGTATGGCCCACTTCGATTGCGTTCTTCAATAATCTCCGCGATCGCTCCATCGCTGACGCCTTTCATCGCACGCAATCCGAATCGAACATGACCATGTAAATGGTCGTGGGGTTCGTCTGGACCAAAGACGACGGCGAAATTCGTGGTGGAAAGATTGATGTCCGGCCCTTTCACCTCGATGCCAATATGTCGATGCTCTCGAGTCGAATCGGCCCAAGGAATCCGATTGCATTCTTCCAAGTAAACGGCCCACTCCTCAACTTTTTGCGCCTGACTTTCGAAAGTCAGCACAGCCGACATGTAATGCGCGGGAAAGAAAGTCTTCAAATATGCGGTCTGAAAAGCGATGATCGCATAACCAGTCGAATGGCTCTTGTTGAAGCCATAACCTGCGAATTTCAGAATCAGATCGAACAAATCATTCGCTTGATCGGCGGCAAGTCCTCGCACACCAGCGCCGCGAATAAAATCTGCGCGCGCCGCATTGATCACATCTTGTTTCTTCTTCGAGATCGCCTTGATAATCGTGTACGCGGCACGCAGTGGAATATCGCCAAGTTGATGCAGAACTTGCATGATCTGTTCTTGATAGACCATGACTCCGTATGTTTCGGCGGTCAGTCGATCGACAACTTCGTGGACCTGCGGCACTGGTTGGCGACCAGCCTTGCGTTTGCAATAATCTGAAATCAGTTCCATCGGACCTGGTCGAAAGAGCGCGTTCGCTGCGATGAGATCTTCCAGACGATCGGGCTGCATATCGGCGAGCGTCTTGCGCATGCCGCCGGATTCGAACTGAAAAACTCCGCCCGTTTCAGCGCGCCGAAAGAGTGCGAGCACGCGCTGATCTGTAAAGTCGATTCGATCAAGATCAAGCGGATCAGCGCCACGATTGCCATCTTTGGATTCGAATTCCGCAGAGCGACCAATCGCCGCCCACTGCGCTGCGGGAGTCAGCGATTCTCGGATCAGTTTCTTTGCGTACTCGATTGTCGAGAGAGTTCGCAGTCCAAGGAAATCCATCTTCAGCAAACCGATTTTCTCGCAGGTCGGTCCATCCCACTGCGTGATCGTTTCTTCACTTGCACTCGTTGCTCGACACAGCGGCACGATGTTCTCAAGCGGCTGGGTCGAAATCACCACACCCGCCGCGTGTGTGCTGGAATTTCGCGCGTGATCTTCGAGCCCCTGCGCGTGCTCAAGAACCTTTCGAATCAGCGGGTTTTCGTCGCGCGCAGCACGCAGAGCAGGCTCGCGGTCGATCGCTTTCTGAAGTGTGATGTTCACTTCGCCAGGAATCAGATCAGACAATCGCTGCGCTTCGGAAACGGACACGCCCATCGTGCGCGCAACATCCTTGATCGCCGCCTTCGCCTTCAGTCGGCCAAAGGTGATGATCTGTGCGACATGTCCATATTTCTTGCGGACATATTCCAAGACAACGCCTCGACCATCTTGGCAGATATCAATATCGATATCGGGATACTCGCTTCGATCTGGATCTGTGAAACGCTCGAAGAGCAATCCATATTTTTCTGGGCAAGCATTCGACAAACCCAACACATATCCCACCATTGTGCCAACGCCCGATCCACGCGCCGTCGCTGGAATTCCGCGCTGTCCTGCCCAACTGACAAAGTCCCACACGATCAAGAAATATGCGCTGATTGATTTGTTGGCGAGAATCTGCAACTCGCGTTCCAATCTTGATCGAATAACGGGCGTCACGCCATTCGGCCCATAGCGCCAAATCAAACCTGCTTCGCAGAGCATCGCCAATGCACGATCGCATTCAATCTTGGTTTCGTCTTGCGACGCATGACCCGCTCCGTCGAATGGGCTCAACTCGAAGCTCCGACAATATTCCTTGAACCACTCTGTCAGATCTCCACCGTTGTATCGCGCGGGTTGCTTGGGAGACTTGACGCGAACAACTGGCGCATGACTTTCTCCGTGGGGCAGTTCGACAGAACAACGCGCGGCGATTCGAGCCGTATTTGCCAGCGCTTCTTGCTCATCTGGTTCGGTGAATGTTGCCGCCATTTCCGCTGGGCTCTTGACGAAAAGTTCCTTGGGATAGCGCATTCGCGCTGTGTCTTCTTTGTTCTTCGCCATCGAAATGCAGCAGAGTGTGTCGTGCAGATCGTGATCGCTTTCCAAAAGAAAATGCGCGTCGTTGTCGACAACCAAAGGCAACTTCAATTCTGCGGCGATTTTCTTGAGCAGTGGATTGATCCGCTCCTGCTCCGCAATATGCCGCTGAAGTTCGATATAAAAGCGTGGCTCCCCATGTTCGTCTGGCGCGAATGTTCGCGCATGCCATCTCGCTTCATCGAGCGCAAGCGCCCAATGATTTGCTTGACCCGTTTGGACAAAGTTGGTCAAGTGAAATGCGATGCTCGACCCCAAATGTCCATTGATCGCGATCAATCCTTCGCCCCACTGCGTCAAAGTGGATTTGTCCATTCGTGGGCGGTGATAAAAACCTTGCAAGAATGAATCGCTCGACAACTTCATCAAGTTGCGCCACCCCGTCAGATTTTGCGCAAGCAACACAAGATGAAATCCTCCATCTTGCGTCTTCGTTGCGACGCGACTGCGGCGATCCCCTTCCTTGCCATCATGGTCCGGAGCGACATACGCCTCGATCCCCAAGATTGGCTTGATCCCATTTTTGCGCGCGAGCTCATAAAATTCCATCGCGCCAAAGAGATTGCCGTGATCGGTCACTGCGACCGCGGTCATTCCAAGTTGCTTCACACGCTTGACGAGTGCTTCAAGTCGATTGCCACCATCGAGCAGCGAATATTCGGAGTGCAGGTGAAGATGAACGAACTCGCCTGACATATCTTTTCATAATAGAGTTTCACGGAGCAGATTGAGCAGAAAACTTTGCTTGGATTTTCCCTTCAATTCGTGCATCTACTTCCTCCGCCCAATCCTGACCCTTATGATCTGCTTGTGATCTCCTTAGTGACCCCCTTGTGAACCCCTTGTGACCCCCTTGTGAACCCTCTTGTGACCCCTGCAATGCAACTTCCACCTTCCTCCAATGCCGATCGAACTGAGCCCTCGATCTCCCCCATGAATTCCATGAGATACAAGATCCGCGTGATCATCTTTCTTCTCGTCATCATTCCCATCGTTGCGTTCTTTCTGATCGCGGGTTTTTTCTTTGTTGCAATCTGTGTGGCAATCGTCGTGGCGATCGCTTTGTTGTTGGCAATCGCACGCGTCGTTCGACGCTCATTGAGCGGTACAGAGCAGGGTCGCCCTTCGATCCCGATGCGCGATGCAGAGGGTCGAGAAAACGTCCGAGTCATTCGTCCGAACTAGATTCTTGGCTCTTCATTGCTCGACGCGGTCAATG
>SXGU01545904.1_pt1 | contig 16130 bp, 9 predicted proteins | sample 3174531 | NCBI WGS metagenome assembly SXGU01 (sample SAMN11356863, study PRJNA531348) | freshwater metagenome | isolation source: freshwater sample F1-140 | place: China: Fuxian Lake, Yuxi | collected 2017-12-25 | reverse complement strand
CGTGAGCGTCGATCGCCAAGAGCGCGCGGGGGACGCATCCACACGCACGGCGCTGGCGGAAGTCGGTGCGGAGTTTGCGATGCCGACGGCTGCGATCGTCACCATCGACGAAGTGATCGAGCATCTCGGATCGCGCCTTCCTGAAGCGGATCGCACGCGCATTGCTGCGTATCGCGCGCTCTACGGCGCGGTGGTCGGCTGATCGAGATGCCTCACGCTTGAGCGATCTGAGATTTGGTATCGAATGAGCGAGAATTGCTCGCTCGCCCTCCTAGCAATGACAGACTACGGATATGTCCATCAATCTGAACCACACGGCTCGGCGGCTCTCACCCCTCTTGCGCGCCGCATCGATGGCCCTCGTGTCCTCGCTGGCGGCTCCGCTTTCCGCCGACATCACGCTGCCCAATGGCACGCCCGATCCAGCGTTTACAAATCTCTACGCGTGGTGGCGCGCTGACGCTGGCGTGAACGCCGCTGCAACAGTGCCCGCTGAGGGCACGCTCGTCACGCGCTGGGAAGACTCGTCGATTCGCAATCACGACCTCCTTCGCGTCTCGGCCACAACGACGCAGCGGCCGACATTTCGCGCAACGCTCGCCAACGGAAGTCCTGCTGTCGACTTCGATGGAAACGACTACATCTGGGCGGCCAACCTCGCTGCGGAGTTCAGCGTCATCACCAGCGCGCGCACGGTGATCTGTGTTTCGCGCGCGACATCCACGAACGGCGGTTACATCTTTGATAGTTCATCATCGAGTGGTCGCACCGCGCTCATGACCGGCGAGCTCGCAACACCATCGCAGTGGGTGCTCTATCCAGGAGCCACACCGTCAACGCTTGGCGGCCTCGTGCTCGAGAGCGGCGTAACCATGACATCATCGACGGTGTCGGCTGGCGCGCAAACGCTTCATGTCAACGGCGCGCTCAAAGGTTCGGCCGCAAGCGCCATGCAGAACATGTCAGGCATCATGCTCGGAAGCCGCTTCAACATTCAGAACTTGCTCATCGGTTCCATCAGCGAAGTGCTCGTGTTTGACAAGGCATTGTCCGACATGGAGCGTGCTGCAATTGAGACGTACCTCACGACGAAGTACACGATCGATCAGCCGCCTCCATCGCTCCCCATGGTTGATGTCTTCGTGAGCGGGCAGGAGGGTTACAACACCTATCGCATTCCAGCAATCACTCAACTTGAATCGGGCCGCCTGCTCGCCTTCGCGGAAGGCCGCGGTTCAGGTGCGGACAACGGCATCAACGACATCGTCATGAAATCGAGCGACGATCTCGGCAGTACTTGGTCGCCGCTTGCGCTCGTCGACGATCAACCTGGACGATCGCTCAACAACCCGTGCGTTGTCGAGGTGCGCTCTGGTGCGCATAGCGGTCGTGTCATTGCCATGTATCAGTCCTATCCCACCGGATGCGGTGAGAGTTGCGTTGTGCCCGGCAACAAGGGCACCAACATCTGCCGCACTTTCGTGAAGACTTCGGATGACGGCGGCGCATCGTGGAGCGTCGCGATTGATGTGACCGCATCCGTGAAGCGACCGGCCGTAGTGACAAGTGTGGCGAGCGGTCCAGGTGTTGGAATCCAACTTCGCCATGGAAAATTTACCGGTCGCCTCATCATGCCCTTCAATCAGGGGCCGTATGGCGTGTGGGCGTGTTACGCCGTCTACTCCGACGACGGCGGCGACACATGGCTCTACGGCGACATCGCCGCCAACGGAAGCGCGGGCACTGGCAACGAAGTGCAGATGGTTGAGCGCGCCGATGGTTCGCTCATGCTCAACTCGCGACAGTTCAGCGGCGGTGGTTGGCGCAAGACCGCGGTGTCGCTTGATGGTGGCGCAACCTGGAGCGCACTCGTCAATGACGATGAATTGCCAGATCCATCATGCATGGCAGGCATCTTGTCACTGACCGATCCGATGGACGGCTTCGCTCAATCTCGGCTCATCTTCTGCGGACCAAACGCCACCGCGCGCACGAACGGTTTCGCGTGGCTCTCCTACGACGGCGGCGTCACCTGGCCGCGCAAGGCGCGCGTGTATGTCGGCCCATTCGCCTACAGCGTTCCAGTGTCGCTCGACTGCGATCGCTTCGGCGTGTTCTTCGAGAAGGACGGCCACGCGCGCATCACGCTCGCGTTTGTCGACTTCACGGATTTTACGGCTGATACAGATGACTTCTCCGATGAAGGAACCTGCGTGATCGTGCCGCCGTGCACTGGTGACATCGATGGAAATGGCGCAGTGGATGCTGCGGACCTTTCCGCGTTACTGGGCGCATGGGGCACGGCCTCGACAACAGCCGACCTCAACGGCGACGGCGTCGTGAACGCGGCCGACCTCGCCGCGGTGCTTGGTGCGTGGGGAGTATGTCCCTGACGAAGCGCTCTGCTGGATCGACTTCCGTCTCGCATGCAACTGTGCGCCTGCGCGCGCTGGCTGATCGCGCGACGCTGGAAGGTATGTCGCGGTACGCGATTCCATCGAAGGGTGCGTATGGCGTGCCTGTCGGAAAGATTCGCGCACTTGCGAAGGAACTTGGCACGCAACACTCACTCGCTCTCGCGTTGTGGAAGACGGGTCAGTACGAATCGCGCATGCTCGCGTGCTTTGTTGCTGATCCCGTGCTCGTGACGCCCGCGCTCATGGACGCATGGGCGAAGTCGTTTGACAGTTGGGCAATCTGCGATACAGCGTGCTTTCATCTCTTCGACCGCACGCCGCATGCATTCTCGAAGGTGCGCCAGTGGGCGACGAGGCGCGATGAGTTCGTGCGGCGCGGAGCGTTCGCGTTGCTTGCGAGTGTTGCGCTGCACGACAAGGAGGCGCCCGACGAGCCCTTCATCGCCACGCTGCCCCTGATCGAGCGCGCCGCAACCGACGAGCGCAACTTTGTCAAGAAGGGTGTGAGTTGGGCGTTGCGCGGAATCGGACACAGACGCGGCGGCTTGTTGCACACGCACGCGTGTGCGCTGGCGGCGCGACTTGCTGCATCAGAGGACTCCGCGGCGCGTTGGATTGGGAGAGATGTGCTGCGCGATCTTTCACGAGCAAAGGTTAGGGCGCGCGCGTACGCCTAACGCGACGACTGCACTGAGCTCGGCGTTTGGACATGTGCGTCCAATTGCCTAGCGCACGCTCAGCCGTGTTGCTGTCGAATCCAGACCCGCGATTTCCTCGGAATCGGCGTAGAGTTGAAACCGCGCCAACCAGGCGCACGAAATATGACCGTTGGGTCGTCCCCACACGAGGAACTCATGAAAGACCAGATCTATCTCACTCTCGCGTTCTGTTCTCTATTGCCGTTCGCGCTCTCGCGGCACACGTTCGCGCAGACATGCGTGTCGACCATCTCGCAAACGGAAGGCCCGTATTACCGCACACCGAACCCAGAAACCACAGAGATGCGCATCGGCACCGACGCGCCAGCGCTCACCATGCGTGGTCGAGTGGTTGATCAGAATTGCAATCCGCTCCCGTGGACATGGGTCGCGATTTGGCACGCTGATCTCACGGGAGCCTACGACAACACCGCACCCTTTGACCGCTACCGCGCCACCTTCTTCACCGATGCCAACGGCGAGTTCGCCTTCCACACCATTGTCTGCGGCCTCTATCCCGGTCGCACGAGACACATTCACTGGAAAGTGGACGGCGCCAACACCGCAGTACTCACGACGCAAACATACTTTCCGAATGTGCCCCAGAACGCAACCGATGGTCTTTACAACGCTGCGCTCCTGATGCAAGAGACGATTCTTCCCGATGGCACGCACGACGACTTCTTCCAGTTTGTCGTGCCAACCTCAGGCGCGTGCACAGGTGCGACGATCACCGCAAATCCAGCGCCGCTGTCGGTCAATCCTGGTGAGACCGCAGTCTTCACAGCCAACGGCGCGGGAAGCACGCCGCGCACCTATCGCTGGTATCGCGACGGAGTCGAGATCGCCAACGGCGCGCGATTCGCTGGCGCCTACACCGCGTCGCTCACGATCACGAATGTGCAAGCGTCCGATGCTGGCGCGTACACCTGCCGCTCGGGAAACAGCTGTGGCTCGCAATTGAGCACCGCGGCCGCGCTGGATGTCCTCGGCGCATGTCCAGCCGACTTCGACGGCAACGGTGTGGTTGATGCAGCGGATCTCTCCACGATGCTCGGCGAGTGGGGCGGATGCAAGTCGTGCAACGCTGATCTCGATGCGAATGGTCAGGTTGATGCGGCAGATCTCTCGATGTTGCTTGCGGCATGGGGAGTGTGCGACTAAACGATGCCTGGTGTCGTACTCGCGTGAAGCAGAGCTGAGCTGCGTGGGTTACCGCGGAGCCGGTGTCTCACGAGTGTGCGAGGCGCGCTGCGAAGGATCGTTTCTTTCGTGTTCGGTCGAGCTTCAGCCGCTTCATGCGCGAGGGTGGGGTCCGTCAGCGAGCGAACATTCCTAGGAAGAAATGCAATCGATGCAAGAGCAACCTGCTGATCTTGTTTTCGATTCTCTTCGATTCGTGCTCGATGCTTCAGCAAGAACGAATCGCGCGCTTCAGAGTTTGCCGTGGTTCCGCATCGCAGGACTGTCGCGATCACAAACGCGTTCGTTGTCGCGGCGCCGCCAGTCGTCACCTCTGCAGTGACGAGTGGTTGGGATACCGGGTACAAGTGAGAGATTCGAGTTCAGAAACGCGAGTCAACATCGATTCCTTCTCGGCAACAGGTATCGGACAACGATCCGCAGATCGCCTCACTTGGGAACGGTCCGCACTGACAGGCTGCGCGCAGCACTCGGCGTTGAACGAGGGTTGGAGCGCGAGCATCGCGCCCGGCGCGACCGTGATGAGTGTTTTTTGGTGGCCTCATGCATGCTCGCGTGCAAGAGAGAGTCCCGTGCTCGCACTCAGACCGATGCGAACACAACGCTCCGCGACGCGAGTATGGAGGCATTTCGTCGATGCTCAGGCCTTCACCGTCCGCGCTCGCGACTACTTCGGCTCGCGCACGATCGCATCGAGTTTCGCAAGCATCGCTCTCACGCGTTCGGGCTCGGTGGCCGCAAGATTCTTCGTTTCTCCAAGATCAGCGGCAAGGTCGAAGAGCGCTGGTGCAGCATCGGTTGCAGCGGGGCGGTCGGGTATGAGTTTCCAAGTGCCGTGGCGTAAGCCGAACGGAGCACCGTTGTTCGACTGCTCGATGAGCCACTCGCGACCACTCTTCGTGGCACCTATGAGCGCATCGATGTGGTTCTCGCTATCTCGCGCTTCGCCCGGCGCAATGGTCTGCTGAGTGAGCGCCGCAAAAGATGCGAGAAGGTCCATTTGGCTCGTGAGCGCGGATGAAGTTCCGGGATGGATCTTCGCGGGCCAGCGAACAATGAAGGGCACTCGGGTTCCGCCTTCGAACACCGTGTTCTTCGTGCCGCGCAGTGGGCCGTTCGGCTCATGGCCGTTGCTGGCGTCGGGGTCTCCAACGCCGTGCACTTTGTCCGGGCCGTTGTCGTCATTCACCCCACCGTTGTCGGAGGTGAGCAACACGAGTGTGTTCTCTGTCAACCCATCTTTCTCCAATTGCAGAAGTACCTCACCGACAATCCAGTCGAACTCCATGATGGCGTCGCCGCGAACACCGGCATCGCTCTTCCCAGTGAACCGCGGGTTGGGAACGCGCGGCACATGAATGTTGTGCGTCGCTGTGAAGAGGAAGAAGGGTCTGTCCTTGTGGCGATGAATGAACTCGCAACTCTCGCGCGCGATGACGAGCGACATTTCGTCGTCCTTCCACAGCGCAGCTGTTCCGCCAGTTTGTCCGCCGATGCGCGGAATGCCGTTGACCATCGACGCAGGCTCGCCGCGCTTGACGGAGTAATCGAGCGCGATCGGATCATTCGCGTCAAGGCCTACGACGCGATCGTTCTCGATCCACACGCATGGCACGCGATCGCCGGTCGCTGGCAAGATCCATGCGTAGTCGAACCCAACTTCGCGCGGACCGGGTGTAATCGCCTGGTTGTAGTTCGTCGGAGTCGTCCCGAGCCCTAGATGCCACTTGCCTACGACAGCAGTGCTGTAGCCACCTCGCTGCAACATCGAGGGAAGCGTCGTCCGCTCAGGCGCAAGGAGCAGACCTTGCACTCCCGACGCGATGCCTGTCCCTTTCTTGCGAAACGCATATTCGCCAGTCATGAGCGAGTAGCGCGACGGCGTGCAGACGCTGGCCACACTGTGTCCGTCGGTAAAGCGCAACCCGCCAGCAGCGAGCGCGTCGCAGTTGGGTGTCTTCACCTTTGTCGCGCCGTAACAACCAAGGTCGCCATAGCCGATGTCGTCGGCGTAGATGATCACGATGTTGGGCGTGTCGCTTGCGTTGGCGACCGCGGGATCCGCGCAGATTGCCAACGCCAGAAGGAGTGCGTGTGGAATCATGAAGGATTGACCGTGTGAAGCGATCCGCCTAACCGCAGACTCACGGAACTCCGTGGTGTAAGAACGCATTCTGATCATGAGACACGCTCAATCAATCGAGCGCAAACTTGCCGGTGGATGGGCGCGTGAGTCGCGCGTGAGCCGCGCGTGAGTCCTCGCGCGAACGAATGCGACGGAAGCGCAAGCCGACGCTCGTGATCAGCATCCACGCGAGAGCGCGAGGCGCCCGCCACGACGCCCCACGCGGGCCGATTCGTCCCCGCCTTCAGTCAACGAAAAGACCCGCCTCGACTTCGAGGCGGGTCTTGAACTCCGTATCCACGACCCCTGCGAGCCGCTTCTCTCGTTTCAATGTGGAGCATTGGACTGACAGGCCTGGTTCACGCGCGACGGTGTCCAGAAACGAGCTGGCCTTGCCGCGGAACCCGATGGGGGTGTTGACGCATCAACTCGGCGGCCGATAGACTCCCCCGCAGTATGCTCTCTCGCAGCGGCCATTTCTTGGCATTCGTCGCGCTGCTTCTGGCAGTGGTGATGCCGTTCTGCTGCTGCACCTTCCGCTCATTGGTGAGTGCGGGTGCTTCCCGCGTGCCAGCTTCCTCGATCGATGGGGACGGTCAGCTCGCGGCGAAAGAGCACGACCACAAAGGATGCCACCACTCAGGGGGATGCCACCACTGGGGCTCAAAGGGCAGTGAATCCGGTGGCGATCACCATCATGGCCCGGCCTCGCCCGAGGATGACTCCGACCAGCACGACTGTACCTGTGGCAAGAACCAGACGAAGATGATGGCGGGCGAAAGGCCGACCGCTGGGTTGCCGACCTCAGTGCTCGTTGCGATCGTCAACTGGACGATCGATGCGTGGGCTGCTCCGCAACCTTCACTCACTGTGCTGAGCGGCGAAGTTTGGGCGTGTGCCCGACCTCCAACCAGCCTGCTGCGTATGCATTGTGCGCTCATTGTGTAGCAAAGCGACTTGAGACCAACCGTGGTCGAGCACCACTCGGCGAACGGATGGTCGCGTTGCGTTCAGAGCCCTCCGCGTCACGGTGCGGCGGGTGCAGTCCACACCACACTTCGGTTCCCCGTCCTCATTTGGAGATCGCTCATGGTCCGCTCACGCGCTGCCCTGGCAGCGGGCGCACTAGCGCTCGCTGCCGCGGCCATCCTGATTCCTGTCTACGCGCACGATGGTCACGGTAAGCCCACGGGTGCGACGTTTGACCCCAATGCCCCTAAGAAGGTCACCGAAGCGACCGCCTTTGCCATCGGGCTCAAGACCGCCGAAGTGGACTTTGGCAATGTCGAAGACGTCGTCCGTCTGACGGGCATGGTTCGCGCCCAGCCCGGGGCGCTCGCTGGGGTCTCAACCACATACGCGGGTGTCGTCCGCTGGATCGCGGTGCAACCCGGCGATCGAGTGCGCAAGGGCGATCTCATCGCGGAAGTTGAGTCACCCGAACTGGCACGAGCCATGTTCGAGGTCCGGCGGCTGGAGTCAGAGACCGAGCGGCTCACCGCCGAGCAACAGCGGGCGGCGTCGCAGGTCGCATCACTCGAGATCGAGGCTCCTGCGTCCGAACAGAGCGCGGCGCTCGCCGAAGCGGAGGTCGAACGGTTGGTGTCTGCCGGAGAGAGCGTGTCGGCAAACCTACTGGCGCAGCGTCGAGGCGAGGCGATCCGGCTCCGCACCGAAGCATCGCTTCGCAAGGTCTCCTTCGCACAGGCAAGGACCGACGCCGCTTCATTGCGTCGTCAGATCGAGGCCATGCTGGCATCCGTCGATGCCCTCCGAGCGACGCTCCCGGCTGGAGCGGCCACCGACGCGGCGGGTGTCATCCGCCTCCTCGCGCCACTGGACGGCGTGGTCGTGAGCCGAACGGCAGTGATAGGGGAGGGTGTTGTTGCTGGAAGCCCCATTGTGAGTATCGGTGACTTCTCGCGGGTGCAGATCGAGGGAGAACTGCCAGAAGGCCTGCTCTCCCGCGTGGAGGGAACGCCGAACGCGAAGGTGCGGGTACGGCGAGGCGTGGCGGCAGCGAGCGAGGTTCTTGCCGAAGGGGTTGTCCGGTTCCTCAGCCCTGTCATCGATGCGTCCAAGCGCACCGCGCACGTCATCATCGACGTTGAAAACCCACGGGGACTCTTACGACAAGGGCAGTTCGTAGACCTGAGCGTGGTGCTTTCGTCCAACGACGGCGCAGTTGTGGTGCCCGCGTCGACGGTCGTGAAGGAAGGACCGATGCAGTACGTGTTCGTGCGCGAGGGCAAGGGCGAGAATGAAGTCTTCAAGAAACGCGACGTGGCCGTCGGCGTGCGTGATGACCGAGTCATCGAGATCGTCAAGGGTCTTGTGCCCGGCGATGTCGTGGCGGTGAGCGGCGCGTTCAGCCTGTCGCAGCTCCGGGGATTCGTGCCCGTCGCTCCCGAACCCGTCGCTGAGTCCGCCAAGTCTGGTGACGGCCACTCGCACTGAACACGCGCGTTCACGCCACAAGCCCGACCGCCTCCTAAGGAACTCCGCGTGCTCAACTCGATTATCCGATCATCCTTGAACAACCGCGTGCTGGTGCTGATCGCCGCGCTGCTCGTCTCCGTCTATGGGATGTACGTGACGCTGCGGACGCCCACGGATGTTCTGCCTGACCTCAACCGTCCGGTCGTGACCATCATGGCCGAGGCCGCCGGACTCGCACCGGAGGAGGTCGAGGCCCAGGTCACGTACAACATCGAAACCGCGGTCAACGGCTCTCCGGGTGTCGAGCGGGTGCGAAGTGTGTCCTCGCTTGGGCTCTCAATCGTCTTCGTCGAGTTCCAGTGGGGCACAGACCTCAGATACAACCGCCAGGTCGTCACCGAGCGGATGGGAACCATCACGGAGAAGTTGCCACCCGGCGTCGTGCCGGTGATGACGCCAGCAACCAGCATCATGGGCGAGATCGCCCTGATCAGTGTTTCCAGCAAGTCACTCACTCCAATGGATGTACGCACGGTCGCGGAGTTCACTCTGCGTCCGGCGATCCTCTCGATCCCGGGCATCGCACAGGTGACGGCGATGGGCGGCGACCTCAAGCAGTTCCGCGTTCAGGTCGACCCCGACAAGCTCCGCTTGTTCGATCTCACCATCGAGGACGTCGAGATTGCCCTCGCCGCCGCCAATCAGAACACAGGCGGCGGCTTCGTAGTCAGCGGGGCGCAGGAACTTGTCGTCCGCAACATCGGGCGGGTCCAAACCGCCGACGACATTGCACTTTCGCTCGTTGCCACAAAGTCCGGCGACCATGACAGCCCGCCGCGTGCGGTGCTGGTGCGCGACGTGGCGACGGTCATCGAGGCCGGACCCACGATCAAGCGCGGCGACGGTTCGGACAACGGGACGCCCGCTGTCATCATGGCGATCCAAAAGCAACCGAGGGCGGACACGATCACGCTCACGCGGGCACTCGACCAGACGCTGGAACAGATCAGACCCACTCTCCCCGAGGGAATCGAGATCAACGCCGATGTGTTCCGTCAGGAGCACTTCATCAAGGCGTCGATTGCCAACGTCTTTGAAGCCCTTCGAGACGGCGCGATCCTGGTCGTCATCGTGCTGATCCTCTTCCTCATGAACGTGCGGACGACGATCGTCACGCTGACGGCGCTGCCACTCTCGATCCTCACAACGTTCCTGGTCTTCCACTGGCTGGACCTGAGCGTGAACACCATGACGTTGGGCGGCCTAGCGGTCGCCATCGGCGAACTCGTGGACGACGCGGTGGTCGACGTGGAGAATGTCTACCGCCGCCTGGGCGAGAACCGCCGCACTGCCACACCCAAGCCGATCGCGCAGGTCGTCTTCGACGCCTCCAGCGAGATCCGCAATCCGATCATTCTTGGCACGGTCATCGTCAACCTCGTGTTCCTGCCGACGTTCTTCCTGCCCGGCATCGAAGGGCGTCTCTTCGCCCCGCTAGCCACCGCGTACATCGTGAGCATCTTCGCCTCACTGCTTGTGGCGCTCACGGTCACGCCGGTGCTGGCGTACTACCTCCTCCCGGGCATCAAGCGCATGGAGCATGGCAAGGACGGTGCGTTGCTGCGGGCCTGCAAGTGGTTGGCGCTTAAGTCTTATTCGATTTCCATGCCGCGTCCTGTCGCGGTACTCGGAACGCTCGGCGCTTTGGTCGCTTTGGCGTTGTTCATCGTCACGCGCCTTGGCTCGGAGTTCCTGCCGCCTTTCAACGAAGGAACGGCCGTCGTTTCGTTCTTTGGACAGCCGGGCGTGTCACTGGAGGAATCCAACAAGCTCGGTACCAAGGCTGAGGAGCTAATGCTCTCGATCCCGCAGGTCAAGAGCACAGCCCGCCGCACCGGCCGGGCCGAGCAGGATGAGCACGCGCTTGGCGTGAATGCCAGCGAGATCGAGGTCGACTTCTGGACCATGGAAGAGGCGAAGGAGCCCGAGAAGCACACGACCGCTGCGGGCCGCAGACCGCCCGCAGTCGAAGACATCCTGCCGCGCGAACAAGTCTTCTCGATGATTGAGGAGAAGTTGGCGGCCTTCCCCGGCGTCGCCACTGGCATCGGCCAACCCATCAGCCACCGTATCGAGCACTTGCTTTCAGGCGTCCGCGCCCAGGTCGCCATCAAGATCTTCGGCGACGACCTCGGCACGCTGCGCACGCTCGCGGAGCAGACCAAGGCCGCGATGGAAGGCATCCCCGGCGTCGTCGACTTGCAGGCTGAGCAGCAGGTGCTGATCCCGCAGCTGCACATCAGCGTCAACCGCGCCGCGGCGGCCCGCGTCGGCTTCACGCCCGCGACGCTCACAGACGCGATGGAGACGGCCACCAAGGGCAAAGTCGTCGGCCAGGTGCTCGACGGCCTTAAGGTCTTCGACATTACCCTGACCCTTGACGACCACCACCGGACCGATCCGACCGCGCTGGGCCTCGTGCGGCTGGTGTCTCCGACGGGCGCGATCGTGCTCGTGCAGGACGTCGCCGAGATCGTTGAGAAGCTCGGCCCCAACGAAGTGCAACGCGAGAGTCTGCGCCGCCGCATCGTGGTCTCCGCCAATGTCCGCGGGCGCGATCTGGGGTCGACGGTGGAGGAGATCAAGAAGTCCATCGCGATGGACGTCCAACTCCCGCAGGGGTACACGATCCAGTACGGAGGCTTGTTCGAGGCCCAGCAGGAATCGACCCGCCTGCTGCTGGCACTTGGCGCGGGCTCGCTCATCGCGATCTTCGTCATTCTCGTTACGCACTACCGCTCTGGCATGGTCGCCATCCAGATCATGCTCAACGTCCCCTTCGCGTTCCTGGGGAGCGTTGCAGCGCTTGCCATCACCCGTGAGCCGTTCAGCGTGGCCACGCTGGTGGGCTTCATCAGCCTTACCGGCATCGCCACCCGCAACGGCGTGCTGATGGTCAGCCATTACATCCACCTCATGACCGAGGAGCGCCGCCCCTGGAGTAAAGAACTCATCATCCAGGGCAGTCAGGAGCGAGTCGCCCCGGTGCTCATGACCGCCGTCACGGCGGGGCTGGGCCTGATACCCCTGGTGCTCAGCAAGGGCGAGCCAGGCAAGGAGATCCTGTACCCGGTCGCTGTCGTCATCCTCGGCGGGCTCATCACCAGCACGCTGCTGGACTTCTTCGTCACACCGGCGGTCTTCTACCGCTTTGGCAAGAGCGCCGCCGAGCGGCTGGCGCGGGAACATGCCGAGAAGCACGGCGAGCGCGCACTGAACCAACCCGTTCCGACCACCATCGAAAGCCACTCAATGCACACCATCGCCACACCAGAAGGGGCGAGCGATCGTGGCAGCTTGTCCGCCTTTGCATCACCCGATCCCGGCCGCTCAGCGACCGCTGACAAAGGAGCCCAGTCATGATTCGTTCACATCTCTCCGTTCTGTCGTTGGTCCTGGTTTCCGGTCTTGCATTCTCGAACGCGACGAATGCGCTGGCCCAGCACAATCATGGCGCGGGCGAGCAGTCCAGCCATAAGGATGGCGACCACGCTCACGGCGAGGTCGCCAAGGCTGGGTCTTTCGCCGATGCAGCGAATCGGATCGCCGCGGATGTGAAGGCGATGGACGCTGCGCTTGCGAGTGGATCTATCGCGGGCGTCTCGGACAAGGCCAACGCCGTCGCCACGCTCGCCAAGGCGTTGGGGGCGCTCGCGCTCGCGAAGGAAAGCGGCGTGCCGCGCGAGAAGGTCAAGGGCATCAACCTCGCGGGTAAGGAACTTGCTGAGGCGGCGGACAACTTGCACAACATCGCTGATGCTGGTGATGTCGCCAAGAGCAACGCGGCGTTCGCGCCGGTGAAGGCCGCGGCGGCCAAGGTCGCCGCGCTGGCGCCGGCGATGGCTGAGGGGCACGATCACGCGCATGGCGCGCAGGCGGCTCCGGTCACGCACTCCGTTACGGTTGCTACCGAGGACGGCAAGACGGTCGAAGCTGGGAAAGCCGCGCCGATGGTCTTCACGCTCAAGGACGCCAAGGGAACGCCCGTCACGGATCTCGACAACGTCCACGAGAAAGTGCTGCACCTGCTGGCGGTGAGCGACGACCTATCGTGGTTCGCGCACGAGCATCCCACGCGGCGCGCCGATGGTGCGTTCACGATGCCGATGACCTTCCCCGCCGGGGGCGAGTACACGCTGTACTTCGACTTCACGCCCAAGGGCTCGCCGCAGCAGGTGGTGCCGGTGAAGGTGACGGCGAGCGGCGCGCCCAAGGCCGCTGTGCCGCTGACGGTCGATGTGGGCACACCCAAGCTCATCGACGGCTTCACGGTTGCGCTCGACACCGAAGGCGCGATCATGGCGGGAGGCAACGCCCATATGGCGTTCACGATCAGCAAGGACGGCAAGCCCGTCACCACGCTCCGCCCGTACTTGGGCGCGATGGGGCACCTGGTCATCATCAGTCAGGACGGGACGCAGTTCGTCCACGCGCATCCGCACGAGGGCGGCGACCACGGGGCAGGCGGGCATGATGTCCACGGAGGCCACGGCACGGGCGGCGCGGATGCAAAGAAGGATGACCACGCGGGCCACGGCGAAGCCGCGTCCAAGTCGGCGGCCCCGACTGGTGGACCCAAGGTGGAATTCGAGGCCCAATTCAAGGAGCCAGGAATCTACAAGGCGTGGGGCCAGTTCAATGTCGGCACCGCCGAGAAGGAGCGGGTGCTGACCGTGCCCTTCACGTTCACCGTCGAGAAGGGCGCGCTGGGTGCGGCTCCCGCCAACACCGTCTGCCCAATCACCGCTGATGCCGCAGATGGAAGGATCACCCGCGAGTTCAAGGGCCAGGCCGTCGCCTTTCACGATGCGGCCTCCGCCACCATGTGGGACGCGATGAGCGACACCGACCGGATGAGCAAGTTCGTCGCGGCGATCGCCGCCTCATCGGCCCAAGGTGGACATGATGGGCAGGACGACATGCCCACGGGCGTGGACGCAGACGAAGAGCGAGTGCTCTACCTGACGCCCGGTGGCATCTACACCGAGGCCGACATCAAGGCCAACGGCTCGATGACGGCGGGCGACAAGTACAAGGGCAAGATGGCGAAGCACGACATGAAGCCCAAGGCCGGGGACAAGGTCTGCCCGATCACGATGACCAAGGCGAACCCCAAGTTCACCTGGATCATCGGCGGCAAGACCTACGAGTTCTGCTGCCCCCCGTGCATCGACGAGTACGTGCTGCTCGCCAAGACCTCGCCCAAGGATGTGCTTGATCCCAGCGAGTACATCAAGAAGTAATCGTCGCCGCCGCGCTGCGCAAGAGCCGACGCGGTGGCGTCTAGTGTGCCCACACCGATGGACCACCCATCGGTCGTTCAATACTCCCAATCCATGTTTCGCAGAGTCAACCCCATGAAGAAAACCCCCAGCGTGTTCAGTCGCCCACTCGCCGCGCTCGTACTCAGCGCTGGAATCATCAGTGCTGCCGCCATGGCAGCGCAGCGCGAGCCGCCGGCTGCGGCGACCACACAACCCGCCGCATCAGCACCGGCGCAGCCCGCGCCCAAGCCCGTCAACAGTCTCTGTCCGATCATGGAGAACGAGGTGGATGCCGAGTCGCCGACGCGGCAGTTCAAGGGCGTCACCATCGGCTTCTGCTGCCCCGGCTGCGACCGCAAGTGGGACCGTAAGTCCGACGAGGCGAAGATGGCGATGTTGACCAAGATCGCCCCAGAGGCAGTTGCGGCGATCAGTGCGGCGAGCAATCCGGCGCTGAAGGTCGCTCGCGATTTCCTCGCCGCTTGCGGCAAGGGCGACGCGACGGCTCTCAACGCGCTCTTCCTCGACACGGGCCGCGCGACGGTGAGCGAGAACGCGGGCGATGAGGGGACATGGGAGACGTACCGGGATCATCATCTCATGCCGGAACTCAAGGAGATGCCCGGCTTCGTCATGACCGTGGCGAAGGAGGATGTGCAGACCTTCGGCACAACCTCGATCGTCCGCCAGATCGGCTCGTTCACCGTGCCCGACCCCGAGCACCCCGATGCGCCTCGGAAGTTCCTCGCCGCCGTGACCTATGTCGTCGTCGACGACGGCGGGGCCCCGAAGATTGCCCATCTGCACTGGTCGAGCCGGGCGGCTAAGAAATCCGCCGCTGACGCTAACGCGAAGCCCGAGACCGGGCACGGCGCGAGCAGCGGCCACGAGCACACGTAATCGCAACCAGCGTTCCGCTCCGCCGACGCGGCGTGGGCCGATTCCAGCTTGGAGACTTCCCGCATGATGCGCCAGCCGACCCGTCAGCGATTCCTTCTCACTTGCACGCGCGCGACGCTTGTCCTCGCGCTCTCGCTGATTGCGGGCGGGTGCGCCTCACTCGACCCCACGCCCGACATCGGCCGTGCCGCTTCGACCATCCGCGATCGCTCCGGTGTGACGCCCGAGTGGATGCAGCCGTGGGAGACGGCCATGACGGCGTGGGATGGGCGCTCACCCCTCACTCGAGAAACGGCGCTTGTGATGGCTCTCCGCAACAACCGCGAGATTCGCTCGCAGGTCGAGCAGCTTGCCGCATCGCGGGCAGACTTGGTGCAGGCGGGCCTGCTTCCGAATCCGGTGCTCGGACTGACGCTGGGGTTCCCAGTCGATGCCGGGAACGGGGTCACGTTCGTTGGTGCCTCGGTGGTGCAGTCGTTCACGGCGTTGTGGCTGCGAGACGGCAAGGTGAAGGCCGCCGATGCCCGTCTGAACCAGGCCGTGCTTGATGTCTCCGACAAGGCGCTGCGACTGGTCGCGGATGTGAAGGCCACGCACGCACGCGTCGCTTTCGGCGAGAGAGCACTCGCCCTGTCCGATGAGAATCTCGCGATCCTCCGCAAGTCCATCGACTCGCTCGACGCTCGGGTGCGTGGCGGAGAAGGGACGACCTTGGATGTCAACCGCGCCCGCGCGCAACTGGCCAAAGCCGAAGCCGAGCGTGCGCTCCCCGCCCGCGACCTAGCAAAGGAGCGCCGCGTCCTGCTCGAACTCATTGGTTTCGCAGCCGCGAGCGCGGAGTGGTCGGTGGATGCTGCGGGTTCGATGCCGCTTGTGACCCCTCTCGACGAAGCCGGAGCAATCGCGCTCTCGCTCTCGCAGCGGCTGGACGTGGCGGCGGCCCGGTCGGTCGTAACGGCGCAACAAGCCGACCTCTCCACCGAAGAGAAGAGCCGCCTGCGAGACTTCGGAGTAGGGCCCGGCT
>SXGU01024482.1_pt1 | contig 16132 bp, 14 predicted proteins | sample 3174531 | NCBI WGS metagenome assembly SXGU01 (sample SAMN11356863, study PRJNA531348) | freshwater metagenome | isolation source: freshwater sample F1-140 | place: China: Fuxian Lake, Yuxi | collected 2017-12-25 | reverse complement strand
CGGCGGCGCGAGCAAGGAGCAGGTGACGGCCGCCTTCAAGATCATCCTCAGTGATCCGCATGTGAAGGCGATCTTCGTGAACATCTTCGGCGGCATCATGGACTGCAACGTCATCGCCACGGGCATCGTCGCAGCGGTGAAGGAGACGGGCTTGAAACTCCCGCTCGTCGTCCGTCTCGAAGGCAACAACGTCGTCGCCGGCAAGAAGACATTGGCGGAATCCGGCCTCACCATCATCAGCGGCGACTCGATGGCTGACGCGGCGCAGAAGGTGGTCAAGGCAGTCAAGTAGTCGCGCCATGCTCAAAGTCACCGAAATCGCCTTCACTTGCTACCCTGTCACCGACATGGCGCGGGCGCGGAAGTTTTACGAGGGCGTGCTGGGCTTGAAGGCGACTCATCATGCCGGCGAACCGGGCGGCATGGAGTGGGTGGAATACGACATCGCCAGCGGCACGCTCTCACTCGGCGCGGGCGCGTCGGATTGGAAGCCGACGCCTACCGGCTGCTCCGTCGGCCTCGAAGTCAAGGACTTCGACGCGGCCATCGCGCACCTCAAGGCCAGCGGCGTGAAGTTCAAGATGGAGCCGTTCCCCACGCCCGTCTGCCGCATGGCGTTCATTTACGACACCGAGGGCAACTTGATTTGCATCCACAAGCGAAAGGCCGGACACTCATGACCATGCTCGACGACGAGCTCATTGATCAACTGAATCGCGGCTACGCCTGTCCTCCAGACGCCGGTCCGGCTTGGCGGGCTGCTTCTGAGTATGGCCTTGATCTGTCACTACTCGAAGCATGTTTGCGCATGACAGAAGCGGAACGACTGGCAGATCATCAGCGGGCTCTGAACCGGGTATTACGCTTCACCAACCATGTCGATGGTCCAACAGAATGACGAGGATCTGCTTGATCGATTGCGGACCCATGAGGTTGAGTTTGTCATCATCGGCGGACTTTGTGTTGTCATCCATGGCGCTCCTATGGTGACGAAGGACGTGGACATTTGCTGCCGGTTTGGATCGGAAAACCTGAGGCGACTGGAGGCGGCTGTCAAAGACTTGCATCCAGTCCACCGGATGACGCCAAATGATCTCCCTTTCGAATTGAATGACTGGATGTGCGCCAATTTGAAGAATGTTTATTTGCGCACCGACCTGGGTCTTTTGGATTGTTTGAGTGAAGTGACAGGAGTCGGCGGCTATGAGGATGCATTGCGACTTTCTACACCGTGTCTATCGGGGCGATTCCGCATGTTGAATCTGGACGCCATTATCGCTGCCAAGTCCGCCGCCGGTCGTCAGCGTGATATTGAAGCGGTCCACTGGCTTCGCTCCATCAAGGAGCGAAACGAACAGCGGAAAACTGAATTTAGAAGCAACTACTGTCCTTAAGCCTTAAGTCCCATACGCAAAAGTATCATGTCCATCCTAGTTAGCCCCGACACCAAACTTCTCATCCAAGGCATCACCGGCGAATTCGGTGCACGCCATGCCAAGCTCTCAATCGACTACGGCACGCAAGTCGTCGCCGGCGTCACGCCGAACAAGGGCGGGCAATTCTTCGAGCACGGCGGCGTGAAGGTGCCCATCTTCGACACCGTGGCTGAGGCGGTGAAGCAAAGCGGCGCGACAGCCAGTGCCGTGTTCGTCCCGCCGCCGTTTGCCGCCGATGCGATTCTCGAAGGTGTCGATGCCGGACTCGATCTCGTCGTCGCCATCACCGAGGGCATTCCGGTGCGCGACATGGTGCGCGCGAAGCAGGCGATGGCAGGCAGCAAGACGCGCCTCATCGGCCCAAACTGCCCCGGTGTCGTGACGCCTGGCAGTGGCAAGGACTCGCACGGTGGGTGTCGCATCGGCATCGCTCCTGGTTACATTCACAAGAAGGGCAACATAGGCGTCGTCTCGCGCAGCGGCACGCTCACTTACGAGGCGGTCTGGCAGCTCACCTCACGCGGCGTCGGACAAAGCACGTGCGTGGGCATCGGCGGTGATCCAGTCAACGGCACTTCGCACCTCGATGTGATCCAGCTATTCATGGCTGACCCGGAAACGACGGGCATCATCATGATCGGCGAAATTGGCGGCAGCGCGGAGGAAGAGGCCGCCGAATGGATCAAGAAACACGGCACCAAACCCGTGGCCGGTTTCATCGCGGGCGCAACCGCTCCTCCGGGCCGTCGCATGGGGCATGCGGGCGCGATTGTGAGTGGTGGTAAAGGCACGGCGGAAGCAAAGATTGACGCGTTCAAAGCCGCCGGAATTGGGGTCGCCACCACGCCCAGCGACATGGCAGACACATTGTTGAAGATGATGTGAAAGGAGAGCACTCTTCCTGCACTGCCACGCGTCGGCGGCCTGTTGAAATAAACCACGGCTGATCAGTCATGGCCGTCATTGATGCCATTCTGAATCTGGTATGCGTTCTCCTCTGGCTCAACTGGCGTGCGCAGAAACTCCCAAATCCGGCCGCGGTGTCCGGCATCACCCTGGCCACAGCGCTCAGAGCCGCCGGTCCTCCCGCTGCCAGGAATTGGTCCTCCCTCGGGATGTTGTTCGCGGTGTTGTTCATCCGCGCCATCGCTTACCATGAAATTGGCTCGGCGGTGAACTGGATCGCCACACTCCAGCTTGGCGCTCTCTCCCTGCCTTTCCGGAGTGATCGTTTCATGCGGATCATTTTGTTTTCCACATTGAGTTTTGGCGTCTGGCTGTTTGGTTGCTATGTCTGGCTCGTACTCCTGTCCGTAGTCAATCGAGACCTCCCGTCCAACGACCCGCAGCAACGGCTCGTACGCGGACTTTTGGGACTCGTGGAATGGTGGCCCTTCGCTGTGAAACTTCTCCTACCGGCCATGGTGGCTGCGTTCGGATGGATCTTCGTGAATCCGCTGCTTTACAAAATGGGATTGATCCCCGCCTCCGTCTCCGAGTGGCAACTGATCTGCCAGGCGCTGCTTCTTGCCTGCGCCACGTGCCTTCTCTGGAAATTTCTCATCGTCGGCCTGCTCTTCATTCATCTCATCAACAGCTATCTTTACCTCGGCAATCATCCTGCGTGGCAGTACATCAGCCATACTGCCAACCAGTTGTTGAAGCCCTTTCGAATTCTTCCGCTGCGATTTGCAAGGATCGATTTTGCTCCGCTCATCGCCATACCGGTCGTCCTCGCATCGGCTGAAGCGCTCGAATTGGCGCTTCCAGAACTTTATCAATGGCTGTGAGCTGCCCGGCGTACCTCAGGCCGCACCAGGACGGCGTGTTGCTGGCGGTCAAACTTCAACCACGCGCTTCGAAGAATGAAATCGGAGAGGCGGAGGGCTCTGAACTCAAGATTCGCGTCACCGCTCCTCCGGTGGATTCCGCCGCCAATCAGGCGCTCGTTGACCTCCTCGCCGGGATGCTCAATTGCCCGCGAAGCGCCGTACAGCTCCTCCGTGGACAAACATCACGCCACAAAACAATCCAGATTCATCGAATGAGCATTCAAGCCTTCATGATCGCAATGGCTGGAAGAAAATGAGCACACCCGATGTGACGTCACTTCCCATGGTTCAAGCTTGGGGCACCTTGATCTGAAGTCACTCCCCCGTCTTCGAGTCTGGCACGCACCAGAGCAGGCCTGGTTTGTTGAACTTCTGCTCCTGCTGGAATTTTTGGAACGTGATGAAGTGGACCTGGCCGCTGAAGCCAAGGATGTCAGCGCCCTTCTTGTGGCGGCGTCCGATGCCTTCCTCCTCACTCGGATATTGCGAGGCGTCAAAGCCGGGATTCGTTCCCCATTGTCCGCCGTAATTCCTGATTTCCGGTTCCCAAAACACGTAGGCCGTCGGATTAAACGCGCCGAGTTTGTATGTCTTGCCACCGGTGAATTTCCCGAAGTTGCAGACAGCTCCGTTCATCACGTAACTCGAGACCCGTTGCCCCCGTTTCTGCCATGAGACGTGGTTGGTCTTGTCATTTGGGCAATTGTAAACCCGGCGCTCCTTCAGGAAAGACCAGTAGAGCCCGGCTTCAATGAACTTGGTTTCGTTGGTCTTCAGCGGGTCCGGCGAGCGTCCGCTGGTCGGCTGGTAGAGCCAGCCGGGGCCGTAGTCGTTGGCCCAGTTCGGCCAGGGCATTTTGTCGTTGTTCTCGTCCGCGTAGAGGTGCATCGCAAGGCCGATCTGCTTGAGATTGTTAATACAATATGTGCGGGACGCCTTCTCCTTGGCGCTTGCCAAAGCAGGCAGCAACATGCCCGCTAGAATTGCGATGATTGCGATGACCACCAGGAGCTCGATGAGGGTGAAGGCGATCAGTGGGCCGTTGAACGAAGAACAGGATGCAGACGGGTGTTTCGTTTTCATGGACAGACGTGGAGGTTATCTACAATGGATGTTTTCTGAAATTAACCCTACAACTTCATGGCTCCATGTTGAGATGGGTTTTTGAATCTATTCTCAATCAACGAACCCGGCTGATGGAGCCGCAACCGAAAAGAACGTCAGATGGGAATCCCCTCGAGATTCCCGCAGGAGCAGTAGCGCCAGCTCCCGCAAATGGTAATCGCCCCACTGGGAGCTTTCACCATTCGGGACTCTCTGTCCAGGCGCCACGTAATCCCAACCATTCGGCCGATGATAAACAGAATGCAGCAACAACCCCTGATGACGTGGATTTGTCGAGAGGTAAGGCTCGTCCAGCAGCGTTCGCGCGATGGTAAGCCCCGCCTGCCTGTATCGTGATGCTTCTGAGGTTTTTCGAGCCGTCTTCAAATGAGTTCCCAAACGGATGAGTCCCTGCGCGGCAATCGCGGCGGCTGAACTGTCCACTGGCTCGAACGCATTGAAAGGATCGGAGGGCTTGCCCGAGTAATTCCCCAACCGTACCAAACCTGGCGCACCGGTGTCCCAGAACGGCACCCCATCGTTACAGGAGCATTGAATGTAGAAGTCAGCCGTGGCCCGGGCGGCTTTGAGAATGAGTGCCTCCACCCGGCTTTGATCCTCGGTGCGTTTTTTTTCCTGGATGGATTCAAGAAACTCCAGTTGTTCTGCGAAGCCGAGAATGGCCCAAGCCAATCCGCGAGTCCAGGTGGTGAATGGCGAGTAGCCTTGCTGAGAGTTCGGACACCGGTAGCTGCCATCATTACAGTTGAAAACACTCTCGTGCGCCACCCGGCCCCGGACATCGTAGGCATCCCTTCCCTCGCCGTAGTAGATCGAGTGACGCGCCGTGGATTCGGCGTGTTGAAGCAAACGGGCCAGCAGCGAAATCTTGCGGTCGCGCTCCCCCATGAGCGCATGTCCGAGCTGGTGAGCCACCGCCAGCGAGCGCAATGAGCGCAGCGTGTCCACGAACAGCGAGTGCGGACCATTGAAAGAATAGATGTAGCCCAGCTCATTGGCGGTCTCCGTCCAGCGCGCCGCCTGGACTGCTCCCGACACTTTGAGCGCCAGCTCATACATCTGGGCCTCAGTCTCACAAAACGGAATCCGTCCCTCGCGGATCAGACGCAGCAGATTGCCGTAAGTGGAAACATTATTGAAGCCGTGGTCATGCACACCGACGTGTGACACGTGCGGAGCCATCCGCTGGATTGTGCGGCTGCGACCCAACTCCAGGAACTGTTTCTCGCCCGTGGCATCGAACTGGAGGATGGCGGAACCGTACTGAAAGCCTTGAGTCCATTCCGTCCATCCCCGGCTCGTATATCGCCCCCGCACTGTGAAGACGGGTGTGCCGCGTTCTGGTTTCCATGATTTTTCAATGGCGAGAATCTTCGCCCCCGAAATCTCGAACATGCGTTCGATGGCAGGAATGAGCTTCTGAGTCGTGAGACGGTTATCAATTTTGATGGGCATGGCTTATCGATGATAAAAGTTTCTGAGGTCGCCGCCGTCGCCGGCTCACAATCGTCGCAGATGAAATCCTCCGTCCACATTGATCACTTCGCCCGTGCTGAACGGAAGCAAATCCAGCGCGATCGCTCCGACGGCTTTGGCGACGTCTTCGGGAGTCCCCCAGCGTTGGATTGGTGTCAGCCCGTCCGCGATCAGGCGATCGTACTTCTCCTTCACCGGACCAGTCATGTCTGTCGCGATGATTCCGGGACGGATTTCATAGACATTGATCCCGTGCCCGGCCAGCCGGGTGGCATAGAGCGGCGTGAGCATGGAAAGCGCGGCTTTCGCAACACAGTACTCACCACGGTTGACGGATGCCGTGTAGGCGCTGACAGATGAGATTGTCACAATCTTCGGCCGGTGAACCGAGGTTGTTGTCAGGGCTGTGTCCGAGCCATTCTTCACCCCTCGAATCATCCATTGGGCTACGAGTTGCGTCAGGAAGTAAGGGCCCTTGACGTTGATGTTGATCAGCCGGTCAAAACTCTCTTCGGATGCATCAAGAAGATCTGCCCGGGTGGTTGGGGCGACCCCCGCGTTGTTGACCAGCAAATCGATTCTTCCAAAAGTAGCCTCTGCAAAGTCAACGAGGCGCTTCCGATCCGCCGAGACGCTGATGTCGGCCTGACAAACCTCGGCACGAATGTTTGCACCTTTCCGGCCCGCTGCGGCACAGTCTTTCGCCGTTTGTCCCGCGGCCGCAGTATCGCGCGCGTAATTGACCACGAGGTCGTAACCAAGTTGTGCCAGTTCGAGCGCAATGCCGCGCCCGATGCCGCGCGAGGCGCCGGTGATGAGAGCGACAGGATTCATGATTGCGTGACAATCTAACGATGCTGGCGATCAATGGAAATAATTTCCGCGCGCTTGACGCCGCCCATGCGCTCTGCACAGCCTCACGGCATGGAGACCAGCGGGAAGCGATTCTTGCTTGGGAGCGAAGCGTTAATTCAGCAGATTCCTGATGGCAATTATGGGAGATGTAAAATGGATGCAAGCGATGAAGTCTATTCATCAGAGGCGGGGCTTTGCCTGGCGTTGGGAAGCGGTGGTACTCGCGGTTTTTGTCTGCTGCGTTTGGACTGGAAAGTGCGCTGCCGCCGGACTGAGCGGGTCCGGCCGTGAGTTGAGGAAACCCGCCGCCTTGTACGAGGCGTTGACGAATCTGGCCATCGCCAACCCGGACATCTGCGAATTGGTGGATTTCGGAGACAGTTATTTGCGGACCCAGGATCCCAACTCGGGGTTCGATCTTCTTGCGATAAAAATTGCCCGAAAGGACAAGCCAGGACGCAAGCCGGTTTGCCTTGTTGGAGGAAACATTCATGGGGCCGAAACCGCCTCGGCGGAGATACCGATGCTTTTTGCCGAGTGGTTGATCGCCAGTTACGGGATCAATGTGGACGCGACCTGGATCGTGGACTGGCAGGAGACATGGGTGGTGCCGACATTGAACCCGGACGGCCTGCAAGCGAATCATTATGCCAACGCGAGGAATGTTAACCTTTATGAAAATTTTGATTTTCAGTGGACCCTCGGCGACGGGAGCGGAGGGCTGGAGCCCTTTTCCGAACCTGAATCACGAGACTACGCGGGGCTTTTGAAGCGGTTGTTTGGCGACCAGGGACCGCTGCCGACGAATGGCCCGGCACCTGTGAACACGATGGGCATCAGCATTCAGGTGCATCAGGCTGGCCGCCTCAATCTATGGCCTTGGACTCATTCTTTGGACCTCGCTCCCAACAGTGATGATTTCGCTCGGATCAGCGGAAAGCTCTCTCGTCTGGACGGCTATTACTCGGGCCAATTAAGCCAGATTCTTCGCCCGGTAAACGGCTCGGCGGATGATTGGATTTATTACAATTTTGGCGTGCCAAGCCTGCTTCAGGAAGTCATCGATCCGGGCTATGGGATCGAGGCTCCCTACCCCGTCGTCGAAAAGGAATTTTGGTCGCGCAGCAGGAAGAGTCTTGCGTATGCCGCGAAGATTGCGCGGGCTCCTTACCAGTTGTCCGCTGGACCGGACGTGACGAGCTTGGAGGTGAAAAAGTCCGATTCTCCTGTTGTCATCGCCTCCATCGATCATGCCTCCTCGGGGACTGGTCACATCGTCGCTGCTGAGTGTTACCTGGATTTGCCCCCCTGGGCCGAAGGTGCCCGGCCCATTGCGATGGTGCCTGCTGACGGGAGTTTTGATTCCTCCAATGAACGAGCCACTCTCAGTTTGGACTTGGGCGAGATCAACCCCAATGAACATCACATGCTTTTCGTCCGTGCGCAGGATCTGTCCGGTCATTGGGGTCCAGTGACTGCGGCGATTCTGGACAAGCGCTCCAATGCAAGACCCGTGATCACCGCCGCCAGACCCGGTCCGGAAACCGATCCGGTTGTTGCATGGCGGGAAGTGAAGTTCGAGGTGGAGGCGTTCGATCCGGACGGTGAAATGCTTCAGTATTCCTGGTTTGTCGATGGCGTCGAATTCTTGCCGCCGGAGCTGGGAGCCGTGACATTTACCACTCGGTTTCGCACTGATGGAGAGCTCCGGGTGACGGTCCGGGTCAACGACCACTCAGAGGCAACCGAACATACATGGCGGCTGATGGCGCAATACCCGGAAGACGAATTGATCCTCGACGCCTTCGTTCCAAACACCACCATAACCGGCCAATGGTTCTACTCGGAAGCCTGGTCTCCTTGGGGAGCGGGTGCATTGTTATCAACCGCAACCACCAACAGGTTTCTTTGGAAGCCGGAATTGCCGCGTTCGGGTTTATATGGCGTTGAAGCGTGGTGGACCTACGGAATCAGTCGAAGCGAAGTTGTTCCTTTTCGGATCACTGATGCGGCTGGGATTCACACCATCCATGTCAACCAGCGTGCCCCGAGTCTGGCGCACAGGTGGAATGCTATTGGCGATTTCATATTTCTGGCCGGGCCCGGCGGCCTTATCGAAATAAGCGGGGAGAATGGAGAAGCATGCGCCGATGCCGTCCGATTCGTCCTGAAATCACCGGCCATTGCCAGACAACCGGCCAGTCTGACCGCGATTCAAGGAAGTCGGGCCGAACTTTCCGTCGTGCCCCTTGGAGAAGCGCCATTTCAATTCACCTGGTTCAAGGATGGTGCGATATTTCACAAATCGGAATCCCCCGCGCTGGTGATTGAAGTCGCTTCGGAAGCGGCGGAGGGCTCATATCGCGTGGTCGTTTCCAACCGCTATGGCTCCACCCAAAGCGAGCCTTGCACCCTGCGCGTGGTAGATGGGAAAACCTTGGAAGTAGATCTGAAAATGGTTCCAGGTTTGGATGAAATCCTGGTCCGTTCCATTGATCCGATTCCTTCAGGCATGGCTCTTGTCTTGGAAATGTCCTCTGGATTCGATTCGTGGAGACCAATCCAAACAAACCAAACGGGTGTCCTCGAATTCCGTTTCAGTCCGCCAGAACCCTTCATCCAGCAATTCTTCAGGCTTCGACTCAAATAGCCCACTCCACACCCGCTGAAATCAACTGAGACTCACGAACTGTCAATAAATCAACAGTAACAATTAGTAGTGTCGCATAACATTCAAGGCACTCCTAATTGTGGTTTTGGCTTGCACTTGTCACTTTTTTAGCCTTCTCTTTAGTCATCATGTATCTGAAAGGCCTCACTGTACTTGGCTTCAAGTCTTTTGCAGACAAAACCACTTTGAATTTCCTTCCCGGTGTCTCGGCGATTGTGGGCCCGAATGGATGCGGAAAATCCAACGTATCAGACGCGGTTCGATGGGTGCTAGGCGAGCAATCTGCGAAAGCCCTTCGAGGTTCCGAAATGGCGGACGTGATTTTTAACGGCACCGACAGTCGTAAACCTCTCGGCATGGCCGAAGTCTCACTGACAATCAGTGATGTGGACGGAGAGCATTTGAAAGCCGCCGGGATCCCCGTGGAGTTCAATGAAGTCACGGTGACTCGCCGGGTCTTTCGCGATGGTGCCAGCGAATACTTCATCAACAAGACCCCCTGCCGCCTCAAGGACATCCAGCAGCTTTTCATGGGCACGGGGGTGGGCCGATCCAGTTACAGCATCATGGCCCAGGGCAACATCACCCAGATCATTTCCAGCAAGCCCGAGGATCGTCGCATGGTCTTTGAGGAGGCCGCTGGAATCACGAAGTTCAAGGCGCAGAAAAAAGAATCCCTCCGAAAGCTCGAACACACCGAGCAAAACCTTTTGCGAGTCCAGGATCTGATCCGCGAGGTCAAACGCCAGATCGGGTCGCTTCAACGCCAGGCCGGAAAGGCGCGGCGCTACAAGCAGCTCATGCAGGAGCTTCAACACCTCGATACTCAACTCGCGCGTCATCATTTCGATGTTCTTCAGGGTGAAATCAGCGAACGCCAGACCGCAGCGGATAAACTGCGCGTCGAGATCGAGACATATTCCGCCGACGTCCAGTGTGGCGAGGATGAGGTGTTACAGTTGCGCGCGGCCCTCGCGGGGCTCGAGGATAAGATCATCGAAGCGCAGCAGCAGGGAGGGGAAGTCCGCAGTCAGATCGAGCGCCACGAGGCGCGCGTTCATTACAACGACGAACGGCTTCGCGAACTGGATGCTCAAAATGCCAAGGCGTTGTCAGAAATCACGCAGACTGAAGAACGCCAGATGGCTGCAGAACAGGAGGCGGCGGGCATCGCAACCCGGCTCCAAACTTCCCAGTCCGCTCTGGACCAGCATCGCTCTGCTCTCCAGGAAAGGCGCGATTCACTCCAAAAAATCGAAGGCGAGCTCATCAATCGCCAGGACGCGCTCCGCGAAATCCAGTCCAAAGCCTTTGGCACCGGTCAGCAACTGAGCCGTGTGAGGAATGAAATCAATTCCCTGGACCTCCAGAAGCAGGGCAATGTTGTTCGCCTAGAAAAGTTGGGCGCGGAAAAAGTTCAACTCACCGAAGAGCGATCCCGGCTTGAAGCGCGCCTTCATGAATTTGCCGCCAACGCCGAGGCTGAGAAACTGGGCGTCCAGACAAGCCGCGGCACGGTCGAGGAACGCCAGAAGCGCCTGCGTGATCTTCAGCAGGAGTTGAATCAAGCCGGCCAGGCCCTGGACGTGATCATTCGGCAGCAGGCGGAGAAGCGATCCCGTCTTGCGGTCCTAGATCAACTCCAGACCGCCTACGAGGGGTTTAGCGCCGGCGCTGTGGCGGCATTGAAAAGCACCGATGGTGTGCTCGGTTCACTGACCGACAAGATTCGCGTCCCGGATCAGTACATCACAGCGATCGAAGCAGCGCTCGGCAGCCAGCTTCAAGTCATCCTGACTCAAACATCAGACACGGCAGAACGGATCCTCGCAGATCTATCGACCCACAAACGGGGCAGGGCCAGCATCGCGGCATTCGACCTGCGCGAAGCCCCTGCCACGCCAGCCAATCTTGCGGAGGGAGGAGCCTCTCCGGTCTCAGTAGTACTCCAACTCCAGCGCGATCCGACAGCATCCGCGCCCCCTGCCCTTCCCGGCGTCGGCGCGCTGGAGATCATTGAAGCGGACGCATCCGTGCGTCCGCTTCTGGAAGGCCTCCTCAATCGCACACGAATTGTTCCAACCCTGGCCGCCGCCACAGTTGCCTGGCGCGAAACCAGAGGCGGCTTCGACTTCGTGACTCTCGGCGGCGAAGTGCTCAATTGCCACGGCATCTACACCGGCGGTGCCGGGAATGGGAATGGTTCCGGCAAATCCGCCGCCTCCGTCCTCGGACGCAAGAACCAGATTTCGGAACTCGAATCAGCCCTCGTCCAGCTTCAGGAACAGGTTGCTGAAGCCAGCCGGAGCAAGGGCGCGCTGCATAGCGAGCAAACGGCGCTGCAAGCCAGCCTGCAGCAGGCCCAGAGCGATCTGCGCAACCAGGAAGTTGCCATCGCCACACGGCAGGGCGAATTCAACGCGCTGCAGAGTTCGCTCAAGTCGCTTCAGCAAAAGATTGAAACTGTCGGCTACGAAACCACCAGGCTCACGGCACAGGAGGAGGAAGGAAAACGCAAACGCGAGGCGCTTGCCCTGCAGATAGGCGACCTCGAATCGAGTGAACAAGCATTGCAACGTCAGCTTGCAGAGCTCGCCTCGGGGCTCGACGAGCTCCGTCAGCAACGGGAAGGAGCAAACGCGGCATTGACCGAAACGAAAGTTTCGCTTGCTGCAGAGGAGCAGCTTTGCGTTTCTTTCCGCCAGCAGCATGGCGCGCTGCAGCATCGACTTCGCGAACTCGGCCAATCCCTCCTTCACCTCCGTCAGCAGACAGCCTCGTTCGTCACTCGCAGGGGACAGCACATTGCGGAAAGCGCTGATTCGCAGTCCGCGATCGAATCACTTCAACACGACCGCGACCAGATCAACGGACGGCTCGCCGAATTCGCAGGCCGCAAGGAAACGCAGGAGTCTGAAATCTCGGGTCGCGAAGGAAATCTCCGGGACCAGCGCCGCCGACTCACCGAAATCCAGCAACAACGGACCACGATCGAGGTCGAGCTGGCGCAGAAGAACATGGCGGTGGAAAATCTCCGCCAGCGGATCATGGAGAAGTATCAGTTGAAACTCGAGGATGTCCGCAGCGAATGCATCACCATCACTGACGCGAGCGAGGGCCCTCCCAAGATTCAGACACTCACACCGGAGGAAATGGCCGCCAGCGGCACCGCCACCGATTGGGATCAGGTTACGGAACAGGTTGATTCACTCCTGCAGAGGGTCGAAGAAATGGGCCCCGTCAATCTCGTTGCCATCGAGGAGTACGAGGAAATTGAACAACGCCACCAGTTCCTCACCACTCAAAACGACGACCTGGTCAAGGCGAAGGAGCAGCTCCTCGACGTCATCAACAGGATCAATGGTCAGACCAGGGAAATGTTCACCGAGACGTTCCTCAAGATCCGCGAGAATTTCCGCAATCTGTTCATCGAAATCTTCGGCGGTGGAAAAGCCGATCTCATCATGGTTGATGAAGGGGATGTTCTCGAGAGCGGCATCGACATCGTTGCTCGTCCGCCAGGCAAGCAGCTTCAGAGCATTTCACTCCTTTCGGGTGGCGAACAAACCATGACGGCTGTCGCCCTGCTCTTCTCGATTTATCAGGTCAAGCCCAGCCCGTTCTGCATACTCGACGAGCTGGACGCACCGCTGGACGAATCGAACATCAACCGGTTCATCCGGGTTCTTCAACGATTCATCGAGCATTCGCAGTTCATCATCATCACCCACAACAAGCGGACCATCGGCATGGCCGATGTCCTCTACGGCGTGACCATGCAGGAACATGGCGTAAGCAAGATCGTCAGCGTCAAATTCCACAAACACGACGAGAAGGTGACCGATCACAAACCCGCTTTGCTCGTGCCTCCTCCTCCTGCGGTCAAACCCGTGGATGCCGAGGAAGATACCGAGCAACCGAAGTCGGAGACTTTTGACATGGTGGTCACTGCCTGACGGGGAGTAAAATGGGAGATCGGTGAACTCCGTCGCAACGCCCCCCAGCGGGGAGTTGTTCAGCAAGCTCCTTGCCCAATGATGAGCAAACCTGCCTGTCCAATGTGTGAGATGACCGAAGTCTTGGATCATCCAGAACGCTGGGAATGCGTCACCTGCGGACACGAATGGGAACGCGCGCCCAAGCCCGAAGCCGCCGATGCTCCACGCGCCGTCAAGGACGCCCACGGTAACGTGCTCGCGGATGGCGACTGTGTGATGTTAATCAAAGATCTGCCGTTGAAAGGATCGTCCCAGGTTCTCAAAGTGGGAACGAAATCAAAATCCATCCGCCTGGTGGACGGCGATCACGAAATCTCCTGCAAAATGGACGGAATATCCATTGGCCTGAAGGCATGCTTTGTGAAGAAGGCGTGAGACGCATTCCGCAGACTTACTGAGGAGACCGCAGGATAGCCTGCAAATCTCGGAGGTGGCGCAGGCGCATCTGCTGCGTTGCTCGCTCGGTCAGAGGCCACTGCGGGCATCCTCCCGCGCTCACGCCTTGCATCTACACCCACGGCACTCTCCGGAATTCGTAGGCTATCCCACGGTCTCCTCAGTGTTGACGTGGCTTTCGCCGACGGTAGTAAAAGTAAATTGGAGTGCCACTCAGGACAAGGGCGGTGCCAAGTGCGCAGTTCATGAACGCCGGCTGGCCCGCCGCCACGGCCTTGCGATAGGCGGCCACGTCGTTGCCAAGAGTCAGGATGAGATACACGACACCAAAGGCGACGAAGAGCACCGGCACAAGCGGGTACCACGGGACTTTGAACGGACGAGGCGCATCCGGCTCGCGACGACGCAGCACCACCACAGCCCACGCATTGGCGGCATAGAAGAACCAGCTCACGAAAATAAGGGTGTCCGTCAGAGTATCGAACGTGCCGCTGAACAGCAGCAGGACGCTCCATCCCGCCTGCGCGACAAGCGACGCGGCGGGTGTGTGAAATCGCGAATGCGTGCGCCCCAACATCGCTGGGAACATGCCCCGTTCGCTCATTGAGTAATAGACCCGTGCGCTGGTTAGAATCACAGCGTTCGCCGCCCCGAAAGTGGAGAGCATGACCGCCACGGCAATCCAGCGTCCGCCGCCGCTAAAGCACCTCTCCGCCACATCCGCCGCAACAAGTTTCGAGCGCGCCATTTCATCGACCGGCAGCACATAGGCGTACATCGCGCTCATCAGCAGATAAAGTCCGGTGACCAGCAATATTCCCAGAATAAGGCTGCGAGGCAGATTCCGTTGTGGTGATTTCAGTTCATCGCCGATGTAAGTGATCTTGTGCCAGCCGTCGTACGCCCAGAATGCGCCTTGAAGCGCCGCGGCCACCGCCGCCCACCACGCCACTCCCACCGGATGAATCACCTGGCTGTCGGTGGTGAGATTCGAGGATTGTCCAATTCCAGGCGTGAATGCAACCAGCAGCACGAGTCCGAGCATGGCGCTCATTTTCGCGATCGAAAAAACATTTTGAACCACGCCGCCGAAACGAACACCCAAATAGTTCACCACCGTCAGTATCAGAATCACAACAGCGGCGAGTGTCTTGACGCCGAATTCCTTGAACGGTGCGATGTCGCCGATGAGTGGAAGACGAAGCGCCATTGATCGAAACGGCTCCGCCGCCTCCGGCAACCGGACTATTTGCGTCGCATATTCAGCGAACACATAACCCAGAGCGGCGATGGAACCGGACTGGATCACGGCGAAGAGTGCCCACCCGTAAAGGAATGCGACGAACGGTCCGTAAGCACGATCCAGATAAACATACTGCCCACCCGTCTGTGGCATCATCGCTGCCAGCTCGGCATTGCTCAACGTGCCGAGCAACGAGATGACACCGGCCAGCACCCACACACCCATCAACACTTCAGGTGAACCGACTTGCGCAGCCATGACACCCGCCTTGCGGAAAATGCCGGAGCCGATCACGCCGCCCGCCACCAACATCACGCCACTGAAGAGTCCGAGCGTGGGGATGAGTTTCGGCCCATTAGTTGGGGCACTGTTGGCTGGTACTTTCACGGGTCAGCGTGGAATTTACTGAAACGCCGACAGGAAGGAACGAAGAATCGCTCAATTGAAGATGGCTGGTGCCAGTTGGCCATCCAACTGCCACTCGACAGCTCCGGAACGATCTCCAGCCCGCAAATGGCTTGCCAGAGTTTGAATCATCTCAGGGTCCAGGCTGAAATCAGTCGCTGCGCAAGTTCGTAAATTAGAGCTTGTCCCCAAGCCTCGAGCGTTGCGAGCAGTTCTACGCGAGTGCGCACACAAGACAGGGCGTAAAACGGGCGGATTTGCGCGGATGCGCTGAAAACGATGCGTTATGAGGGCGTGAAGTGCTACCGGTTTGCTCTGGCCTTGGCAGCTGGGGCGGAGGCGTTAGGCCGGATCAAGTGCAGCTCTCCGCGCTCCAAGATCTCCCACTCGACCTCTTCGCCCGCCTCTAAACCAATGGCCGCCGCCAGTGCCATTGGAAAACCGATGTAGAGCCGCTGGTTCTGTCCGCTGGAGCGGATGGCCTGCACGCGCAAGGGATAAACGGATTTAGAAGATTTTTTGTCCATCAGTGGCGATGGTTCTCGATGTTTAATACGCTAGTACTCCGTCAGTCATCAAATGAGGGGTAAAGTTTCTTGAGTTTGACGCGGGCATCGTCGGTGGTGAAACGCCAGTTGATTTTGGAAGAGGGCTGATTGCGACGCCGGGTCCAGGCGGCGATCTCTTGGCGCAGG
>SXGU01034145.1_pt1 | contig 16135 bp, 12 predicted proteins | sample 3174531 | NCBI WGS metagenome assembly SXGU01 (sample SAMN11356863, study PRJNA531348) | freshwater metagenome | isolation source: freshwater sample F1-140 | place: China: Fuxian Lake, Yuxi | collected 2017-12-25 | reverse complement strand
GCCCTTGGGAGCGAGCGCCGCAGAAATCTGGGCGTTGTCCGATTTGTACGCGACAATCGACGAAGCGCGCCGGGATCGTTACCAAGCGGATGCGCGCATCGTATGGAATCGCTATCGCAAGCAAACGCGCTCGGCCAGGGAGTTCAGCGACGCGGTGCAAGAAGAGATGGCGTTGCCGCAATTACAGTCCCATTTGAGTTTTCGCGTGGCATACAGCGATGTATTGGCGCGGGGGTTGTGGGTGGGCGAATGGCATGACCAAACCGCCAAGAGCGAGATCAATGCGCTGACGGCTGAGATCGCGGCGTGTCTGGGCGCGGGGCCGTCTGCGGATATTCTCTCCGGCAATCGTCGCATTAAATAGGAACCGGTAATGGCGGCTAAAAAAACAGAGCACGAGACACAGGGAAGTGCCAAGCGAATAGCGGCCAGTATCCGTAAGCCCGTGTTGCCGGTGGCAAACAAACTGGAGCAGGCGCTGCAATTTGCGCAGAAATCGCCGTCCCCGGAAAGGCCTGGTGAAGAATCGGTTGCGGCATCGGTTCCTTTACCCGAGGCCTGCGCGGTTGAGCCATCGCCGAATCCCGATCGGGCGCATCCCGGAATAAGCGCATGGTCGTTGATGCCCAAGAGCAGCGAAGAGCGGCAGGTGTTGCAGGCGCGCGCTAAAATTTTCGCAAAACGAGAGCAGCGGCAGGATGTTGAAGTGTGTGAGCAGTATATTCGCTTCCGCCTAGGCGAGGCGGCGATGTACGGCATATCTTATGCCAGTATGGATGAGATTTTGCCGGTAGCGAAGGTGTCGCGGGTGCCGTGCACGCCGGATACTATCGCCGGTATCGTCAACTACCGGGGCGAGTTGCTGACCGTGCTTGATTTGAAGCGAGTTTTTAACATCAAAGACGATGATCGCCCGGCGAAATCCTGGATTCTGGTGATCAAGGAAGGCAGGCTGAAGGCCGGATTGATGGTGGACGAAGTGGACGATAACGATGAATTCGCGCCTGCGCAATTATCGCCGCCGCTGGATGGCAATGAGTTGGTGCGGGGGATTCATCAGGGAAAGGTGGTGATTCTGAGTGCCGCATCGATATTCGCGCATCCGGCGCTGAATATCGATGAATCGGTGGATTAGGGAAACGCCGATTCATTCGGCGAACGAGATGAAGCACGAGGCGCACGGAACGCAGCAACCGAGACATATCGACAAGATAGACGAGGGGGCGAGTATCGCGCAACGAAGTGATTCTCTCGTACAGCCAATAAATCAGCGTTTCCTTAGCAGGCTTGTTGGAGTGTTTCCGGTCTTAGGATTAACCAAGGCATGTTGAGTTTGTAACATTTTTGAGGATCGCGGGTATGAAAAAAATTGATATAAAAACGACCGACGAAGTGCATGCGGACTGCCAGAGTCAAATGGAGGCGCTGAACAGATCGCATTGCATCCTGGAGCTAAGTCTGGACGGGTCGATTCTGACAGCCAATGCCAATTTTCTGGATTTGCTGGGCTATGCCCTGAAAGAAGTCAAGGGAAAGCACCATCAGATTTTTATGGACCCGGTCTATGTCGATAGCGACGAATACCAGGCGATGTGGGCATCCATTCAGCAGGGAACCGATTCTGCGGGAGAATGCAGGTGGTTGAATAAGAAAGGCGGCGAGGTTTGGTTGCAGGTCAGCTATAACGTGATCCGGGATAAAACCGATGAGCCGGTCAGAGTCATGCAGTTGGCCAGAGACATCACCGGCGATAAGATCGCGCGCCTGGCGCGGGAGGCCGAATACAAGGTGCTGACCGATATCGTGAATATGACCAGCATCGTTTCGCATGCGGATTTGCGCGGCAATATCACGGATATCAATGAAAAATATATACAAGTTTCCCAATACAATCGGGATGAGCTGATCGGCAGTCCGCACAGCATCACCCGCCATCCGGATATGCCCAAATCCACATTCAAGCAGGTGTGGAATACGATCGGGCACGGCAAAATTTTTCGCGGCGTAATCAAAAACAGAGCGAAAGACGGCACGCCTTATTACGTGGACGCCGTGATTGCGCCTATTTTGGGCAGCAATGGCAAGCCCAAGAAATATATCGGGGTGCGTTACGATATTACCGAGCAGGAGATCGAGCGCCACAACATGAAAGGCATATTGGACGCTATCGATACGTCTTATGCCTATATTGAATTCGATCCGGACGGCCATGTCCTGACGGCGAATGATAATTTCCTGCAACTGTTCGGGTATCGGAAGGAAGAGGTGGTCGGCAAGCACCATCGGTTATTTGTTGAATCCGGTTATGAGAAATCTCGTGACTACCAACAATTCTGGGCGGATTTGAGAAATGGGCAAGGTCACAGCAATGCATTTCCGAGGGTGAGGAAATCCGGCGATAGGGTTTGGTTGCAGGGCGTTTACGCGCCGGTCAAGGATGAAATGGGGCGGGTGGTCAAAGTGGTGAAGATCGCCACCGACATTACGCAGCAAGTGAATGTCGAGACGGATTACAAGAACCGGGTCAAAGAATACAGCGAGTTCATCGGCAAAGTGGCGGGCGGCGATTTGCGTCAGTGCGCCGATGCGTCGGGCGGTAATGAACTGAGCATAATCGGCGGCAATTTGAACGCGATGGTGGAAAGCCTGACAGGCATCACGCGGCAGATCGACGAAGCGAATAATTCCTTAGTAAGCGCGATAGGGCAAATACAATCGACGGTCAATACGCAAGCAGCCGGTGCTTCCCAGCAAGCGGCCGCTGTCGGCGAGATCGTCGTGACACTGGAAGAGGTGCGTTCGACTTCCGCGCAAAATCTGACTAAAGCCAAACAACTGGGCGAGGTGGCGGAGCGCGTGCGGCGCGAAGGTGCGCAGGGGCAGCAGGTATTGGAGCAAACCGTTGCCGGTATGGAGGTGATTCGCGAACGTGTGGAGAATATCGCCAATACGATTCTGGCGCTATCGGAACAGACGCAGCAAATCGGTGAGATTACCGACGTGGTATCCAATATTGCCCAGCAATCCAAGATGCTGGCGCTGAATGCCTCCATCGAAGCGGCCAAGGCCGGCGATGCCGGTAAAGGGTTTGCCGTGGTTGCCGCCGAAGTCAAGGAATTGGCGATCCAGTCGCAACAATCGACGGCGCAGGTGCAGAAAATCTTGCAAGACATCCGGCGCGCCACGGATCGGGCGGTGATGGCTACGGAAGAAGGCAATAAGCGCGTCGATGTCGGTGTGGTGCTGGTGGAAAAGAGCGGGGAGATGATGAAGCAATTGAGCGAGGTGATCGATGAGACCGTGCGCGCCAGCAAGCAGATTGTCGCGGCGGTGCAGCAGGAAGTGGTCGGTATCGATCAGGTTTCCACTTCGATGAATGAGATCAATAAGGTCACTTCACAGTTTGTGTCCAGTACGCAACAAACCAAAGAAGCGGCTGCCAATATGGATAGGGTGGCTGAAAGACTGCAAGAGTGCGTTAGTGTTTACAAAATATAAGCAGCCGGTCGATTGATCGGTTTTGTTATTGGTCGCGCGAATTCAATGATATTCCTTTGCAAAGAGACTGCGGTGGAGGGTTGCTCATGGCGATGAGATTCGATCCCGAAATCATGCGCCAACTGGTGCTGATGTTCAGAACCGAGTTGCTGGAACAGTCGCAAATGATTACCGACGGATTGCTTGCGCTGGAAAAGGGAGTTTTCGGAGAGCAGCGCGAACAGTGCCTGGATCGGATTTTTCGCGCCGCGCACAATATCAAAGGCGCGGCGCGCGGCATCGACGCAAAAGATATCGCCAGTATTGCGCATAACTTGGAAACGTTGTTTAGCAAATTCCGCCGCGAAGAAGCTGCGATTGATCAGAAATCCATCGATTTGTGCTTACTGGGTTTGGATCGGATGCGGCAAATCATGACGGCGCTGGAGGCGGGTGAATCGCCGGATCAAGGCAGTGTCTATGACTGGCTGGATCAATTCGATGCGCAACAAGAAGCGACGGATGCTTCGATGTCCGGTATCGATTCGAAGACACCCGCGCCAGAGCCGCCGGGGAGCATGAAAGAGGCGGGAAAGGAATCCGTCGAGTCCGTCCCGGCAGTCATCCGACCGCCTAAACCGGAGATTGCGGCGGCGGTTAGCGCTCCGCCCCGCGAACCGGTGCGCGCTGTGGAATCGAAGGCGATAGCGGAAGCCGATCAATCGATTCGCGTTTCCTTGCACAAGCTGAACGAGTTTTCCGCGCTGGTTGAAGATCTATTGGCGGCCAAAATTGAAATGGAAGAGCATTTGGGAGCGATCAAGTGCTTGTTTGAAGATGCGCAATCTTTTTCCAGGGAATGGTTCAAGCACCTCGAGGTGTTGAGAAAAATGGAAGCGGTTGCGCTCCACGATCAAAAAGGCGATTTGCTGACCGCCAAAACAGCCGGTATCAATCAGTTTAGGGTCGGCACGCAGCAATTATACAAACGCATGCGCGACAGCAGCAATCGTTCCGGCCTGACGTTTCATCAATTGCAGGAACAGGTGCGGGCGTTGCATCTGGTGCCGGCTGCGGTGCAATTGCAACCTTTGGCAAGATTGGTGCGCGATGTTGCGTTGTCGCTGAATAAAAAAGTCGATTTCGATATCGTTGGCGACGACATCGAGATGGATCGCCCGATACTGGACGGTATTAAAGATCCGTTAATGCATTTATTGCGCAACGCAATCGATCACGGCATCGAAAGCCCGGAGGCGAGGCGTGAATGCGGCAAGCCTGAGAACGGCCGTTTGACGGTTGCGGTCAGTAAAGAACGCGACCGGATTCTGATAACGGTCAGCGACGATGGCGCCGGTATCGATGTCGACAATGTGGCGCGCCATGCCGTCAGGAAGAAATTGATCGGTCAGAACGAAGTTTCTTCGCTGAGTAAGGCTGAGATCATCGAGTTGATTTTTCGTCCCGGTTTTTCCAGCAAAGAGATTATTACCGACATTTCGGGAAGAGGGGTCGGTCTCGATGTTGTGCTGACCGGTGTGCGTAATCTGAAAGGCGACATCAAGGTCGATACGTCAGCGGGAAAAGGTACGGCGTTCGTGCTCAGTCTGCCGCTTACGCTGTCTTCGGATCATGGGTTGATGGTGCGGGTGAGCGGCAATATTTATGCGATTCCGATTGCCTCGGTTGAACGCGTGATGGAAATAAGCAAGCAGGACGATTTGGTGGATATCGGCGGCAATCGGGCCATTCTGATCGGCGGGAAGGCGATTCCGGTGCGCGATCTGGCTGCGGTTCTCGAAATCGGGCGTTTTCAATTGGCTGCGGCGGAGAAGCTGTCGCTGGTTGTGATTTCGCGAGGCTGGCAGCGAGTCGCCTTGCTGGTGGAGGAAATTGTCGGCGAGCGCGAGATTGTGATCAAGCGCCTCAAATCGCCGCTGAAGTCGGTGCGCAATGTGATGGGCGCGACTTTTATGGGCAGCAGCGAAGTGATTGTTGTGCTGAATCCGAACGATGTGGTGGTGAGCGCATTGCGCCCAAGCGCTATGGCCCGGTTATCGTTGCAAAATCAAACGGAAGCGGTGGAAGACAGCGCCGTGCCGGAAATTCTGGTCGTGGACGATTCGATCACGATTCGGACGTTTGAAAAGACGCTCCTGGAAACATGCGGTTACAGGGTTGCTGTGGCGGTTGACGGGCAAAGCGCGTGGGAATTGATTCAGAAGCAGCGGTTCGATTTGGTTGTGACCGATGTCGAAATGCCGTTTATGAACGGTTTTGAATTGACCGAGCGCATTAAGCGTCATGAGAGATTTAAGAAGATGCCGGTCGTGATCGTGACCTCGTTGAACAGCGAAGCCGAAAAGCAACGCGGCATTGAGGTTGGCGCCAGCGCGTATATCGTTAAAAATCAATTCGAATCCAGAGTATTGTTGGATGTGGTTCAGCAGTTGATATAACCTAACAATAACAATAAAGAGAGGAAATATGATCCGGATTTTGATCGTCGAAGATTCCGACGTGGTTAGTTTGCTGCTCAAGACGATTCTTGAGAACGAGCCCGATATGCAGGTGATAGGGCGCGCCAAGGACGGGCGCGAGGCGGTGCAACTGGCGTATGAATTAAAACCGGATTTGGTGACGATGGATATTCGCATGCCAGTCATGGATGGTTTTGAAGCCACCCGATTGATTATGGCGACCGCTGCGGTGCCGATTGTGGTAGTCAGTTCCAGCGTGGACGACGAGGAATTGAAAATCACTTTCCGGGCGATTGAGGAGGGCGCTCTCGCGGTACTGGAAAAACCCAGGGGATTCACCCATCCCGATTTTGAAAGCATGCGCAAGGAAATGATCGATACTATTCGCGCGATGGCGGAAGTGAAGGTGGTGCAGCGTTATAGTCCGAGTTCGCTGAGAGGGGCGGCTATTTTTGAAGCGGCTATCCAGCAACGAACCAAAGCGCACGAGATCATAGCCATCGGCTGTTCAACGGGCGGTCCGCAGGCATTGCAGACAATCCTGAGCCGGTTGCCGCAGGGGTTTCCGGTACCGATCGTAATTGCGCAACATATCAGCAGAGGATTTGTCGGCGGATTGGTGGCTTGGTTGCAAGGCAATACGTTGTTAGCGGTTGCGCTGGCGCAGGAAGGGCAAAAATTGCAACCTGGAACCGTTTATTTGGCACCCGATAATTATCATTTATGCGTTGAGCGAGGGTGCGACGGTTTGATTGCAAGATTAAAAGATGATGCCGAGGTGAATGGTTTTCGTCCGTCGGCCACGGTGTTGTTCAAGTCGGTGGCGGAAACATGCGGAAATAAAAGTGTCGGTGTGCTGCTAACCGGCATGGGAGCGGATGGCGCGGAGGGTTTGCTGTCGATGCGGCAAACGGGGGCGCATACGGTGGTGCAGGATGAGGCCAGTGCGGTGGTTTATGGCATGCCGGGATCGGCAATTGCATTGAATGCGGTAGATCAGGTTGTGCAATTGCAGAACATGGCGTCGTATTTGTTGAGTTTGGCAAGGAAATGAGTTTTCAGGAATTAATCGAATTCTGCCGATCAAGGTATTCGCATGGGGTGACTGTGGTAACCAAACTCTCTGAATTGCAACATTTGTTTTATGCGGATTGCGGCAAGCGGATAAAGCGCATCGATTCGATTTTGAAGTGCGGCGAACACGGCATTACCGCGAACGATTGCGATGTGTTGTATCAAGAATTCGATAGCTTGTACGGAGGCGCTAAAGCGGCCTGTTTCCCTGAGCTTGAGAATTTCTTTTTCGCATTGGCGGGCTATGCGCGGTTTCTCAAACGTTGTTTGCCAAATCTTGTTAGCGAACGGGATGTGCGGTTGATTCGGGAAGGAGTCGATCTGGTAACTGCCGGAGAAAGCGGGCAATGCAGCGGTATAGAGGAAAATCGGGAGCGATTGCTGGTGTTTGTTAAACAATTGAGCGAGTGGATGCAGCGGCCTTCGAAAGGAGTGTAACGTTATGATAAATGAAATGAACCGGCAAATGGAAGGGCCGATCGATCGGCGTTATCGAATTCTGATTGTCGACGATATGGCGACCAATCGCATGCTGGCCCGTTCGGCGTTAAACGACATGGAGTACGATATTCTGGAAGCCGATGGCGGCGAAGCGGCGTTGCGGATATTGAACGATCGTGTGGTCGACGTGGTGTTGCTCGATGTGAGAATGCCGGGAATGGACGGTTTTGAAGTGTGCAGGAGAATCCGGCAGATCGAGCGCCTGAAATTGCTGCCGGTGATTATGCTGACTGTCGTGGAGGAGAAGGACAGTATCGTAAACGGGATGAAAGCCGGCGCCAGCGATTATCTGACCAAGCCGTTTCATGCCAACGAGCTGATGGCGCGGTTGGCCGCTGCTGCGGAGCGCAACCGGCTGGGAGAAGAATTGATCGTGGCGCGCCGTGCCGCCGAATCGGCCAATCAATCCAAAAGCTCGTTTCTGGCGACAATGAGCCATGAGATCCGAACGCCGATGAATGTCATCATCGGATTGTCGCATTTATGTTTGCAAACCAATCTCGATCCGAATCAAAGAAATTATGTGGAGAAAATAAACCGGGCGGCCTTGTCGTTATTGGACATCATTAACGATGTGCTGGATTTTTCCCGCATCGAAGCGGGAAAGCTCGAGTTATCGAAAGAGGATTTCGATTTGCGTTCATGTTTGGCGCGCGTGGATTCGTTGATTGGTTTTCTGGCGCGATCCAAAGGATTGGCGTTTGAAATCAATATCCCAAGCGAGATCCCCTATTTTTTGCACGGCGATGCCGTGCGGCTGGGGCAAATTCTCATTAATTTGGCGGGTAACGCCGTCAAGTTTACCGAGAAAGGTTCTGTCAAAATCACCATTGTTTGCGAGGCACTGCATCCCGATGAAGTGGATTTGAAATTTTCAATTCGCGACACCGGAATCGGTTTGAGTTCCGAGCAGATCGAGCGTTTGTTCAAATCGTACAGTCAAGCGGAAAGCACGACGCATCATAAATATGGCGGGAGCGGCCTTGGTCTGGTGATCAGCCGGCAAATGGTGGAGTTGATGCAGGGACGCATCTGGATTGAAAGTGCATTGGGTCAAGGCAGTACGTTCCATTTTACGGCGCGATTCGGTCGCGGTAAGGAAGTCGAGGCGAATGTCATGCACCAGGCCGTCGATCTGCAAGCAGCGAAGCAACGGCTCAAGGATGCGCGGATTCTGATTGTGGAAGACAATCCTTTCAATCAATTGGTAGTTCGGGATTTGCTGGGTCTGGTTGAGGCAGTTGCCGAGGTTGCCGATAACGGAAAAGAGGCGCTGAGGCTTCTGGAAAATGAGAAGTTCGATTTGGTGCTGATGGATACGCAATTGCCGATCATGGACGGTTATGAGACAACGCGGCATATTCGTGAAAAAGCCGAGTTTGCGGCGCTGCACATAGTTGCGATGACGGGCAATGTAACGGCGGAGGATCGCAAGCGGTGTTTGGCGGTCGGGATGAACGATTTTATACCGAAGCCGGTTAATCCCGATCAAATGTACCTGATTCTGGCGAGATGGTTGCCATCGTCCGATGGCCTGAATGAAAAGGGAGGAAATGAGAATTTGAAAACGACGATTGAAGCGATTCGATCCGAGGTGTCGGTAATCGATATGGATGTGCTGCGCAGTATGTTTCATAACGATACGGCATTGATACGCAAGATTGGGTTGAAATTTATCGAGGTTGCAAATACCACCTTGTCTGAAATGAAGGCGGCTCACGATAATCGCGATTTGCATGAGTTGGGCCGTTTGGGGCATAAGCTGAAATCTTCCGCAAGAACCATCGGTGCTTTAAGTTTCGGCGATTTATGCGATGCGCTTGAAATGGCCGATGCGAATAACGATTGGGCTACTGCTGAAACCATCGTAGTGCAACTGCCGCCTTTGTTGAATCGGATTACGGAGCAACTGCATAAAGAATTGCAGGGATAAAGACAGCGAAGAGCTGCTAAGGGTCGTCGATGACGGTCATTCTGATCTATTTGCGCGATTATTTCGTGTGTGTGGATAAAGGGTTATTGCTGTTTTGCAGTATTTGGACCGCTGTTCTGATCGCCTTGAACTATCAATTGGGAATTGAGCGCACGCTGATTGCCAATTTGGATTCCCGGTTTTATCAATTCCTGGCGTTGTTTTGCGTTTATTGTTGCGCTTTCGTCGTTCCCTATCTTTTTGTCGCTGTTTTTAGAAAGCCGCTCATCGTGATTACGCCGCTGTTTTGGTGGCTGCTGCTGATCGCTCCGGCTTTGTTTGCATTCAAAGTCAGCGTTGTCAATCCGCTGGAGTACGGTCTTGCAGGTGTTTGGGGCGATTATTGGGTGGCTGCTACGACGCTGCCGTTTAAGTTTCTGACGGTGCTGGCGCCGTTGATCGTTTTGCATCGGATGCTTGCTCCGCAGACGAGCTTCTGGGGTATGACATTGCAGAATCTACGATGGCGTCCCTATCTGCAAATGCTGGTTTTGATGGTGCCGTTGATCCTATTCGCCAGTACGCAACCGGATTTTCTGAGCGTTTATCCCCGGGGGGCGCAAATCGCTTTTATAACAGCCCATACGGATTATTGGCATGGTATTTTGCTCAAGGCATTGTATGAAATCAGTTACGGGATTGATTTTGTAACGATCGAGTTGTTCTTTCGCGGTTTTCTGATCTTTGCTTTCACGCGCTTTGCCGGTGCTGCGGCGATTCTGCCGATGGCGGTGTTCTATTGCAGCATCCATTTCGGCAAACCTTTGCTGGAGTGCGTTTCGTCTTTTTTCGGCGGATTAATCCTCGGTGTTGTCGCGTATCGGACGCAATCGATCGTCGGCGGCTTGGCGGTACATCTGGGGGTCGCCTGGATGATGGAGATCGGCGGTTACGTGGGGAACGGTATGTTGAGAGGTAAGGGATAGTTGGTGCGGCGCGGAAACAAAAAAACCGCCGGTTAGGGCGGTTTTTTGTAAATCAGTTTCTTTGGCGATTAATGGCCAGGCTTGCTGGTTCCGCCGAAAGGACGCGGATCTTGTCCTTCTTTGAGGCATTCACCATTACCACCTACGCCAAACTTACAATCGTCATACGAAGCATTGGGATCGCCCATGTCGGCATTAGAACAAGCAGTCATAAATACTAATAGTAGTACAGCCAATAGTGATAATTTCATCTCCGTCGTTTCCTTAATTTAAGTTTATTTACCATGTTTACATCAAGGTTTGGAGTATACAACAGAGCGATTGAAATTTCCAAGAACTTCATGCCTGCGGGCGGCAATGCAATCTGCGGCGGCTTTTGCGGGCTAGGAGTCTGTCGGACTTAAGACCAATCTACTGCGCCGATGGGATAACGGTTCATATTTCCTCAATTTTTCGTTGCATAGATTAACTATGCGCCTCAAAATTAAGAAAGTATGCACTCGCTCTCCTACTTGGGTCGCTACGATTGCTTAAGCCCGACAGACTCCTAACAAGCCAATACTTGGCGAATGGTCGCGGTCAATTCGTCGGCGACGAATTTGGCGACATACGCGTCGGCGCCGATCGACTTGACATGATTTTCATTGGTGGCTCCCGTTAATGAGGAATGAATGATGACCGGAATGGATTTGAATCGCTGATCGCTGTTGATATTGCGCGTCAGGGTGAATCCATCCATCTCCGGAATTTCCAGATCGGTTAATACCAGCGCAACTTTATCGTGAATGGTTTTGCCTTCCGCGATGGCCGCATCCGACATCGATTGGATTTTTTGCCAGGCTTCAAGGCCGTTTCTGGTCATGATAAAGGGAGCGTCAAGCGCGTTTAATCCGTTTTCAATCATGGCGCGCGCCATCGGAGAGTCATCGGCGGCCAGGATGATTTTGTTATCGGGGATTTTTAATTTCGGCGTGCCTTTTTCCGGAACCAATTCGCCCGTTGCTTGCGGCAATACGTCGCGCAGTATTTGCTCGACATCGAGCACTTGCGCTAAGCGGGTGTTTTCCACGTTGCCGTCGAGTCTGGCGATGCTGGTGATCAATTCGCCGCCGTTGCTTTCCGCTGCAATCACCTGATTCCAATCCAGTCGAACGATTTCGCTGACATCTTCCACTGCAAATGCTTGTGTCGATCGTGCAAATTCGGTAACCAAAAGAATGGAGGTGCCTTTTTTCGGTGTACAGCCGACAACCTTGGGTAAGTCGATCACGGTAATGATTTGTCCGCGAATATTGGCGACTCCCATCACATTGGGGTGCGCATTGGCGACCGCAGTAATGGTCGGCATCACCAGGATTTCACGAATCTTGAACACATTGATGCCGAACAGTTCGCGATGATCGGTGCCGTGAGCATCGCCCAATCTGAAGAGCAGCAACTCAAATTTATTGTTGGCCGTCAAATTGGTGCGTTCATCAACTTCATGCAATGCGGTTCTCATGGATGTCCTCCGGATTCGATGCGTGTTGGGAGTGCGTACTGTATCTTATCGGTCGATAAGGTAATGGGTTGAAAAGCAGGGGAAAATGGCTTTATTTAGCGTGTTGGGGATGGGATGCGGCAATGCCGGTCAGTGCGCCGTATCTGTGCTGAGATTGTTTTCAAAGACCCGCTGGCTTGTATTCTGATTTATCAGTACAATCCTTCGCAGGTAAACTTTTTGGGTTTTTATTTTTGTTTACCTGAAAAGCAGAAAAAATTAATTCTGAAACTATATAAAGGAGTTTTTCTGATGAAAAAAATTGCAATTCAACTGTCTTTGGTTTTTTCAATATTTTTCTTTTTTACTTCCCATGCGATCGCTTCGGATAGTTATATCAATACTTCGGGTGAGCGATTTGTCAGCGGGATTGCCAATGCGGCAACCGGCTGGGTTGAGTTGCCAAAGAATATCGTATTGACGGGGCAAAAAGACGGTCCGATCTATGGCATCACGGTCGGCTTGGCGATGGGGATTATGCATACTGTGGGCCGTTCTCTTGTGGGTGTGCTGGATACAGCGACTTTCTGGGTTCCACTTAAACCCTCAGTCAATCCGCCTTATATTTGGGAAGATTTTTCAAGAGAAACCACCTATTAATCGGTTTCTGTAGTCTTGCCATCGCCGCTTCCATGTGAAGCGGCTGCTAGTGTCAGGGGGTGTTTGTTAAATCTCCGGCGCATGGTATTGATGGTATTCAATAAAGTTGGTTGCCCGACGATTCGGGCTTCCAACTTGCGTTTGTTTGGAAAATCCAGCAGCGAAATTCCGATCAGCATCGTCAGCAAGCCCTGTCCGGGCAAAAAAAGCATTAAGAAGCCGGCAATCAGAAACACGACACCGATGATGTTTTTGATGATTAATCCGATCATGCGCAAAATTGGGTGATGTTCTTTCATCCAGTGGCGTGGGATTCGAGTGTCGAAATAGTCGCTCGGGAGCTGGACCAATATCCAAGGAATTGCGATCAAAGAGCCAATGAAACCGGCGATTGAGGCGATTGTCATCCCAACGAGCGCATCGACGGATATCCATTGTTGCAAGGCGATAGCGATGTCTTCCATATTTTCCTTATGTCACTATCGATTAGGCATTATTTTGATAATCACTAATTCTAAGAATTAATCGATTTTGTTTCAAGTGGTTACTGTTTTACGATTTTAGTTGCCGAATGTTTCCGGTAACAATTTTGTAAAAAATATGACACTAAAATGTCATTGTCACAAAACCGTAACATTCGTGCGCTATAAAGCTCTTCGTCTTACCAAAATTATTTTTAACTTGGGATCATAATAGATGAAGAAATTGTTCAGGCTCAGCGTAATTACCACAGCGATAGTCAATTTATACATGCCGTTGAGTGCGCATGCACTTGATTTATACGTCGATACTAAGACCAAGCAAATTTTTGCGGAACCCGGTCCGGGACGTATCCATATGGGTACTTACGAAAAATCCGCAGCATCTGCGAAAACGGAAGCGCCGGCGAAGCAAGCAACTTCAGCGAATGCCGAGGTGAGTGAATTGGCTCCGGCGTCTGACGCTCAGAGAGCGGAAGCGGGTCATAAGCCTGCGGGGGATCGTCTGGTCAGGATTCGCGAAAAGGCCGAAAAAGAGCAGATGAAGAATCAAGTTTCGGTACTTGAGGAGCGCGTCAAGGAGGTCGAAAAAATACACGGAAACTTCGATGACCGTGGGCTGCACTGGTCAACCAAGGACGGCAATTTCTCGGTATCCATGAATGGACGGATACAACCGGCTTCGCAATATAATTTTGTCAACGATCCCAATCCCGCCTTCGGCGCGAATACGGCAAACGAATTGAACAGCGGCATGAATATCCGCCGCGCGCGTTTGGGTATTGAAGGTACTTTCTATAAAATCTGGGATTATAAATTCGAGTATGACTTTAGCCGTGGTAACGGTTCGGTCGGTTCCGGCATTACCGACGCCTTCGTGCGGCTGAATCATACCGATGCGCTGTCCTATAAGCTCGGTTCGTTCAAGGAGCCGTTCAGCTTGGAAGAAGCAGCCAGCAACCGGTATCTGACGTTTATCGAACGTCATATGTCGGTGAACTCGTTTGTCGATAATCCCAATACTTATAAAACCGGTATCGGTGCCAATTATGCAGTTAAACAGTGGCAGACCGGATTGGCTTTCCAAACGGAACCGATCGGTTCCTGGTCGTCGGCTTCGACTTCGGTGAATGCCAACGGTAATCAGAATCGTAATAACGGCTCCGGCGACAGCGGCTGGCAAGGCATCGGTCGTATCAGCGGCAGGCCGTGGATGATTGATGACACCAAGTTTTTCCATGTTGGCGTTTCGGCAGGTCATACTGAAGTTAATACGCAATATCGCGCCGATGGCACGATGGTCGGCGAAGGGCAAATTGGCGGTGGCGGCGGTATGTCGTTCTTTGCGTTTCCGGGAACCAACGTGGATCGCACCAACATCCTGAATACCGGTAACCTGAGCACCGGTGCGCTGGGCGATCCGAATCGCCGCCAGGTAAGCAGTTATGACCGCTACGGCGCGGAAAGCTGGTTTGTCTATGGCCCGTTCTCGGCGCAGGGCGAGTATTTGCGCACCAATATCAACGGTGTCGGTTACGATGGCGAGCACCTGACCGGTTATTATGGTTTTGTCAGCTATTTCCTGACCGGCGAATCCAAGGCTTATCACGTCAGAAACGGCGCGGCAAACCGGATTAAGCCAAATCGTCCATTCCAATGGAACGGTACGGGCTGGGGTGCATGGGAAATCGCCGCAGGCTATGATTATATCGATATGAATTCGGGCGTAATCAAAGGCGGTAGTGCCGATATGCTCAGATTCGGTTTCAACTGGTATCCGCATTCGAATGTTAAATTTCAGGCGAACGTTGTCCACATGTTGGATATCAATACCGCAGGAACGCCAACCGGCAATGGTAACGGCTATTCCGGCGGCGCCGGTGCGCGCACCAACGGATGGAATAACGGCGACTTTAGTGCGTTCTTGACACAGTGGACGATTGATTTCTAAGCGATTTGGGTGGAGAAATTTAGTGGTATATATGACGGGGATTCGGAATTTTTTCGAATCCCTGTTTTAATTAAGGTGCTGTCATTATTTTGAAAAATCGTTAACATTCTATTTTCAGTGGTTCGGTGCCGATAGCAGTCATCTCAAACAGGAGAATGAAATGCCACAATTACATATGATTCAGTTGCTGAAGATGCTTGTTTTGTTTGGAGCGCTTGGCGGCGCTTTCGGCGCGGCTGCGCAATCTGTTATCAAAATAGACGGCTCCAGTACCGTCTATCCGGTTACTAAAGCGGTTGCGGAAAAATTCCAAGCTGCAGAAAAGGATGCGGTGGTCGTGACAGTGGATATTTCCGGCAGCGGCGGCGGCTTTAAGAAATTTTGCCGGGGCGAGATCGATATCGTGAATGCTTCCCGTCCGATTCTGAAACATGAAATGGAGGACTGCAAAAAATCCGGCGTGCAATATGTGGAAATCCCGGTAGCCTTCGATGCGTTGACGGTGGCGATCAATCCGGAAAATTATTGGGCTGCCGCGATGACGGTCGCGGAATTGAAGCGAATCTGGGAACCTGCCGCGCAAGGCAAAATAACGCATTGGAATCAGATCAATCCGGCCTGGCCTGCGGAAGCGGTCAAGTTGTATGGAGCGGATAGGGATTCCGGAACTTACGATTATTTTACCGAAGCGATTGTCGGCAAAGCGAAGTCCAGCCGCACCGATTTTACTAAATCCGAGAACGACACCGTATTGGTCGATGGCGTGGCCGGCGATAAATACGGATTGGGTTTTTTCGGTTTTGCGTATTATGTTGAGGGTCAGCATAAAGTCAGTGCGGTTGCAATCGATAACGGTAAAGGCAGGGGCGCTATTTTGCCGTCGGCTGAAACGGTTGAAGACGGCAGTTATCGGCCTTTATCCCGCCCTATTTTTATTTACGTCAGCATGAAAGCGGCTGAGAAAAAAGAAATCAAGGCGTTTGTCGAGTTCTATATGAAGCATGCGCTATTGCTGGTAAAAGAAGTCAAATTCTTCCCGTTGCCGCCGAGGGCTTATGCCACGATGTTGGATCATTTCAACAAAAAAAGAGTGGGCACGATATTCAATGGCATGCCAGTGATCGGTTTGACCATC
>SXGU01237435.1_pt1 | contig 16137 bp, 9 predicted proteins | sample 3174531 | NCBI WGS metagenome assembly SXGU01 (sample SAMN11356863, study PRJNA531348) | freshwater metagenome | isolation source: freshwater sample F1-140 | place: China: Fuxian Lake, Yuxi | collected 2017-12-25 | reverse complement strand
TTACCTTGCAGGGCTACGGCAACTTGACGCAAAGTTCCGCCGCGACGATTACCAACAACGGCACTATCCTGGGCAATAGCGCCGGGCAGACCCTCACCGTCAGTCCCACCACCTTTACCAATAACGCAACGCTGAGCGCCACAGCCGGCACCTTGTCCATCAGTCCGACCACCTTCACCAACGCCGGCAGCGCAAGCGTTGTCGCCGGCGCCACGCTCACCCTGAATCCTACTTCGTGGAGCGGCACCGGCTCCCTGAGCGAAACCGGCGGCATTTTAAACTTGGGCGGCACCTTTAACCGGACCAGCCTCGCCACGCTGAGCCGTAGCGGCGGCACTTTAAACTTGACCGGCACCTTGGAAAATACCGGCCAAACATTAGACATCGGCGTCGGCGATTTCGGCACCGGCGGCTTAAGCCAACTCTCCGGAAAAATCAAAAACGGCAGCGTGATCAGCAGCGACGGCACCGTGCTGACCAGTTCCAATGGAGTACTGGACGGCGTGACCCTCGGTTCGAATCTGACCGAAAGCGGCGGCTTGTACATCAGTAACGGCCTCACCCTGGGCGACGGCGTGACCGTGAATATGGGCAACAGTACTTGGTACTTCAACACGACCGGCAGTCAACACATTGCCACGCTGGGAAGCTCCACCCTCAATGACGCGGGCGGCACTTTATTTGCCGGTTACGGCGTCAGCGGGCAGACCCTGCTGATCGACAGCGGCGTTACCTTGCAGGGCTACGGCAACTTGACGCAAAGTTCCGCCGCGACGATTACCAACAACGGCACTATCCTGGGCAATAGCGCCGGGCAGACCCTGACCGTCAGTCCCAGCACTTTCACCAACAACGGCACGCTAAAAGTCAGCGCAGGCACTTTAAGCCTATCCAACTTCGCCAGTAATGCAGGCATTCTCGATGTAGCGAGTAATACAACGCTTCGAACCAACAATGCTAACTTGATCAATGCCGCAACCGGCACTATCAAAGGTTCCGGCGCCATTGATCTCGGTTCCACGGCTTATACCCTGACCAACAACGGCATCCTAAGCGCCGGCACATCGCCGGGCTATTTGAACCTTACCGGTAATTTAACCCTGAACCCCGGCAGCATCCTCAACGCCTCGTTAGGCGGGTTATTCAAGGGCAGCGGCTACGGTGCGATTCGAGCCGGCGGCAATATTGTCATTAACAGCGGCGCGACGATGAACGTATCGGAAACCGCTGGATTCAGCGGATCGACCGGTGACGTTTTCCATGTATTGGAGGCGGGCGGCACTCTGGGAGGCACCTTCACTACGCTGAATCTGCCTTCGGCGGCTTATAATTCGCTATACGATTCGGGTAAAAATCTGCTGCTTCGGAATAACACCACCAGCCCGGTTCTGCTTTGGAACACAGACGCCGGCGGTAATTGGGCCACCGCCGGCAATTGGAACCTGAACCGTGCGCCGCAATCCGGCGATATTGTGTTGATAGACCGGCCAAATGGCGCGTATAGCATCGCCGTCAATTCCGGTGCACAAACCGCCGATCGATTGCTGATTTCGGAAAATCTCTCGATCAGCGGCGGTAGTCTGGATTTGAACGGCAAAGTCACGGAACAAGGATCGCTCGCCGTTTCCGGCGGCACGATGAACGTCAACAGCAATTACGATATGAGCGGGACAATAGCTGTCAGCGGTTCGGGAACATTAAATTTTAACGCCCCTGTCACGCTTACCAATACCGTTACCTTAGCGGACTCTTCCGCCAGTATCGGCGGCTCGGGCAATATCATAATGACCGGTGCGTTTAACTGGTCGAATAATGCCGACATCAACGGCGCCGGTACGCTCACCACCACAGCCGCCACCACTGTCAGTGGTTTCGGCAATGCTGTGAACCGTCACTGGATTAATACCGGCACGGTCAATCTGAGCAGTGGCAATACGGGTCTCGAGTTGAAGTCAGGCAGCGTGTTCGATAATGACGGCATCTTCAATATGAATTCGAGCAAATCGAACCCGATTGTCGGTCCGGTTACCGGTTCGGCCTCTTTGAACAATACCGGCATCCTCAATTGGAACGGTAGCGGCAGCCAGACGCTAGGCCCTTCCATAGAATTAACCAATAGCGGCAATATTAACGTCACCACCGGCACCTTAAACGTCACCGGTAGTTTTGCCGCTAACACCGGCAATATCAATGTTGCTTCCGGGACGACTTTCCAGAAAACCGGCGGCTTTACCAACGCGGGCATCCTATACGGAGCGGGTACCGTCAATGTCGGCTCAGGCAACACACTCACTAACGATGGCACTCTCAATCCCGGCGGTACAAGTTCCGTCGGCACGCTGAGTATTACCGGCAACTTGGCCCAAGGCGCATCCGGCATTATCAATGCCGACCTGGGCGGCTCCGGCACCGGGCAATCCGACAAACTGGCGGTAACAGGCAATGTCACTTTGGCTGGAACCCTCAATGCTTCGACCCATCCCGGTTATACAGCCTCCACCGGCGATGCGATTGCATTACTGACAATGACCGGTACGGCTAGCGGGACCTTCTCCGGCGTCAATGCACCGACTCATTTCAACATCGGTTACAACCTGTTCAGCAACGAAGCGGCCAGACTGACCTATACCAACACCGATATCAAATACTTTGACAACAGCTATGGCAATTTGGATTGGAGCAATGCGCTCAATTGGGTCGGCGACACCTTGCCGATCAGCACTGATGAAGTCCTGATCGATACCGGTTACGCTGTGCTACATAGTTCAGGAGCCGACACAATCAGTGCGTTAACCATCAACAGCGGCAATAGCGTCAGTATTACCGGCGGCTCGTTGACCGTTTTGGGCTTAACCAATATCGACGGTTCCTTGTCGGTTTCCGCTTCCGGCATCAGCCACTCAATCGGTACAACCCACATCGGCAATAGCGGAGTATTGACACTCGATAACAGCAGTTACAGCTTTGGCGGAATCTTTAACAATGACGGCTCCGTCGAGGTTAACGCCGGCGCCTTATCCTTGGGCAACGGCGGCGCCAATGCGGGTGTTTTTAATGTCGCATCCGGTGCGGCACTGAACTTTACCGGCACAGCGCCAACCTTCATTAGCGGCGCAAATATCCTTGGCGACGGCAACATCGATTTTAACGTAAGCGGCGACCTTGCCGTACCGAGCATCACGGCCAATAGCCTGAACCTATCCGGTACCCACGACATCAACCTGAACGGCTCATTGACCCTCAATGCCGAGACAACATTACCGATCAAAGCGAATAACAGCATTATCGTTAACAGCAACGTCGCTATCAATTCCACCGGCAACAAGCTTGACATCGTGCTCAACGCCGATGCTGACGGCGACGGCGCGGGCAATATCCAAATCAAAAACGGCTCATCGATCTCCAGTCACGGCGGCGACATAACTTTAGGCGGCGGGTCGGCTCCGCTAACGACGGCGGCATTCGGGATTGACGGCAACCCTAATGGCGTACAAATAACCAATGCCGTTCTGGACGCGGGAACGGGGAATATCACGATACACGGAACCGGCCAGAACGGAACATCCAATGCCGACGGCATTCGCATTGAATCTTCAAGCCAACTCACAAGCAGCGCAGCCATCAGTCTTAACGGCGTCGGCGGTAACGGCACGGACGCCAATATCGGCGTTAGCATTTCCGACAGCACCGTAACGTCTACCGGTGGAGACTTGAATGTCACCGGTACCGGTCGGGACAGCGGAACCAACACTAAAGGCGTTTATCTTTACAACACACAACTCATTACCAACAAAAAGCTGACTATTACCGCCAACGGAAGCGGATCGTCCGGCGATCTAACCCAAGCAGGCAGCGGCGTCATCTCCAACCGGGGTGAAAACGACTCCGCTACCGGCAATAATGACGTCATCTTAAGCGGAAACAATCTCACGCTCTCCGATGTGCATTCACAGCGCCATATTGTGCTCAACGCCTTGGGCAACGTTAATCTCAACCTGTCCGCTAACGGTGATTACGTTGACGACGATTATTTCGTTTATAACCTGCCGTTCGACTTTAGCTTCTTTGGCACTTCTTACAATAAAGCCTACATCAGCAGCAATGGCCTGATCACATTCGATAGCGGGACAACCGCTTATTCCGACAGCACCGGCGCCCTCGCCGCCTATAAGGCTATTGCTCCGGCCTGGAACGATTGGGAACTACACGCCCACTCCGGCAAAAACATTTTCATCTCTCAGCCGACGGCGACCGATTTTGCGGTCAAATGGAATGTCGAAGGTTTTTACAACTCCGGAAATACGGCGCTTTTCGAGGCCGTGCTGAATTCATCGGGCAGCATTTCATTTAATTACGGAGCGGCAAACAGCAGTTTTGCCGACGACGTAACCATCGGTCTGAGCGACGGCAGCACAGCCTTCCCCTCTCAATTAATGAGCGACTTTAGTTCGCTGAACAATCTGAAGTCGACTACTTTTACCCCATCGGGCAGCGGTTATACAGAAACTGTCGCGACCTCCGGTGGAGTGCTCGTTAGTACCAGTCCTGTTTATACCGGCAGCGCAGGATTCGATTTGTCCATCAGCGACACGCTATCGGCGGTATCCAATATTACCGTCAATGCCGGCGGCTCCATTAGCCAAAACGGCACACTCGCCTCAGGTCCTAACGGCAACATCGTCCTCAGCGCCGGCGGCGATTACAGCAACAACGCCGGCAGCAATGCCCTCAGCGTTTCCGGCGACGGCCGCTGGCTGGTCTATTCAACCAGCCCCAGCAATAACACCTTGGGCGGATTAATCTCGTCGTTTAAACATTACGGTTGCCAAGACGCGGCCACGTGCACCGATTACACCGTCCCCACCACCGGCAACGGCCTGCTGTACAGCATTACGCCGACGCTCAGCGTTACTCCCGGAACGGCGCACAGCAGCTACGGCGGCTCGATCAACCTAGCCGGTCTCGGCTATACCTTAAGCGGTTATATTGGCGACGATAGCGAAGCCGATTCCGGTATCGGCGGCACCGCCACCTTCAGCACTAACGCGACCGGCGTCTCGTCTGTAGGCCATTACAATACCGGCTACACTGGCGGATTAAGCAATAACTTGGGTTATGTCATTTCCGACAACACCGCAAGCGTAGATGAATACACGATTAACCCGGCCCTCTTGACTATTACCGCGAACAGCCTGAGTAAAACCTATGGTGCGCTTGATCCTGTGCTTACCTATAGCGCCATAGGGTTTGTCAGTGCTGACGATAAACCATTATTAACCGGTACCTTAACCCGACTGGCGGGTGAAACAGTCGCCGGCGGCCCTTATGCCATCAATCAGGGCAGCTTGAGCTTTGCCAATAACAATTACACCATCAGCTATACCGGCGCTGATTTCACCATTAATCCTTACGCCGTCAACCTGACCGGCAGCCGCGCTTACGACGGCAGCACGGCTCTGTCGTCTGACATATTTACTTTCGGCAATCTCGTGGCGGGCGAAACATTAACCCTGTCCGGCTCGGGAAATGTCGCCAGTTCGCATGTGTCGGCCGACACACAGACCGTAACCTTGGGAACTTTGACCTTGGGCGACGGCAGCGGATCGGCTTCAAACTATACACTGACCGGAGGCACGCAAACGGCGACTATCACTGCCGCTACCTTAACGCCCACGCTGACTAATACCGACGTCACTAAAATTTACGACGGCACTACCGCCGCACCGGCAGGCTTCGAACCTACTTACAGTTTCGCCGGCTTGGCCGCGAACGATAGCGCTGTCAACTTGACCTACACCGGTGCCTTTTATGACAGCGCGCATGTCGCCACGGCAAGCAAAGTTACCATGTCCGGTTTGGCTATCGACGGCATTACCGGCAGCAACAACAGCGTAACCGGCGACTACCGGTTGGACGAAGACAGTGCATCGGTTGCGGCAGCAATCACCCCCGCCACCTTAACACCGACGCTGACCAATGCCGGCATCACTAAAGTTTACGACGGCACTACCGCTGCACCTTCCGGCTTCGAACCCACTTACAGTTTCACCGGCTTGGTTGCGAACGATACGACGGCCGCTTTAACTTACACCGGCGCCGTCTATGACAGCGCCCATGTCGCCACGGCGAGTAAAGTTACCGTGTCCGGCTTGGCTATCGGCGGCATCACGGGTAGCAATAGCAGCTTGGCCGATGACTATCAACTGGACGATAGCAACAAATGGATTATTGCCGACATTAGCGCGGCCCCGTTAACGGTCACCGCCAACGACGTCAACACCACCTATAACGGAACGGCGTATGCCGGCGCCCCCGGCGTCCAGTACGGCCTGTTCGTCCCGGGCGAGGACGCATCCGTGCTAAGCGGCACGCTCGACTATGCTTTCACCGGCAACCACAAGGATGCCGGCAGCTATGCGATCACGCCGTCCGGCCTGAGTGCCGCTAACTACGCCCTCACGTATGCCGACGGCGCCTTGACCATCGACCGGGCCCCGTTAACGGTCACCGCCAACGACGTCAACACCACCTATAACGGAACGGCTTATGCCGGCCTCCCCGGCGTCACATACGGCGTGTTCGTCCCGGGCGAGGACGCATCCGTGCTAAGCGGCACGCTCGACTATGCTTTCACCGGCAACCACAAGGATGCCGGCAGCTATGCGATCACGCCGTCCGGCCTGAGCGCCGCTAACTACGCCCTCACGTATGCCGACGGCGCCTTGACCATCGATCCTTACGCCGTAAACATCTTCGGCAGCCGCCCCTATGATGGTACCCTCAACTTTGGCAACAACGCCTTCGGTATCATCAAGGGCGCTGGTGATGAGACACTTACTATTACCGGCATTGGCACCGTCGGCGACAAGAATGCCAGCACCGGTGTTCAACTGCTCAACCTGGGGTCGTTAGCCCTGGCCGACGGCACCGGCGCCGCCGCCAATTACCGGCTGGCCAACACCGGCAACACCGGCATCGTCACTCGCTTATCCAACGTAACATGGAAAGACTCGTCCACAAGCGGTGATTGGTCATTGTTTAGTAATTGGCAAGAAGGTATCGTACCTACACTTGACAACGTGCAAAATGCCACTATCCCCGCCGGTGTTACGGTAACCTACGACTCCGCAGCAGGCGACACCCACCTGGATAGCCTAAGCAGCCAAGGACATTTTCTGATGACGGGAGGTAACTTAGGACTCAGCGGCGACTTTAGCACTGCTCAATACACTCAATCCGGCGGCACTCTTTCGGCGACAAGCTTTAATGTCAATGAGGCTTTCAATCAGACCGGCGGTGTTATTAAAGCCGATTACGTAACAATCAAGACCGTCAACGAGCTTGTCCAAGGCACACTGGGAAGCATTCAAGCCACCAATCTTTTGGCTTCCAGCAGTAACGAAGATGTAACCTTAGCCGGTTTGAATAGTATTAGCGGCACCTTGGGCATTAGTGCCGGTAGCGATATTTATTCGCGTACTGAGGGGGAGGCCACTATAAGCTATTTAATCGCGCCCGACGGCTGGATCGATGTTGAAAGTAAAGGCGGGGTTGTTCTTGGTTCGACGGCTGTTAACGAAGGAACGACTGTCGCCAATGCTTCCGGCGATATTATGATTAAAACAAAATCCCCTCTTACGATTAATGGGCTTGTTTCTTCAACCGAGGGTAGTATCACGCTTGCAACCGGCGATAAAGACACGCTCACTGTTAATGCCCCTCTTTCGGCGTCCAACGGCCTTATTCTGACAGGCGGAAAGCTCGCCGGAAGCAAAGCCGCTTCCTATATTCAATATTTCAATGCCTCTCCTTCTGTCGAAGAAAGCACCTTAACGGATTCGATAACAGCCGTTAATGCAGTGGTGGTAGGAACAACTCAGCCACAACAGCCGCTACTGGATGATTCGTTTAGTAACAACAGCACCGACGAATCGACAGAATCTAGTTCGGACAACGGTAAAAAAGGTAAGCAATGCTCTAAATAACGATCCATGCGAGTCTCCGCAAAGCGGCCATGCTGCTGAACTCAACGAATCTCAAATTCATCAGGCTTAGGCGCAACTCGCAATCAATAACTTACACGATAAATCAACCGAAAATAGAACTCAGCTAACACTGATAATATAAAGCACTAAATTGATTGAGCAACATGACAGCTACAAATTCAATCCAAGAATTGGAGTGCAGGCTTCGCCTGCAAGCAGGCAAAGCCTGCACTCCGGATGCTTGAATTAATGTCGCTTAATCAACGATTGCATCTATAATGATTAACTGAGTTTTTATGGCTTATCAGTGTCATCTGCCCCATCCCATCGGCGTTCCATTGTATCTGTCGTTTATTTTTTGCGGCTTAGCTAAAAGCAGCCCGAATCAACCCTCGCTGATGCCGCCGCTCTAAATATAGATTGCTAAATGAGGGTGAGTTTTTTATCATCGAAATGGATCCGGACTTACCCGAAGTGAGTGTCTTGTCTTTATTTTTAGCGGTGATTCAGGTGTATGGGCAATGAACTTGGTTGATTTTGTCGAATCCTATTGTGCAATTCTATATAAATTCAGCGATATGCCGGTCGCTGAACCTGAGTGGAATCGAAAAGCACCGTCTTCGCCTACATGCTCGCCAAGCTGAACAAACATGCTTCAGCCCACGCCTCACATCATTATCATTGAGCTGATTGACTCGCATGACGCGGTCCCGCGTATCAAACAACTGAACTCTTCGGCCGCTCTATTTTTAGGCTATGAAGAGAAAGAACTGATCGGTAGTCCTGTTGATCTCATCTATACTGCCGGAAGCGATAAGGTCTTATGGCAGACGGCTCTTGCCAAAATCACCGATAAAAGCGGCCGGCAAAACGCTTCGGTTCCGCTCAAGGCAAGCTTTACCGGGGAAATTGTGACTAAAGCGCATAAGAAAATCCGGGCATTAATAGCGCTGTCGGTCTTAACCCCGCAAGCGCCCGATAAAACCGAGATGGTTTTACTGATTCAGGACAAGCCTTCGGACAGCATTCGGAACAGGCTTGTCCTGAGCGGCGCCGAACAGCCCCTACAAAACTTTAATGCCGAATCGGCCTTAGCCGAAAGCGAAGAGCGCTTTCGGCAAATGGCGGAAATGACCGGCGAATGGTTATGGGAGCAAGATCCTGACGGCTACTATAGCTATAGCAGTGCGGCTGTTAGTCAAATATTGGGCTATAGCCCAAGTGAAGTTATCGGCAAACATTATGCCGAGTTTTTAACGCCTCAGGATAGAGCCAATCAGCAACGATACGCGGCCAGCCATCGGCCTTTCTATGCGTTGTTGTCCCACTATCAACATAAAGACGGCCATCAAGTGTTGACTGAATCAACCGGTTTACCCATCATTAATGGTGACGGGAAATTGCTTAAGTGGCGCGGCGTCGATAGGGATATTACGGCCAGAATGCATTTTCAAAGTGCACTTATAGAAAGCGAAAAACGTACCCGGCTTATTATCGAAAGCTCGTTAAGCGCCATTGTGATTATGGATTCTTACGGCCTTGTTAACGACTGGAATTATCAGGCCGAGAAAATGTTCGGCTGGTCTAAGGATGAAGCCATCGGCCGGCGTCTTGATGAATTAATTATTCCTCCCGCTCAACGCGCTGCGCATCGGCAAGGTTTGGAACATTTCCTACGCACCGGGAACGGCCCGCTGTTGAATCAATTGCTTGAACAGACCGCCATTCGCCGCGACGGCACTGAATTTCCTGTGGAACTCAGCATCTCCCCATTAAAATTAGGCAACATTTATATCTTCAGCGGCTTTATCCATGATATTTCCCAACGCAAAACCGCCGAGCGGCAAATTCGCCAAGCGCAGATCAAGTTAGCGATTGCTCAAAGTGAAATCAAGATTGCCCAACGCATCCAAGCCTCGCTTTCTCCTTCGGCGCCGATCGAATCCGGGCATTTTGAAGTCACCGGTTATTGTTTGCCGGCCGATCAGGTTGGCGGCGACTATTTCGATTATTTTTACCGTAACCAAAACCATTTGGACATGGTTATTGCCGACGTTTCCGGCCATTCAATCGGCCCGGCCCTGTTTATGGTGGAAACCCGAAGCGCGATTCGAACCCAGGCTGGCGGTTCGGCTACGCCTGCTGAAACCTTAAAAAGCCTCAATAATTTTCTTTTTGAGGATTTGGACCGATCCGATTACTTCATTACTTTGTTTTATTTGCAATATAACACCGTTAACCACCAGCTGAGCTTTGCCAATGCCGGTCACCCTCCTCCTTTGCTGCTCAGTCCTTGTCAAAACCAATGCAGGCAATTGGATGCCGACGGCTTAATACTGGGAGTCAAGAAAAATGTCGTTTTTGAGCAAAAAACCGTTACCTTAGCCCAAGGCGATTTAATTCTGCTGTATACCGACGGCTTAACCGAAGCGGAAAGCCCCGCCGGCGAATTTTTCGGGTTAAACCGCGTTAGCGATATTTTCGTTCAACATGCCCAACAATCCCCACAAACCATCATTAAAGTAATGTTGGAACAGCTCAAGCAGTTTTGCCGTAGCGAGTCCTTTAAAGATGACATCACTTTAATGGTTTTTAAACGGCTTTAGCGGTTGCCGAACGCATAGCGTTTTTCCTTTATCCCGCTTCCATTAGTTCATTTGCCGGGTAAATTTTTCATCTCATGCTTTTATCTACACTGTAAGGGTTTGCTTACACCTAGGTGTGTTAGATTCGAGGCTCAACAATGAAGAAGCGCCAAAGAGACGCATTAGACTAGGAGGGAGAAATTATGCTTCGGAAATTAACGGAAGAAGCGTGGGAGCTTTATCTTAAAATATTGGACATGGAGCCATCCCTTTCAACAGAACGCGAGCAGAAAATCTACAGATTAACCGATCAGGCTTATTACCGCTACTTGCGACGGCGCAATGCTTTGGAGTTTCAGACTAAGGAGCCGAATTAACGCCCCATAGAGGAATAAACACGGGTACTGCCTGAATCGAGGGCTCGAATAGCCTGAATTCGGCTATCCCTTTAACCGCTATGGCTATTTAATGATTGGTTTTTCTAAGCGCCGACAAAAAAGCCGATTTATAAATAGCTTGAAAAACCTAACAACAAAGCGCCTGCAATTACGCCCGCCAACACATCATCCAGCATAATGCCCAAACCGCCGTGTACCTTCCGGTCTGCCCATCTAATCGGCCACGGCTTGACGATGTCGAAAATTCTAAACAAGACAAAACCCAACGCCATTGACTGCCAAGTACAAGGAACTAACCATAAGGTTATCAAATAACCGGCAATCTCATCCCAAACGATGCCGCCAAAATCATGTTCATCCAGCTTTTTTGCGGCTATATCGCAGATCCAAATACCGCCAAGGGTGACGGTCAAGGTCAACACGCTGTAAATCAATAGATTGGTTTGCGCAAATAACCAATAAACCGGAACCGCCGCCAATGTACCGAAGGTACCCGGAGCTTTTTTCGCTAAACCGGAGCCGAAACCGAAGGCTAAAAAAAGGACGGGATCGGATAATATCTGCCTAGGCGTCAATTTGTTTTTGCCCAGTTGGGTATTAAGAAAAATGCTCAAAGCCTTTTGCCTCTAATGCGTGGATATGACCCGATTTATGCAAGCGTAAACCCGGTTCGGATTCGATAATGCCGATTTTGGTAGCCGCCAAGGTCAACTGCGCCGCCTGCTCGGGGCTTACGGTAAAACACAGTTCGTAATCATCACCGGCGGACAGCGGCATCGACCAATCGCCGGTTGCGTCGATGTAGGCCTGCACCGCTGCCGACAACGGCAGCGCGTCCCAATCGAGACAAGCGCCCACCCGGCTTTGCTCCAGGATATGGGCCAAATCGCCGGCCAAGCCGTCGGATAAATCGATGCAGGCATTGGCGATGCCGATTAAGCTCCGCCCGGCTTCAATTTGCGGTTCGGGCCGGTTAAATCGGGTCAGAGCGGCGTCGGGATTTGCACAGCCATAACCTTGCTTGATCTTTAATCCCAAGCCCGCATCGCCTAAAAAGCCGGTCATATAAATAAAATCGCCGGGCCGGGCTGCCGAACGCCGCAACGCACAGCCTTTCGGCACTAAACCCATGGCCTGAACAGTCAAGGTCAAAGGACCGGATGTAGTATCGCCGCCGATTAAATCTACGTTATAGCGCTCGGCCAAATTTAAAAAGCCTTCGGCGAAAGCGGTCAGCCAATTTTCATCAACCTTAGGCAAGGTTAGCGCCAGCGTCACGGAAACAGGCTTTGCCCCCATCGCGGCAAGATCGCTTAAATTAACCGCCAGCAGCTTATGTCCCAACTGTTCGGGATCGGTTCCGGCAAAAAAATGCACGTTTTCCACCATGGTGTCGGTCGTCACCGCCAGTTCATAAGCGTCCGGGATGGATAACAACGCACAATCGTCGCCTATGCCCAACAGCGTCGATGAATGGGTAACCCGCTGTCGGGTAAAGAAACGTTGAATTAAGGCGAATTCAGAAATGGGCATCGGCTTATCCGCGTGGATATACGGGAACTTTTCGGCGACAAAAAACAGCGCTTGCCAAGCTATGCCGTCTCTAGTAGACCGTCCAATTTCTTTTGTTGATCAAGCGCATACAATTCGTCGAAACCGCCAACATGAAAATCGCCGATATAAATTTGGGGAACCGTTCTGCGATTGGTTTTGAGCATCATTTCTTCCCTTAAACCGGGCTTGGCGTCCACGTTAATTTCTGTGTAGGTAACGCCTTTTTTGTCGAGCAGGCGTTTAGCCATCATGCAATAAGGGCAAATATTAGTAGTATAAATCTGTATTTCCGGCATATTTCATTAAAGGTTGCTAATATAGAACCGCGCATTCTATCGGGTAATACGCTGTTGTTCAATGCCGATAGCCCGCGCTAAGCAGTTGATCAGTTCCGACGCCGCTTCCTGCATATTTTTGCCGAAAGCGACGACGCCGTCTTCATGTCCCAGCATACTAAACAAGGGCGTTTGACTTAACTCGCCTGATTGGAATAATTGCTCAACCGCCAGCGCCATCGCAACGGTGCCGTAAGGCACGTCGGCTTTGGTATGCGCTAAACCCAGCGCTGCGGTATGCTTCCAAATTTCAGGGCTGTGCGCATGAATAACGGCTTGAATAGTCTGGTCCTGGGCGTAAACACTGGCGTGAGTCAGGGACTCGGAAGAAGGCTTACACAGACCGCAAGACTGAAGCCGGTTTTGGTGAGGTTCGGCGTTAACGATAAGACAATAATGTTCGGGGCTAAGCTGCTCGATATGTCCGGTTTGAGTGCCGCTGACGACAAATTGATCGCTGTGTGCATCGACTCTTCGGCTGATATTGCCGAAACCGATATTGTCGTAACGTTCAGGGTTTTGCCCGATAAGATCAAGCCGGACGACAATGGTACGCCAAGCATTGATTTCCGCGAATGGGAACGGCAGGTTAATCGGCTGTTGCGTATGATTTAGCTGGTATTTTATGACGCCTTCTTGTTCTTTCATGGGACTGTATTTTGACTGGCAAGGTTGAGTAAAGATGAGCGCGGCTACAGTATAGTTTACAAAATAAAATACAGATAACATGTAGAGTGTTATAAAATTACCGGTTTTCGAGTTTGGCGGCCGATTTTGCCTCGGTGGTTCCCGGCAATCGCCGGTAAACAAAAAACAGTGGCTTAACTATGCGATGTCCGTTTTGCGGAGCACAAGATACGCGGGTTCTGGATTCCAGATTAGCGAATGAGGGCGATCAGGTTCGCCGTCGGCGTGAATGCAATGCCTGTAAAGAGCGTTTTACCACACACGAGGTGGCGGAACTCACCTTGCCGCGGATTGTTAAGCGCGACGGCATACGCGAGCCCTTCGAAGAAAACAAGCTGCGTTCGGGCATGCTCAGAGCCCTGGAAAAACGGCCGGTAGGCAGTGACGATATCGAAGCGGCAATTAATCGAATCAAGCAGGAGTTGCGGGCATCGGGCGAGCGGGAAATATCGGCGCAGGAATTGGGCGAAAAAGTCATGAACGAGTTAAGCACCCTGGATCATGTCGCTTTCGTGCGCTTTGCCTCGGTTTATCGCAGCTTTCAGGATGTCAGCGAATTCACCGATATGATTGAAGATTTACAGACGACCGCCAAGGATGGTGGAAGTGTCGCAACAGGTAGGGAACCCGTGCGACCGACCGCCAAGGAAGACGGAAATATCGCAACCGGAGCGGAACCCGGACGGCAAAAATAATGTCGACGTCCTGCGATGCTTTTTATATGGCGCGAGCCCTTCATCTGGCTAAAAACGGCCGCTATACCACCGACCCGAATCCCCGCGTAGGCTGTGTTTTGGTTCGGGACGATGCCATCATCGGCGAAGGTTGGCATGTTAAAGCGGGCCAAGGCCATGCCGAAGTTGAAGCGTTAAAAAACATTCAGGATGCTACAGGCGCAACCGCCTATGTCACACTGGAACCCTGGAGCCATCACGGCAGAACGCCGCCCTGCTGCGACGCCTTGATAAAAGCCGGAGTCAGCCGGGTGGTTGCAGCGATGCAAGACCCGAATCCTCTAGTATCGGGCAACGGACTGAACACACTTAAAACGGCCGGAATCGAAGTTGTCTGCGGCGTATTACAGGAAGACGCGCAGGCGTTAAATCGCGGTTTCATCAAGCGCATGACTGCCAACCGCCCGTTTGTACGCAGCAAATTGGCGATGAGTTTAGACGGACGCACTGCAATGGCATCCGGTGAAAGTAAATGGATTACTTCAAATGAAGCCAGAGCCGATGTGCATCGCCTAAGAGCGGCAAGCTCGGCGATTTTAACCGGCATCAATACGGTACTGGCGGATGATCCCGCCTTGAATGCCCGCATAGACGAGGCTGTCGTGCAACCGGTTAGAGTCGTACTGGATAGTCGGCTAAACATGCCGCTTGCCGCGCAGATGGCGAAATTGCCGGGACGCAGCCTGGTTTTAACCTGTACACAAGACCCGCAAAAACAACAGGCATTGCAACAGGCGGGTTTTGAAGTCTATCGGCTTGCAGATAAAAACGGACGGCTGGATTTGCCTTCGGTGCTGGACTTTTTAGCCGCGCAACACATCAACGAGCTGCTGGTTGAAGCAGGCTCCGTGCTGAATGGCGCGTTATTGGCTGAAGGCCTGATTGACGAATACATCATCTATATGGCTCCCTGTGTTTTAGGCGACCAAGGACGCGGTTTATTCAAGTTGCCCGGCTTACAAAGAATGGCGGATAAAAAGCAATTAAAACTGCGCGATGTCCGGCAAGTCGGTCCGGATTTAAAACTAACTTATACACCCTTGTAGGACATCAATGTTTACAGGCATTATCTTGGCAGTGGGCAGAATATCGACAATCGAGCGAAAATCCGGCGATTGCCGCTTGACCATAGCGACCGGAAAATTACCCTTGCACGATGTCGTACTTGGCGACAGCATCGCCGTCCACGGCGTGTGCCTGACCGCCGTAACATTAGGCTCGGATTATTTTTGCGCCGATGTGTCCAATGAAACCTTGTCCAGAACCACCCTAAATAACGCAACGGTCGGCACACCGGTTAACCTGGAGCTGGCTTTAACACCGACAACCCGACTGGGCGGGCACATCGTCAGCGGCCATGTCGACGGTATCGGCGTGGTGACCGAGAAGCAGGCGGACGCACGCTCTTTTCGCTTTAAATTTAAAGCGCCCGACAGTTTGGCGAAATACATTGCCGAAAAAGGCTCCATTTGTATCAACGGTATCAGCCTGACCGTCAATGAAGTCGATGGCGCCGTGTTCAGCGTCAATATCGTGCCGCATACGCTCCAAGAAACCACCTTGGGCGATGCCAGAGTCGGAACCCAAGTCAACCTGGAAGTGGATTTATTGGCCCGCTATCTGGAACGGCTTATCAAGGGTGATGCCGCGGCTAAAAGTTGCGGCGGCATTACTGAAGAATTATTGCAAAAAAGCGGTTTTTTCGGCTAACAACCGAGGCCGAGGTCATCCTCCCTTTTTATCCTAATTAAGGGCAAGCGCAACATCCTGCCCCTACCCTCCAAAGGAAAAATGAATACCATTGAAGAAATTATAGAAGACTTACGCCAAGGCAAAATGGTCATCATTATGGATGATGA